>Ga0066644_10001016_pt1 | contig 16535 bp, 15 predicted proteins | sample CryGeyCG2114_020_FD_62735 | JGI IMG/M metagenome (GOLD analysis project Ga0066644, IMG submission 62735) | Groundwater microbial communities from aquifer - Crystal Geyser CG15_big_fil_post_rev_8/21/14_0.20 | ecosystem: Environmental > Aquatic > Deep subsurface > Groundwater | place: USA: Utah...
CCCGTGCCGCCGCCGCCGGGGTTGTCGGCGACGTCGGCCAGGATCTTGGCCGGAAGGGACGCGTCGCGGCCGCAGGCGACGGCCATGGCAACGGCGTCGGCAATCGGCGTCAGGGTCTTCTGATAGCGTTCGTGGTCGGCCCACAGGCGGCGCGCCAGTTCGCCCGCGAGTTTCCGCGCCGCGGCCAGGTCGTCGCGCGCGGTGACGACAACCGACATGCCGCACTTGGGGCTGTCGGAATAGATGAACCCGGCGGCGACAGAGACGTTGAGGATCGCGCCGCCTGACGCCGCCTGGGCTTCCTGGCCCGCGTTGACGATGTCGGCATAGGGCCCTTCCGCCGTCAGCAGCACGACCGAGGGCGCGGCGATCGGCACCTTGACGAAGGCGGTCCTGGGCCGCATGCCGCCCCACATCTCGTCCATGGCGCGCGCGGCTTCGCCCGCCCGCTCGCGCTGGTCCACGTGCGGGTTGGTCAGGTAAGCGATCAGCACGTCCGCCCGGTCGGCCATGGCCTGCGACACGTTGGTGTGCAGGTCGAGCGTCGCGATCACCGGCACGCCGGGCCCGACGATGTCGCGGATGCGGCCGTACAGCAGCCCGTCGGGATCCGTTTCGTGCTCCGCCCGCATGGCGCCGTGGCTGACGATGTAGACACCGTCGACGGGACCGGCGTCCCTCAGCCGGCGTTCGACCTCGGCGACCACCCAATCGAAGAAGCCCTTCTCCACCGGCCCGCCCGGTTCGGCGTCGCCGACCAGGATCGGCACCGGCTCCCAGGCGTCGGGGCGCAGTTTCTCCATCTGCTGGCAGAAGGCGTTGACCTCGAGCGGCAGGCGCGGGTTGGGCGTGGCCAGCTCGGCTAGGATGTCGTCGCCGACGAGCAGACAGCGCCTTTCGTAGTCGGCCCGCGTCGTCACCGGCGCAAAAGCGTTGCTTTCCAGAAGAAAACCGAGAATGGCGATGCGTTTGGTCATGGCGGGAAGGCTCCGTCCTTAAAGGCGCCGCAGGGGCGGCGCCACCAGAAAGGGCGGCCGAAGCCGCCCTTTCCTTATGCTTAACTTTGTTCCGTCCGTCAGCGCGAGCGCAGTTTCGGGTCCAGGACGTCGCGTACGGAGTCCCCGAACAGATTGAACCCGAACACGCTGAGAGAGATGGCGACGCCGGGGTAAATGGCGACCCAGGGCGCGCCCTCGAAGAACTCGGACGCGTTGGTCAGCATCAGGCCCCAGGCCGGAATCGGGTCCTGCACGCCCAGGCCGAGGAACGACAGGGACGCCTCCAGCAGAATCGCCTGACCGAGGAAGGTGGTCAGCATGATCAGGTAGGGGGCCATGACGTTCGGCACCATGTGGCGCAGGATGATGCGGGCGTCGGAGAAGCCAAGCGCGCGGGCCGCATCCACGTAGGGAATTTCGCGGATCGCCAGCGCGTTGGACCGCACGACGCGGGCACACTGCGGAATGAACGGCAGGATGATCGCGATCATCACGTTCTCGATCCCCGGGCCCAAGGTGGCGACGACCGCCAGGGCCAGGATGATCAGCGGGAACGCCATGAACACGTCGAGGATGCGCTGCAGCATCAGGTCGAACAGGCCGCCGAAATAGGCACTGGCGACGCCAAGAACGAGGCCGGCGGTCGAGCCGACGATGGCGCAGACGAAGCCGACGAGCAGAGCCGTGCGCGAGCCGTAGATCAGGCGCGACAGGATGTCGCGGCCGAACTCGTCGGTACCCAGCAGGTAATCTTCGCTCGGCCCCGACAACATGGAGTCGAAGTGTTCTTGGAGCGGATTGTACGGCGCCACCACGTCCGCAAGCGCCGCGGCGATGATCATGGCGACGACGATCGCGAGGCCGAACACGCCGAGCGGTTGCTTGCGGGACAGATCCACCGCGATCTGAGTCCACGGCTTCTTCGGGGCGACTTCCTCGAATTGGGCTTCGGTTTGAACTTCTGAAACGGTAACCATCATCTTATCCCGTCACGAGTAGCGGATGCGCGGATCGAGCCACGCATAGGCCAGGTCGGTCATGAGGTTGACGAACACGTAGACGATCACGACCAGCATCACCAGGTTCTGGGTCAGGGTGAAATCCTGGCGTTCGACGCCGTCCACCATGAGGTTGCCGAGCCCGTTCAGGTTGAACACCTGCTCGGTAACCACCAGACCGCCCATCAAGAACGCGAATTCCAGGGCAAGGATGGTGACAACGGGAAGAAGCGCGTTCTTCAGCGCATGCCGGTTGATGACGATCCTTTCCAACATCCCCTTGGCGCGGGCGGTGCGGACATAGTCCTCGCGCAGCACCTCGAGCATGGCCGAGCGCGTCATTCGGGTCGCCACGGCCGAATAGCGGTATCCCGTGGCCACGGCGGGCCAGATGAGTTGGGCCAGATTGTGGGCCGGGTCATCCCAGATCGACTTGAAGTTGATGGGCGGCATCCATGGGTCGCCGAACCATGCCTGCGTAAACACCAACAACCCAAGAATGATCATCAGGCCCAGCCAGAAGGAGGGAATGGCGATGCCGGCGATGGCGAAGCCGCGCACGACGTAATCGGTAAGGGTGTTCTGCCGCACGGCGGAAATGATTCCGAGGGGAATGGCGATAACGGTGGCGACCAGGGTCGCCATGATGGCCACCTGCAGCGACAGTTCGAAGCGGATGGCGATCTCGTGGGCAACGGGCTGGCCCGTCCACATGGATTCCCCGAGGTCGAAGATGACGTAGCCCCAGATGAAGTCAAAGAACTGAACGATCTGCGGCTTGTCGAGCCCCATCTGCTCGCGGCACATGGCAATCTGATCCTCGGCAACGGCCATGCCGGTACCCAGGAAGCGAACGGCGCAAATGTCGCCGGGAGCCATGCGGAGCAGCAAGAAGACCAGGATCGCGGCGCCCAAGAGCGTCGGGATCATCAGGAGAACTCGCTTAAGGATATACTTGCCCATGTCTTCCTCTATCGGGGTTGACCGCCTGCCGTCGCAAGGGCGGCAGGCGGTCCCCGGTTGTTGTTAACGCTGCGTCAGGCGCAACTTACTTGTCGAGCCAGACCTGATCGAGGCTCTGGTTCAGGTAGTGGCTCGGAGCGATCTTCCAGCCCTTCACGTAGGAACGGTGCGGGTTGATCTTGTACCACCACAGCGTAACGCCTTCATGCGCCATGTCGGACAGGGCCCGCTTTTCCATGACGCGCATGATTTCGCGCTGTTTCTTCTCGTCGCCTTCCTTAATGAGCTGGTTGTAGATGTCCTCCAGCTCCTGGTCCTTGCCCTTGTAGTTGCCGTAGTTGTTGCCGGCGGAGCCGACGAACTTGGACACGTCGACGATCGGGTTGATGACCGACTGGCAGTTGAAGTCCAGCGATACGTCGAACTCCTTCGTCTTGCGCAGCGAGTTGTAGAAGCTCTTGGTCGGCTCGACCTTCTGGGTCACTTCCAGGCCGATCTGACGCCACTGGCCGATCAGCCAGGTGCCGACGATCTTGTAGGGCTGGTCCGTGCCGCGGTTCAGCAGTTCGAACTTCAGACCCGCCTTGCCGGCTTCGGCCAGCAGCTTCTTCGCCTTTTCGCGGCTCGCCTTAAGGTCGGTTCCGTAGCCGTTCAGACGGACCAGTTCGGCCTTGGTGGCGGACAGCGGATGGCCCGGGAAGCCGATGCCGCCGACGGTCTTGACGATGGCGATACGCGACAGGTGTTGCGAGCCGCCCCAGCGGTCGACCGCGAGGGTCAGGGCCTGACGGACGCGCGGATCCTGCATGATCGGGCGGCCCTGGTTCGGCGTGAACAGCAGCACGCAGTTCCAGTCGCTTTCCTGAACCGTGATGTCCTTGCCCAGCGCCGCAACGAGGTCGTCACGCTGCTTCGGCGGGAAGCCGCGGAACTCGATGGCCGCGCGGTCGCCGCGGATGGCCTGAACGCGAATGGCCAGCTTGCGCGAGATCAGCGCCCGGTAACCGTCCAGATAGGGCTTGCCCTTCACGTGGAAGTTCTCGAACCGCACGCCGTCGACGTGAGAGCCCGCAACCGCGCCGGCGAACTTGAAGGCGCCGGTGCCGTTCACGTTCTTTTCATGCCAGCTGTAGCCATGTTCCTTGAGGTCCTTGGCGGAATAGACATGGTTCATCGGCGTGGCGAGCGCCGGGATGAAGGCCCCGGTCGGGAACTTCAGCTTGAAGACGACGGTCTCGTCGTCCGGCGCCGTGACGCTATCGACCATCTTGTAGAAGGCCTTGCGCACCGACACCACGCCTTCGGGCGGGGAGATGATCTTGTTGAAGGTCGCGACGACGTCGGCGGCGGTCAGCGTCTGGCCGTCATGGAACTTGACGCCCTTCTTGATCTTGAAGGTGTAGGTCTTGCCGCCGTCGGTCGGCTTTGGAACGCTGCCGACGCACAGGTCGCACTGGAAGTCCGTCGGCGACTGCGGATTATCCGGATTGACGCGGATCAGCAGGCTGTAGAACGGACGGATCGGGTGAACCGCGGCGAAGGTCGATTCCTTGTGAAGGTCATAGGACGGCGCTTCGGCGGCGACGATGAAGTTAAGGGTGCCCCCCTTCTTCGGCGTCTCCGCCTTTGCCGGTCCGCCCGCGCCCATGGCGAGCCCAGTGCCCACCGCGAGCGCAAACGCGAAACGTGCGTACTTACTCATGTGAAGTCTCCTTACCCATTTATGGTTCGGGGGATGTTCGTTCACCCCCCACTCTTCTGTGTCCTCCCTGGAAAAGGGGGAGATCACACCTCCGTGCAGGCCACCCAGTGGCCAGGTCGCACCTCTCTGAAGTCTGGAATATTCTTCTTACACGAGTCCACAGCTAATGGACAGCGCGGGTGAAAAACGCAGCCCGGCGGAGGGTTGATCGGGCTGGGAATTTCTCCCTTGATGATGGTGTGGGCGCGGGTCTTCTCCAGATCCGGATCGGGGATCGGAACCGCGTTGAGAAGCGCCTGGGAATAGGGATGCATGGGGTGGTCGAACAGCTCGTCGCAGTCGGCCAGTTCCACCATGTGCCCGAGGTACATGACGGCGACCCGGTGGCAGATGTGACGGACCACGGAGAGATCGTGGCTGATGAACAGATAGGTCAGCTTGAACTCGTCGCGCAGTTCCTCAAGCAGGTTGATGACCTGCGCCTGGATCGACACGTCAAGCGCCGACACGGCCTCGTCGCAGATGATGAATTCCGGCTCCATGGCAAGTGCGCGGGCGATGCCCACGCGCTGGCGCTGGCCGCCCGACATTTCGTGCGGATAGCGGTCGGCGAAGTCGGGATGCAGGCCGCAGCGGCCCAGAAGATAGCCGATGCGCTCGCGGCGCTTGGCTTCGTCCGGGATGATGCCGTGGACCTTCAGCGGCTCGCCGATGATGTCGCCGATCTTCATGCGCGGATTCAGCGAGCTGTAGGGGTCCTGGAAGATGACCTGGATCTTCTTGCGGACATCGATCAGCTCCTTGTTGTTGAGCTGGCAGATGTCCTTGCCGTCATACAGGATTTCCCCGGCCGTCGGATCCTCAAGACGCAGGATGCAGCGCCCCGTGGTCGTCTTGCCGCAGCCGGATTCGCCGACGAGGCCCAGGGTCTCCCCCTTGCGGATGAAGAAGTCGACGCCGTCGACGGCCTTCACGTCCGCCACCTTGCGCGGAACAAGGACGCCTTCCGTGATCGGAAAGTGCATCTTCAGCCCCTTAACGGTGATCAGGGTCTCGTTCGAGACCTGACCGCGGAACTGCGAGCCGTAATCGCTTCCGGCCTGTGCCTGCGCTTCATTCATAGTTCGATCTCCGCCAAACTTTCTTTCGACCGGAAGCACGCGCTGTAGTGCTGGCCACCCATTTCCTCAAGCGGCGGGAACGATTCCGCGCACTTGTCGATGGCGAACTTGCAACGCGGCCGGAACGAGCAGCCGCCGTCCAGCCGGGTCAAATCCGGCGGCTGACCGTCGACGGGGTCGAGCTTGGCCTGGCGCGGGCGGTCCATGCGCGGCACGGACTTGAGCAGCGCCAGCGTATAGGGGTGGCGCGGCCGGTGATAGATGTCCGACGCGACCCCGGTTTCGACAATGCGCCCCGCATACATGACGTTGACCCGGTCCGCGTAGCGCGCCACCACACCCAGATTGTGCGTGATGATGATCATCGCCACGCCCAGATCGCGGGTCAGGTTCTTCATCAATTCGAGAATCTGCGCCTGGATCGTCACGTCGAGCGCGGTCGTCGGCTCGTCGGCGATGATCAGCTTCGGCTCGCAGGCCAGCGACATGGCGATCATGACGCGCTGGCGCATGCCGCCCGACAGGTGGTGCGGATACTGGTCAACGCGCCGGCGCGGTTCGTTGATGCCGACCATTTCCAGAAGCTTCACGGCCCGTTCCCGGGCCTCGGCCTCGGACATACCCATGTGTGCGATCATCGGCTCGGTAAGCTGCATGCCGATGGACAGCACCGGGTTAAGCGAGGTCATCGGCTCCTGGAAGATCATCGAGATATCGCGACCGCGGATTTCTCTGATCTCGTCCTCGGAACAGAACGCCAGGTTCTTGCCCTGGAAGCGGATCTCGCCGCCGACGATCTCGCCGGGCGGTTTCGGGATCAGGCGCAGGATGCTGAGCGCCGTGACGGACTTGCCCGAACCGGACTCACCCACGACGGCGACGGTTTCACCCGCATTGACGTCGTAAGAAACGCCATCAACAGCTTTAACTGTTCCCCCAGACGTAAAGAAGTGCGTCTGGAGATTGTCAATCTCGAGGAGTGCCCCCACAGAATGTTTCCTTCCCACTGTTCTTGATCTTCGGGAGGTTCTTGTTTTTCTCCCTGGGTTCCGGGGAAACCTAGAAGCCCCCCATTCCATTGTCAACGGGTTCACAACCCAATTTCGGCTTTTCACACTACGAATTTCCGCCATCGTCCAGGGTTGCGAACAAAAATATTCCCGGCCGTATCCTTCGTTCTGGTATACGCCATTCCCATCAGGAATGTATACAAAGTGACTGTTTCAACAGCTTAGGGAGACCATCCGAAATGGCCAATTCGAAAAAAATGCACGACATGGGAATGAAGTACCGCCGCGAGGTTCTGGGCGATGCCTATGTCGACAAGTCCATGGGCGGAGCCGACGATTTCAATCGTGGATTCCAGGAGTTCGTGACCGAATACTGCTGGGGAGGAAGCTGGGGCCGGGGAATCCTGTCCAAGCGCGACCGCTCGATTCTGAACCTGGGCATGCTGGCGGCCCTCAACCGCCCGCACGAGTTCAAGCTGCACTTCCGCGGCGCCATCACCAACGGCCTCAGCGTGGCGGATCTGCGCGAGATCTGCACCCAGATCGCTATCTATTGCGGCATCCCCGCCGGCATCGAGGCATTCCGTCTGGCCCGCGAGGTGTTCAATGAACAGGGCATCGACATCTCCAAGATCGACGTCAAGACCGACCTGGAGGACTGAGGCCAATGTCCGATCAAGAAGCCATCGAACAACAGACCTACGGATTCATCGGCCTGGGCCAGATGGGCGGCCCCATGGCGGACAACATCGCCAAGGCGGGCCTGCCGGTCCACGTCTATGACGCCGCCGGAACCAGGGAACGCGCCCACGAAAAGGCCATTGCCCATGACAGCCTGGCCGGCGTCCTCGCCAATGCGGACACCGTGTTCCTGTCCCTGCCCGACGGCCCCATCTGCACCGCCGTCGCCAAGGAGATCGTGCAGGTCAACGACCGCAGGACCACCGTCGTCGTCGACCTGTCGACCATCGGCCTTACGGCGGCCCAGGAAATCGACAAGATTCTCAAGGACGCCGACATCACCTATATCGATGCGCCCGTGTCGGGCGGGCGCAAGGGCGCCATCGCCGGCACCATCGCGATCATGGGCTCGGGGCCGAAGGACGTGTTCGATGCCCATATGGCGGTCTTCAAGTCCTTCGCCAAGAACCCCTTCCATGTCGGAGAGACGCCGGGCCAGGGCCAGGTCGTGAAAATGCTCAACAATTTCCTGTCGGCGACCGCCATGACCGCGACCACCGAAGCGGTCCTGTTCGGCCTGTCCCAAGGCGTCGAGATGAAGGCCATCCTGGACGTGGTCAATGTGTCCACGGGCATGAACACGGCGACACTCGACAAGTTCCCCAACCAGATCATGACGGAGACCTTCAACGCCGGCTTCTTCACCAGGCTGCTGGCCAAGGATGTGCGCCTGTTCCGCGAGAACTCGGACAAGGCCGGCACGCCCAACGCCATCGGCACGCTGGTCTCGAAGATCTTCGACGGCTGCGAGAAGGAGATGCCGGGCTCCGACTTCACCGTCGTCTACAAGTACATCCGCGACGGCGGCGAGAAGAAGGCGGGCTGACGCCCTCCCCTCGCTTCTCAGGGCGCGAACGTGAAAGGGCCGGCCCCGAAGGGCTGGCCTTTTTCGTTTCGGGCCGCATCCGGAGGAGGCTCAGTAGCCCTCGTCAAGCAGCGGGAAGGCCGAGAACTGGTGCGGCGGGTAGACGGGCTGCTCCTTGTGCACGTACTCGGGACCCAGTTCGTCGTGTCCGTTGACGCCCAGCAGCATGAGGGCGATCTGCACCTCGCGTTCCAGGATGTCCAGCATGCGCACCAGGCCGTCCTCGCCGCCCGCCGCAAGGGCCAGGGCCTGCAGGCGGCCGAGACCGACCATGTCGGCGCCCAGCGCCATGGCCTTGACGACGTCGGTGCCGCGCATGAACCCGCCGTCGACCCAGACCTTGGCCTTGCCGGTCACGGCCTCCACGCATTCAGGCAGAACGTCGAGCGAGCCCCGCCCGTGGTCGAGCTGCCGCCCGCCGTGGTTCGACACGTAGACCACGTCGACGCCGTGCTCGACGGCCAGCCTGGCGTCCTCGGCCGTGGCGATGCCCTTCAGGATGAGCGGGATCGTGCAGAACTTCTTGATGCGGTCGACGTCGGACCAGTTGAACCGCGCCTGATGCGTCTCGCCCACGGCGGCCTGGCGGCCGGCGGTGACGAAGCGCTTGGACAGGTCGCGCTCGCGCCTGGAATAGGCGTCCAGGTCAATGGTCACGCAGAAGGCCTTGTAGCCCAAATCCATGGCCTGGCGCACCTTGTCGTCGACCCAGTCGTGGTCGCCGCGCACGTAAAGCTGAAACACCCGGCAGGCGTCGGGCGCGGCCTCGGCCACGGCGTCCATGCCGGGCTCGCAGACGCTCGACAGCATGTGAGCGCAACCGAAGCGCCCCGCCGCCCTGGCCGCCGTGCCGCCGCCGCCGGCCGCGATCTGCTGCAGCGATCCGATGGGCGCCAGGCAGACGGGCAGTCGCAGGCGCATGCCGAACCGGTCGGCGCCCGCGTCCATGGCGGACACGTCGCGCATCACCCGTGGACGCAGGGCATGCGTCTCGATCGCCATGCGGTTGCGCTTGACTGTCGTTTCGCTTTCGGCGCCGCCGAACACGTAGTCGAAGATGTTCTTGTTCAGGTTCGCCTTCGCCGCCTTCGCGAATTCGTGCATCACCTGGAACTTTTCGATGATGTCGTCCGGCAATTGGTTTTTCTGATCAGTCATGCAGTTTCTTCTCCGACACGATGACGCCGTCCTGGTCGGCGTAAAGGTATTCCCCGGGGCGGATGATGATGCCTCCGAAGTTCAGATCCACGTCGCGCAGCCCGATGCCGTCGACGCGGGGACGCATGGGCGTCGAGGCGATCGCCTTGACGCCCAGGTCCAGGTCCGCGAACTCGTGCCGGTCGCGGATGCAGCCGTTGTAGAGCAGGCCTTCCCAGCCGTACCGCTCGGCCTCGGCGGCGATGTTGCCGCCGGTCAGCGCGCGGCGCCGCGAACCGCGACCGTCGACCACCAGCACCCGGCCCTTGCCGCCTTCGGCCAGAATTTCGCGAATGCCCTTGTTGTCCTCGAAGGTGGAAAAGGTCGTGATCCGGCCATGAAAATGGGTGCGCTTGGCGAAATCGATGAACGTCATCTGACAGACGCGGACGTCCGGGTGGTCGTCGCACAGGTCCGCCGTATAGAGCGGTTTGTCGCTCATGCTTGGATATCCTCCGGATGGAATGATGTTCTTGTTGCTTGTGTTACGGCGCGCATATTGGGAAATTGTACACAATCTGTCACCCACAAATGGGCGGCACCCGTCCGTTTTCCGACAAGAACCCCAATGGCAGGAGACCCCTTCATGGCCGGAAAGTTCGCAATCATCGTCACGATCAAGTGCAAGCCCGGCAAGGGCAAGGATTTCATGCCCATCATCATGGAAAATGCCGTCGCCGCCATGCGGGATGAACCCAACTGCCACGAATTCCGCGTCATGACCTCGAAGGACGATCCCGACATTTTCTTTTTCTACGAGGTCTATACCGACGAGGCGGCCCTCGACACCCACCGTGAACAATCACATTACCTGAAATTCCGCGATGCCGGCGCCGACCTGATCGCCGACCGTCATATCCAAATGACGACGGTGCATATCTGACTGCCATTCCCTGTCCGGGCAGGTCCGCCGCTTGACCCTTGTCAATGCAGGCCGGGCCCGGTCCCGGCTAGCCTCCCCTCATGGAACGCGGACGATATCGCGCCGCGGGAAAAACCACGGGCGGAGGCCAGCCGTAAAATGAAAAAGACCGTCACCTGGATCGTCGTCGCCGACCATCAGCACGCGCGCGTCTACGCCCACGAGGGACCGGGGCGCGGCCTTCAAGCCATTGACGGGATGACGTTCGACACGCTCCTTGAACCCAGCCGCGACATGAAGACGGACCGTCCGGGTCGCAAACCGGCGTCGGGTGGCGCCATCCGATCCATGACGCCCGCCATCGACCCGCACCGCGAAGCGGGAGAAAAGTTCATCGGCGGGGTCGCCAAGGCCGTCTCGGGCGCCGCCGGACGCAAGGCGTTCGAACGCCTGGTCCTGATCGCTCCGCCGCGCGCCCTTGGCGAATTCCGCAAGGCACTGCCGGACAAAGTGCGCAAGATGGTCACCGCCGAACTGAACGAAGACCAGACCAAGACGACCGACAAAGACCTGGCGGACCGCCTGGGGGCCGTTCTCGCCATCTGAACCTTTTACCGTCGGGTGCGGCGCGGGCCGGTCCTGACGAGGATGTACAAGACGACCGTTCCGGCGGCGACGCAGGCCGCCGTGACCAGCCAGGCGCTGCGGAATCCGCCCAGGTGGTCGACGGCGAAGCCGAACACCACGGGGGCCAGGGTCGCGCAAGCGTGGGTCCACAGCATGTTGTAGCCGATGGCGGAGCCGGCCAGGTGCGGATCGACCATTTCCACCTGGATCGCCTGGGCCACGGGCGCGAAGGAGGCGATGGTCAGGCCCAGACACAGCGCCAGGCCGAACCCCAGGACATAGCCCCAAGGCTCCTTAACCAGCGCCATAAGCGCCAGGAACAGGATGGCGGCCGTGCAGATCACCATCATCGTGACAATGCGCCGCCCGCCGAACGCCTTGTCCGATATGGCGCCCCAACCCATGCGCCCTAGGGCGCTCGACGCCTGAGCCATGGCCATTGCCGTCGACACGGTCTGCTGGCCCATGCGCGCGGCTTCGGTCAGGAACAGGGTCAGAAAGCCGAAGAAATTGGTCTGCCCCATGTTGATGACCCCGCCGCCGATGGCGAAGGCGTTGACCCGGCCGTCCTTGATGACGGCCGCGATGTTCTTCCTTGCCCCCTCGCCCTTGGTCGAAACGGGCACCAGGCTCAGGCAGGCCAGGCCGTTGGCGGCGATCATGGCGGCCACCGCCAGCATCAGCAGTTGCCAGTCGTAGCTGGCCGCCAGGAAGCCGCAGCCGGCACCGATCAGCCCGCCGATGGGCACCCCCACCTGCTTGATGCCCATGGCAGCACCCCGCCGGTGCGCCGGAAACCATTCGAACACCCCCTTGGCCGTCGAGGGGTTCAGCATGGAATAGCCGATGCCCATGAGGAAGGCCGCGACCATACAAATACCGAAGTCCGGCGCGAAGCTGATGAGCACCGCCGCGGCAGCCATGATCACGTGGCCGATGACCAGGGTCCAACCGACGCCCAGGCGGTCGGTGACGCCGCCCGCCGGCACCGACCAGATCGCCTGCCCGCCGTAATAGCAGGATACGAACAGGCCGAACTGGGTCGCCGAAAGTCCGAAAGCCGCTGAAATCACCGGCGCCATGGACAAAACCGCGACGCTGTTGGACGTGCCCGCCGCGTGGGCTCCGACCAGCAGGGGCAGGCGCGTCTTCCACGGGTTGACGCCGCTCGTGTCCGGGGGCGGCGGGGGCGGCGCGCCGGCCAGGTCGGCGCTGTCGGTCGAGGGGGCGGTCATGGGCCGTCGGGCCTTTCGTCTAGCGGAGCGGCGCGCCGTCCATGTCGCCGTGATCCAGGCCCAGGTGACGCAGGATGGTCGGCGCGATGTCGACCGCCGAGGTCGGGTCCCGGGTCTCCGTGCCCGGCAGGAAGCCGGTCCCGCGCGCCATGGCGAAGGGGTTCTGTTCCCGCGGCCCGAGCCCCCCGTGCTGGCCGCAGCGATCGTTGATGGAGATCTTCAGCGTGCCCTGGATGGCGACGGAACCGCCCTTGACGCCGTATTCGTTGGGCGCGTCGGTCACGGCGCCGGTCACGGCGATGCGGGGCCCCTCGTCCACCGGCATGCCGATCAGCGCCAGGTCCGCCCCGGCGACGACGCCGCCGAAGCGCGGGTCCGCGCGCAGGAACTCGACGATGGCCCCTTCCCGGTCCAGGGCCTCGGGCGCCAGGTAGACGGTCGCCGAGGTGCCCTGCGAAGCCACGGCGACGTCGCGCGTGTCCGGCCCCGCCTTCAGCCCCGCCTCGACCAGCAGGGCGTCCAGGTCGACCGTTTCCGTGACCGTCTCGTGCCCGTGGTCGGAGCCGATGATCAGCAGGATGTCCTCGCCCGTCGGGTCCATCTCTTCGACCCGGTCGGCGATCCGCCCGGCGTTGGCGTCGGCGGCGGCGATCACCGCCAGATGTTCGGGCGAGCCGAGCGCCACCGCGTGCTGCGTATGGTCGGGCTCGCACTGCCAGATCAGGGCATAGGCCGGGCCGCCCGGCACCAGCACGTCGCGCAGGAAGCGGTCGGTCAGGTCCGTGTCGCCGGCCGCCGTATGCTCGGTGCCCAGCGGGTCGAGAACCGCACGGCCGGGCCCCTGCGCGAACGAACGGTGATGGATGAAGCCATGGCCGTCCGGGTCGTGGAACATGGCCGCCCCGGGCGACACGTTGGAATAGACCACCGCGCCCCCGGCGTGCTTCACGCGTTCCGCCAGGGTCGGCACCTTCAGCGTGCGGCCCCTGGCCTTCTCCAGGCGGTCGCGGAATCCCGGCGGGCCGACGCTGATGACCTCGAGCCCCCGGCCCTCGTCCAGCGCCATGCAGTTGCCTTCCAGGCCGTGGCGCGCCGGATGGCAGCCCGTGGCGATGGAGGCCGCCGTCGTCCGCGTGGTCGAGGGGAACACGCTGCGGTGGTTGGCGTAGAAACGGAAGCGGTCCCGCAGGCGCCACAGGTTGGGCGTCCAGTCGGGGGTGATCATGTCGGCGCGGAGGCCGTCGCAGATGACGAGGACGGCGCGTTTGGTGGTGGTCATGGGTAGTCTGTTCTCTCCGGTAGGGTTCAACGGGCCGCCGTCACCATGATCTCGACCTTCCAGTCGGGCGAGGCCAGGGCCGCCTGCACGCAGGCGCGCACGGGCTTGGCGTCGGGATGGACCCAGGCGTCCCAGACCTCGTTCATCTCGGCGAAGTTGGCCATGTCGGTGATCCAGATCTGCGCCTGCAGGATCTTCGACTTGTCCGTGCCCATCTCGGCCAGATAACCGTCGATGGTCTCCAGGATCTCGCGCGTCTGGTCGGCGACGCAGGCGCCCCGCGCGTCGCCCGTGGCGACCTGCCCCGCCAGATAGACGGTGGTGTCCGTGGCGACGATCTGGCTCATGCGCGCGCTGGCATGACGGCGCTCGATGCGGTCACGTTGACTGGTCATGGGGAGCCTCCTGCACTCGGTTTCCCAATCGGCCCTGTTCGGGGGCATTTTGCCGTCAAGGATACGCCCATCGCGCGACCGTTCAAAGCGCGCTTACCGGGGTTTCAGCCGCAAGAGCGCGTCCACCGCGACGACGCCCTGCCCGGCACCCCGGATCATCAGCGGATTGATCTCGGCCTCCAGCACCGGCGTGTCGAGAACCGCCAGGTTGGACAGCGCCGCCACGGCCTTGGCCAGGGCCGCAAGGTCGCCCGCCGGCTTGCCGCGGAACCCGCGGATCGGCGTCAGGCCCCTGACCTCCTGGATCATCTTCATCGCTTCGTCTTCATCGACCGGCGCGGTGCGCACGGCGGCGTCGTCATAGACCTCGGCCATCACGCCGCCGGGGCCGACCAGCACGATGGGCCCGGCTTCCCGGTCCAGGCGGTAGCCGGCGATGACCTCGCCCATCACGCCCTGGGCCATGGACTGCACCAGAATCCCCTCGGCCTCGGGCGCGGCCTTCAAAAGCTGTTCCGCCGCGTCCCACACGCCATCGGGCGTGTCGATGCCCAGCTTCACCAGCCCACGTTCGGTCTTGTGCTGGATGTCGCGGGCCAGCACCTTGACGGCGACCGGGAACGGCACGCCGATCGGCTCGCCCGGCGCCATGATGACCTGGGCGGGGGCAATGGGCAGGCCCAGGGCCTCGAACACCAGGGATGCCTCGCGCTCGTTCAGCAGCGCCGCCGGGGCCCGGGCGAGCAGGGCGTCGGCCTTGGCCTTGACGTGGCCGTCGACCGCCGGAACGGGTCGCGGGGCCGACCGGTTGAGAAACGCCATGACCGCGTCGGCGCAGGCCTCGGGCGTGCGGAAGTTGGCGATCCCGGCGTCCTGCAAAAGGGCCAGGGAGCGGTCGGCCTGGGGCGCGATGAAGGCGGCCACGGGCTTGGCCGACCCCGCCGCCTTCTCGACGATGGGGGCGACGGCCAGTTCCGGCTTGAACTGGCCGCTTGATCCGACCACCGCGACCACGGCGTCGATCTCGTCGGCGGCCAGCAGGTTCTCCAGCGCAGCACCATAGACGCCCTCGCGGGTGCCCGCCATGGTCAGGTCCACGAGCGGCCCGCGGCCCAGTTCCAGCCCATGTTCGCGCAGCGCCGCGCGCACGCTGTCCGGTGCGGGGACCAGGGTGGCGCCCAGTAATCCCAAGCGGTCGGCGACGGAGGCCGCCCCGCCGCCCGTGGTCGTGACCACGGCGACCCTCTTTCCTTTGGGCGGCGGATGGCCCAGGAACAGGGGCGGCGCTTCCAGCAGCCCTTCCAGCATCTCGACCCGGGCGATGGCGTGCGCCTTGAAATAGGCGTCCGCCGCCTTGGCCGGGCCGGCGATGGCCCCGGAATGGCTGAGCGCCAGTTCGCGCCCGGCGTCGGAGCGCCCCAGCTTGTAGGCGATCACCGGCTTGCCCGCCGCAAACGCCCGGCGCGCGGCGGCGGCCAGAACGGCGCCGTCGCGCACCGCCTCGACGAACAGCAGGATGGCCTTGGTCGCGGGATCGTCGACCAGCAGGTCGACCAGTTCACCCACACCCAGGTCGCTCTCGTTGCCGACGCCGATCATGCGCGCGAAGCCGATGCCGCGCGCGGCCCCCCGGCTCAGCAGCGTGCCCAGGATGGTGCCGCTCTGCGAAATCAGGGACAGGCCGCCCGCCTTGATGCCCTCCATCTCCAGCACCGCGTTGACCGAGAGGGTCAGGCTCGACGCCGGATGGATGACGCCCATGGAGTTGGGGCCGATCAGGCGCACGCCCGCCTTGCGCGCCGTGGCGACCAGGCGCTGCTGCATCTTGCGGCCGTCCTCGCCGGTTTCGGCGAAGCCGTCGGAATAGATCGTCGCCACCGGCACGCCCTTGGCCCCGCAGTCGCGGATGGCGTCCTCCACATGCCTGGCCGGGACCATGACGAAGGCATGGTCGACCGGGCCCGGAACGTCGGCGACGGACTTGAAGGCGGGCACGCCCTGGACCTCGTCGCGGCCCGGGTTGATGGGATAGACGGCGCCGGTGAACCCATGGGCCTTGAGGAAACGCTGCGGCCGGCCGGAGTTTTTCGTCGGGTCCGCCGAGGCGCCGATCAGGGCCACGGCCCGGGGCGTGAACAGGGCCTTCGCCAGGGTCGCGTGATCGGCCATGTTATTTGGCCCGGGGCGGGCGCTGCGAGAAGCGCTTGTCGAACACGCCCTCGGCGATGCGGTTCTTGAGGATTTCGATGGAGCCGCCGGCGATCATCCAGCCCCGCGTGCGGCGGAAGCAGTATTCGACGATGCTGTCCTGGCTGTATCCCATGCCGCCCATGACCTGCAGCGCCTCCGACGACACCCAATGCCCGGCCTCGTTGCAGAAGGCCTTGGCGATGGCCGTTTCCTGGGCCGAGGGGAAACCGTTGTCGGCGTTGACCGCCGCGCGGTACAGCAGCAATTGCCCGGCGTCGAGCTTGATCTGCATTTCCGCGAACTTCCATTGCAGGCCCTGGAACTCGGCCAAGGGCCGGTCGAACTGCTTGCG
>Ga0066644_10001036_pt1 | contig 16363 bp, 11 predicted proteins | sample CryGeyCG2114_020_FD_62735 | JGI IMG/M metagenome (GOLD analysis project Ga0066644, IMG submission 62735) | Groundwater microbial communities from aquifer - Crystal Geyser CG15_big_fil_post_rev_8/21/14_0.20 | ecosystem: Environmental > Aquatic > Deep subsurface > Groundwater | place: USA: Utah...
TATTCGTCACTCTGGCGAAATACTTCGCCAAATGACCCGGCCATACTTCGCTCCTCACGCCTTGATAAACGCCATTTTCGACTGCTACAGCGGGTTCTGGCGTAGTGTGAACAGGCCCTAAAGGCCGTAGTACTCTTCCCATGCCCTCCGCTGCGCCAGAAGGAATGCAACGCATCTCCCGCCAAATAGCCGTATTATCCGGCTGCAAAACCTTTCCCGATGACAGCACCCCTGGCTCCAAAACGGCGCGACCGCTCGCACGAATACCTGGTCCTTTTCGCGCTCTGGCTCATGGTTTTTTCCGCGAGCAGTCAGGTCATCATCATTGCACCCATCCTGCCCCGGATCGGAGAGGCGCTCCAGATTGCGGAAGCCCTCCAGGGCTGGCTCATTACCTCATACGCGGTTTTCCTGTCGATATTCGCGCTCATCGTGGGACCCATATCCGATAAAATGGGTCGTCGTATCGTACTCATTGCGGGCAGTGGCTCCATGGCTGTTGCGCTCTGGCTGCACGGAGTTGCCGACAGCTTCATTTCACTACTCGTGGTACGCGCGGCTGCCGGAGCTGCGGGCGGCATGCTGAGCGGCGCCGCCGTGTCCTATGTGGGCGATTATTTTCCGTACAGCAGACGCGGATGGGCCAACGGGTGGGTCATGAGCGGTGTCGCTTTCGGCCAGATCATTGGAATTCCCATCGGCACGGTGCTCGCCGACCAGTTTGGTTTCAAGGCGGCATTTGTGATGTTCGCCGTGTCAATGACTCTGACCACGATTCTGATATGGCTTTTCGTGCCACAGCCCAAGGTGGAGCGTGACGAGGCAGCACTCACGATCTCGCGTGCCATCTCCACCTACATGGAGCTCATTCGCCGACCCGCCGTCGCCGCCGCATCGGCCACCTATTTCCTGATGTTTTTCTCGATCGGGCTCTATGTGATTTACCTGCCAACATGGCTTGAAGGCCACTTGGGTGTTTCGGGCACCGTGATTGCCACGCTTTTCTTCGTGGGCGGGCTGGCCACGGTCATTACGGGCCCCATGGCGGGGAAAATCTCCGATTCCACCGGCCGCAAACCGCTCATCGTGTGGTCGTGCCTGGGACTGAGCGTGATCATGGTGCTGACCACGTGGGTGGTTACAAGCATATTCACGGCCTACATCGTATTCGGGCTCACCATGGTAATGATTGCCATGCGGATAAGCCCGCTGCAGAGTCTCATGACCGCGCTTGTAGAGGACCAGCGGCGCGGAGCGCTTTTGAGCCTGGCCGTGGCAATAGGCCAGGTAGGTATTGGCATCGGCGGTGCCGTGGCCGGTTTGGCATATACCCGGTATGGCTACGTATCGAGCACCATCGTGGGTGCCGTTGCCATTCTGGCCATGGCCGCCATCGTGCAGTTCAGGCTCCCGGAGCCCGGTGAGGACGACTTCAGCGAACCGAATATCGTGTGAACACGCCCAATGTCACGAGTTCATGACAACCAGGAACTCGTCATTCTTCTTCGTGCCGCGCATTTTGTCGAGCAGCCAGTTCATGGCATCGACCGGTGCCATGTCGGCCAGCATTTTGCGCAGGATCCAGATGCGTTGAAGCTTGGCATCGGGAATGAGCAGCTCCTCGCGCCGCGTACCCGATTTGACCACATGCATGGCTGGAAATACGCGCCGGTTGGCCAGGTCGCGATCCAGCACGATTTCCGAGTTGCCCGTTCCCTTGAACTCCTCGAAAATCACCTCATCCATCCGGCTTCCCGTGTCAATCAGCGCGGTACCGATAATGGTCAGCGATCCGCCTTCTTCCACATTCCTGGCTGCGCCGAAGAACCGCTTCGGGCCCTTGAGGGCACCCGCTTCCATACCGCCGGACATGGTTTTACCGGTATTCGGCGAGCAGGCGTTGGCCGCACGGGCAAGCCTCGTGATCGAATCGAGCAGAATGACCACATCCTGTCCTGCTTCCACGAGGCGCTTGGCCTTGTTGAGTACGATGTCGGCCACTTCAATATGCCGTTCCGGCTCCTGGTCGAAGGTAGATGCGACGACCTCCGCATCTACATGCCGTCTCATGTCGGTCACTTCCTCGGGGCGTTCGTCCACGAGCAGGATGATCAGCGTCACTTCCGGATGATTCGTCGTAATGGCGTTGGCCATCTTCTGCAGGATGATCGTCTTGCCTGTTTTGGGCTGCGCCACGATGAGTGCGCGCTGTCCCTTTCCGATGGGTGAAAACAGGTCCATGACCCGCGTCGTGTACTCGCCGGGCAACGTCTCGAGCGTAAGCTGTTCGGTCGGGTAATAGGGTGTCAGGTAGTCGAAGCTCGGACGCTCCTCAAGCTCACCGGGAACGCGTCCGTTGATGGAGTTGACCTGGATGAGCGCAAAATAACGCTCGCCTTCCTTGGGCGGCCGCACCTGACCATCGACCGTATCGCCGATCTTGAGCCCAAACCGCTTGATCTGTGACGGAGACACGTAGATGTCGTCCGGACTGGGAAGATAGTTGTACTCGGACGAGCGCATGAATCCATAGCCGTCGGGAAGGATTTCGAGGACGCCGACCTTGTCAACCATGCCCTCCAGGTCCGTATCCTTGGGGTCGTATTCCTGCATGTAGGGTGGGGCCTCGGCGTACACGCGCTGACGGCGCTCCTCGCGGCTTTCCCGGTTTTGATCACGGCCCTGATCCCGGTTCTGGTCGCGGTTCTGGGTCCGGTCCTTTCCGCGACCGCGTCCACGACCCCTGCCGCGTCCCCGGCCGCGTCCACCGCGGTCGTCACCGCGGTTGTCATTGCGATCGTCACCGCGGTTGTCATTGCGATTATCTCCCCGGTTGTCGCTGCCGCTGTCGCTCCGGTTGTCGCTCCTGTTATCGTTCTTGTCGTCACGGCCTTTGCCGTCACCGCTTGTGTCGTCGGAGGAACGATTTCCCCGATCCCGGCCCCGGCCCCGGCCACGCCCGTCTTCACTGCGATCCCGGCCGCGTCCGTCATTGCTGCGACCCCGACCCCGCTTCTGTTTGTCGCGGCCCTGATCATCGTTGCCCTTTTTGCTCTCGCTCTGGTCGTTGCTGCCCTTGCTGCTGTCGTCACCGCCCTTGTTGTTGTCGCTCTGGTCGCCTCCGCTACGCGCGTCGGGTTTTTTGTCGACCTCGGGCTTGCGATTACCGCGACTGTCGCGTTTTTCCCGGCCATCGCCCCCCGAGCGGGGTCTGCCAACCGGATCCCTGCCCCTGTCACTGCCCGAGCCACCTCCGGATTTGGCCTTTTCGGCAAGGGCTTCAGCCTGGGCTTCCAGGATGAGATAAATCAGGTCCTGCTTCCGCAGATGGGAGAACCCGCCGAGCTTCATGTTCTTGGCAATGTCCTTCAGTTCAGGGAGTTTCTTGTCCTGGAGATCGGAAATATTCATATCGATTGGGATGGAAAAGGGCCGCGGGCACACATTTCCCGGCTATACCGGGGTGCCACAACAGGCCGACGGACCCGTTTCGGGTCAGGGGTACATAGGTGTACGCAGAGTACAGATTGGCTTTCAGGGCGCTGCCGAACAGGGTGTCCGGGCGCGGAAGGAGGGTCTGGGAAATAGAGACAGACCCGACCGGAGTCAGATGTATCGACCCGATCTGACCTCAATATAGCCACTTCCCCCGGTAAAACCAGAATCTTGGCGCATCCTTCAAAAAATTCCCCGGCGGGCTACGGGGCAAGCGCCGCCATTACGTCTGCTGCAGCGAGGTGCGATCCCATGAAAAGAATGTTTCTGCCCGCTGTGGCGGGTGCCTGCCCGGATTCGGTGAGGCCAAGTGCCACAACAGCCTGCATTACGTCATCCAGCGTGCGGCTCACGTGGCAGCCCTCGCGCTTCAGGCGGGCGGCCAGCTCGGCGCCCGACTGGCCGCGATGGTTCGGCACATCGGTAAATGCCCCGGCATCCGAACTGCCCAAGCCCGTGGCCCATACCTCGGGCCACCCGGCGCCTGTCTGGCTTGCGCCCTGATCACTTGTTGGCCGGCGAGCCTGCCACCGGGCAAGGACGCGCCCCACGGCTTCGGCATCCTTGTCGCGCAGCATACCCAGTACAAGCAGGCCGTTCGACCCGGAGTCCAGGTCGGAGAGGACATCGAGCGCTGCCGAGACAGCGTCCGCATTGTGGCCGACATCCACAAGTACGCGGGGGTTCTCGCGCAGGGTTTCGAGGCGCGCGCGCAGACCCGTGCGAAGGGCGGTCTCTTCCAGCGCGCGCCGGGCAGTATCGGTGCGCAGCGAATATCCAAGGTAGGCCTGGCTCGTGGCCAGCGCCGTGCGGGCATTCTGCTGCATGTGGGATCCGGCGAAGGGTAACGCCAGGGGTGAGGGCAGCAGGACGTCCTGCGCGCGCACGAGCACGGCGCGTGTGCGGCGGGCGACGTCGCCTGCGGCCGCCAGGGCTTTGTCCGCGAGCGCACCCACCACGAGCGGCTGGCCGCGTTTTGCGATGCCCGCCTTTTCGATTGCGATGGCTTCGAGCGTTCCGCCGAGCAGCTCCATGTGGTCCAGACCGATGTGTGTGATGACGCTGACCCGGGCGGGGAGTGCGTTCGTGGCATCGAGCCGGCCTCCCAGACCCACTTCAACGACGGCTACATCCACCTCCTGCTCGGCAAAATAGAGCACCGACAGCGCGAGTGTGGCCTCGAAGAAACTGGCGTCAACCGAAAGGAAGAGCGGCCAGAATTTTTCTGTGGCTGCACCCAACCATTCGTCCGGCGCCTCGCGGCCGTTGACGCGCATGCGCTCGGTTACGCGGACCAGGTGGGGCGATGTATGGAGCCCGACCCGCATGCCGGTTGCGCCAAGCAGCGATGCCGTCATGGCGGCGGTCGTGCCCTTTCCGTTGGTGCCGGCAACGAGCACGGTGTCGAACGTTCGCTCGGGGCCGCCCATGGCCGCGAGAAGCGCCTTGATGCGGCCGAGGCCTGGTTTCATGGCGGCGTTTCCGCTCGTGGCGTAGCGCGGGAGGGCGAAGAGGCGCTCGAGCGCAGGGGCCGTGCCCCCGCCCTGCCCGGCTGCGCCCTGCCCGGCCACACCTTGCTTGCCGGGACGGTTCGCTCTTTCTTCGCCTTGGCGCCTCACAGCACACCCCGCGAAATGGTGCGGCGGCCGCCGGGCGCATGGGCAAAGTGGAGCATGTCGGTGCCCGGCGGCAGCAGACCGGCTACGCGCGTGGGCCACTCCACAAGGCACACGCCGTCTCCGCGCTCCACATACTCCAGAAGGCCGGCGGTGCGGGCCTCGTCCAGCGAGGAGAGCCGGTAGAGGTCCATGTGATAGACCGGGATGCGGGCCGCGTACTCGTGCGCAATGGTGAACGTGGGACTTGAGACGTCGGAGGCCTGGCCCCCAAGCCCCTCCACGACGCCCTGCACGAAGCACGTCTTGCCGGCGCCCAGATCACCGCGGAGCGCAATGACATCGCCGGGGGCAAAAAAAGCGGCGAGACGGCGACCCAGAGCGCGCGTTCCTTCGGGCGAAACGGTGGTGGCGGGCAGAAGCGGCGCATCCATCGGAAGAATCGGAAGAATCGGAAGAATCGGGGAGGGTGAAGACGTGGAACCCGGGTCGCGCGGAGCGGGAAAGGTATGACTATGACGCGCGCGGCGCCTGCCTCTACCCCTTCGGCCGCAGCGTGAGGACCGGAAGAATGACCTCCTCCATCGACGCGCCGCCGTGCTGCATGGTGTCCCGGTACTTGTTTACGTACTGGTTGTAGTTGGTCGGGTAGACAAAATAGTAGTCTTCCTTGGCCAGGATGAAGTTCGTATTCGGCCCGTCGGAGGGAAGGCCCCACTCCTCGGGATGGCGTACGAAGATGGCGTGCCGCTCATCGCATTTCAGGTTGCGACCGTACTTGTAGCGGAGGGCGGTCGATGTATGGCGGTCGCCAATCACCTTTGTCGGGTGCAGGCTGCGCACGGCGCCGTGATCGGAGGTGACAACAATGGTGCAGTCGGTATCGGCCAGCTGCTGGAAGGCTGAAAACAGCCAGGAGTGCTCGAACCAGGTGCGCGTCAGGGCGCGGTAGGCGCGCTCGTCGGGGGCCAGCTCCTTGAGGACGGCCGAGTCAGAGCGGCTGTGGGCGAGGATGTCAACAAAGTTCACGACGACAGCGCTCAGATCCGACTGCAGCACGTCGTGCACCGACTGCTGGAAATCGCGCCCATCCTGCGAGCGGACCAGCTTCTGGTAGGATATTCGGTCCTTCCGGTGGTGCCGCGTCATGAGGTCCTGCAGGAATTCGTCCTCGTTGCGGTTGCGGCTGTGCTCATCGTCCTCACCCGAGGCCCAGATCTGCGGGTAGCGCTTGGCGAGATCGACCGGCAGGAGTCCCGAGAAAATGGCGTTACGCGAGTAGGGAGTCGAGGTTGGAAGCAGGCTGTAATGGAATTTTCGGTCCACGCTGAAAAGCGGTGTGAGCAGGCGCTCGAACTCGAGCCACTGGTCGTAGCGCATGCAGTCGATGACAAAAAACACGACCGGCCGCTTTCCGGTCATTTCAGGAAGCACGAATTCGGGAATGACCTCGTGTGAAAGCACGGGCCGGTCCGCATCCGTCCCCGCAATCCAGTCGGGGTAAGCCCCTTCGACGAAACGCGAAAACTCCCGGTTCGCCTCGGCATACTGATCGCTGAGCACCTGGCGCACACCCTCTTCGTCATCGAGCTCCAGATCGTATTCGAGCAGTTTCTGGTAGAGCGCCGTCCACTCATTGGGCGTCATCGGATTCATGAGCGCGGCCGTGATTTCGCCGAACGAGCTCAAGTAGGACTGCGAGGCGCGTTCATGCTGCAGCCGCGAGCGCTCGAGCAGCCGCTTGCACGTCAAGAGCACCTGCGATGGGTTCACCGGCTTCGTGAGGTAGTCGGCAATCTTGCCACCGAGCGCTTCTTCCATGATGCGCTCCTCCTCACTCTTTGTCACCATCACGACCTGGCTGTCGGGCGAAATCCGCTTGATATCGTCGAGCGCATCGAGCCCCCCGCGGCCCGGCATCTGCTCATCGAGCAGAATCACATCGAAGGCCGTATCGCGCGCCGCGTCAATGGCATCGGCGCCGTTCGTGACACTGGTGACGTGATACCCCTTCGATTCGAGGAACAGGATGTGGGGCTTGAGGATATCGATTTCATCGTCGGCCCAGAGAATACGGGAAGTGCGTGCCATGGTTGACTGATTTGTTGAGCAGTACAGGGTACGGTAGCAGTCGCGCAGGTAGGCAGACGAAGGAAAATTGATGGGAGATGCGGCGCACAGCGTCTCGCGGAATGGGGCGTGACGGTGCGCGAATGATCGTGATTGTGCGTATGTACCCGCTCGTGTTGCAAATTGTTCATGCCATTCCCACACGCGCCGGAAAACATGACGGGTCGAGTTCGGTTCAACGCAAGAACTACGACAGTACATCCTCCACATCAAAGCCCTGAAAACCACCCGTTATGAAAAAATCCATTTTGAAAGCCGTCAACAAGCAGATCCAGTCCGAATTCCAGTCGGCCTACGACTACCTGGCCATGTCCTCCCGGTTCGAAGACCTTAAATACCCGGGCGCAGCCAGCTGGATGCGTGCGCAGTGGCAGGAGGAAACGGCGCACGCCATGAAGTTCTTCGATCACCTTGTGCGACGCGGCCAGTGCCCGACGCTCCACGAAATCAAGGCGCCGAGCGTCACGTTCGACACAGCGATCGAAGCCTTTGAGAAAGTGCTCGAACAGGAAAAACGCGTCACGGCGCTGATCCACGACCTTTATGAGCTGGCCGTCGCCGAGCACGACTACCCGCTGCAGACGCTGCTGCATTGGTTCATCGACGAGCAGGTCGAAGAGGAAGAAGCGGCCGAGGCCATCATTGACAGCCTTCGCATGGCCGGCGATTCGGGCCAGGGTCTCCTCATGATCGATCGCGAACTCGGCGCGCGCGAGGGGCGCTGACTGACACGGCCGGCCGGAGCATCTTCAGAAAACTTTAACCATATGGTTGAAACATATGGTTAGCGGCAGGGTTGCGGGGCGGCATGCTCACGGACCATCCGTCATATACCAGCCTCTCGGACGCGGAGAAAGCCATTCTGGACGCCGCGCTCACGGAGTTCGGCCGCGCCGGTCTGCCCGGCGCACGCATGCAGGATATCGCCGACCGGGCAGGTATCAACAAGGCCATGCTCCATTACTATTTCCGCTCGAAGGACAAGCTCTATGAGGAAGTCCTGACGCGGGTCGTGGAGTCATTCATGACGTCCATCGAGGCGGCTCTTGACAGCGAGGACACGTTCTCCGCACAGCTCAGGGCGCTGCTCGATGCGTATTTGCGCGCGCACATGTCACGGCCGGAAGTGGTGGGGCTGTGGGTGAACGAGAATCTGAATGGCGCTCCGGTGGCGCGGCGGCTGCTTGGCCCCGAACGCGGGGCCCGTGGCCCGCGTCGCCTGCTCTGCTGGATTGAGGATGCGGTGCGCGAGGGGCACATTCGCCCGGTCGATCCCCTGCAGTTCATGATCACGTTCCTGGGCTCGGTCGTGATCTACATGATTGGCATGCCCATGTTCTCCACGTTCCGTCCGGAGCTGGCGCGCGGCGGTGAGGAGGAAATCCGCGCCCGCGTCGACCACCTTCACACCCTGTTTTACCATGGCCTTAAGCCTTGATCCGACCAGACGGTGCCGCGGAAGAGCGCATCGGGTCGTGCTGGTCCTTGTCACGCTCGTTGCGGGGTGCTCGCTGACGCCTGCCCAGAAGGGCGCGCCCGAGATTCCGGAGCGCATCGATATGTCGGCGCAGGCAGCCGATGCGCCGCGCCCCGATTCGCTGGTCCTGGCCGGGTTGCGCCAGGCGGCGTGGTGGCGGGAGCTTGGCAGCGATCCGCTCAATGCGGTCATGGACACCGTGGGTGCCAACAATCTGGATTTGGCCATCGCCGCCGAGCGTGTCCTGGAGCTGCAGAACCAGTATCGGATACAGTGGGCACCCCGCGCTCCGAGCGTCCAGTTCTCCGGTGATGGAACGCGGCAGGTGACGCCCACGAACAGCGGCAACACGGGGAGCTTCTCGGCCAACATTCCGGGCTTCCCGGACCGGTTCGACATCACCAGCTACTCCGCAAGTCTCGGGTTCGGCTGGGAATTGGATATCTGGGGGCGGCTCCGCGCGGCCTCCCGCGCGGCGCGCGAGCAGTACGTGGCTCAGCTCGCCGGCGAGCGTGCCGTGCGGCTGGCGGTGGAGGCCGAAGCGCTGGGGGCCTGGGCGGCGCTCAGGCAAATCGAGCGGCAGCGTGCGCTGACGCGCGAACAGGTCGATCTGCTCGCCGAGCGAACGGAGCTGGCGCGCGAGCGCTACGAGCGCGGCATTACGTCATCCTTTGAGCTCTACCAGCTGCAGCAGGCCCGCGACGATGCCCGTGCGGCGGCGCCGCTCCTGGCCCGCGCCCGCTACGAATCGCTCTCGCGACTCGGCCTCATCATGGGCGGCACGGCGGCGACCGCCGAGGCGATTCTGGCCGGGGAGGGGGAAGGTGACCAAGCCGGACACCCGGCCACGCACGACCTGCCCGGCGCCCTCCCCGATGCGCTGCCATCCGAGGTTGTGCTCAGCCGCCCCGACGTCCTGGAGGCGCGCGCGCTGATGGAGTCTGCCCGGCACGCCGTCGGTGCCGCGCGCGCCGAACAGTTTCCTTCGTTCTCGCTGACGGGCACCTTCGGCACGCAGGCGAACGATATTTCATCGCTCGTGGATATCGATCAGCGCTTTTGGCTGTTTGGCGGTTCGCTCACGGCTCCCGTCTTTTCGAGCGGCGCGCGCCGCGCCGCGGCGCGCGCCACATGGAACCGTTATGAACAGGCCGCCCTCGCATACCAGAAGGCCGTGCTCAGCGCTTTCCGCGACGTGGGTCTGGCGCTCGAAACACTCGCCGCCGAAAGCGCCCGGTATGAGGCCAGTCTGGAGGCCTTCGAGGCGGCCCGGGCGCTCAGCGAGGACCAGGAGCGCCGCTACCTTCGGGGCATAGGCTCCTACACCGCATTTGTCGATGCGCGGCTTGGTGAAGTCCGCGCTGAAATCGCGCTCTCGGCCGCAGGGCGCGACCTCTTCCTGGCCCGCGTCGGGCTGTACCGTGCCGCAGGCCATCATCCATCCGAACACGCATGATGTCATCTTTCCTTTCGCATCCCGTCGTCCGGGGTATTGCCATACTGCTCGTTGGCGTTGTTGGCCTGGTGCTCTTCATCGTGACGCGGCCCGAGCCACCCAAGGAGAGGCCGGAGGTGTTCGCGCCCGCCGTGGAGGTGGAGCGGGTCCGCCTTGAAGCAGGACCGCTCTTAGTCGAAGCAACGGGCAGCGCGCGCGCCCTGCGCGAAGTCAACCTGTCCTCCGAGGTTGCCGGACGCATTATGCGCACAAGCCCGGTATTCGTGGATGGGGGCCGCTTCCGCAAGGGTGATATCCTCGTCAAGCTCGACTCGACCGACTACGTGAACGCCGTGACGGCGGCGCGCGCCCAGGTGACGCAGCGCCAATTCGATGTGATCGTGGCGCGCGAGGAGGTGGCCGCCGCACGGGACGAATTCAGGCGCATGCAGGAACGCCTCTCGGGCAATACTGCGAGGCCGGGCGCCGCCGCGGCCGGCCTCGAGCCCGATACAACAGACCTCGGATCGCTCCTTTTCCGCGAGCCGCAACTGCGCCTTGCAGAGGCGGCGCTCGCTGCCGCTCGCGCCGCGTTTCGCGACGCCGAGGCGCGCCTTGAGCGCACGCGCATCAGGGCGCCCTTCGACGGCCAGGTCCGCACAAAGCGGGTCGACGTTGGCACGTACGCCACGCCCGGCATGGTGCTCGCCGAGGTTTTCGATACCGACATGGCTGAAATCACCGTTCCCCTGACGCAGGCCCAGGTGGGTCTCGTCCCCGCGCTTGAAAGCGGCGCGGCCGCATGGGGGCGCATTCCGGTACGCGTCACGAACGGGCGCGGCGGCGCGTGGGACGGCCTACTGCACCGCAGCGCGGGCGCGCTCAGCAGCGAGAGCCGCACGCTTACGGCCATTGTACGCGTCGCATCTCCCTATGACCAGACGCCTCCCCTGCGGGTTGGAACGTTCGTGAATGTATCCATTGCCGCGCAGCAACTTGGTCCGCACGTCCGTCTGCGTGAGGACCGCATACGGGACGGTGATACCGTGTGGGTGCTTGAGGGCGATCGTCTGCGCATGCGCCCCGTGAATGTGTTGACCATCCAGAACGGCACGGCAATCATCACGGAGGGGCTTTCCGATGGCGACGCCGTCATCACGACGGGCCTCGTCGTTGTCTCGGACAGCATGCAGGTCCGCCTCGGAGGGCAGCAATGAACGGGGACATATCGAACGGGAACACTCCTCGCGCGGAGCACCGCGGCCCCATTGCCTGGATGGCCCGAAACAGCGTGGCGGCCAACCTGCTCATGTTCTTCCTGGTTCTGCTGGGACTCGTGAGCGCGACATCGATCGTGCAGGAGGTCTTTCCCGAGGCCAGTCTCGACATGGTTCAGATCCGGGTGGAGTACCCCGGGGCTTCCCCGGAGGAGGTCGAGGAAGCCGTCGTGCGGCGCATTGAAGAGCAGATCGAGGGGACCGAGGGCATCAAGCGCATTACGTCCGTTGCCGCCGAGAACCTGGGCGTGGTCAACGTCGAAGTCCAGCTGGGCGAAGACGTGCTCGATGTGCTCGACGAGCTGAAGGCGGAAGTGGACCGCATACGCACCTTCCCCGCCGAAGTCGAGCGGCCCGAACTGAGCGAAGTGACCTCCAAACGCGGCGCCATCCAGCTTGCCCTCCACGGAAACGTGCCCGAGCGGACGCTCAAGGAGCTCGCCAACCGGCTCAAAGACGATCTTTCGGCCTCTGTCGGGATCTCCCTCATTGAAATCGCGGGGGTGCGCAACTATGAAATTGCCATCGAGGCCTCCGAGGAAATGCTACGCGCCTACAACCTGTCGCTCGCCCAGGTGGCGCAGGCCGTGGCCGAGGGCAGCATGGATCTGCCGGGGGGCGCCATCGATACCGAGAACGAGGAAATCCTGGTCCGAACGCTCGGCCAGAACTATACAAAGCGCGATTTTGAGAACATCGTGGTCCGGGCTTTGCCCGACGGCACGCTCATCCATCTCGCCGACGTGGCTACCGTACGCGACGGCTTCGAGGAGTCGGACCTCATTACGCGCTTCAACGGAGAGCCCGCCGCGCTCCTTCAGGTGTTCCGCACGTCCGACGAACGCGTGCTCGATATCGTCGAGCGCGTCTACGGGTACGTAGAAACGGTTGCCCTTCCGGAGGGCGTTACCATGTCCGTCTGGCAGGACGAAGCGAAGCTGCTCAAGAGCCGCTATGAACTCATGCTCAAAAACGGGGCCATGGGTCTCATCCTGGTCATCCTGGCGCTCGGCCTCTTCATGAACACGCGCCTCGCCTTCTGGGTATCGGCCGGCATTTTTATTTCGTTTCTCGGCACGTTCGCCGTCATGGTGGCCATCGGGGCGTCGATCAACCTGATATCGCTCGTCGGGTTCATCCTGGCACTCGGCATCGTGGTCGATGACGCGATCGTGATCGGCGAGAACATCTTCGCCCAGCAGGAACTGGGGCTGGAGCCGACCCGTGCCGCCGTCGTGGGTGCTACGCGCCTGGCGCGACCGGTCATTTTTGCCGTGCTCACGACGATGGCCGCTTTCTCGCCGCTTCTCTTCGTACCGGGCGTAATCGGCAAGTTCATGCAGCAGCTTCCGATCGTGATCATTACCGTGCTCGGACTCTCGCTCGTTGAATCGCTTTTCATCCTGCCCGCCCACCTCTCGCACGTGAGCGGCAAGCGCGGTCGAAGCCGGAATCCGGTTGCCGCCGGGCTCGATCGCGTCCAGGAACGCGTATCGACGTGGGTCGACTGGAACACCACGCATCTGCTCACACCTACGCTCCGCTTTGCTACACAGAACTGGGGTCTCGTCATCGTTACCGGCATTTCGTTCATCATGCTGAGCGTGGGCGTGGTGGCCGGAGGCCTCATCTCGTTTTCCTTTTTTCCCGACATCGAGGGAGAAAACGTGCTGGCCCGCATTGAAATGAAGGAAGGCACACAGGCCGCCCAGACGCGCGACGTGGCGGCACACCTGGAGGCCGTCGGCCTGGCCGTCGCCGATTCGCTTCAACGGTTGCTCCCGGAAGACCACCCTCCCGCCGTCAAACACGTCTTCTCGGTCGTCGGGCAGCAGCCTTCCATTGCCAACCAGCCCGGCGGAGACGGCGGCGTGAACCTCGTCGATCCGACCGTCGCGGAGGTCAATTTCGAACTGCTCGAATCGGAAAAGCGCGAGTTCTCGGCCAAAGGATTCGAAAATGCGTGGCGCGATGCGGCTGGCACCATCGCGGGCGTCAAGAGCGTCCAGTTCCAGTCCTCGCTCTTTACGCTCGGAAAGGCCATCCAGGTCGAAGTGTCCGCCGCCGATCCGGATCTGGTAGATGCGGCGGTCGACGATCTGAAAAGCGAAATTGCATCCTTTGCAGGCACCTTCGAAATCCAGGACGACCGTGCGCGCGGCAAACAGGAACTCCAGCTCACCCTCAAGCCCGAGGCGCGGGCGCTTGGCTTGACGCTTGGCGACCTCGCGCGGCAGGTGCGCGGCGCCTTCTTCGGCCTTGAGGCGCTGCGCGTGCAGCGCGGCCGCGACGACATCAAGGTCATGGTCCGCCTGCCGCGCGAGGAACGCGATGCGGTTTCCGATATTGAGAACCTGCGCATCCGTACGGCCACGGGCGCAGAAGTCCCGTTTGCCGAGGTGGCCAGCGTCACCATGGGGCTTGGCAGCTCGGTCATCAACCGCCGCGACCGCCGCCGCGTGGTGACCGTGACGGCCGACGTGAACGAGGATGTCGTGCCCGCACAGGACGTCATCACGGCCCTTGAAACCGAAGTCATACCGCGCCTTGCGCAGACCTATCCGGGATTCTCGGCATCGTTCGAGGGCGAGCAGCGCGAGCAGGCCGATGCCGTAAAAGCCATCCAGCGCGGCTTCCTGATTGCGCTCTTCGTGATCTACGCCCTGCTGGCCATTCCATTCGGATCCTACACGCAGCCGCTCATCATCATGTCGGCCATTCCGTTCGGGATTATTGGCGCGCTCGGAGGCCACATGATCATGGGGCTGGATGTGGGAATTCTGAGCCTGTTCGGCATTGTGGGGCTCTCGGGGGTGGTCGTGAACGATTCCCTGGTCCTCATTGACTATATCAACGCTGAGCGCGGGCGCGGCCTGACCGTTGAAGAAGCCATTATATCGGCAGGCCGCGCCCGCTTCCGCCCCATACTGCTGACCTCGCTCACGACATTCCTCGGCGTACTTCCCCTCATACTCGAGCGCAGCCTGCAGGCCCAGTTCCTGATTCCCATTGCGGCGAGCCTCGGATTCGGTATTTTGTTCGCAACCTTCATCCTGCTCGTGCTCGTACCGGCGCTCGTGATGTTTGAAGCGCGCACACGCGCGCACTTCGGGCGCGGCTGAACCCGTCGCTCAGCCCGTAGCCCTGGCAAGACGCGCCCCCCCCGGCCACAACCCACAACCCCGCCACGTGATCGTAAAAAACGGACATTTCAATACACCCACCGACCTGACGGGCGCGGCGGGCCTGTTCGGCCGCGCCGCGCCCCTCGTACTTGAGGTGGGGTTCGGGGATGGTCGTTTCCTGTCCCATCTGGGGCAGACACACCCGGAATGGAACCTGCTGGGCGCCGAAATCTCGCTCGGATCGGTCTGGCGGGCCTACAGGCGCATAAAGCGCGATGGTGTTGACAACGTGCGCCTCTACAAGGGCAACGCCGGCTTCATCGTGCGCGACGTTATCGCGCCCGGCGCGCTCGAGCGTATCTACGTGAACTTCCCGGACCCCTGGCCGCGCAAGAAACAGTGGAAAAACCGCCTCCTGCAACCGGAGTTCTTCCGCATTCTCCACAGCCGCCTCGCACCGGGCGGCCGCCTCGAGCTGACCACGGATCACCCGGGCTACTTCGAGTATGCGCTCGAGGCCGCCGCCCGCTCGGGCTGTTTCAAGGCCGAGGAAGGCACGCCCCCCGAGGCCGTACTCGAGACTAAATACGCACGCAAGTGGCTCGACCAGGGAAAACCCATCTTTCACGCCCGATTCCTTCCGGACGAGACGTCCAGTCCTGCAGTCGACGCCTCTACGGGCGCGGCACCGGCTGTGCCGCCAGACACCCCCGCACGCTACGATGCTCCCCTCATCCAGAAAACACCCATGCAGCACGCCCTTCTTTCCGGGCGCCTACCGGCGCATCCATCGTTTGAAAAACAGGTCCACGCCTTCAGCGGGGGCCATGTGATCCTGCTCGAAGCCTTTCGCGCCATTGACACGCAGGACAGTCTGCTCTTCAAGGTCGTAACCGAGGAGCCGGATCTGAGGCAGGAGCTCCTCATTCAGGCCTGGCAGCGCGAAGAAGACGCGGTCCACGTCAGTTTGCAGGGTTTTGGCGAGCCTCTCTCGACGCCCGGTGTCCGCGAAGCCGTCCGTGCGGTCACGCTCTGGCTCGAGGGGCAGGGCCTGGCGGTCCAGGATACGTGGATCTGACGTAGTGTTGACTGGCCCTACCTTCACGCTGACGAGCTCTTTGATTTTACCCCGACGACAGAGCAGTAAGCATCGATATCGGTCCGTAGCACGAAGACCTGTTTCTTCAGCAGACGGGCCGCGATTTCGTGGCTGGCGGGGCGCGTCCTCTCCGCATATACTGGAGATGAGACAGTCAACGACAGTCATGGCAGGCTGTCGAGTACTTCTGGAAACAGCCCTGCCCGTGGGGCTTGTTGATGTCAAGGTCTGCGCCGTCAACGATATCTGGTCCGGGTTGAAGCTCGTCGTTCGACAGGAGCTTCTTTGATGATCAGGCTCCCTTCACCGCTGTTTCATATATTCATTCGTACGGGTCAGATGCGCTGTTGGCCTGTCATTTCCTATCATACTCGTGGGCCGAAGCATTGAAACAGACGTTCAGAGTTGCGGCCGTGCAGGCCGCCTCCGTTTTCCTGGACCTCGACGCCTCCGTCTCAAAAGCGTGTCGATTGATTGAGGAAGCTGCGTCTGCAGGGGCGGAGCTGATCGTGTTTCCGGAGGCGTTCCTACCTGGCTATCCACTCTGGGTCTGGTTCATACCACCTGGAAAGACGCATCCGCTCAGAGCACTCTACACACGGCTCCACGCGAACTCGATTTCCATCCCAGGGCCCGAGGTGAGCCGACTGGCCCGGACCGCTGGAGAGCTTGGTGTAGCCGTGGCAATCGGTGTCAATGAAAAAAACAC
>Ga0066644_10001048_pt1 | contig 16166 bp, 14 predicted proteins | sample CryGeyCG2114_020_FD_62735 | JGI IMG/M metagenome (GOLD analysis project Ga0066644, IMG submission 62735) | Groundwater microbial communities from aquifer - Crystal Geyser CG15_big_fil_post_rev_8/21/14_0.20 | ecosystem: Environmental > Aquatic > Deep subsurface > Groundwater | place: USA: Utah...
CAGAGTGAATGAGAGCCCGTTCGCAAAGATTGATCATGGTGGCCGTGGCTGCCGTGGTTTTGGCCATGGCCACAGGATTGGCGCTGATCGCGCTGCGCGATGCGATCGTGCTGTTTTACAGCCCGAGCGAGGTCGTGGCTGCGCATCCCGGCATTGGTGAACGCATCCGTATTGGCGGCCTTGTGGAAGACGGCAGCGTAGAACGCCCGGCAGACGGGGGCGCAGATTTCACAGTGACGGACGGTGCGGCCACGATCCGTGTTGTCTATGCCGGATCATTACCAGATCTGTTCCGGGAAGGTCAGGGTGTTGTTGTGGAAGGTGCTTTCATTGCGTCCGGAGAGTTTGAAGCCAGCACGGTTCTGGCCAAGCATGATGAAACCTATATGCCGCCGGAAGTCGCTCAGGCGTTACGCGAAAGTGGTGTCTGGCAGGGAGAGGGCGAGCAATGATTGCCGAGATTGGCCGCTTTCTGGTCGCCCTGGCTTTCGCCCTGTCGGCCCTGCAATTACTGGCCGGATGGCGGGCAGCCTCAGCGGGATCAACCCCTGCGATGCAGATTGCGGCACGATCCGCCTATACCGCGCTAGCCGCAGCTGTAATCGCCTTTGGCTTGCTGATCATCCTGTTTTTACAATCGGATTTCTCCGTGGCCTATGTCGCCGGGCATAGCCATGTCGACAAACCTCTCTTCTACAAGATCGCCGCCGCCTGGGGCGGGCATGAAGGTTCAATGCTGCTCTGGTGTGTGATGCTGGTCGCGATTGGTGCCGCGCTCGCCCGGTTTGCGCTCAAACAGGACGAACAGCTGAAAAACCGCGCCGTTTCGATACAGGGCGGATTGCAGCTGCTTTTTCTTGGATTTCTGGCTTTTGCCTCCAACCCGTTTGACCGGTTGCTGGATGTTCCCCTTCAGGGGGCCGGTCTCAATCCGATCCTGCAAGACCCTGCGCTCGCCATCCATCCGCCGACGCTTTACATCGGCTATGTTGGCCTGTCGGCGGCTTTCTCTCTGGCCGTGGCGGGATTGATCGAAGGCCGGGGAGGCCGCGCCATTGCGACGGCTTTGCGGCCCTGGTCGCTGTTCGCGTGGACGGCTCTCACAGGCGGGATCGCCCTGGGCGCGTGGTGGGCCTATTACGAGCTTGGCTGGGGCGGCTGGTGGTTCTGGGACCCGGTGGAAAATGCCAGCTTCATGCCGTGGCTGATAGCCGCCGCGCTGATCCACTCCGCCATTGCGACCGAGAAGTCGGGCAATTTTGCGGGCTGGACAGCCTTCCTCGCCATCATGGCGTTTTCCCTGTCGACCATGGGCGCTTTTCTGGTGCGCTCCGGCGTTCTGACATCGGTGCATGCGTTTGCGCTCGATCCGGAGCGGGGGTTATGGATACTGGGCATCATGACGATACTGGCCGGTGGCGGGCTGACGCTGTTTGCGCTCAGATCCGGCAAGCTGGGCAATGGAGACGGCTTTGCCCTGACGAGCCGGGAAGCCTTCATCGGCGTCAATAATCTCCTGCTCGCAGCCGTTGCCGGAACGGTCCTGTTCGGAACGCTTTATCCGCTGATTATGTCGGCGTTCGGTGTGAGCGGCATTTCTGTCGGCGCGGCCTATTTCAATGCAACCGCGACACCGTTTCTGGCTGCGCTCCTGATTTTTCTTCCCTTTGCGCCTTTCCTGCCGTGGAAAAAGGATGGCTTCAACCGGCGGCTGGCCCTGCGTTCGGCACTCTGGATACTGCCGGGTGTACTGGCCGGCTTGTGGGCCTTCCTGATTGATGCCTCGCCGGTTGCCATAGCGGCTGCGGCGTTTGCCGGATGGACGCTGGCAGGCGTGGTGACCGATCTCTGGCACCACCGCGTCCTGCAAGGGGCCGCAGCATGTTTCAGCCTGACCGGCCGGATTCTGGCCCATGCCGGTGTTGTCGCCATGGCGCTGGGTGCGGTTGCCGATTCCACCGGCCGGCCCGAGACGGTGCGGGCGTTGGCTGAAGGCGAGCAAATCGGGATCCCGGGATTTACTCTGACCCTCGACGGTGTGCGGCGCGCGGATGGCCGCAATTATCTCGCGGATGAAGCGCGGATCGTTGTTGAAAATGGCCGGGTGTCGGAATTGCTTCCGCAGCGGCGTTTCTATACCGCCGCCGATACAACCACCCGTGAAGTTGCGATCCAGTCTGGGTTCGGAGGGGACCTCTATGTCGCCCTCGGAGAGCCGCGTGCGCGTGACGATGGCGAGATCGCCTATGAAGTACGTGTGTCTTTCAATCCGATGGTCTGGCTGCTCGGCTTGGGAGCCCTGTTGATCGTGCTTGGCGGGCTGTCCGCCTCGATTGGCCGTGCCTTGAACGGACGGCGGGCGGGGATGATGCCATGATCCAGATATTTGCACTTGTCCTGTTGCTTCAGTCCGTTGACCTGACGCCCGCTCAGGAAATGGAAGCCGCGCATTTGATGCAGGAAATCCGCTGCGTTGTCTGCGAAGGCCAGTCGATTGCAGATTCCGATGCGGCATTGGCCCAGGATATGAGGCTCTTTGTCAGAACCCGGATAGCGGCGGGAGCCACGCCCGATTCAGTCCGGATTGCTTTGGCACAGCGTTATGGCGATGAAGTCTTGATGCGGCCGCGGCTGACGGGTCGGACGCTGCCGCTCTATGCCGCACCGGTAATCCTTTTGCTGGCGGGGGGATTGCTGATCGGCGTGGCATCACGAAGGCGCTGACGAAGGCGTTATCAAGGATTGACTTGCAGCATGTTGCAATAACGCCCAAATCCCTCCTCAGGATCGAGGAGCTATTCATGCCGCAATCAGAAAAAGTCGAATTCAAGGGTGCGATGGGTGACACGCTGGCCGCAAAGCTGGAACTCCCGAATGGCAAGCCCCGTGCCTATGCATTGTTCGCGCATTGCTTTTCCTGCTCGAAAGATGTCCATGCCGCCTCTCGTATTGCGCGCCGTCTGGCGCAGGAAGGCATTGCGGTTCTGCGGTTTGATTTTACCGGCCTGGGTCAATCCGAAGGCGATTTCGCCAATACGAATTTCTCGTCAAACATTGATGATCTTGTGAAAGCCGCGGAACATCTCGCCAGCAAATATGAAGCGCCGGCCATTCTGGTTGGCCACAGCCTGGGTGGCGCGGCGGTGATTGCCGCCGCTCACCGGGTACCTTCCGTAAAAGCCGTAGCGACCATCGGAGCGCCGGCGGATACTGACCACATTGTAAGCCAATTTGCCGATTCGGTGAATGAAATCACTGAAAACGGCAAGGCGACGGTGTCGCTGGCGGGCCGCCCTTTTACCATCAAAAAGCAATTTCTTGATGATTTGTCAGGCCATACGCTGGAAAATGCGGTCCGGGATCTGAAGCGTCCCGTTCTGATCTGTCATTCTCCCGTCGACCAGACAGTTGGAATCGACAATGCCGCCCGGCTGTTCATGGCGGCCAAACACCCCAAGAGCTTTTTAAGTCTGGATGATGCGGATCATCTGCTGACGCGCGAAGCAGATTCCCATCATGTGGCCGATGTCATTTCAGCTTGGGCAGAAAAATATGCCGCTCCTGATCCATTGCCAGTGCCTCCCAAGCCGGTCAGGGACGGTGTTGTGGTCCAGGAAACCGGTCTCGGCCAGTTCCAGAACTGGGTCGTCAATCAGGACTTTGCGATGCTGGCCGACGAGCCCGCTTCGGTGGGTGGCGACAATTCCGGCATGACGCCTTATGGTTATGTCTCGGCGGGGCTGGCGGCTTGCACCTCCATGACGCTGCGCATGTATGCGCGCCATAAAAATTTGCCCCTCAATCGGGTCACGGTCACTGTGGTTCACAACAAGAGCCATGCTGACGATTGCGAAAGCTGCGAAAAAGGCCAGGATGCGAAGATTGACGTTTTCGAGAAAACGATCCGGCTGGAAGGCGATCTGGATAACGAACAGCGGCAGAGATTGCTAGAGATTGCGGACCGCTGTCCGGTTCATAAAACCCTGCATTCCGAGGTCAAGGTGCGCTCCACGCTTGTCGGCTGAGTTGCGTGAACTACCATTCGTAATGTTTTCGTAAGAAAGCGGACATCTCGATGATATCTACAACGGCGCAGTGTCTGTGCCGACGTGTAAATCTGCAAGAGGACCGAACTCAGATGTTTTCAAGACTTCGCCTTGTATTGACGCTTCCCGCCACGGCTCTGGCCCTGACCCTGACAACGCCGGTTGCACTGGCACAGGAAGAAACGTCCCTGCCGTTCTCGGCAGCGGTGCCGACAGGTGCCCCGATGTCTTTTGCTGATCTGATCGAAGAGGTCAGCCCGTCTGTCGTGTCGATCAATGCGCGGATTAGTGCGCCTATGGGAATGCCGGGGGGTGTGGCCCCGAATATGGAGGGCATGCCGCCGCAATTCCGCGAATGGTTCGAGCGTCAGTTTCCCAATCAGCCGCAACAGCCCCGTGAGGGCCGCTCACTCGGGTCCGGCTTTTTCATTTCGGCCGAAGGCCATATCGTTACCAATAATCACGTGGTCGAGAATGCCACGGAAATCACGGTGGCCCTGTCAGATGGTGAGGAATATCCCGCTGAAGTGATCGGCACGGATCCGCTGACAGATATAGCCTTGCTGCGCCTCAATACTGACGAGGAGATCGCGTTTTCATTTGTGACCCTTGATCGCAATCCCACGATCCGCGTCGGGGATTGGGTTGTGGCCGTGGGAAATCCCTTCGGTCTCGGCGGAACGGCGACAGCGGGAATTGTCTCGGCGACTGGCCGCGAGCTTCCGACCAATGTTTACAATAACTTCCTGCAGATTGATGCGCCGATCAACCGCGGCAATTCGGGCGGCCCGACCTTCAACCTTGATGGGGAAGTCGTTGGTGTGAATTCGCAGATTTTCTCGCCCTCCGGCGGAAATGTCGGGATCGGCTTTGCCATCCCGTCCAATATTGCCGCAAACATTGTTGACCAGTTGATGGCCGATGGCCGTGTTGCACGGGGCTGGCTGGGTGTCCAGATCCAGAATGTGACCGATGATATTGCCGAGGGCCTCGGACTGGAGGACCCCCGTGGCGCATTCGTATCGTCCATCGTTGCCGGTGGCCCGGCGGCCCGGGCCGGCTTTCAGCGCATGGATGTGATCACTGCCGTGAACGGGCAAAGCGTTGATAGCTCCGCCGAGTTGACCCGCCGTGTCGGAAGTATCGGTGCGGGCACAGAGGTCACCTTCAATGTGATCCGTGACAATGACGAGATCGTGCTTCGTGCAACGCTGGGTGACCGGCCTACCGAAACGGACCTCAATACCATGCAGGAAAGCGGAACAACACAGCCGGAAGTGACCTTCTTCGGAATGCAGGTCCGTCCGGCAGGTGATGATATGACTGCCCGTTTCGGCGTGGAGGCGGATAGCGGTCTGGTTATCATTGACCTCCAGGCTGATAGTGAGGGGGCTCAAAAAGGTCTGCGCCCGGGAGATCTCCTTCTTGAGGCTGGTGGGGAAACCCTGACGAATCCGGGCGATCTGCAAGCCGCCATAGATGCCGCCCGCGAAGATGGCCGCAGCGCCATTCTGGTTCTCGTCCAGAATGCGAGCGGCCAGCGCTATGTCGCGCTGACGCTGGACCGCGCCTGAGGCAATCGGCAGAAAGGCTGTAAAAATGCGTATTCTGATCATCGAAGATGACCGCGAGGCGGCAAACTATATCCGTAAAGGCCTCAAGGAATGTGGGCATGTGGTCGACCATGCGGTTGACGGCGAAGAAGGGCTCGCTATGAGCCGTTCGGCGGAATACGATATTCTTGTCGTTGACCGCATGCTGCCGAAACTCGACGGGCTTTCGGTGATTGAATCGCTTCGTGATGAAGGCGTGTCCTCGCCAGTGCTGATCCTGTCTGCGCTCGGCGAGGTGGATCACCGCGTTGAGGGCCTGAAGGCTGGCGGCGATGATTATCTGGTCAAACCCTATGCGTTCGCTGAGCTTCTGGCTCGGGTCGAAGCGCTCGCCCGGCGCCGGGATCCAGAAGTGGTCCGCACCAAACTGGTTGTCGGTGATCTGGAAATGGATCTTCTGGCCCGGACGGTTGTCCGCGGCGGTGAAGATATCCTGCTTCAGCCGCGTGAATTCCGTCTGCTTGAATTTCTGATGAAGCATTCCGGCCAGGTCGTGACGCGGACCATGCTGCTGGAGAAAGTCTGGGATTATCATTTCGACCCCCAGACCAATGTCATCGACGTGCATATTTCGCGTCTGCGCTCAAAGATCGACAAACCGTTTGATGAAGCATTGCTTCACACGGTTCGCGGGGCAGGGTATCGCCTTCAGGCATAAGCTTGGAGCGCGAGATCATGATACGGCGTTTGCCGTCATTCGTCAGAACGACTGCTTTCCGTCTGACCCTATTGTCGGCGGCGCTGTTTGCCCTGTCGAGCTTTCTCATTCTGGCGTTTGTCTATGCTGCGTCGGCGGGAGCCGCGCTGCAGCGTACGGATGCCATCATTGTTGACGAGTTCGCTGCGGTCGAACGCCGGTATGACGAATCTGGCATAGATGGCGTCAATCGCTACATTTTGCAGCGCACGGTCGGCGGCAGCGATTTTCTTTATCTCCTGATCAATCCAAATGGACGGCTTCTATCAGGTAATCTGAATGGCATGCCGGATGTTGTGCCGGACGATGAGGGCTGGCTGGACTTTGTCTATGGCCGGGCTCCGGCTGGCGATGAGAGTGAGGCGCGTGACAGCCGCCGGGCCCGCGCCCGGCTGGTTGAAATCGGTGATGGATATTCGGTTTTTATCGGCGTCGACTTTGAAGACGAGGACCGACTGATCGGCCGCATGCTGCGGGCCATTCTGATCGCCTCCGCGCTGGTCATTGCGCTGGGTATTGCCTCCGGCGTTGTCGTCAGCCGCCGGTTTTCGCGCCGCCTTGATGCCATCAATACTGTCGCGCGGACGGTTAAAGGCGGTGATCTGTCACCGCGTGCGCCCCGGAACGGGTCCGGGGATGAGCTTGATGAGCTGTCCTCAAACTTCAACGCCATGCTGGAACGCCTTGAGGAGCTGATGCACCGCATGCGCAATGTAGGCGATTCTATCGCCCATGATTTGCGGTCGCCGCTGACGCGCATGCGAAACCGTATGGAAGACGCCTTGCGCGCTGGCGGCACACGTCAGAGCCGTCATGCGGCCCTGGAGCAGGCACTTATCGACTCCGATGAATTGCTGGGCGTCTTCAATGCGATCCTGAGCATTTCACGTATCGAAGCCGGAGACCGGCGTGAATCCTTCGAGCGGTTTGATCCGGCTCCGCTGGTGTCGGATATGGGCGAACTCTACGAACCCGTCTGCGAGGATAGTGGCCACAGCTTTGGCATGCAGGTTGAAGAGGGGCTGCTAATCCGCGGCGACCGGAGCCTGTTTTCACAAGCCATGGCCAATATGCTGGATAATGCAGTCAAATATACACCTGACGGCGGTGCCATCCAGTTGCGGCTGCGCCGCAGCAGTGATGGCAGGGCCGAAATTTCTGTCACCGATACCGGGCCGGGTATTCCGGAGGCTGACCGGCTGCGCGTCATCCAGAGATTTGTGCGGCTCGAAAAATCGCGCAACCAGCCCGGCTCCGGCCTCGGCCTCAGCCTGGTCAAGGCGATTGCCGATGTTCACGGTGCCGAGCTGCGGCTGGAAGAGGGCGCAGGGGGTGTTGACGGTCACGGGCCGGGCTTGCGCATTGCCATGATTTTTCCGGCAGACGAATAGAAGGCTTGAAATTCGGCGCGAAGCAGTAAGGCTTTCTCTCATGGCTCGTGCTGACACCCTCTTTGCGCTCCGGACGTTCGATGGACTTGACGTCAATCTGGCAGAGCGCCCTTGTAACTATCCCGCCGGGTTGCAGTCTGCCGATGCAGAGTTTCTCGATACCGTCTTCGTCAATTCGCCTTACCTTGCCCGGCAAGCCAGAACCCGGGCTGCTCTGCTGGTAAAACTGACACGGACGGATGTGAGCACCGTCATTGGAGAATTGACCTCAAATATCGCAGCGCTGGCAAGGGAAGCGGCGACGGAGGAGGCGTTGGCCGCGCGTCTGCGGCAGATCAAAGGCGATGCGCATTTCGTGTTGGGTCTGGCTGAAATCTCTGGCGCAATCGAGGTGATGGAGGCCGCCTTCCTGTTATCGGAATTTGCCGATGCCTGTGTGCGGGCCGGTCTGGCTGGGCTGGTGCGGCTCGGGGCGGAAGCGGGCAAGTTCGAAGCTTGGACTGATCCCGCCAACCCGTTGCCGGGTGTGTTTGTGCTGGCGCTTGGCAAGCTGGGCGCGAGCGAGCTCAATTTCTCCAGTGATATAGATCTTGTGGCGCTTTATGATCCCGACCTCCTGACGGGACCGGCCGCCGAGAATCCCGGCAAACGCCTGCCGCGGCTGATCAAGGGCCTCGACCGCCTGCTAGAGGAGAACACACCGGACGGATATGTCTTCCGGGTGGATTTGCGTCTGCGGCCGGACCCCTCGGCCACGCCGCCCATCATGTCGGTGACGGCGGCGATGAATTACTATGAATCCCTCGGTCAGAACTGGGAGCGCGCTGCCTATATCAAGGCAAGACCGTGCGCTGGCGATCTTGAGGCAGCGAGGGCTTTTCTTGAAAGCATGCGGCCTTTTATCTGGCGGCGGACTCTGGACTATGCCGCGGTTGAAGACATCCATTCACTGGCCCGCCAGATACAGGCCGTGGGTGATCGCGCAAAAATCCGGCCCGGGGGGCACGACCTGAAACTCGGCCGGGGCGGTATCCGGGAGATCGAATTTTTTGCGCAAGTGCCGCAATTGGTGATGGGCGGGCGCATGCCGGACTTGCGGCTGGAATCGCCTTACAGGGTGCTGACCGCTCTGGCAGCGGCCGATATTGTCGATGGCGTGACTGCAGAAACGCTGCAGGAAAATTACCGGTTCCTGCGAAAGGTGGAACACCGGATCCAGATGGTGGCCGACGAGCAGACCCAGACCCTGCCTGCCGACGATACCAGCCGCACAGGGATTGCCCACCTTGCCGGCCTTGCATCTCTGGATGAGCTGGACTGTAAAATCGTGGAAACGCTGCAGAGCGTGCACGCCGCATTTTCGCGTCAATTCTCGCATGAGAACAGTCTGGCGGATGAATCGGGCAGTCTGATATTCACTGGTGTGGAGCCAACAGGCGAGACGTTGCAAACGCTGTCTGCGCTCGGGTTCCAGTTTCCCGATACCGCTTGGGCGCGGATGAATTCCTGGCTGGCCGGAAAAGCGCGCGCGCTGCGGACCACCCGGGCCCGTCAGGTTCTGACCCGGCTTGCGCCGCGTCTGTTGCGGGCGATGTCGGATACCGGCGAGCCGGATTCGGCCTTCACGCGCTTTGCGGCCTTCATAGAAGGCTTGCCCATGGGCGTTCAGCCCTTGTCCATGCTGGAGAATGAGCCGGATCTTGCGCGCGAGCTGGTCGCGATCATTGGGCTCGCGCCGCGCATGGCGACAACGCTGGCGCAACGGCCAGCGGTCATGGATGTCATGCTTGACGCACGCTTTTCCCAGCCCTTGCGCAATGAAGACCCGGACGAGCAAGCTGATCGTATGGCCTTCCAGATGTCGGAAGCGATAGATGCCGAAGACGCCATGAATCGCGGCCGCCGGCTGGTCCGCGAGGAGCGCTTCCGCATCGGATCACAATTGCTGGTCGGGCGCGCGGATGCCGAATCTGCCGGAGAGGCGTTTGGCAGGCTTGCCGATGTCGCGATCAACGCCATGGCCGAGGTCGCGTTGCAGCAGGTAACCGGCCGGTATGGGCCACCTCCCGGGGAATTTGCCGTGCTCGGGCTTGGCAAACTCGGCAGCTATGAACTCGCGGCGGATTCCGATCTCGATATTATGCTGATTTATGATCCGGTGGAAGGGCATGAGAGTGATGCACCGGCCTTTTTCACCCGCTTGACCCAGCGCTTGGTCAGCGCTCTGTCATCTCCGACCGAGGAAGGCAGCATGTACGAGACCGACATGCAGCTGCGGCCGTCCGGAAAGGCGGGACCGGTGGCGGTGCGCCTTTCCAGCTTCGGAAGCTATTATCGTGAGAACGCCTGGACCTGGGAGCGGATGGCTCTGACTCGTGCGCGGGTGATATCGGGATCGCCAGGCATGAGCGACCGTCTTGCGGAGGATATCGAAACCGCGCTTATCTACAAAACAGATCCCGGGCAGATTGTGCACGATGCGCTGGACATGCGCCGCCGCATGGAACGCGAGCGGCGGGCAAAAGGCGCGTGGGATGTCAAGCGGCGGCCCGGCGGAATTCTTGATATCGAATTCATCGCCCAGACAGGTCAGCTCCTGATGGCGCAGCAAGGCCAGTATCAACGCTGTGCCAATACGGCAGCACAGATCTCATCTTTGGAAGTGGCGGGACTGCTTACAAAAGCTGAAGCGCAATCCTTGCGTCAGACCATGCGATTATGGCTCAATCTGTCGCAGATTATCCGCACGGCCCACGGCAGCGGCTTTGATCCCAACTCCGCTTCGAGAGCGTTCGCGCAAAGACTGTCCGAGGTCGCCGGGCAGACAGATATCCATGCGCTGGGAGCCCTCGTCGAGGTGAGGGCGGATGACGTACGGGAAATATTCGAGACCTGTCTCGGTACAATGCAGGAGGATGCGACGGATTGTGCGCCGCGGTTCGTTGTATGGAGTGCGAGATCACAATCTGGAGACTGACATGAAATCCTCCCTCATACTTGCCGGAATTGCCGGCACACTTGTTTTTGCTGCGGCTGCGGATGCACAGCATCGTGGACCAGGCGGTCGTGGCGGTCACGGCCCGGCCCAGGCGCTGATGATGCTTCAGGCAGCAGACGCCAACGGCGACAACTCCATCACCCGGGCCGAAGTCGATGCGCTTCAGGCTGAAATGTTCGACTGGATGGACCGTAATGGCGATGGTGTTTTGTCTAGCGCCGACCGCTCGCCAATGCATCAGCGGCTTGCCGCTTTGCGTGAGGCACAGGGCGAAGAGCGCGGCCGCCGTCATGGCCGCCGGGGCGGTTGGAGCGACCGGCTTCAGGATCGTGACGAAAATGGCGATGGCCAGATTTCGCGCGACGAATTTCTCGGCGGCGAAAACCGGATGTTCGACCGCCTGGATGCTAATGGTGATAATGTGATCACGCCTGACGAACTGGATGCGGCCGTCGAATCCGGACGTGAACGCCGTGAGAACCGTATCTTCTGGTGGCGCGACTAACGAAACAGGGCGTCATTCGGGGGAATGAAAGGGTGCTGATCACGTATGCCTGACAGACCCCCACAAGGCGCAAACCCGGCTGATTTCGAGGCTGATGCAGCGCTGATGCGCCGTATCGCTAATGGAGACAAGGATGCCGGGCGGGAATTGATGGAGAGGTCCCTGGGTCTGGTTCTGGCCATTGGCCGGCGGATGTTACGGGATCCGGTTGAGGCTGAAGACGTGGCGCAGGATACTTTCATACGCGCCTGGAAAGCCGCACCGGACTGGCAGCCGGGCCGGGCGAAGCTTGAAAGCTGGATGTGCCGGATTGCGGCCAATCTCTGCCTGGACCGGCTTCGCAAGAAGCGGGAAGCGGCGATGGAACCGCCGCCGGAAATGCAGGATGGTGCCGCCGCAGCAGACAATGGAATGATTGCAAACGAGGCTGGAATGCGTGTGTTGGCCGCGATAGCGGCTTTACCGGAGCGGCAAAGACTGGCGCTGGAACTCTGTCATTTTCAGGATTTCAGCAATATCGAAGCGGCTGAGAAACTGGAGATCAGTGTGGATGCGCTCGAATCCCTGCTGGCGCGCGGCCGGCGAAAATTGAAGACTTTACTGATGCCACAGCGCGATGAATTGATGTCCAGCCTGTCGGAAGCGGCAGAATCAACGCCGGAGGTGATGTGATGGACAGGAAACAATTTGAAGACCTGGCGGATATGTGGGGCGGACATCTGTCACATTGGCCGGACAGTGTCCGCGAGGAAGCGGACGCTTTCCTGCACAGAGAGCCATCTGCTTTGGCAATCCTGTCGGAGGCATCGGAGCTCGACAATTTGCTGAGTACCGCCTTGCTGGCTGATGGAGGTGAATTGCTTGAACACCGTATCATGCGGTCTTTCCCCAAACCGGCTTTCGATGCTGACTGGCGGCGTCCGGCAATGGCGGCTGCGGCAGCGCTGGTGATCGGACTGGCCGGTGGATATGCCGGGGGGGGCTTCGTTCCGGTACAGGCAGGTGATGCAACGTCCCTGGATTATGCTGATGCCTTTGACGGTCTGACGGAAGACTGGTCGTCATGGGAATGGAGTGACGCATGACGCGCGCCTTGCCCTGGATTATTGCCTTGCTGATTTCGCTAACAGCGAATGGTGTGATGACCGGCCTGGTCCTGCATCAGGTCGCCGGTGGTCCGCGTATCGAGAACATCCTGCCGTATGAGGGCCATCGTCAGAGAGTCCAAGATGACGGGGGTGCCGGAAACCGCGGCTTCAACATGCGCGCCTTCATGCGCCATTTGCCGGAAGACCAGCGTGCGATTGCGCGGCAACGCTTCGGGGAAGAGCGTGAAGACATCCGCCAGCTGATGATGGAGGCACGCGCGGCGCAACTGGCGGCTGAACAGGCGCTTTCGGCTAGACCCTACAATGCCGGAGCCGCTGCCGATGCGCTCAATCAATTGCGCGAGCGGCGCTTTGCCATCGAGAGCGCCTTCGAAACCATTGTGCTGGATGTCGTGGCGGATTTGCCTCCCGAAGAGCGGCTCCAGGCGCTTGCAGCCGGGCGGGGTGGTCCGCCACCTTATCGCCGCAGACGTCATGGTGATGAGCGGCCAGGGCCACCATCCCGCGACGATTTCTGATCAGGCCGCGTTGGGTTCGGTATTCTGGCTGTCCAGATCAGAGCCGGTTTCACCGTTGGTATCTTCGTTTTCACCGCCGTCAAACGGCACGATGATCGTGACCGTAGTGCCTTCACCGAGCTCGCTATCAATCTTCATTTCGCCGCCATGCATCTCGACCAGCGATTTGGACAGAGCAAGGCCAAGTCCCGTTCCCTGATGACTTTTGGAGTGCTGGCTTTCGATTTGCTCGAAGGGCCGGCCCAGACGCGGCAGGTCTTCCTTGGGAATACCAATGCCGGTGTCCGCAACCTGCAAGGCAAGACGGTTCTGATACTGGAAGCTGCGGATGGTGACGCGGCCTTCCTCAGGGGTGAATTTCACAGCGTTGGACAGAAGGTTGAGAATAACCTGTTTGAAGGCGCGCGGATCGGCCGTCATGTCCGGAATGCTGTCGTCGAGCTCGACGATCAGGCGAACGGCCTTTTCGTCGGCGCGGGCTTTCACAAGGCGCGTGCTCTGTTCGACAATATCGGCAAGACTGACCGGCTCTTTCTGGAGCTGCATCTTGCCGGCCTCGATCTTGGACATGTCCAGAATATCATTGATCAACGATAACAGGTGTTGGCCGGATGTGTGAATATCCTTCACATAATCGACATAGCGATTGTCACCCAACGGGCCGAACATTTCGCGCAACATGATTTCCGAGAAGCCATTGACCGCATTCAAAGGGGTGCGCAATTCGTGGCTCATATTGGCGAGGAATTCACTCTTTGACCGGTTGGCTTCTTCGGCGCGGATTTTTTCCTGCTCATATTTATTGGCCAGCTCGGCGATGCGTTGCTGGTTGCGGCGCACGTCTTCAACGGTATTGCGAAGACGTTGTTCAGAATCCTTGAGGGCGCGTTCCTGGTTTTTCAGATCGGTGATGTCGGCCCCGACGCTGACGAGGCCGCCATCGCTGGTCGCGCGTTCGGAATAGTGAAGCCAGCGGCCATCCTTCAACTCCATTTCATAGGCTTCGCCGGCACTGGCACCGCTTTGAACCGAACGAATGGCCTGTCCTGCGCCCGCTTCGACGTCGCTGTAGGACATGCCGGGCCTGAGACCGTTTTCCGTAAAGTCAAAGAAGTCGCGGAATTTCCGGTTCCACATCACAAGACGGCGGCGCGGATCCCATAGGACGAAGGATTCCGACATGGACTCCAAGGCTGCTCTCAGGCGGTTTTCAGCCGCAGCCACCCGGGCCTGCGCGCCTTTGCGCTCGGTAATGTCGATGGCAACACCGACCAGCCTGTCGGTCATGCCGTCCTGCATTTCACCCCACGGCCGTCCGCGCAGATGAAACCAGACTGGCAGGCTGCTGGCCTGGGCTTCGATGTCGATATCCCCCGCCTTGCTGGAGCCACGAATGGCGGCCGAGATGCGCTGGCGGTCTTTCTGGTTGAACAGGGACAGGAATTCCGATCCTGATAACATCATGGCATCATCGCGTCCGATGATGCGGGCAAAGGAATCCGTGAGGTAAACCGTGTCGTTCTTGCGGTCCCAGTCCCAAACGCCGCAGCGTGCGCCCTCAATGGCGAGACGGAAGCGCTTTTCGCTATCGCCCAATGCAAGCCGGGCAGATTTGAGACTGTTCATCTGGGTCGAGAGCGCGGCGGAGAGCCCTATTGCGAAAATCACCGGGGCGACAAACAGCAATCCATAGAGAATACGGGTCCGCATCCAGGCGCCCTGATTGATGTTCGGCGTGCCGATGACGGCAATGGTCAACCCGTCGAAAGGCATAGGGGCTGCTGCGAGCACCATCTCACGATCGCCAATGCGCACATTGGTCAGCGCTTCGCCGCTTTGTGCGATCTGCTGCACGGTGCCGTCACCAAGGCCGAAACGCCGGGCCAATGGCTCGGTAAACAGACCATCCGAGCGTGGTGGCTGCATGGCGAGGGCGCGGCCATCCGCTCCGATCAGAATCGCGACATGTGCCGGATCTGCAGCGGGCAGAAGCGCGGCCGGGTCGAGTCTCAGTAGCACGGCCCCGACCTCCCCTGATTGGATCAGTACGGGAATGGCGGCGGCGATTTCGGGCAGGCCCTCTGCATTTGAAAACACCGATGTCAGGCCGGAGGGTGATGCCAGCGCCGCCCCCGCTAGGGATATAATCTCCGCTGGAAGGCTTTCCCCCGGCGCCAGATAAACCGCCTCACGTACGGCATCAATGGAGCGAACGGGCTCAAGCCGTTGGTTCAATGTCGTCTGGAACTGAGCGGCGGGAATTGTATTTGCATCCGCAATCGCCACACTGACAGCGGTCAGTGTTTCGCGCAAGACAGCCGTGGCTCCATCAGCGCGATAGACGGCCTCGCGGGAATGTCTTTCCTGTGCATCAAACCGTGTTGCGGTGTTTTCCTGATAAAGCTTGAAGCCGATTACGCCGCCAAACATGGCTGTAAAAAGAATAACCGAGAGCACGATCCAGACGACGCCCCGAACCTCGCCCGAGAAGGTGACGGGCCGCGGCGTAGCGGCCTTCGTCCGCGGTGCGGGGCGAATTTTTCTGGCCTTTGCAGGCGGGGCTGAATCGCGGCGAATCATTCTGCCCAGAGTAGAGACCCAAGAGGCAGGCTGTCGACCGGCAATATCGATTTGAAAAATCAGGCGGTGTTGGGCTGCGCCGGATCATCAGACCGGCGTTCGGGGCCTTTGTATTTGTCAGGGTCGTGGCGGCGACGGTCCGGACCAAAGAAAACCTTGGTGCGGACAAAGGGCCGGGCGCGATCTATAACTGCGCTGATCTTGCGAAAAAGATCCGTTGCGGTGATGGGTTTTGCACAGAATTCGGTCGCTCCTGCATCCCGGGCAGCGAGCACTCTGGTTTTTTCAGCATAGGCAGAGAGCATGACGACTGGCATGAAAGGATTTTCCATACGGTCTTCATCGCGTATGTATTTGATCAGTTCCAGACCATCCATTCCGTCCATCTGGAAGTCGAGTATCACGATGTCGATGGATTCATTCCTGAGGGTCTCGAGCGCTTCCTGACCTGAAGCGGATTCATAGATTTTGTGCACGCCAAACCCGTTCAACAGGGTGCGAACGATCTTCAACATGTGCGCATTGTCGTCGACAATCAGAAATGAAAGTTTGCTCAGGTCTGCTGGCATCTGTCCAACCGTAGCTCTGTGAACATTACAGTTAACACAAAACGGTTAGGCCGACGTTAAGCCGCGCGGGAGCCGGATTTCACCGTTTCCGACGGCCGTGACTTGATCCGTTTTAGGGTATTCCGGGCAAATTCAACGAG
>Ga0066644_10001052_pt1:0-15000 | contig 16138 bp, 20 predicted proteins | sample CryGeyCG2114_020_FD_62735 | JGI IMG/M metagenome (GOLD analysis project Ga0066644, IMG submission 62735) | Groundwater microbial communities from aquifer - Crystal Geyser CG15_big_fil_post_rev_8/21/14_0.20 | ecosystem: Environmental > Aquatic > Deep subsurface > Groundwater | place...
TGATCTGGTGATCCTCGATGATCCGCGCGGCATCCTGCCGCCCTATGACGCCATGATCCTGTTATCGCCCGAGGCCGCCGCCGATGATGCCGTGGCGGCCGCGCTGGCTCCGCTCGTCAATGCCATCACGCCGGATCTGATGCGCGAAGCCAATCGCCGCGTCGATATTGACGGTCAGACGCCGGAACAGGCGGCGGCATGGCTGTGGGGGGAGATCGGGGGCTGACCGGAGTTCGGGAAAGCGATGTAATATACAGGCCTATGGCAAAAGCCTGCTCGATCACCTAAATTGGAACGTCCGAGGACGTAGATATGCAAGTTCGCATCAAAGACTACCCGCAGCTCAAGCAGCTTTGCTGGAACCGCCCTGCCAACACCATTCTGGACGGGGCGGATGCGCTTGCCATTTATGAACGCAATTGGCGTTTCATTGCGGCTGACGAGCTTACCGGCGCCGAACGGCAATTGCTCAACGCGCTTGTTGCTCGCTATGGCAACGGCGTGCTGAATGTATAAACGCCAACATCACAACGCCGTTGCTGCGGTTCTGGGTGCTTTGAACGCGGACATTCTGGAAGAGGCAGAATGTTATTTTGGCGGTGGAACCGCCATCACCCTCTTGCTCGGTGAATATCGCGAGAGTGTTGATATCGACTTTCTGTGTGCCTCGGGGTCTGGCTATCGGCGCTTGCGGGAAATGACGCACACAGGAACGCTGGATGCACTCCTGGACAAGTCCGCCGGGATTACCGAACTTCGGGACGTGCGCGCCGATCAATATGGTGTCCGGACCTGGCTGGGCCTTGACGAAACCCGGATCAAATTCGAAATCATCCGCGAGGCCCGTATTGATCTGGCCGGAGCAAGGCATCCGGAATTGAAGGTTCCGGTGTTGCAAAGAAGCGATCTGTACTGCGAAAAACTGCTGGCAAATGCAGACCGGCACGCTGACAGGTCCGTTCTGAGCCGCGACATCATTGACCTGGCAATGATGATTTCGCGTTGGGGACAGATTCCCGATAAGGCTTGGGAAAAAGCACGCGCGGCCTATGGCCGGTCAGTGGACGGAGCTTTCGAAAAAGCCGTTCAGACCATTCGGAATAAGGAATGGCTGCTGGAGTGTATGCGAGCCATGGCGATGGAGCAGAGCCTCGCGGAAGAAATTCTCGGAGTGTTTGGCGGCCCCGAGGCACAAAACTGAGCGTGCCGCCAGTCACCATGCATCGACAGCGGACGTCAATTGTTGACATATGTAAACAACATTGCGATTAGCTATTGTGAAGATGGCTGACCGTCCGCGTCATCCGGACAAGCAGATCAAGACGGCAATGACGACATTTGAATTTTCCATCATTGCTTCCGGGATCGGCCACGTAGCCGATGATTTCGAGGACCGCTTCTTCAAGACTGGTTGTGATGATGCCACCATCGCCTTTGCGAGGGGCGTGATCATCCTTGAATTTGCACGGGAAGCCGAAAGCCTTGAGGCGGCGATTGCCTCGGCCATTGCAAATGTCCGAACCGCCGGGGCCCGGGTCGAACGCATCGAGCCAGACAGTCTCGTCAGCCTGTCGGAGATCGCGCATCGAAGCGGTCTGACCCGGCAGGCGATTTCCAACTATGCGGCGGGCAAGGGAAAGCGCGCCGAGGGCTTTCCGCGCCCCGTCGCCCGCATCACCAGCGAATCTCCCTTGTGGGACTGGCCGGACGTTGCCCGCTGGCTGAGCGGCAAGGGCGTGGTATCAGACGGGCAGGTGGCGGAAGCGCTTGTGATTCAGCGGGCGAATGAGGGGCTGGATCATCAGGAGAATTGCAGCAACGTCAAATCCGCGCGAAAATTGATGCATGCATTTGATCTTCGCAGGGATCGTGAACGTTCCACACGCAACATCGGTAGCTTAGAGCTGGGAAGAGAATTAAATCATCAAGTTAGATAAGAACATAAAAAGCTCTCAGTGAGGCTCCTTTAATCTATAAAAAGCCTTGGAATCTCTTTCTCTAAACGAAATATGTTCAAGAATATCTCTCTCCACTAAGCGTGTTAACGTAGCCTTTGCTGTTCTCCAATCACACTGCACCAATCTATGAATTTCTGTAACATTAGCTTTTCCGTGCTCTGCAAGATAATTGACAATCATCCGCTCGTTAGGTCGCAATGTAGCAAAGACTGATCGGCCTAATAATTCTGCGGCGCTCTCGTCCATAAAACTTTTTCTCGCTGCCACATTGTTCCTAAGCGTAACGTGTACAGTAGTTGTGTTTCCTTGGGCTTCCGAAAATATGGGAGGTGGTAAATCAACAGCCTCCATTTCATTCTTCATTCGAATAGTACCTTCGTGTGCACATTTCACCATATCAAAATAGAAGAGTGCCTCCATCAAGTGGGGGTTACGAGGATTATGACTCTCATAAATATTCGCGGCAGTCGTTGGAGGATGAAATCCACCTGGGCTTTCGACAACAAATTTATCGTCAAACATTTTTACAAAAATATTCATTGAGCGGAAGTTATATGAGCGATGCACGCATGCATTCACTATTGCTTCAATCCAAGCATCCCGAGGATATTCAGGCCTTGTATAAAAACGCCCATCTTTCCCAAGACGTGTGAAATTTCTCATTTGTGAAGATACCACTTGTTCCGCCTGTTCTATTAAGCGGGGTAGCGGCCCTTCAATGAACTCATCCCGAACCAAATTATAGTTTGCTCCACTACCTTCTTCGGTACCGGAAAATCGTTGGAATCTAATTCTTGCTCCTGGGCAAACATCGCGTGGATCATTGGCGAATACTATTGCGCAAGCAAGGTTCGGTGTGAACGAGCCATCTAAAAGTTTGCCGAGTTTTGCCCAATGCATAATTTCTTCTTTAGACCCATTATTTAGGCCTCGTTTTCGGATATAATTTTTATAAAATAATTCTATAAGTGATTGATCAAAATCGTCAGGATACTTGAGACTAACCGGCTCTCTTTCATAGTCGACCTGGCCACGGGCGATTCTAATTTCTCGTTTCTCAGTCTCCGATAATTTTCTTTTGTTTTTACCTTCTCGAATAAATGCTTCTCCCTTACTTGTTTCTACAAGCTTATCTTTTCGTGGATGGATATACATTAAGAGAACAAAATCGCGATTTCCACGACTATTTGTAACCTCGAATCTTCGATGGTCGAACTGAACATCAGGGCAAATGTCAAATCGACCCTCTAATTCGCTGGCCTTTTCCAACCCAACTTCTTCAAAGCCAGTTATTTCACCATTATCTTCAATACCGATAATAAGGCAGCCACCATATTGGATTGCGTTTGCAAAAGCGCAGGCCTCAAGAGCAAGGTCTTTTTTCTGAACTCGGGCTGATTTCCGTTCGACCCTAAAGTCCTCTGGAAAGGCGAGAAGCGAAGACTCCGACAAATTGTTGAATATTTCTTCGACCGACCAAATATCAGGCTCGGTCACAAGCGGTGGCGTGCTCTCCAAAACATCAAGGAAATTAAGCTGATCGTCGTTCATCATAAAGCGCTCTGTATAACTCTGCACAGGATGCAGAGTTATACAGAGTTGCGATGCTTTTAGGAAGACCGGCGGAGCATCGCTGCCCCGCCGGCCTTCATTCCAGAATTCAGCGCGATCCGCCTACAGCACGTCCAGCATCGACGCGACCAGCGGGTGGCGGACAATGTCTTCTGCGGCCAGGCGCTGGACCGAGATGTCCGGCACCGCTTCGAGCTTGTCGGCAATGCCCGCCAGGCCGGAAAGTTCCGGTAAAAGGTCGGTCTGGGCCGGATCGCCCGTGACCACCATGGTCGAGTGCCAGCCCAGCCTTGTGAGCAGCATTTTCAGTTGGCCATAGGTGCAGTTCTGCGCCTCGTCCACCACGACAAAGGCATTGTTGAGGGTCCGCCCGCGCATGTATCCGATGGGCGCAATCTCGATCAGCCCTTCCAGCATCAGGGCTTTCAGCCGCTTCGGGCTGAGCCGGTCGGCCAGCGCGTCATAGAGCGGCCGCAGATAGGGGGCGAGTTTTTCCTCCATGGCCCCGGGCAGGAAGCCGATACTCTCGCCCGCTTCCACCGCCGGGCGGGACAGGACGATGCGCCCGACATCGCCTTTTTCCAGTTGCTCGACCGCCTTGGCGACGGCGAGATAGGTCTTGCCGGTGCCGGCCGGCCCGAGCGCCAGGACCAGATTGTGTTCATCAATCGCTTTCATCAGTCTGGCCTGACCTTCCGAGCGCGGTTTGACATTTTTGACATAGCGTTGATCGCGCATCGGTTCCTTCTCGTCCGGCGACCAGCTGGCCCCCGGAAACAGCGCACGCACTTTGGTCTGCTCGTCCTGATAGTGGCCGGAATTGAACTCACCCGAGGATTGGCGGCGCTTTGCGGAACGTTTGGTCATGGACAGACTCTCCTGAGACTAGAAAGCCCCGTCACCGGATGGCGACGGGGTGGCCGGAAACAAAAAACCCTCACCGGAGGGCGAGGGCTGCAGGCGGACAGATACATATGCGCGGCAGGAGGGGGCGGAATCAGACCGTTGGCGGTGGTGGATCCGGTCTTCGGGCCGGTGGGTGCGTCGGTTTCGCACGTTGGCCATTCGCCTCCTCTTCGAAGCGCCTGCGACTCGATGGAAGTATCGAATCGCGGGAACAGTATCAGTCTAGTATGGTGAACAAAGATTAAGCGCCCCCGTTATATAAACTTCATGTCGAACGTGTCCGGAGAGCCACATGCCGATCTACAGACTGGATGACCACACCCCGCAAATACCTGCCAGCGGCCATTACTGGATCGGTCCCGGCGCCCATGTGATCGGCCGGGTGACGCTGAAGGAAAATGCCAGCATCTGGTATAATGCGGTGGTGCGCGGTGATGTCGACGACATCACCATCGGCGAGGACACCAACATCCAGGACAATTCGGTGCTGCACACCGACCATGGCTATCCCATGGTCATCGGCAGGGGCGTCACCGTCGGCCACCGCGTCATGCTGCATGGCTGCACGATCGGCGATTATTCGCTGATCGGCATTGGCGCGACCCTGCTGAACGGCGTGAAGATCGGCACCAATTGCATCATCGGCGCCCATACCCTGCTGCCCGAAGGCAAGGAGATTCCGGACAACTCTCTGGTCGTCGGATCACCGGGCAAGGTGATCCGCACGCTGGGCGAGGACATGCGGGAGATACTGAGGGCGTCCGCCGATCACTATGTGGAGAACTGGAAGCGTCACAAAGCGGGACTGACCGAAATTCCGGGCTGAATCGGGACATGTGCTGGCGGGGCAGGGCGCGGCCATCACCGGCAGAATGCGGGCAGCAGGCCAGAAATGTCCCGGAATGCATACACAGCACATGGCCAGCATACGGACAGCACGATACAGCCCGCTGTGACCGGTATTATCCACGCGCAAATGAGGGGATTAGCCGGCCTCGTTACCGCCCCACAATCCACGCACTTTGGCGTCGGCCTCGGTGGCGAAATTGAACCAGGCCGAGCGGTCGCGGCTGGCATCGACCACGAACAGCCGGTCTTCACGGTCCAGAAGGTGGGAAAGATCATTGCGCAATGCCGAAGCCGTCGTACGCGCACGGACAAGCCATACGCCCGGCACAATATCGACCGTTTCGCCGTAGCGCTTCAGTACAGACGCAACCGCTTCGCCAACACCGGATCTGACCTCGGTGATCACCAGCAGATTGGCGGGATCACCAGTCTCGGCAGCGGCCTGGGAAACCTTGCGGCTGTCTTCAATCCAGCTTGCCAGGATTTCCACATCGGCAGCCGGTTTCCAGGCGCCGTCGCGCTCCACGCTCACCAGCGTATAGTCGGCCACACGCCCTTCGGAGACATAGCCTCGCATTTGCGGAGAAGTGTAGGGGCCATAAACCCGTCCATCCACTTTCACAAACCACGTTCTCACCTGTCCGGCATCAACACTCATATTACGCGCCAATCTGATACGAATTCCTATTCTGCTCCTTCCTCGGGGCAAGAATGAGGCCAGCTGGAATATCAGGCAGCGTGCGCGGTTTCACTTGAAGGCGGCATGAATGAGACGGCAAAGCCGCCCTCCCAGATGCGGGCGACCGTCCCGCGCATTTCTCCCACACGGACCTCTTCGCCTGTCCGCGGCCGCTCGATACAGGCAAAGGCGGCCCCTGTGATTGATACATCCACGACATCTGCGTCGATTTTAACGCCATCGCTGAAATGCAGAACAGCCCGGCCCTTACCCTGTTTGCGGGGGGCGGCGCGGTCTTCCTCCAGGCCCAGACGCTCCATGTTGAAGCGCCAGGTTATGGCGTCGGCCAGACGGTCGCGCTTGCGCACATGTGCCGTAAATTGCAAGGAAAACCAGTTCGAGCCCTTACGCAGGACCTTGCCTTCCAGACGCCCCAGACCATCGATCAGCAGGACAATCATATCGCCCGGCATGGGCGGGGACTTGGCCACCACCTTGGCTCCGCCGGGCGAGACATCGACCAGGCGGCATTTCTGCTCGCCGGCATGTGGGTCCAGAAAGCGGCCATAGAGCTGCAGGGGCAGGCGCCGGTGGCGGCGCTTGTCTTCGGCACCGCGCGCCGCGACCCTGATCTTGCGTTTGTCCAGACGTGTAAATGTATCCGCCATGATCTTTTGCCTTTTGCGGGCCAAGTCTGACGGCAACCGGTTAAAACACCTTTGCCGGATTAATGATCATTTGCAGCATCCGGAAATTCCGGCGGGGGCGAAAGTTTCGGGCTCCATCTCTCTTCCTGAGCAGCTTGACAATGCACCTCTTGAGGTACATACGTTTTGGGCGAGGGGCAGGTTCGTTGGCAGACGCAGACAAGAATATCGAAGTCGTTTTCTACCGGACAGTTTCTGGAAACGAGCCGGTCCGTGATTGGCTGAAAAGCGATGTCAGTGAGGCAGATCGAAAGAGAATTGGAACCGATATCAAGGCCGCAGAATACGGCTGGCCTATCGGAATGCCGGTGTGTCGGCCCATGGGCGACGGATTGCATGAAATTCGGTCCAGCTTGCCGGGAAAACGTATAGCACGGGTCTTGTTTTGCGTAGAAGGAGGGCGGATGGTCCTTTTGCACGGCTTTATCAAGAAGACCCCGAAAACGCCGAAAGCAGAGCTCGACCTTGCCAAAAATCGAAAGAAGGAGATATCGGGATGACCAAGGCAAAATTGAATTCCGGGATCGGGTCGGGCTTTGACGATTTCCTGAGAGAAGAGGGCATCTACGAGGATGTGCAGGAGGCAGCTCTTTTACGCGTGTTTGCCTGGAAGATCCGCGAAGCCATGAAGGCCCAAGCCATCACAAAAGTGGAAATGGCAAGACGAATGAATACAAGCCGCAGCCAGCTGGACCGGCTACTTGATCCAAAGAACGATCATATCGAATTGGCGACCCTGGCCAAGGCAGCAAATGCTGTCGGTCACAAGCTGAGCCTGGAGCTGGTCGATTAAGCCGGCGTTTTCCGAGGCGTTATTTGGAGGCCATATCTGTTACTGGTCATTTGCAGCATCCGGAAATTCCGGCGGGGGAGTGACCGGCAGTGTCCACAGCTTCGAAACTGGGGGTAGAATGCGCGTCAGCACATGGCGGATGATCGGGCGATGATGGAAGCGGTCAGGGCTTTGCAGCGGCTGGTAGAGGCCAAGGATCCTATCCACGCTTCCGGCCTTCGAGGCGAGGGGGGTAAACACCATCTCGATATCGAGCCTGTCCCCGTTTATCGTTTCCGCCGTGGCATATCCCCGCCCGGGCGCAGCATTTGCCAGGACAGATTCTAGCAACAATTTCATATACTCACGGTCATATCCGCGCCAGAAAGACAGGAAATTCTGCTCGCGTAATTCACGCTGGTGCAGATCGCACAACCTGGTCCCCGCCAGCCGGAAAACATGGTGAGAGGGATCATGTCTTTGCAGCATGAAGAGATTGCCGAGCAGGTCGCGTAAATCAGCAGCCGCGATATCGGCCCGGGCTGGAACGGCGTCGGTTCTCCGGCGGGAATCCCAATAGGATACGAGGGTTCTGGCGTGGGCATGCATCATGTTCGCAGTCACTTTTTCTTCCGGTGTGCCGGGATCGGCCATTTTGGCAACGCAATTTCAATCTCTGGGCCATACGCTTGCCGGGAGAGTGAGGGCTCGCCTGCCCGGGGAACCGTAAATGGGCCCGATTTCGCTCATGAATTGAATGGGAGGAACGCCATGCCCGTCTCACCAGTAAAAATTCTTTTCGGTGCAGCGGCATTCGCCCTGACACTGGCATCGCCCTCCATCGCCTTCGGTGGCGGAGACGGATATGGCGGTGGCGGCGGTTATGGCGGCGGTCATGACGGTGGCGGCAGTTGCGGTGGCTATAGCGGCTGTGGTGGTGGCGGACATCGTGTTCGCACGCCGGATATCCGCATTTATGGCCCGCGCATCAATGTCGGGGTCAACGTCAACACCAATGTCAATGTCTCGACCGTCGTCAACGCCAATGCAGACGCTAATGCCAACGCAGGTGCCAGCGGCAATGCAGGTTCAGGTGCAGGCGCAGGAGCCGGAGCAGGCGGAAGCACGATTATTTCACTCGGCGGTGGTGGTGCTGCAATCGGTGCACCGCCTCCGGCCACGGCAATTAATGGCCTGAATGTCTCTGGCTTGACGCAGATTGAGGTCATAGAAGAAGAACGTACCCGTATTCTCGAGGAATGGCGCGTGATCCGGGCCGTATGTATGGATGACCGCGGCACACCCCACCCTGCCTCACGGCCGGATTCCGAAGAGCGGGTGGAAGAGACGTTTTCCGGCGAACTGTTCCGCTGCATGTCCGGCACTTACATGCAGGTGACGATAGGCTGGCGAGTTGATGGGGCAGACGTTTTCGATGATGCTTTCACACTGGTTTGCAGTCAGGGCGAAGCCTTGCGCCATGAAACCGGAGGCCGCATCTATTGCGCAACGCAGGAGCCGCGCCGAAATTGTAATGAGCGCTCATTGCTCCGCCTCTACGGGCCGGGTGTGAAACTGGTCTATGTGCGCCGCGAGGAACGCTATACGGAAATGGTCGAGCATCGTCGCGAGATCGTGAATACCGCCAATATGACGCTGATGCTGGACGGCGGTGTCGGCGGTTATCGTTAGAGAGAAATGTAATCTGAAATCAAAAAACCCGGTTAACTGATTTTTTTAATCCTGCGGGTCTTGCGTAACGAAAGTCGCGGAATTGCCGATCGCGGTTGCAGAGCCGGTTGTGCCCCAGCCTGAAATATACTGGCTCTGGAACGTGGCATTCACACTTCCCGAATTGGTCTGGTTGATCTGCCCTCGAGAAATGGTGTCGGGACAGGCCTGACAGCCCCAGCTGGTTGCGGCATTGCCGTAAGCGGCTGCAGATCCCAACACTTCACCACCGAAGCCGCCATCAAAGCGGGTTGTGGCACGCACCCCGCCGGAATTGGCTTGGTCCAGCCCCAAGAAGGTATCCGTGCCCAGATTTGTCAGGATCGCAGAATTTCCAAGGCTTTCGGAAGAGGCTAGAATGCTGTCCTCATCAAAATTTCCGATATTGATATTGGCTTCAGCTTCGGTATCGCCACTATTGTCCTGCGTCCCGCGAGCATCGCCATAAGCCCATTCGGTTGCGACATCGAGGCCATTGCCCTGCGCTTGCGCGGCAACCGTAGTAAACACACCGCCACCACCGGCATTGACCCGCGCCGAGGCGCGGACCGCGCCGCGATTGGACTGGACTGTGTTCAGAATGACAGACGATTCATCGCCTTGTGATCGAATGGCATTGCCGGAAGCCGTGGCAGCTGTGGTCGAAAACTCACCCAGCCCGGCTAAGCGGGCTTCAACGATGGCGCGGGATTCAACAGCCGCGCCGGAATCTTGCTGGAGGCTACCTTGAATGCCGCCGTATGCGCCAATGGTTTCAACCGAATTTGCGGCAGCAGTGGCAGCTGTTATGTTGCTGACAGCATAAGAGTCGAGACGCAGCGTCGCAGCGGAAAACACGTTGGAGCCATCATTTGCTGATTGCGTGACAGCGATATCGCTATCGCCATCAACGTCCACAATGGCCGAATTACCATAGGCGCCGGATGCCGTGATCGCCGTGCCATCAATCGCAACGGCATTGGTTTCAGCAGTGGAGGTCACAAAGCCGCCAAACTGCTGGGAGCTGGAGACGTCATGGCCGGTGGGCATCTGCACATCGAGCGCATTGCCCATAGCCACGGCATTCAGCGTTACATTGCCTGTGTGGCCCACAACAACCTGGCCATTGGCATTAACCTGAGCGTCCAGATTCAGCTGTCCGTTGAGGATTTCAGTCGTATCGTCCGCGTAACCCGTTGCGAACAGCAGGGTCGCGGCGCTCGTGCCCGCGGTCAACACTTTGGCGAATCTGGACATTGGATGCTCCTGTTTGGGAGGCGTAAGTCGTATGCGGGTTGATGCCGCCTGCAGCATTGGTAAGACCGAGCGGATCATCGAAGGCGCAAACACTACGCGCTTCGATGCCATACAAGGTCGACGAAAATTCCAGTACGGCGCGCTCTACAAGAGAACGAACAGCGAGCTGAATGGGCTCGAGTGAACGGCCACCTGTCGATATATCGACGACGGCGTCGCCCCAGAAGGAAAAGACTCCGGCGCTGACTTCGCGGCCAATAATCTGTTTCTGATAGGAAATGACGTCTACGACCTCGAGTGTTTCCGAATTCACCAGCCGGAGGTCGAGGGCGACATTCATCACATACATGCGGCCATTGAATACACCGGTGGGGTCGGAATCAATGCGGTCACCACCCAGAATATCAATGCCCTGGGACCGGATATTGAAGTTCAGTTCGGTAATGCCGCCCACAAGATGATAATCGGATCCAGGAATGCTGCCCGCATAGATTTGCCGAAAACCGTCTTCCTCACCAGAATCTCCAATAAGCCGGTTGTTGGCATATCTCAATTCCAGTTCGGCGACTGATGTATCAAAACGCTCGACGAGATTTATTCCCGCCTTGGCAAAGGCCGACATCGCCATCAGAGAGGCGCCTTGGGTAATCGCTGGCCCACCACCTTCCGGATTGCCAGCAGCTGTGTAGTCCGCGATGCGGCCAACTGCGATACGCGGTGAGGGGCGTCCAGCTGCCCTGGCCGAATTGGAAAGACAGACCAACGCTTCGGAATAAGGCGTCGGATTGGGCGTCACGGGTGCATTGCCAATTGGATTGGCGTAGCGGCCGTCAAACCCGGAATTGGGTGTGACTGCGCAGCCCGCCAGAAGCAGGGCACCTGTTACGATGGAGAGGAACTGCCTAATTGCCATTCCCGTCATCCCCGCCGCCGGAATTCGCGGTGGCGTTCACGTCGCCATTATTCGTCTGCGTCGAATTAACGATGACAGTGTTGTAGTTACCGTTAACGATAACATTCAGCTGATTGCCGACGGCTAGCGCACTCGAATTCGTGCCTGTTGCGCTCATGCCTGTGCTGCCAATGCCTTGGTTGGACCGGGCCGGTGCATTACCAACACCGCCAATACCGGACATCTGCGCTTGAACACCAACGCCGGTTTGAAGCACTCCATTCAGCACAACGCGATTACCATTCGCATCACGCGTTCCGGCGCGGTAGGGCTGGTTGTTCTGAGTGTTGTCGGTTCCCCATGGACGTTGAAAATCCCCGGCTGTTTGCGACAGAGCGGGGCTGCTGACGGCCACTAATCCGGCACATACGGTGAGGAGCGAGAGGTGGCGCATGACGTATCCTTTCCTGCGCAGCGAGACGTCCGCGTCGCACTTGATATAGCGCAGGCAAGGGGCCAGTTTCCGGAAGGTGCAGCGCCCGAGCCTGACGACTCTCGGTTAAATTAGAGGCCACGGGCAAACAAGAGATTAAGGATAATGTGAAATGCATCCGGCGCGGTCACCGATTTTCAATGATATTCCGACGGCACCGCTGGCGATGGCAGGCAGTTTTGTCGTCGTCTTCGCCTTGGGCGCTTTGCTGCCGCAGCTCCAGTATCTGTTCCTGACCATCGGCGCCGTGATACCCGGTGCAGGTTTCCAACATCCCAGCCCGCTTGGTCCATGGTCGCCCTATATCTTCCATGTTTTTCTGCATGGCGGGCTGATGCACCTCGTCTTCAACACCTTTGCCATGCTCACTTTTGGGTCGGCGAGCATGCGGCCTTTCGGAAAGAATGTGCGTGGTGCTGCGGGGTTCCTCTTGTTTTTCTTCGTGTGTTCGATAGCCGGGGCCACCTTGCAGGTTCTGGTCGCGCCAAATTCAATGATCCCCATGATCGGAGCATCGACGGGTCTTTCAGGCTGTATCGCAGCGGCCGGTTGGGCTGAGGGCGGATATAAAGGCATGTTGCGATTTGCTTTGCCTTGGGGCGGGTTCAACATCGTGTTGGCGCTTTTGGGGCCACTTTTCCCCTTGCCGATCTCGTGGGCCGGCCATATCGGCGGATTGATTGCCGGCGCGGCACTCTTCCCTGTCTTCCTCGCCTTTTTCGGTCAGCGCCGCAGAATTTAGAAAAGTGGCACAATCCGGCGCTCGCCATTGATCTCCAGACCGCGAATGATGGCGCGCCCATCTGATCCGACGGATACAATCAGGCGCATGCTGTCGATGTTTTCACGACGGCGAAGCTCAATCGCCTGGGCCATCTCCTCATCTGCATAATAGCGTTCCAGATTATAATCCGCGCGGATCACCGTTTCGGTTGCATACTGCACCTTGCCATGAATGAAGACGCCAGTTTCCGGGCGTTCGCGATGAATGGAGACAGCGTGCCAGACACCGTCCCCGCTTTCTTCAACCACGGCATAGAGGTCATCGCCCCGGCCGAAAGTGTCGGTTCCACCCAGAGAATCCGGTGTCAGCAGATGCAGCGGCGTTGAAACGATTACATAATACCCTGCGAGCAGATCCCGGGGATCGACCGGCTCAAGATCAAGGATGACCTCGGTACCGGAAGCGCGCCGTGTGGCATGGTCAACAACCATTCCGATCAGGAAGGCGGTCATGGCCGCCACGATAAGAAACAGGCGAAGCGTGCGGTTCATGGGGCGGCCTCCTCATTCGTGGACATCCGTTTCTGGTAACGGATCACCCCCATCGACAACCCAAAGAGCAAAAGCCCGCCAATCAGGAAGAAGAGAGAGGTGTCGAGAAGACCGCCGAAGGTTTCGCTGTATATATAGAGTGTTTCAGCAACGAAGAGCGCAATACCGAGCCCGCCGGTAAAACGCAGGCCTTCACGCGCGCCGTAGAGGATCAGGCTGATGGCAACGCCCATAATCGCGACGCCCAAGCCAATGCGCAAGATGAGGACGGCCTCTCCGCCGAGCAGGGCAGCAAAAGAGGGCAAAAAAAGTGCAAATGCAGCAGCCGGAATGGCGGGCAGGGCGAGGGTTCGCGATGATGGGCTCTGTATGACACGCCAGAGAAGTGCCAGGACAAAAATGAGGGCGAAAGCGCCTGCCAGCGACCAATAGGCCGGATTTCCGGTGCCTGCGATTTCAACCCATCGGTTGCCCGTCTCGATTTCCACCCCCCGGCTCGACCAGGTTTCGTATCGATCAAGCGGAAATTGAACACAAAAGCCGGACAGCAAGACAAGGCTGGCCCCCCAGTTTGATAAAGCGCCCAGGCCGAATCCGCCGCGATCCCGCAAGGCAGCGAACCCCATCGCCATCGCCGCACTTGCCAGAATAAAGGCTGAAGCGGTTTGCAGCTCGCTCAACCGGTCATCACGGGCGTATTCCCAGAGCAGAAAGCCGATCCATAAATAAAAACCGATCGCGAGCAGGTTGATGGCGGCCAGCGAACGCATGCGCGATGCGGCAATAACTGTGACCAGCCAGAGTGGTAGATACCCCCAGAGGACGCCTGGCGCGTAGGGGTTGAAGCTTTCCGCCCAGACCCAGGCCGAGCCAAGTATGGCCGTCAAAATCAGCACCGGGCGGGACGGTGTAAGGAGGGCGGTCAGCAAGGCGCCGCCTGCCCAGATGGCCAAAACTGTATAGCGCCACGAACTCATATTGAAGATCTGGGCGGCGAGCACAATGCTTACGCCAAACAGCGCCGCCCCGAGAAGGGTCAACGCATGCCCGATCGCCGGATGATGTGTCGCAAAAGCGCGGGCTGAACCAAGATAGCTGCCCCAGAGCGCGGCAAAGATCAGCACAAGGCGAAGCAAATTACCCAGCTCTGCCCAATTGGCCGCCACAAAGCTGAGCGCAGCGAGCGCGAGCAAGACAGAGCCCAGAATAGCAAGTGCGCCAGACGCGGACCATCCATTGGAATGGCCCGATACATCATCGAGAATCGCCGCCCGGTCTTCAGGTGCGACAAGGCCGCGCTCAATCCACCGATCAAGATCGTCAGCCAGCCGCTTCAGATATCGTGATTTTCCCATTTCCAGAGATCTCCATTAGAATCAGACTGTAGGAAAACCCAATTCGCACGGCTACGAAAAACGGATTCACATACAGTCGCCGAACCAGATGGCGAATAAAAAACGGCTGCCAATGCCTTGTGTGGTTGGGAGAATCCCCTACCGCAGAAAAATCCTGAAACCCTGTTGCGCGAAAGAGCAAAATACATATAATCGCGCCTCCTCCGCTGATCCGGAGACTTGCCCAACTGCGCTGATGCACATCGTGCGCCGACAGACTTTTTTTGTGTCCGTCGGTTCATTTGTTTCTGTCGCTGCAAGTCTCTGGGGAACGCGGTTGACGTCATACAGCCGGGGGCATAGATAGCGCCTCCTCGCGGCAGACGGGACTTGATAAACGGCCTTTTTAAAAGCCGCGCCGACAGGCACTTAAGGTGTTGATCGGAGTGGAAAAATAAAGTGCTGCAAGTTTCTGAACAACGCGGTTGACACTTGGGGGCGAGGCGAATAGACACCGCGCTCCTCGCCGGAACGGACCGCAATAAACGGTTTTGAACGGCGGACCGGATAGATAAGCGGAAGCAGATCTATCTGAT
>Ga0066644_10001056_pt1 | contig 16122 bp, 13 predicted proteins | sample CryGeyCG2114_020_FD_62735 | JGI IMG/M metagenome (GOLD analysis project Ga0066644, IMG submission 62735) | Groundwater microbial communities from aquifer - Crystal Geyser CG15_big_fil_post_rev_8/21/14_0.20 | ecosystem: Environmental > Aquatic > Deep subsurface > Groundwater | place: USA: Utah...
AATCAGTTTCAATTCGTTTTAGTATTCACGTCAGTTAAAGATCGAGTAAGGGAAGTCCTCTATACTACTTTCCGGTTTCAATTCGTTTTAGTATTCACGTCAGTTAAAGTCCAGACATAGTTGAAAAAAAGCTCCTGGAAATAAGTTTCAATTCGTTTTAGTATTCACGTCAGTTAAAGTGCCAGTATTGTAAGTTGTTTATTCACAACATTTTAAAATCTCCTTTTCGGTTGGTTAACAAATTATTTTATTTACAGAAAAAAAATAGCACATTATGCTCTTTAAAACAAAATATAGATATTTCCTTTTTAAGTAATTAAGTTCAAACGGTTGGAAGATTAAAATTACTAATAAGGGTTAAGTTCATTTATGACAAATGATTCTTGGAATTAGTGACTAATTCTTTGTTGTGATTTATTATCCAACCGTTTTTTATTAAACCAAATAAAATAAAGGGTCTGCATCTTCCTTACTATCTCCATAAGAAGTGATATTCTTTCTGCATTTTTCGCATAAAGGGAAAATTTTTATGTATTCACCTTTGCCAAGTTTATTACTTAGCAATTCTATTTTACTTTTAAGTTCTAAGAAATATTTATAATTGAGCCGGCATTCAAAAACCGAATTGTTGATTCTTGTGCCGTAGTTTAATAGTAATTTGCTAATTTTTACACCCGTTTTTGCAGCTTTATATGTTACAATGCAAATCATTTCAAACCTCAGAAAATGGATGTGATAGGTATGTAATCATTTTTCTCTCCTCTAAGTAATTGCGTAAGTTGTTTAATTTGAAGCGAGATGCACCGGCGGTAATCAGCCTTTATACCTGTAGGCGTGTGTGTTGTTATTTTATGCATTTTAATTTCGAATTGCCGCAGAAATTCTTTTCTAGCTTCGTTTTTAAGGAAACAAGGCAGCCCGGTCTCTTTTGCAAAGTAGAAATCAGTTCGTTTAAGTATGCCTTTATTAATCACCTGGATTACAAGCGAATCAATTATGTGGCGGAATTCTTCGATTAAATCACTGGCTAATGCGGCGTGACCTTCTTTAATAACATGAAAAAACCCTACATAAGGGTGCAGCCCAAAAGAATGAAGAAATGAATGAATGTTCGAGTTCAACAATGTATATCCAAAACTTAAAAGGCTATTAATGGGGTCAGTGGGCGGGCGTTTAATTCTTTTGAAATCATTAAGGAAAAAACCGGTTTCCTTTAAAAATAATCTACCGAATACAGAAAAGTAAACTGCAGCTAAAGCGCCCTCAACACCTCTTAAAGATTCGGCTGAGCCTGATTTTTCAATTTTTCTTTGTAATATTTTTATCTCGTTTATTGCCTCCAATATTTTGGAATCGTCTCTTCTTTTATTTGCCCTTTGCAATAGTATGCGGGTGTTATTTACTTTAGCAGAAATAATTCGTTTTGAAAAGTCCAGGGTAAATTTTTCATTTAAAGAAAAGAGATATTGAAGCAGTTCAAGTTCGTGATTGCGGTGCTCGGTGGATTCTAATCTGCCATAATATTTTCCATAAGATGATAGAAGAGTTATCGGGATGTTATTAATCAGACAGAATTGCATTACAGCAGGAGAGATTTGGCAGTTACCGAAAATAATGATCTGGTTTATTTTTACAGCGGGGTAGTCTCCGATAGTTTTATCTTCTTTCTGAACAATAAATCTTTGATTCTCTTTTCTTAATTCAGCACCTTGATTTTGAATGTAAAGTGTTCGTTTAAATGATAACACGGAGTTTGGCAGAATACCTTTACTTTTTTCTTTAACTACAGGTTCTTTATCTGAAGGTATTGCCTCAACTGTATCAATAGGCAAAGTATTTGGTATAGATTCTTCGGTTTTCTTTTGCAGTGAATTTATGAACTGATCAAATGGAACACCTTTCTTTTTAACTGCTTCTAAAATTTTTATTCCGATGTCTGAAGATTTAAGTTTTTCTAATAGTACTTCAACCTTTTGTTTTTCAGCAGTTAGTTCTTTGAATCGTTCAATTTCAATAGCTGATTCATTATTATCGAGGATCAGAGGTCTGCTTTTATCATCAGGGCTTGCAGGAACAATAAGAGATTTTACAAAAAGATAACCAAGATATTTGAAACCGTTATCAAAGGTAGTTAACCTGGTTTTTTCGGCATTTAATTCGAGCTTCACTTCAGAGAGAAGCTGTGCAGAAATTTTCAGAGCTTCAGCGGCTGCAGGTTTTGATTTTGTTAATATGATAAAATCATCAGCAAATCGAACAAGTTTTAAACCGGACTTACTAATCTGTTCATCAAAGTTATCTAAATAAAGATTTGCAAGAATTGGTGAAATTACAGCGCCTTGCGGCAGCCCTACTGATTGCCTGAGTTTTTTATTTTTATATAAATATTCCGGTTCAATCCAAGTTCTGATTAGTTCGATAACATCACTATCGTGAATAATAGAATTTAATTTTTTTATTAGAATTGAATGGTCAATTCTATCGAAGAATTTTTCAATATCGGCATCAAGTATCCAGCAGTATCCTTTTTTATAAAGATAATGTATGCGTCTTGCCGCAGCTTCACGTGAATAACCTTTTCTGTAAGCAAAACTTTCTCTTTCGAGTTCTGCATCAATTATAGGTTCAAGAACATACAGGGCGGCTGCCTGAGCAACTCTATCGCACACATTAAGAATATTAAGCAAACGGATTTTACCGGTGCTGGTTTTGCGCTCGAAAGTAAGAAGCAAGCCGGGCTTGTAGGTATGGGATATCAGCTTTTTATACAACAAATTAATATTGTTTTGAAGATCGTCTTCAAAATCATCAATACTAATTCCATCAAGACCCGGCGCACCATCACTTTCCTTTACACGGTAGAAACCATTCAACAAAGAATTATAAGAAGCTATTTGTTCATAAGTATTCAAATTAACCTCCGGATTAAAAAATGAGAATTAAAAAGAAATCTCAACAAAAAATTGAGATCAATCAAAATGTCAAAGAACAACTTCTCCCCCAGAGTTTTTACAAATATTTCATCCCACAGGGATGAGAAAAATAAATCCCGATAGGGATGAAATATTTATAGATATATTGCTAAAAACGGCAAATAAAATCCCTTTAGGGATGATATATAATGATTTAATTTTTTTTAAAATCAAAACAACTGAGCCAATTTTCAATGGAAAACATAGTTGTCAAGTTGACGCCTATGCGTTTCCACGGGAATAACAAATAAAACCCGGCTTTTGAAACAGTCTCGTAGGACGAGATTACTTGAAAGTTTTTAGTCCTATAAAATTTCATATTTACCAAAACCAAAAGTTGTGTATTTTCCAATATGAAGGTATTCTCCAAGATAAATTAAAGGGAGAAAAGGTTCAAGCTTTCCCTTAAATTTTATTGAACCCGTAAAACCATCATAGTGCATTTTTATTCTTTCATAATACATATCATCTTCGCTGCCAGCGGTGTGTTTTGCCACTTTGTTTCGTGCTAGTCTTTCAAGCTCATTAATGGATAGATCTGAATGAATAAGTATAACTTTATCTAAGCCGGCTTCAATTGTTGATTGATCATATTTTCTAAGCGGACTGCAATAAATGGCATCAAGTAGAAAGAATCGCCTGTAAAGATTTATTATAAATGTTTTAAAATCATCCAGTTCGTTCAACAATTTTCTTTCGCCAAGTATTTCTATTCTGGTTGGAGTAATAAAGTTAATGGTTATTGTAGATTTATTACGATAGTTTTCAGCAATAGTATAAGATGCTTTTTCAAAAATGGAAGTGAAAAATTTAGTCTTTGATGAATAAATAGTTTTATTACCGGAACAAACTTCCAATAGATTAAATTTCCCTCTCTTACCATCTACTTTTCCGCCCAAGCCATATCTTTTGCCGATCTGTTCAAAGATGATAATAAAATAGGGAATGTATTCTAGCATTTTCCCGATCAATATCAGCTTAAATTTTATATTTTCACCTTTAACAAATTTTCTCTGATTGCCCATAGGAGGTTCAATTACAAAACCGCGCGGTTTATCTTTACCTATACTAAGCAGTTCCTGCTCCTCTTTTGTAGCGATGGGTTCAAATATCTGACCGTAAATACAGCCGCAATCTTCAGTATGATTTTTACAAAGGAAATTTCTGAGTGCAATACCTAATGCACCACGAAAAGCAGAACCTTTGAACTCAGGAAGGATAATAACATCCTTAGGTTCAATGGCGAACTCAAATTTGGCAAAGTAAAGATTAGAGAATGTTTTCAACGCTAAACTTTTATTCGTTAAAATTTATTAGTGCAGCACCATAATTTTGAGTTTCGATATTTGCACCGCAAGCTTTAAGATACTCGAACCAGAAATCCCTGATCATATTATACCTATCGGAATTAGGATGTGAAGCACCTATTACATATACCTTTACATCCTTTAAATTAGGAATCTGGTTTTTCTCTTTTTCGGTTTTGTTGATTTTATTTATTCTTTTTTTCGTAAGATTCTCCTTTTCAAAATTGTACTTGCGGGAATCTTCAATCATATCAGAAAAGATTACGAGAATTTTCCTTGGCTGTTTGAAAGATTTAAAAACTCTTTCTGCAATCTGAAGTGAACCCATTATTTCAGTATAAAGAATTTTTCTTTTGGGCTTAAATAAAATTGAATCTGCAACTGCAAGAACTGAATCTTTTTTAAAAGCAATGATGGAATCTGTTTGCATCTTAGCTATTCTTTCAGCTACATCAGTATCTGTGAAAGGTTTAATAATAGGGAATTCATAATTAATAGAAAGGTCTAATTCAGAAAGTGATTTTTCAGTAATTAGAGCTGCTTCAATTGCATCACCGCTACTCATAAAGTTTAGAATCAGTTTAAACTTTTCCAAATAGTTCTTTCTGATTTCGGGTGTATTAGTGGTTTCTGAAAGATCGAATAAAACACATACAACTTTATTAGCTTTATTTTCGGGTTCATTCTTGCTATTACATCCATGTAATAACAATAAAGCAAAAGTCATTATTATAAATATTATATTTTTCATTTTTCAACCATGTGATTTTCTTCATCGCAGTTCCAGTCCAAAATTGTTAATTCATTTGGAATTTCCGGGGCATTATGGGAATTCTTTAAGCATTCCGGGAAATCAGGTCTATGTCTTAAGTTCATTGACTTGTATGATTTCATCAGCCATTCTGCGGACTCTTTAATGGACATCGCTTCGGCAAGCAGTTTCTGATGAATCTTTGCCCGTTTGTGAGTAATCTTTTCCAACCTGCTTTCTGTTTTATCACATCTGTCTGCGGCTTCTTTAACTTCCTTTTCATCCTCTTTAAATTCTTTTAGTGCAGTCTTAAATATTTTTTTTGCTTGCTTATAAATTTCCCCTTGCGGATGTGAGGCAAAATAAGAAATAACTGTGGCTCCTATAAAGAAAACAATATTGATTACATAAAATAGTATTGTAAGCTGGGTATCGGACAAATCTAATTTTAAAGTCCTTACAATTCCTGTTCCTTCAAACACAGCGGTTCTCAAAACAGAAATAACATACATTACTGCTAATGCACCCAACGGAATAACGAACAGCAGTGCTTTTTCAGTAGCAGATTTGTATTGTTGTCTTAATAAATAGCCAAACCAAAATGCTAATGATGGTATTACTACACCAATCCCAATAGAAAAAATATTTGTAAATAATTCATTCTCACCAAACAACTGGAAAATCAATCTGTTGATAAAAAGCTCAGAGATGCCTATGATAAAAAGCAAAACTAGTTCCCACTTTTTGTCTAAAGCAGGAGGTTTAAACTCATTTAATTTTTCCTTTGCAGTTTTATATTCTTCAAAAGATGACTTTTTTTCTTTCGTTAATTGTTCGAGTGCTTTATCTGCTCTATCATCTTCTTTTTTAGCGTCGCAGAATTCAGGCTTCAATTTTACATCAAGTTTTTTCCACTTCTCAACAATTGGAGCAATTAAGTTTTCACCAGTTTGAAAAAGTTCTTCCCAGAATGAAGGCGGATCAGTTTGCCCTTCTCTGGGAACCTTGGTTTTATTTTTATCTTTTAGAAAAGGCCAGAATATCCACCTCCAGTTTCGTGCATCTCTTTTTGCAGTTCTGACAACTTTGCGGTAAGAGTAAATATGTTTCATTTGTTACCTCTCTTAAATTTTAATAAATCTTATAACTATCAATAAATTAAAAACAATTATTATGTATTTCTGGCATTAATACTTGAAAATTAACTTCCGACTTATCGCTTAAATAATCAGCCTGAATTTTTATTATGACTTTATCTCCTTTTTTCAATTCGGCATCGTATCCTTTCTTCTTTAACTTCTCATAAACCGTTCGTGCTTTTTTACAGACTACACATTCAATTTCATTTACAAGAAATTTAAAATGTGCATAATCACCACTTAAACCCGTAAAAGAAGCATTGTACTCTGCGTTCTTTTTTAATTCAACTCCTTTTGGAATGATGTGTACAGGTTTATTCATAGTGTTTTGTGCATTATGAGTGCCCGTATTTGCACTACCATTTTGATTCAGATTAATATTATCGGTAAACTGGCCATAACCAACATTCGATTTAGCTCCTACACCAAGATCCAAGAGAATTTGTCTGAATAATTCCAATTTAATTTTTTTGGAAAAAGGTTCATCTGACAATCTAAAATTAAATTGAAATGTAACTTGCGGTAAAACCTTTAGGAATTGTATTGGAATTGGATCTTTTAATGGATCCGGATGTGGTGTAATATAATCATTGGCTAAAAACTTACCATTAGCATTCATTGACTTGACCGGAAAAGAATCAAAGAAAATATCCCGTTTCGAAAATGGTATATAATCATCTTGGGCATCTTTTCCTACAAAGATCATCTTAACAAATGGAGAATTTTTACCACCTTTAAAAACCTTTATTAAATATTCACCAGGTGAATTTTTATATTCATCTGTAAGTTTTGATTTACGTGTCCCACCAACTAATTCTCTAATAATGCTTATTACATATTCACCCTCGGCTTTCTCACACGCATCCCTTAAAACACCTTTAACTGAAGAGCCTGGTATGCAAGGTAAACCTGTTGTGTGATCAAAAAAGAAACCTAATTTAAGCTCATTTTCCTGATCGCCAATTTCATGGTTATAACCCGAGCCAATAAGTAAACCGGGATAAATTGTAGTTAACTCAAAATGATCTTCAGTAGAAAATAATTCAGCAATTTTGTAATTTAGGTTGAGATCATACAAAGCATTATTATTAAAATTCAATTTAGGTTTTCCATTTTCAAATGTCAGTTGTTTGAAATATTCTTTATAAAATAAGAATCCGGTGTTTCTCATATCATTACTCTTTTTGTTTGAAAGTTCTTAATGCTAATTTTAATGCTATTAGAGCATCAGAAATTTGTTTTTCGAATTTATCTATTTCTTCTTTGTTAGTACCATTATTAGTCCGGGATAAAACATAGTTGAGCAGTTTGGGGTTATTAACATTTACAATTAGTATATGAAGCGCAGTAATTAGTTTTTGTCTTTTCTTACCGCTATCAGAAAATTCGTTTGAATAAAATGCTAAAGTTGGTAACAAACCGGATTGAATAATGCTGGCACCCATGGAAGCTATATAACCTTTGAATTCTTTATCAACTACATTTGAGCTATTTGCTATTTCACTGGATATAATTGCTTCTAATGCCTTCGGAATTAATTCGTTTACTTTTTTATTCATAACTAACTCAATTTTTTAATTTTTGTGTATCCATAACCGATAGAAGCATTCCCGCCTATTTGAATTACACTATTTGAAATTGATGTGTCAAATTCAGTCTCATATAAAACGGTTCCGTTTTCTTTGGGTTTTGATACAAAGAAAACAAATCTGCTTTCCCTTGGCACAACTTCTTCATAAAAAAGATTTTGGCTTTGCCCGTTTTCAAGCTGGTTGCGGGCAATTACCGGTAAGTGTTTTGTAAGTTCTTTGAAGTCATCTTCATGAAACAGTGCTGGATTATCACCGAGATTATTAACTACACCTTGCAATAAAGATAACCCGGGCTCTGTTTCGGTATCCTCTAAGACACAACCGTTGCTGCCATTTAATATTTTCGCTTTTCCCTTTACAGCATCGCTTCCATTTATAGTATTAATGTTAAAATTCTGAATTCTCAGCAGCTTTGCTTTTTCATTAATATCATCAAGTAAAAATTTGGATGTGGCTCTAAAGAAAGGTTTAATATTGCTTCGGACGGGCAGTACAATCAAATTAGCGTCAAAAAATTTGTAATGTCCAATTCCACTTTGTGTACCAGGATCGCGAGAAGTGTCTGGCCCAAAAATATAATTTAGTTTGTCTTTATCAGGAATAGATTTCCATTCCTCCGTAAAATATTCTCGCAAAGCTCCCTTAAGAGATGATGAATGAATTATGGGAATATCGGTTATCGGATCACGCTGAACAAGGTTATCAACCACGCCGTAGTTTGCCTCACCGCTTCCCACGTGCATATTTGTTAAGCACGTAATTAAGTATGCATCAGTTTTGTAATTCATAATTTGCTTCCTTCTTTATCTACAATTTTATAATGATTATATCCTATTTTTTTAATTGCATTTTTCACATCTAAATGAGAAGTAATTTTTGAAATGTTTTCTCCATAAAAGACTGAACCTTTTTTGAAGAAATTGTATTTACTGCTTTTGCTTAGAACATCAGTCTTAATCCCTTTTAAATCCATTCCTGCATAATTAGTGGTATTAACCGAAGATTTAATAGAACGGAAATCAACCGTATCGGTAACAGCAAAGCTGCAATTGTTAAATATCTCATTTGAAACATAAGCATCACTTACCAAAACAACTTTGTCTGAATTTTTTGATTGTTCATAATTTGGCAGAAGATTTTTGAATTTATCTGGTGCATATGTAACATCCATTTTGAACTTTGATTGTTCACCGCCGAGAATAACAACATTCTGTGATTCAATTTTTATGCTGTCATCTAATTCAAGAATAAAAGCGAAAGAATATCCTTTATCTAACTTGTAAAATGTCTGAACATAATACGCATTATCTTCAGTTATACCTTTATAATTTTTTCTAATGCCGGTTTGCTGATATTCTACAAAGATTCCATTGTGAGGATCTTTTTTCAGTTCTTTATCCTTATCATAATCATAATATTTCATTAGGGATAAATTTTTATTTACAAGCAAATCAGGTAAATCAAGTTTAGGATTATATTTCTCCAGGCAAGGAATAAATTTTTTCGAAAAACTGCTTTCACCATCCACTTTATTAAATTCCCGAAAAACAAAATCATTGATTTCTTTTTCATCTTCATCCTTATCAATCCATTGGTATTCCTTATTTGCAGGGAATAAAAATTCATTCTTTTCATTGGCAATAAAAACCGGAGACAATTCTTGTATCTTACCGAAGGAAAATTCTGTATCATTTATATCAAAGCTTTTATGGTTAATTAAATCAGAAGCATCTTTCGGCTTTTGAATTTTGCCATCATTAAAAATTCCGTTTTTATTCTGCACCATAAGCTGGTATCTCACTAATCCAAGCAAAGTTGTCTGCTGCGGAAAATAATTTGATTTGACAAAATAATTTCGCTGCTTCCCCACACCAAAAGTATTTTCGCCGCCGAAGAAAAATTTATCGTGCGGAGTAAGTTTTACTAAATATTTTTTACTCATCTCTGTTTTTCCATCTTTAATATTCTATTTCTGCAAACGAATATATCGTCCCTACGGGACTCTGATATATGCTGGTACAATTTGTTTCTATAAATATAACGTCCCTAAAGGGACTCCTTAACTCCATATAATTTTCTTTCATTGCATTTTTTATCCTATCGGTAAAAATATTTAATGTCTAAAACAACCTTGAATATCTTTTTCCATAAATATATCCTCTCTTAAAGGAACTATTTAAATCTGCATCATTCACTTTCAATTATGTTTCCTAAGTCCCGTTAGGGACTAAATATTTATAGAATAATAAATCAAAAACAAATCGTAGTCCCGTAGGGACGATATAATTAATCTGAATAATTATTCATCTTTTTCTTCTTTATTGTGAATGAAATCTATAAAACGGAGTGCAGAATATATTTTTAGAATATTCTCATCATTCTTTTTTTCTTTATCTAAACCTACTATTGGGTTCTCATCAAAGACGGATTTAATGAGTTCTTTTGTCTTTTCTAAGAAAGGAATTAATTTCTTTTTACCATCTTTATCCTTTTCGGTATGAATACTTTCATTAAAATTATTCTCAAAGAAATTATCAAACATTACATCTCGCTTCTTTTTATCTGTTTCACATCCAATAGCAAACAGAACAGCTTTTTGGGGTTCTAGTTTATAGACAATTGAGTGGATGAAATTATCACCAGTTATTGTTTCTGGAATTAGTTCAGTGAAAATATTATATGCGGAATCATCCTTATGAAAAGCTGATCCAAAACATTGTCCGCTGTGTTTTAGCACCGTAAATGAGACAGCATTTTTCTTTGCAGTTTTTTTTGCTTTATTAAAAAGTTGATTCACTCCTTCTTCCAAAGCTTCATTCAAAGGGAATTTATAATAGCTGATTGATACACCGTAAGACATTGTTGGCTTTTTAAATTCTTCACCGTTCTTTTTATAGTCTTCAATCGCTTTCTCAATTATTCCCTTGAAGATCTTGTCATTTGTAAAATAGTCCTTAAATTTTTCATCTATCTCATGGATTAGCGTGAGAATAGTTTTTTCGATATTAACTTTCTTTTTGTCAGAGTCATAGCGCGAGTGAGCCACAGGTGCAAAAAACAATAAATCATCACCGCCGGCATATATTGGTGTGCCTTTGTAATTCTTTATCAGCCCAACTGCTTCAATTGCAAATGAGAGTAAATTTTTGGAAAATCGTTTAATTAAAATATTCTTTTCTGATTCTGATTTTGTATATAAGTACTTAATAAAATCGCCAATATTGTCCCCGTCTGCCTGAACTACAACAATATACTTTTGGTAGTTGCGAACAGTATTTTTAAACGATTCTTCGTTTTTAAATTTCTCAATAAATTGCAATTGAGTGTCAACACTATCCTTATCTTTACCTTTTTTATCCTTTAAAAGAGTATTTACTAAATACCGGAATTTTTTCTCGTCAACATCTTTGTATTCCGACTTTGCAATTTCGATTGTAGAGGGAAATCTTTTTTCATCTCTATCAAATTCATTCTCAATTAAGAAATTGTAATACGCGTCTTCAAGAAAAGCATTTAAATAATTTCCGTCATCTGATAAAACTCGTTGTTGTAATTCTAATGAATCTAGTAATTCATAGATTCTAAATAACACATTTTCTATTTCATCTAACTCAATAGATAGATGATAGAAGTAAAAATAATTTTGTAAATACTTAATAAGTGTACTCTTATCAACTTTTTTTAGTTCGGTTTTTTCTGTAAGGTCTTTCAAGACTTTTTCCGCAAAATCTGTTAGAATTTTGTTAATTATATTTTGTAACTCAACTTTACCTTTAACAATTAACCTATCGGGGAAAAATCCAGTACCTGGTTTGTATTTTTCATCTAAAAGATCAACCGGATTTTTATTTATCTCCAGTTTGCCTGAATAAGGGAGTATGATATCGTCTTTGTTTTTAATTCTCTTAATAATTTCTTTCATTAAATAAGAGAACATATAACTTGCAGCCCAAATTGCTTTGGTGCTTTTTACACTTTGCAACGTTTTGTGAATTGGTCCGATAGTTAGTGCGGTGTATAAATTTTTTGTATTCATTTAGTTGGTCACATCAATTGTTGCAGAAATGTTTTTAAACGAAAATGATTTCGATAATTCATCTTCATTATACTTTTTGATTAATTCTTTTAAGTCAATAATATTATTATCATCGGGAATTTTCATTTCGATGTGAGGGGGAATATATTTATTATTTTCAAATACACATTCTTCTAAATATTTGTTGAACCTAGCCTTTTGGCCTTTTATATAATTGTTAACGGTTTTGGTTAAATTTTTCTTTTTCCTTTCATCAATTATTCTTTCTATTTGTTCAAGATACCATTCTACTTTAGATTCTTGTATGACTAGATTACTAATCAGGCGATCTATTTCGGTTTTGTCTGTGCCAAGTCTTTCGGGTACAACTTTCGGTCTAATAATAAATCTTCCATTATTCAAAAAGATAGTTTTAACGGTAAATTTTTTATAAAGGACAAACTTGTTGCTTGTGTTTATAACATTATTAGTTTGTCTTAAAATAAATATTTTGGTTTTATCGTTATACTTAATTGGTTTAAAAGTTATTGGTGATTTATACCTTTCGATTTCCGGATGATAAACTTCAATTTCATAATCGTCTTTTATCTCATAAGTAGCCGCTATTTTTTTGTCATTTGTTTTATTACACGGTTCAAGCGTTTTCTTGTATGTAAAATTTCCAGGTAATCCTAGTATTGCCCTAATAAAATATTTATCAATCCCATCTTTATAAATACCAAAAAATTCTTCTTTTATAAATCTCTTTTCCCAACCATTTTTTGTTTTATCATTAAAATATTTATAAAGGAAAGACTTAGAATATTCACGGCTACATCTGCTGTCAAAGTTCAAGTTAATACCGGCTTTTAATCTTCTATAATAGTAATCAATTATAGTAAAAATGCTCTCGTCCATTTTCTCCTTAATTGAAATATAAAATGTACCTCTCGGCAAAACATTTTCGATAGCTTTATAATTTACTAGATCTGATTCATCAATATAGTATGAACCATTCCCTTTGTTTTGTCTTGTCCCGAAATTGGTCTCCGCTAAGAAATAAGGGGAATATTTTTCTATTTCATTACTTAAATCTTTATTAAATACAATTATTAATAATTCAATTGGTTTTTCAGTCCAAGTATATTCTTTTTCACCTTTATGTCCCATACCACCAAAAAAAGTTTTATTTTTATCAGCACCATCAATCTTTTGGGAATTAGAAATTATCTTCACCTTATAATCCAAAGCTTCGTGCTGTGCCTTTTTCTCACCTATTTTCCAATCAACTGGAATCTTATCCCAACCTCCCATCTTGTTAATCAAAAACTTATCCAGCTTAGGTTTTAACTCGCTTGCCCGTAATGTAGCGCCGTGCTGGTCGTGCTGGAAATGAATAATGGGTGTATGCTGTTTTAGTTTAAAAGTAAGTTTGTAGTCGCTCATGATTATTTCCTAAAAAATTTTCGAATCTTATAAATAAAGTCATATCGAATAATCCGGTATGCTTTGAAAATTATGTTGTAACGTATTGCAATAAAAGTAATAAGTATGATAAGTATAATGCTTATCCAAAATGGCCAAACCATCTCACCTTCAAAAAGAAGAAATTTAGGTAGATCTTTAAATTCAGGTAGAACATTCATACCTAGTAAACTTGCAATAAGTGTAGGCACTAAAAATACTGTTGCAAGTTTTGTTAAGTTATGAGCTTCTTCTTTACTTGCAAACTGATTTAATTCTCCAATCTCGTTATCCAAATCTTTTACATCATTTGGAATTCGCATAATCTTCTGCATCATATCATACATTTCAATTCCCTGCTCTTGTGCAGTAACTTCACGGAAATATATTTTATTTACAAAAAGAATATAATGCTTATAAAGGTCGTCGATTTTTTCAATTCCTATTCTTGTTCTAGTCTTCTTCTTTTCTATTAAATTTGAAACATGTGTAACTTCGTCAGAAAAACTCAGAACAGTAGCTCTCTGCAGTAAGCAAAGCTCTGCCAATTTATAGTATATACTTTGTAGATGCCTTACTATAAAAGTGGCACCATATTTTTCCAAATCAGAAAAACTAGAAGTAAGCATTACAAAACTGAAACGGCTAAACCCATACAATGTACCCGATTCCACCCAGCGGGAATAAGTTTGTTCTTTTAATAATTTTTGTTTTACAAATCTATCAGTATGCATTGGAGAAGTATCGCAAAAAATATAATTGTACCACCAAGGACATTTTTCATAAGAATAATAATCTTTTTTTTCTCTATTATCATTTATGTAGTATGTTCCAATGTCAAAGTCGTTACAAGTTTTTATTTGGTTTAATTCATTCACTAATTCAGTATTTCCATACCAGCTTACAACATGCATGCGGTCATCCAAAACCGGCTTTAAGAAAATTTTGTATTTAGGATTTTTTTTCTTTTTCTTAAAGTCGCAATAACCTTCATTCTCGCGTACTAGAAAAAAGTTCTTTGAAAACAAACCGCTTATAAACTTAGGCAGCGTAAATGATCCGGTTTGGAAATAAGATTTATTTCTATAATTCTCAAAATTTTCATAAAACTTTTTATTATCGACTTCTAAATTGGGATTGCCAATCCATAAAGCATCCGGTATTTCATTATTTTTAGTACCGCACATTACTTTTTCTGATTTTGTTTCATCGGGTTTTCCGGTAATAATTGAATCCGGTTCAAGATCAAAAAACGGGACATAAATTCTTCTACCGAATTTATTTATTTTGAGAATATCATCTCTACCCGGGTATTCATAATTTCTTAGATGAAAGGAGAGAACTGCCGTTCCGGTTTTATAAACATTTAATAGGATACTATCAATTTCTAAGTTGAATGTTTTGTCTTCATTGCAGAGTTTAATATTATATTTATTCTCATTACTAGTCTTATATTCAAAATGGCTGATCAGGTCATCATCTGTATTCTGAAATTTAAGGCTCTCGTCTAAGTCATAAAGTATTTCTCTCACATAGTCATAGAAATAATTAAACTCGTTAAAATGATCATAATGGTTTAAGTTGAATTCTTCTCTCTTCCACAGAGTGTTCTGTTCAAGTTCAGCAGTGAATTTTGAAACATCAAATTTTTCATATAACGTAGCTTTATCATCATCAATATTCCAAATTCTCCATTTGAATGGGAAAATAAATATATGGTGACTATAAAGTTTTTCTATCAGTTCAGGTTTCATATTAATTATTTCTTCTTCTACTTTTATCACCTCATCGGGCGTTACCTTGTCTTTTGCTAGTCCAAAAAATCCTCTTTCACCCCCGCCGTAATATGCTTTTCCTTCGTCAATCAAATTTCTGAATTTATTCACAATTTGCTTTTTATGTTCTCCGTAATATGTTAAAGCATTATCAGTGTATATTAATAGATTGCTTGTTTTGCCGTACATTCTATCGGTAATGGGGCTGAACTTCTCCGTTAATGCTTTAATAACAGTGAATCCGTTTTCTTCTTTTTTATTGTATGTAATTGATTCTTCAGCAAGTTTTTCATCTTCTTCGGTAACGCCCTGGGCTTTCCTATCAAATGCTCTAACTTTTTCAATTTCATCTCTTGTTGCGCAAATACATTGCATTGTAGGAATATAACCTTTATCATTCGCCGCAATTAATTTCTGCCAGCGGTTAAGTTCAATTCCAATTAATTCTGCCAATTGCTCAATTGAAGATTTATTATTTTCATTTTCGTTATGATGATCAATAATTATTGTATTGGGAGAAATTGTAATATCAATTTGCAACTCAATTAAAACTGGTATTTCAGTTGCTTTAATAGTATCTAAATCATCTTTATATTTTGATGTTTTAGCATCACTCCAAATAAGATTTTTATCATAAAAAGAAAAGTTGTGTTTGGTTAAAATATTTTTAATTTCACACATTTCTGCATCATGACCGCCCAAGAAAAAAATATACTTTTTATCAGTCATCATACAATAACCTTGAATGTTGATTTTAAAAGTTTGAAGTATGGTTGGGAGGATATAACTTTAAAATACGAGGAACTTTTAATGTAGTTTGCCTCACCTGAGCAGCTCAATAACCTATCGAATATTTTCATATAAATATGTCCTCATTACGATAAAAAAATTGGTTACTGAAAATGGAACATGCACTTACTCCTATTTTATAGGAAAGTACACATAATAAAAATAACCAATCATTTAATAATAAAACAACCTTTTTTTATTCTTTTTTCCACCTTTTCTCTTTTTCATTTTTATCAACTATAATTTCAGCTATACCGATTATTGTTACATATCCATTTCCGCTAGGCTCAGCATAATATATTGCGGTATTTGGGTTGT
>Ga0066644_10001063_pt1 | contig 16056 bp, 15 predicted proteins | sample CryGeyCG2114_020_FD_62735 | JGI IMG/M metagenome (GOLD analysis project Ga0066644, IMG submission 62735) | Groundwater microbial communities from aquifer - Crystal Geyser CG15_big_fil_post_rev_8/21/14_0.20 | ecosystem: Environmental > Aquatic > Deep subsurface > Groundwater | place: USA: Utah...
GTGAACATGACCAGCGACGGCGTGGCGTCCTTGGGGAAGTTGAAGTCGCGGTCGGCCGCACCCCGGGTGATCTGCAGGTAGACCACGCCTTCTGAAAGGTCGTTGCGCGCGATCAGCTCCTTCTGGATCGCCGTGATCTGGTCGTTGGCGCAGGGGGCGGCCATTTTCAGCTCCCTCAGGGAGCGCTCCAGCCGCGCCAGGTGCCCGGCGTTGTCGACCAGCTTGCCGTCCAAAACGGACGACACCTCGTAGACCCCGTCGGCGAACAGGAAGCCGCGGTCGAACACCGAGACCCTGGCCTCTTCCTCGGGAACGTAATCGCCGTTGACGTAAACGATGCGGGACATGCTGGCCTCCGGGCTCGGGATGAGAAGCGCCCTTATATCATCGGGCAATGCGGCGGAAATAGGGTCAGACGGAGCCGAACGGGCGGTCCACGCCGTCCGGGAACGGCGGGCGGAACACGTTCAGGTTGGCCGAGACCATGCAGTAGCAGCCGGCCAGCAGGACCAATTCGACCATGCCCTGGTCGCCCAGGATGGCGTGCGCGGCGGCGTAGGCGGCGTCGGACACCTTGCGCTCGGCCAGCATTTCCCACACGAAGGCGGCGATGGCGGCGTGCCTGGGATCCTTGGGCGCCCGGCCCTGGCGCACGGCCTCGATGGTGTCCTCGTCGACGCCCTCGTTCCGCGCCACCTTGGCATGGGCGTAGAATTCGTAATCGGCCTGCCAATGCTGGCCCACGGCCATGATGGCGATCTCGCGCAGGTCGCCCGGCAGCGACGATTCGAAGCGCAGGCGGCCCGCCAGGGTCTGCGCCGCATCGCCGATCCCGGGCGTGTAGAGGTAGGCGTTGAACGGCCCGATGAGGCCGCCGTCCCGGTCAATGAAGTCCATGGCGTTGCGACCCTTGGAGCGCGGGCCCGAGGTGATCTTGCCGAACAGGTCGCGCTGTTCGGGGGTCATGGAGTCCTGAGTGACGGCGGGCAGGCGGCGCATGGCGGATGGTCCTTATTCGTTGGCGGTTCAGGCTTGGTCGGTCTTTTCCTCGGGCCGGCGGCGGCGCGCGCCGACCCGGCAGTCGTCGGCGGCCTGCATGGCCGGGGTGTCGAACATGTCGGGGTTGTCCAGCCAGTCGAGCAGCCAGTCCCCCGCGTCGAAGCCCCAGAACAGGCGCCAGCCGTTCTCTGCGGCGTCGTCCGCGACGGCGAAGGTCGGCACGCCGTAGACCCCCTTGGCCACGGCGGCGTCCGTGTTGGCCTTGAGCGCCTGCTTGGCGGCGGGTTCGTCCAGCACCGGACCGCGCGCCGGGCCGAGCGCGGCCGTGACCTCGTCGAACACCTCGGCATCGGCGATGTCGAGGCCGCGGCCCCAGATGGCGTCGAAGATGGTCTCGATGTCGCTCGCGTCCGATCCCCGCGCCAGGGTCAGGCGCAGGGTCGCGAGCGGGTTGTAGGGATGCCTGGGCGGCGTGCGGAACGGCAGGCCCGTGCGCTGCGCCTGCCAGGTGCAGAACTTGTAGGTCGCGAGGCGCTTCTGCGGGATTTCCGCCGGGCCGAGCTGCCCCCAGGCGTTCAACAGGCCCGCGAACAGCACCGGTTCCAGCGCGATGTCGAGCCGCTCGCGAAAGCGGTCCATCTGGTGGAACTGCAGATAGGCATAGGGCGAGATGTAGTCGAAATACCAGTGCGCCTTGCGTTTCATCATTCCCTACCCGCTCTGCTGCACCTTGGCCCAGGTATCGCGCAGCGTCATCGTGCGGTTGAACACGGGCATGTCCGCCGTGCCGTCCCTGTCGGCGCAGAAATAGCCCAGGCGTTCGAACTGCAGGGTCCTGCCGGCGGGCCAGCCCGCCAGCGACGGCTCCAGCCACGCGTCCTCGATCACTTCCAGGGAAGTGGGGTTGAGGTCTTCCAGATAGTCGCGGCCGCCCGCGCCGGGGGCTTCCTCGCGGAACAGGTGGTCGTAGAGCCGAACTTCGGCCTTGACCGCATGGGCGGCGGAAACCCAGTGCAGGGTGCCCTTCACCTTGCGGCCGTCGGGCGCGTCGCCGCCGCGGGTCGCCGGGTCGTACGTCGCGCGCAGTTCGACCACGGTGCCGTCGGCGTCCTTGACGACTTCCGTGCAGGTGATGAAGTAGGCGTAGCGCAGGCGCACCTCGCGGCCCGGTCCCAGGCGGAAGAACTTCTTCGGCGGGTCCTCCATGAAGTCGTCCTGCTCGATATAGATCTCGCGGGAGAACGGCACCTTGTGGCTGCCGCTTTCGGGAAACTCTGGATTGTCGATGGCGTCCAATTCGTCGACCTCGCCCTCGGGCCAGTTCTCGATCACCACCTTCAAGGGGCGCAGGACCGCCATGCGGCGCTCCGCCGCCTTGTTCAGGTATTCGCGCACGCAGTGCTCGAACAGCGAGAACTCGACCACGCTGTCCTGCTTGGTCACGCCCAGCCTGGCGACGAAGTCGCGGATGGTCTCGGGCGGGATGCCGCGCCGGCGCAGGCCCGTGAGCGTCGGCATGCGCGGATCGTCCCAGCCGGCCACATGGCCCTCGGCGACAAGCTGCGTCAGGCGCCGCTTGGACAGCACCGTATAGCCCAGGTTCAGGCGCGCGAACTCGTACTGGCGCGGGCGCGAGGGGACGGGCAGGTGCTCGATCAGCCAGTCGTAGAGCGGACGGTGGTCCTCGAACTCCAGCGTGCACAGCGAATGGGTCACGTGCTCCAGGGCGTCCGACTGGCCGTGCGCGTAGTCATAGGTGGGATAGATGCACCAGGCGTCGCCCGTGCGCGGATGCGGCTTGCGGACGATGCGATACAGCACCGGGTCGCGCATGTTCATGTTGCCGTGCGCCATGTCGATCTTCGCGCGCAGGACCTTGGCGCCGTCGGCGAACTCGCCCGCCCTCATGCGGCGGAACTGATCCAGGCTTTCCCCCGAAGGCCGGTCGCGCCACGGGCTGGCCTTGCCGGGCTCGGTCAGGGTGCCGCGGTGTTCGCGGATTTCGTCGGCGGTCAGTTCGTCCACATAGGCCAGGCCGTTCTCGATCAGATGCTCGGCCCATTGGTAGAGCTGTTCGAAATAGTCCGAGGCGTGGAACAGGTTGCCGCCCCAGTCGAAGCCCAGCCAGCGCACGTCGGCCATGATGGCGTCGATGAATTCCTGCTCCTCCTTGGCCGGGTTGGTGTCGTCGAAACGCAGGTTGCAGCGGCCGCCGAATTCGTTCGCGACGCCGAAATTGAGGCAGATCGACTTGGCGTGGCCGATGTGCAGGTAGCCGTTCGGTTCCGGCGGAAAGCGCGTGACCACGCCCCGGGCGCGCCCCGACGCCAGGTCGTCCCGGATGATGTCGCGGATGAAGTCGCGCGGGCCGTCCGCGTCCGCCGGGGAAGAAGTCTCGGTCATTAATGGAGGTGCTCCGGTTCAGATGAGGGCGCCGCCCCGTGTTCTGCCAAAAAAACGGCGCCGCGCCAAGGGATATGGCTGCGGTCAGGGCCTGTCCGGGATGAAGAAGGAAACCTCGGTGCCCTTGCCGACCTCGCTTTCGATGGTCAGTTCGCCGCCGTGCATTTCCACGAGCGCCCGCGCGATGGCCAGGCCCAGGCCCGTGCCGTCGGCCGTGGCATAGGTGCTGCTCTGCCCCCGCTCGAAGGCGCGCGTGATGCGCTTCAGGTTTTCCTTGGGAATGCCCTTGCCCGTGTCGGCGACGGCGATGACCGTGCTGTCCCCGTCGCGGCGCGCGGTGATGACGATGCGCCCGGCCTCGGGCGTGAACTTCAGGGCATTGGACAACAGGTTCAGGACGACCTGCTTCAGGGCCCGGCGGTCGACGCGGAGCGGCGGCAGCAACGGCTCCATGTCGACCGTGACGGCGGCGCCCTTGGCCGCGCGCGCGGTCGCCGCCTTGACGCATTCCTCGAACAACGGGCCCAGGCTGACGGGCTCGGGCCGGATGGCGCGCTGTCCGGCCTCGATGGTGGAGATGTCCAGGAGGTCGTTGACGAGGTCCAGCAGGTAGGTGCCGCTGTCGCGGATGTCCTCGGCGTATTCGATGTATTTGGGGTGGCCGACGGGCCCCAGAAGCTGCTGCATGATGATCTCGGCGAACCCCAGGACGGCGTTCAAGGGCGTGCGCAGGTCGTGACTCACGTTGGCCAGGAAGGCGGACTTGGCGCGGTTGGCCTCCTCGGCCAGCTCCAGGGCCTCCAGGCGTTCCTGCTCCGCCTTCAGGCGCGCGCCGACGTCGCGGATGACGCAGACGAAACCGATGGTCGTTTCCTGTGGGTCCTTCAGGGGCGAGCCCACGGTCTCGCCCGGAAAGACGTCTCCCGACTTGCGGCGGTAGGAGACGATGACGGGTTCGAGATGTTCCGCCGCTGTCATGTTGTAACGGGTGCAGCCCTGGTGTTCATAGTCGCCCGGGTCCGCATAGAGGATTTTCGTCAGCCGGCCTTCGACTTGGTCCTGGGTGTGGCCGAAGACCCGGGTGAACGCCGGATTGATCAGGCGGATGCGGCGTTCGGCGTCGACCAGCACCATGGCGTCCGGAACGTCGCGGAACACGGTTTCCAGGAGGGTCTTCTGGGACTGCAGTTCCTCGGCCGTGCGGGTCTGCTCGGTGACGTCGCGAAAGCTGATGACGCGGCCGATGATCTCGTTCCCCAGGTATTGGGCGCGCGAATAGCGCTCGATGATGCGTCCGTCCTTCAACCTCAGGACGGTGTGGAATTCCTTGTCCGGTTCGGCGTACAGGCGTTCCACGTCGGCAAAGAACGCCTCCGGTTCCTGGGCGAGGCCGGCGATCCAGTCGCGCAGTTTCCAGCCGTCCCGTTCGGCGATCAGGTCCTCGGGCACGTCGAACAAGTCGATGAATCGCTGATTGAACGCCTGGATGGCGCGGCGGTCCAGATCGACGACCAGAATGCCGTCGGCGGTGGCGTTCAGGGTCGCCTGAAGGACCGAGACGCTTTTCTTCAGCGCCGTTTCCGCGGCGTTCTCGCGCGTCAGGTCGCGACCGACGCCGCGATAGCCCAGGAACCGGCCGTCGGTCCCGAAGACCGGCGTGCCGCTGATGGAGATATGGCGGACCTCGGCGCCCGGAGGGTGGATGTCGTAGCGGAAATCCCGGAACGGCCGGCGGTTTTCCAGGTCGTCCAGATGGGCCCGCCATTTTTCCCCGTCGACGTTTTCGGGCGTCACCTCCGTGCGCCGCTTGCCGATGATTTCGGCCATGTCGAAACCCAGGATCTCCCGGTTGCGGTCCGAGAAATAGGAAAAGCGCAGGTCGGCATCCATTTCCCAGAACCAGTCCGAGGCGATCTCGGCGATGTCGCGGAACCGCTGCTCGCTCTGGCGCAGCACCTCCGCCGCCTCGTGCCGCTCGGTGACGTCCGTGGTGACGGCGATCATGCCGCCGTCGGGCAGGGGCGTGCGCCGGACCTCGACGATCCGGCCGGTGCCCAGCCGCAGTTCGGCGTTGCTGCGCCGACCCATGCGGATGCCGTTCAGAAGCTCGTCGACGAGGACGGCGGGATCGCCCGGGCCGTAATCCCCGCGATCGGCCAGGAACCGGAAGACATCGGCCATCGGCGTGCCTGCGCGGATGAAGCCCTTGGGGAAGCCGTAGATTTCCGTCAGAATTCTATTGCCGGCGCGAACCAGGAGGTCGGGACCGATGACGATCACCCCCTGGTCCAGATGGTCGAGACCGGCCAGCAGCGCGCTGTCCGCCGCTTCCGCCAGAGGAGCCACCCCGAGTTCCCGTCCCTTCATCCGAATTCTACTCCGCCCGGAATCGTGCAACAGTAATACTCTTGCCGGGCGAAATCACCTAACCCATTGGTAATATTCGTTCGTTGCGGAAGATGCTGAGGAATGAGCGGTTGACCGGGACCACCAGGAAAGGCGTGCTGATCGTTCTCGGCTGGACGTTCGTCGGCCTGGGGGTGGTCGGTGTCGTGTTGCCCGTGCTGCCGACGACGCCGTTCATGCTGATCGCGCTGTGGTGCTTCGCCCGCTCCAGCGAACGGTTCCATGCGTGGCTGTTCCACCACCGCATATTCGGCCCGCCGCTGCGGCAATGGGAACGTCACCGCGTCATCCCGGCCTCGGCCAAGTTCATCGCCTGCGCGGCGATGTCGGCCAGCCTGCTTTACATCACTTTCATCGTCTCCGTGCCGCCCTATCTGGTCGCCCTTGCGGCGGCGGTCATGGGCTACGGCGCCTGGTTCGTCCTGACCAAGCCGTCGCGCGTGCCGGAGACGGTCAAGGACGGAAACCGCTGAGACGGTGAGAAGAAGGTGGAAATGAGAGAATGCCGTCATCGCCGGGTCTGCCTACGCGATGCCGTCGTTTCGTTCCGGCGAAGGCAGGCTTGACCGAAATCAAACCTGCTCCGTGATCTCTGTGCCTCCTCCGTGCTCTCTGTGACCCATTAGCAAGGCGTTCCTGGAACGGCTCGTGCCTGGATCGCCTGAGTAATTGGACACAGAGCCCACGGAGATTCCACAGAGGGCACAGAGAAAGAAGATTGGATTCCCATCACGCCGCCGGATCGACCACCGTGGGGATCGGGCCTTCGGCGCGGCTGTTGACGAACTGGTCGACGTAGGCGTTGCCGCTGTCGCGCATGTCGGCCGTCGGCCCGCACCAGATGATGCGCCCGTCATAGATCATCGCCGCGCGCCGCGCCGTGCGGGCGGCGCCGCGCATGTCCGAGTTGACGGAAATGACGGTCGCCCCGGTCTTGTCCATGACCTCCAGAATCAGGTCGTTGATGATGTTGGACATGATGGGGTCGAGGCCCGCCGTGGGTTCGTCCAGCAGCAGGACGTCCGGGTCCGCCGCCATGGCGCGGGCAATGCCCACGCGCTTCTGCATGCCGCCGGACAGCTCCGACGGAAACAGGTCCGCCTCCGCCGGCGCCAAGCCGACCAGGCCCAGCTTCTCGACGGCGCGGTCCCTGGCTTCCTTGCGCGCCACGCCGTCCTGCTGCAACAGGCGGAACGCCACGTTCTCCCACACGGGCAGGCTGTCGAACAGGCCCGATTTCTGGAACAGCATGCCGAAACGGCCGTAAAGGGTGCGCCGGCCGGCCCCGTCGAGGGACGCCACGTCCGTGCCGTCCACGGCGATCCGCCCGCCGTCGGAGGCGTGGACACCGATCAGGGTCTTCAACAGCACCGTCTTGCCCGTGCCCGACGGGCCGATAACCACGAGCGATTCGCCCGCCGCCACGTCCAGGTCGACTCCGCGCAAGACATGGTTCGCGCCGAAGCTCTTGGTGACGTTCTCAAGCGTGACGGCCGGACCGGCCATGGGCGTACTTCCTTTTCCAGACACCGGGCGGATAGTATCAACGCCGCAACCGCTTAGGAAACCCAAATGGCAAGCGACCGCCTTACCTCCGACGTCTGGATCATGGCTCACCTGCGCCGCTGCAACGCGGACGGCGTGCCGGCCATGGTCGTGCGCCGGGGCGACGACCGGGCGGGGACCCTGATCCTGAAGGTCAACCGCCTCGACGGCACCTGCCGCGTGCTGACGCAGGCGACGGACATGGAGGGCCGGCTCGGCTGGCTCGCGGCGTTCCAGGGCGCGGACGTGCCGGAAGCGGAAGCCGACGACTACATCCGGCGCGCCATCCGGCGCGATCCGGACCTCTGGGTCGTCGAGATCGAACACAAGGACGGCTGGCACCCCTTCGAGGGAAAAGTGCTGTAGAAGGCTGCTGAAAAACGCCAACGCGTCGACGGTTTCCGCAACCCGCGGGCAATGCCTTCGGGCGACGGCGGGCTTGACCGGGCCGTCCATGGCGGGAAAAGCTAACGCCTTGGAGGCGGACCGCATCGTTCGGACGCGTGAACATCGAAGGAGACATCGATGACCTTTCTCAAGCCCTTCAGCGACCATCTTCTCAGCGCGCTCCGCGTCATGGCGGGGCTTTTGTTCCTGCAGCACGGAACGACGAAGTACCTGCATTTCCCGGCCTCCAAGATGAGCGGGATCGACCCCATGACGATGGGCGGCGCGGCCGGCATGATCGAGCTGGTCGGCGGGGCCCTGATCGTGGCCGGCCTGTTCACGCGGCCGGTGGCCTTCGTGCTGTCGGGCACGATGGCGGTCGCCTATTTCTATGCGCACTTCCCCCGGGGGTTCTTCCCCATCCTGAACGGCGGGGAACTGTCGGCCCTCTACTGCTTCGTGTTCCTGTACATCGCGGCGGCGGGCGGCGGCGCCTTGAGCCTCGACCGCATGCGGGGCGCCAAGGGCGGCTGACCGCACAAGAAAACCGCCGCACCGGCTACCCGATGCGGCGGTTTGTCGTTCAACGGATGGGCTGGCGGGTCAAGCAGCGTCGCCGAGCAGGCCGTGCGGGTCGTGCTTGCCGCCCGCCCGGATCGCCTTCCACACCTTCATGGGCGTGAGCGGCATGTCGATATGGGTCACGCCGTAATCCTTGAGCGCGTCGAGCACCGCATTGACCGCGGCCGGGCAGGCGCCGACGCAGCCGGCCTCGCCCGCCCCCTTGACGCCGAGCGGGTTCTTTTTCGTGGGCGCCCCCTCGTAATAGCCGATCTCCATGTTGGGGATCTCGTCGGCGTGGGGCAGGCCGTAGTCCATCAGCGAGCCGGTCACCAGCTGGCCCGTGTCCGGGTCGTACACGATGTCCTCCAGCAAGGCCTGGCCGATGCCCTGGGCGACGCCGCCCATGACCTGGCCGTCGGCCAGCATGGGGTTGATGATTTTCCCGAAGTCGTCCATCACCCAGTAGCCCAGGAAGCCGACGACGCCGGTTTCCGGGTCGACCTCGACGGCCGCCGCGTGTACCCCGTTGGGGATCGAGATGACGCCGCGTTCGAACACCGATGAATGGTCGAGGCAACCCGGCTCCATGCCGTCGGGCAGCTTGTCGGAGTCCAGCGAGGCCTCGATGACGTCGTTCATGGAGACCGAAGAGGCGCCGGCCTGGAACTGGCCGTCGGCGAATTCGACCTCCTCCGTCTCCGATTGCAGAAGGCGCGCGGCGACCGGCTTGGCAAGTTCGACGATCTCGTCCGCCGCCTGCTTGACGGCGTTGCCGCCGACCTCCATTCCGCGCGAGCCGCCGTGGCCGCCGCCCAAGGGCGTGGCCGTGGTGTCGGCCTGACGGAACTTGATGCGGTCCACGTCGACGCCCAGGTTGGCGGCCAGGATCTGCGCCAGGGCCGTTTCATGCCCCATGCCGGTGGACGAGGTTCCGACGGCCAGTTCGATGGAGCCGTCCTTGTTGAAGACGACGCCCGCGTGCTCCTTGGGCCCGCCGCCTGTGCATTCCAGGTAGGGGGCGATGGCGAAGCCGAACTTCCTGCCGGCGCCCTCCGCCTTGGCGCGCAGGGCGGCAAGGTCCGCCTTGTCGGCCATCTTCAGGGTTTCCTCGAACAGCAGCGGGAAATCGCCCGAGTCCACGTCCAGTCCCATGGGCGTTTTGTGCGGCAGCATCTCCGGCGGCATCAGGTTCTTGCGGCGCAGCTCGACCGGGTCGAAGCCCAGCGTGCGCGCCGCGTATTCGACGATGCGTTCCGTCTGGAACGTCGCCTCGGGCCGGCCCGCGCCCCGGTAGGGGTCCATGGGCGCGGTGTTGATGAACACCGCGCGGCCCCGGTAGTGCATGGCCGGGAAGTGGTAGGGGCCGCCTTGCGTGCGGGCCGAGCCGCCGGTGGGCGTGAACGGCCCGACGGTCCATGCATAGGCGCCGATGCCGCCGACGGTGCTGGTGCGCAAGGCCAGGAACCTGCCGTCCCTGGTCAGGGCCAGTTCCACGCGCGAGGTCTGGCCGCGGCCGTGGGTGTCGGACAGGAAACTTTCCGAGCGCGAGTTGATCCATTTCACCGGCCGGCCCAGGCGCCTGGCGGCGTAGAGGCAGAGGACCGGTTCCGGATAGCCCGAGTTCTTGGCGCCGAAGCCGCCGCCCACGTCGGGGGCGATGTGGTCGAGCTGTTCCTTCGCGATGTTCAGGACCTCGGCGAAGGTGTCGCGGTTGGCGTGCACGTTCTGCGACGCGTTCCACAGGGTGTACCTGTCCGAGCCCGCGTCATGGGCGGCGACGCAGCCGCGCGTCTCGATCGGCACGGCGGTGACCCGGTTGTTCAGGATGTCGAGGGAGACCACGTGGTCCGCCTCGGCAAAGGCCTTGTCCGTGCCGGCCTTGTCGCCCAGTTCGAAATCGATGCAGAGGTTGTTCGGGATGCCGTCCCACAGTTGGGGGGCGCCCGGCGCCAGCGCCTGCACCGGATCGACCACGGCGGGCAGTTCGTCGTAGTCGACCTCGACCGCCTCGGCCGCCGCTTGTGCCTGGCTCAGGGTCTCGGCGACGACCAGGGCCACCGGCTCGCCGACGTAGCGCACGCGGTCGATGGCCAGCGCGTGGCGCGGCGGCTCCTTCAGGGGCGTGCCGTCGGCGTTGGTCTTGACCGCCGACTTGGTGGGCATGGGCTTGAAGCCCTCGCGCTGCCAGTCGTCGCGGGTGACGACCAGAAGCACGCCCTCCATGGCCAGCGCCGCCGCGGTGTCGATGGACCTGATCGTCGCGTGGGCGTAGGGCGAGCGCACGACCACGGCCCGCGTCTGGCCGTCCAGGTTGATGTCGTCCACATAGCGGCCGCGCCCGGTCAGGAACCGCTGGTCCTCGAACCGCTTGAGGGAGTCGCCGATCTTTACGTTGCTCATCTCGTTCCCTCCCCTCAATCCCGGCCGTTGGCCCGGGCGACCGCACGGGCGGTCATGACGCCGATAAGATGCGCCCGGTAGGCGGCGTCGGCGTGCATGTCGGTCATCAGGTTGTCCTCCGGGATCGTGACGTCCCTCAGGGGAGCGGCCCTGAAGTCGTCGTTCAGCGCGTCTTCCAGGACGGTGACGCGGAACACGCCGTCCTGGCCGGCACCCGTCGCGGCGACGCGCACGCCGGATGCGGTCTTGGCCACGAACACGCCGACCAGGGCATAGCGCGAGGCCGGGTTCGGGAACTTGGCGTAGCCGGCCTTTTCCGGCACCGGGAATTTGACCGCCGTGATGATCTCGCCCGGCTCCAGGCTGGTCGCGAACATGCCGTCGAAATAGCCCCCGGCGGCCAGTTCGCGGCGGTCGGTGACCACCGTGGCGTTCAGGCCCAGCACGGCGGCGGGATAGTCGGCCGACGGGTCGTTGTTGGCGAGCGAGCCGCCGATGGTCCCCCGGTTGCGCACCTGCGCATCGCCGATGCCGCCCGCCAGGGTGGCCAGCGCCGGGATCGCGCGCCCGACGTCGTTCGACGCCGCGACGACGGCATGACGGGTCATGGCGCCGATGGTGACGGTGCCGCCGGAGACCGCGATGCCGTCAAGTTGCCAGACGGCGCCGAGGTCGATGACGTCCGTCGGCATGGCGAGCCCCTGCTTGAGCACCGGGATCAGCGTCTGCCCGCCCGCCATGTACATGGCGTCGTCGGCGTTGCCGTGGACGGCGACCGCGTCGGAAAGCGAGGCGGGCCGTGAATACGTGAAGTCTTCCATGTCGTCTCTCCTCAGCTCCGAAGCGCCTTGGCGCCGTCCAGGACGGCGGCGACGATGTTCTGGTAGCCCGTGCAGCGGCAGATGTTGCCTTCCAGGCCGTGGCGCACCTCGGTCTCCGTCGGCTCGGGGTTCTCGGCCACCAGCGCCATCGCGCGCATGATCATGCCGGGGGTGCAGAACCCGCACTGCAGGCCGTGGTGGTCCTTGAAGGCCTGCTGCATGGGGTTCAACCGGCCGTCCGGGGCCAGGCCCTCGATGGTCGTGATTTCGGCGCCGTCGGCCTGCACGGCCAGCATGGTGCAGCTTTTCACCGCCTTGCCGTTCAGGTGCACGGTGCAGGCGCCGCACTGGCTGGTGTCGCAGCCGATGTGGGTTCCGGTCAGCTTCAGGGTCTCGCGGATGAATTCGACCAGCAGGGTGCGGCCCTCGACGGACTTCGTGATCTGCTCGCCATTTACGGTCAGGGAAATTTCTGGCATGGCCCCCTCAAACCCCATGGATGGGCTTGTCTTGGATGTTTTTCGGATGAAAGGCGTCAACGCGCCTGCAAAAATTGTATACAAATCATATAACAGGACTCCTCCGGCAGGAAAACCCGCTAACAGGTTCAGATGCAAGTTACAGATCGAAATAACGATCCCGATCCGGCCCCTTCGGGGGTCACCGCCGTGGTGCTGGCGGCGGGACGCTCGACCCGCATGGCGCCGCTCAACAAGCTGACGGCCGACTACCAGGGGGCGGCGCTGGTCCGTCACGCGGCCGAGGCGGCCCTCGCGTCGCGGGCGGCGGAGGTTGTGGTCGTCGTCGGCCACGAGGCCGAGGCCGTGCGCGAGGCGCTTTCGGGGCTGGATGTGCGTTTCGTCGCCAATCCGGACTATGCGACGGGCCTGGCGTCCTCGGTCAAGGCCGGGATCGCCGCCGTGGCTCCGGGCGCGCGGGGCGCGGTGATCCTGCTGGGCGACATGCCGGGGGTCACGGCCGCCGTGGTCGATGCCCTGATCGGCGCGTTCGAGGGAACAGGCGGTCAACATATCTGCCGGCCGCGCCATGCCGGGCGGCCGGGCAATCCCGTGCTGTGGCCGTGCGCCCTGTTCGGCGAATTCGATGCGCTTTCCGGCGACGTCGGCGCAAAGCCGCTGCTGGCCCGCCATCGGGACGACATCCTGGGGGTGGACGTTGACAGCGACGCCATCCATATGGATATCGACACGCCCGCCGACCTCGGCGCCTGACCACTCCCGACATGACATTTCGAACATATCGAGGCATAAAGAGCCCACGATAAACGGAAGCCAACCCGAAGAAGGACTTGAACGACCCATGGACCTGAAGGAAGAACGCCGCATCGCCGCCCCGCGAGAGGCCGTGTTCGCGGCCCTGAACGACCCGGACATCCTGGCCAAGGCCATTCCCGGCTGCGAAAGCCTGGACAAGGTTTCCGACACGGAATTCGCCGCCGTGGTCACGGCCAAGGTCGGCCCGGTGCGCGCCAGGTTCAACGGTCAGGTCACGCTGTCGGACCTCAACCCGCCGGAAAGCTACACCATCACCGGCGAGGGCAAGGGCGGGGCCGCCGGTTTCGCCAAGGGCGGCGCCGTCATCCGCCTGGCCGAGGACGGCGACGGCACCCTGATGACCTACGAGGTCAGGGCCGACGTCGGCGGCAAGCTGGCGCAGCTCGGCGGCCGCCTGATCGAGGGCACGTCCCGGAAACTGGCCGGCGAGTTCTTCGAGAGCTTCGAGAGGCTGGTCGTCGAAGGCGCCGGCGGCGCCCCGGCGGAAGCCGCCCCGCGGCCGGCGCCCGCCGCGGCCGGGGCGCCCGCGGGCGGGCTGTGGATTCCCATTGTCGTGGCCGCCTTCGCCGCCGCCGCCTACCTGCTGTCGACCATGAAGCTGGTCGGCTAGAACGAAGAAGTGAATGGATGTTCCTCCCCCTCACCCAACTCCGGCCTGGCGCGGCGCTGCCCCTCCGGGTCTGCGTACCCCTCTCCCCCCTTCGAGGGGGAGAGGGTAGGGTGAGGGGGTGGTGAACCCAGCCTAGGATGGAGAAGCACCCTTGTCCCTGCCTGCCGGCGCATTGATTCCTTCCGACGACGTGTTCGACGCCGCCTTTTCCTGGCGCGACGCGGGTAAGCCCGTGGCGCTGGCGACCGTGGTCTCGACCTGGGGGTCGTCGCCGCGCCCGCCGGGCAGCCACCTTGGGGTCACCGCCGACGGCGAAATGACGGGCTCCGTGTCGGGCGGCTGCATCGAGGGCGCGGTGGTCAAGCAGGCGCTCGATGTCCTCGAGGGCGCCCCCGCCAAGGTCATGGAGTTCGGCGTCAGCGACGAACAGGCCTGGGACGTGGGCCTGGCCTGCGGCGGCTCGGTCACCGTCCTGGTGCGCGACTTCGCGCCGTCCGCCCCGCTCTACGCCCAGGCCCGCGCGGCCCTCGCCTCGGGCGAGACGTCCGCCCTGGTGACGAACCTGAAGGGCGGCGCGACGATGATGCTGGGCTCGGGCGACCTGCCCGACGCCGTCGCCGAGGCCGCGGAGAGGGCGCTGCGCGACGACAAGTCGCGGGCCTATTCGGGCGACGACGGCGATTGGTTCATCGAGGTCGTGGCGCCGCCGCGGCGGCTGATCGTCATCGGCGCCGTGCACATCGCCCAGGCCCTGGTGCCGATGGCGGCGATGGCCGGGTTCCGCGTCACCGTGGTCGACCCGCGCCGCGCCTTCGCGTCCGACGCGCGGTTCCCCGGCGTCGCCGTATGCACCGATTGGCCGGACGAGGCGCTGGACGAACTGAAGCCGGACGCGCGCACGGCCATCGTTACCCTGACCCACGATCCCAAGCTGGACGACCCGGCCCTGGAGAAGGCCCTGCAGTCCCAGGCTTTCTACATCGGGGCGCTCGGCAGCAAGCGGACCCAGGCCAAACGGGTCGAGCGCCTGACCGCCGCCGGGTTCGATGACGCCGCCATCGGGCGCATCCACGGGCCCATCGGCCTGCCCATCGGGGCGCAGTCGCCGGCGGAAATCGCCGTCAGCATCCTGGCCGAGATCGTCGCCCGGATGCGCCGCGGCCCGGAATAGGCGGCGGGCCCGTGCTGTCGCACAGCGATCAGTTTCCCGCCGTGGCCTCGGGCCTGGCCGGAACCTATCTGGACAATGCGGCGACGACTCAGATCGCGGCCTCCGTGCTGGCCCGCATGGCGGCCTTCGAGACCGCCGGCCGGGCCAACGTGAAGCGCGGCATCTATCCGCTGGCGATCCAGGCGACCCAGGCCTTCGAGGGGGCCCGCGCGGCCGTGGCGCGCTATCTGGGGGCCGGCGACTCCAACGAGGTCGTGTTCACCTCGGGCGCCACGGCGGCCGTCAACCTTGTGGCGCACGGCTTCGGCGCCGGGCTCGCGGCGGGCGACGAGATCATCGTCGGCGAAGGCGAACACCACGCCAATATCGTGCCCTGGCAGATGCTGCGCGACCGCGCGGGTGTGGTCCTGAAGGTCCTTCCCGTTGACGACCGGGGCTATCCCCGTATCGACGCCCTGGCCGGCCTGATCACGGAGCGCACCCGGCTGATCGCCGTGACCCATGCCTCCAACGTCACGGGTGCGGTGACGGATGTTGCGGCGATCTGCGACATGGCCCGCGCCAAGGGCGTGCGCGTGCTGGTCGACGGCGCGCAGATGGCCGCCCACGGCGCCGTCGACGTGACGGCGCTGGGTTGCGATTTCTATGTCGTCACCGGGCACAAGATGTTCGGACCCACGGGCGTCGGCGTGCTGTGGGCGCGGGCCGAGGTGCTGGACGCCATGGCGCCGTTCATGGGCGGCGGTGAGATGATCCGCCGCGTCACCTTCGAGGAAACGACCTACGCCCCGCCGCCCCACCGGTTCGAGGCCGGAACCCCGCCGGTGACCCAGGCCATCGGCCTGGGCGCGGCGGCGGACATGCTTCTGGCGACGGACTGGCCGGAGGTCCGCTCCCGTGAATGGAACCTTCTGGGCGGTCTCATGGACGTCCTGGACGCCCGCGACCGCGTCACCGTGATCGGGCCCGGGGCCGACGACCGGCGGCTGCCCATCCTGTCCTTCACCGTGGCGGGGGCCCATCCCCACGACCTGTGCGAACTGATGGGGGCCAGGGGCGTCGCGTTGCGCGGCGGTCACCACTGCGCCCAGCCGCTGATGGACCGTTTCGGCGTCGAGGCGACGACGCGGGCGAGCCTCGCCCTCTACAACACGCCGGCCGACGTGGACGCCTTCTCGGACGCCCTCGACCATGCGCTGACGGTCCTGTCATGAGCGGGACCGACGACCTCTACGACGCGCGCATCAAGCAACTGGCCGCCCGGACGGCCGGTCTGGGGCCGCTCGAACACGCCCACTGCCGGCACGAGGCCGACAATTTCCTGTGCGGCGACCGGGTCACGGTCGAGGTTGATCGGGATGGCGCCCGGATCAAGGCGGTCGGCGGCAAGGTGCGCGGCTGTCTTCTGACCCAGGCCGCCGCCGCCCTGGTCGCCCAGGCGGCGCCGGGCCTGGA
>Ga0066644_10001072_pt1 | contig 15999 bp, 13 predicted proteins | sample CryGeyCG2114_020_FD_62735 | JGI IMG/M metagenome (GOLD analysis project Ga0066644, IMG submission 62735) | Groundwater microbial communities from aquifer - Crystal Geyser CG15_big_fil_post_rev_8/21/14_0.20 | ecosystem: Environmental > Aquatic > Deep subsurface > Groundwater | place: USA: Utah...
ACATCAATGTGCTGGGCGTGGTGCGCACCGTGCAGGCTTTCGGGCCGCTTCTGGGCGCGGACAAATCCCTCACCGGAAAGCCGGGCCGGGTGGTCACCATGTCGTCCGTCGCCGGGAAAATGGGCATGCCCTTTGTCGGTCCCTATGCGGCGTCCAAGCATGCGCTGGAAGGCCTGTCGAAATCCCTGCGCAAGGAATTGGCGCTCTATGGTATCGGCGTTCACATCATCGGGCCGGGCGCTGTGGCGACGCCGATCTGGGACAAGGCGGATGATACCAGCGAGCTCGATAAATACCGCCATACCGACTACATCAAATCGATGGAACGCGTCTTCAAATGGATGATGGACCGCGGACCCAAGGGCTTGCCACCCCGTCAGATCGGGGAGCGCGTGCATCACTGCCTGACAGCGGCGAATCCGAAAAACCGCTATGCCGAAGTGCCGCAGCGGTTTGAAAACTGGACGATGCCGCGCCTGCTGCCGGAAAAATTCGTCGACCAGCAGATCATCAAGCGCCTCGGCCTGCGTCCGCAGGACCTCAAGCGCGGATAAGGGCTGACATTCGGGAATTTGGCTCTAGTCTCTCCCTGAGATTTATCCGGGAGAGACATATGCTGCTGCGCGCCATTCTGGTTTCGGGACTACTTTTTTCGGCACCGGCTTTTGCTGATGATGCCGAGGATTTCCAGGCGCTGATTGCCGATTTTGAGGCCCATGAAAACCGTGATGATCCGGAGGAAAATCCGGACGCGGCCGGGCGCTGGGGTGATCTCTCTCCGGAACGCCTGGCCGAAGACCGGGCCGCGGACGCCACTTTCCTCGAGCGTCTGGAAGCTATCAACGAGGATAATCTTCCCGGAGACCAGATCGTCAATTTCGCAACGCTGGATTATCTTCTGCGGTTCCGCGTCGAGCTGGCGCAATATGACATGCAGCGCGCGCCGTTTTCCAATGATAGCGGCTTTTTCTCGACACCGCTCTATTCCGCTTCCTCCACCCGGCCCTCGAATGTGGAAGACGCCGAGAACTGGATTGCGCGGCTGCAAGACCTGCCGCGCTACCTGCAGGAAAACATATACTGGATGCGCCAGGGCATCGAGGCCGGATATACTCAGCCCGCCAATATCATCGGCGGCGTCCGCGACCAGATTGCCGCCATAGCCGCGATGAGCGTGGAAGAGACCGGCATGGCCGCGCCGATCGGCGCTTTGCCGCGCAGCGTGCCGCAGGCCGAGCGTGAGCGCCTGCGCGCAGAAGCTATTGCCGCCGTGGAAAACCATGTCTTGCCGGCCTATCGCGACCTTCTGGCCTTCATGGACGAGGAATATGTACCGGCGGCGCGCGAGGAACTGGGCATTTCCTCGGTTCCGGGCGGACGCGCGCAATACCAGGCGCTGGTGCGCTATCATACCACGCTGGATACCAGCCCGGAAGAAGTGCATCAGCGCGGCCTCGCCGAAGTCGCCCGGATCCGCTCGGAGATGGAAGCCATCATCGAGGAAGTGGAATTTGACGGCACATTCGCTGAATTCCTGCATTTCATGCGGACCGATCCGCAATTCTATGCCGAAAGCGAAGAAGAATTGCTGATGTATGCCTCATGGCTTGCCAAGCGGGCCGATGATGCGCTGCCGCGTTTCTTCGGCCGTCTGCCGCGCCTCTCCTATGGGGTGCGCCCGGTGCCGGCCTCCATGGCCCCGACCTATACGACGGGCCGCTACTGGCCGGGATCGATGGAAAATGGTGTCGCCGGCGGATATATGGTCAACACCTATAATCTGTCGCAACGTCCGCTCTACAATCTGCCGGCACTGACCGTGCACGAGGCGGTGCCGGGTCACCATTTGCAGATCTCCCTGTCACAGGAACTGGAAAATGTGCCGGACTTCCGCCGCAACACCTATATCACCGCCTTTGGTGAGGGATGGGGGCTCTATACCGAGTTTCTGGCCGAGGAAATGGGCATGTATTCCACGCCCTATGATCGTTTTGGCCGCCTGACCTACGAGATGTGGCGCGCCTGCCGCCTGGTGGTCGATACCGGCATCCATTACATGGGCTGGACACGGGAACAGGCCGAGGCCTGCTTCCTCGAAAACTCGGCACTGGCACCGCACAATATCCGCACCGAAGTCTCGCGTTATATTTCCTGGCCGGGACAGGCGCTGGCCTACAAGACCGGTGAATTGCTGATGCGGGATCTGCGCGCCCGCGCCGAAGCGCGTCTGGGCGAGTCTTTCGACATCCGCGATTTTCATGACGAATTGCTGTCAGAGGGCGCCGTGCCGCTGGGCTATCTGGAAGACCGCACCATGGCATGGATCGAAGAGGTGCAGGCGGAAGCCGCGGCGGCGGATGAAGGTGAATAACTCTGAATAATGCTGGGTTTTTAGCAGCAGCGAATTCAATAGCTTGTAATCGTATCGCTTACCGTCGTGATACTGTCATGTTGACGCTGACACCAGGCGTCTTGATATAAAGCAAATTCCGCGGCCGCGCCTGCCCGGACCGGATGGCGTGGTAACCGACGGATGTCAGCTGCACCGGCGCTTTGGCCGGTTATGACCGTATCATGCCGCCACACGCTTCCAGCGATTTGCCGGATAAGGTCCGGTCGCTTCTGACCCAGTCGTCTGATCTGGATATCGGACAGATGGAGTTTATCAATCTGGACGAAGTCCGCGCCATTTGCGGCGAGAATTGGGGTCATTGGCGGGAACGGATATTCATCGCGTCCGAATCCATTATCGGTAAACATACGGGCAAAGGCGATCTGGTGATCCGCTGCAGTGCCGGTTTCATCGTCTTGTTTGCCGGGCTGGAACAGGAAGATGTCCGCAAGGTTTGCGACGAGATCGCGGCGCGGGTCCGGGCGTTTTTCCTCGGCTCGGAAGAATTTGCGCATCTCGGCCTGCGCATGGAAGCCTCGCGGGTTTCAGCAAATGAATTTGCCCGCAAGATACAACAGGCCCGCGCAGAGGTTTTGCCTACGGCGGCGACGGCCCATCCCGAAGATGAATTCCAGGATGCCCATGCCGCCACGCCTCAGCCGGTTCTGCGGGGGCAGGTCCCGAAAGTCATGATCGCCTTTCTGCCGGTCTGGTCGGCCACAGCCGAGGCCGTGGGAACGTTTTTCTGTGTGCCTTACCGCAAGACACGTGATGGCGGCCTGATTTATGGGCAGGATGTCCTGTCAGAAGGGGCCAGCCCGCAGGACCGTTTGACGCTGAATGTCCATATTGTCCGGCGCGCGATCGAAGCCCTGAACGCGCTGGAAGAGCGCGGGTTGAAATCAGCTATCGGGCTTTCCATCAGCTATTCAGTGCTCGCCATGGCCCGCACGCGGGTACCGTTGATGTACGAGCTGGCCAGCATACCCGGCCATTTCAAACGTCAGGTCCTGATCCGGATTGACAATACGCCTGTGGATGCGCCGCCATACCAGATTTCCGAATTGACCCGGATCACCTCGCAATATTGCGGGCAGGTGCTCATGGAGCTGCCGATGCGGCCGTCATCCTTCGAGCGCTATGCGGATGCAAAAATCCACGTGGTCGGTCTCGAATTGAGGAATGGAAAAGACACGCTGTATCAGCACCGTCCGGAAATCGAACGTCATGTGCGTGAGGCGCGGAGCCGCAACCGCGCCCTCTATCTGTCCAATTGCCAATCCAGAGACGTGGTGAGAGAGGGAGCCGCTCACGGCCTTAATTTCTTTACCGGGCCGGCCATTGGAGCCGCTTTGGACATGCCGTCCGCGCCTTACAGGCTATCCTGGGATAAAATCGGACATGTATCCGGTGCTGCGGCGCAATCAGACCGGGGTCAGGCGAAGGCCTGACGCCGTATAGGCCGCATTCATTTGAAATGGACTACCCGCCGTTCCGCCGGGCCTCGTTGATGTGACCCCGGATCAATAGCGCGGCGACGGCTTCCTCATCGCTTGAGGCGAGATCCAGTGCGCGCTGCATATCTGCTTCTGCAGCATCAAGATCGCCGAGCTCATAGCGGGCTTCGGCACGGGTATGCCACGCGTCGAAATTCTGCGGCTCAAACGAAATGGCCTGCGCCGCATCGGCCTCAACCGCGGCCCATTCGCCCATGCCAGCAGCGGCGCGTGCACGGCCCAGCCAGAGCGGAGCAGATTGCGGAGAGAAATCGAGGGCCCGTGCATAGACACGGCGGGCTTCTTCGGGATGACCGGCGCTCATCCAAGCTTCACCCGCTTCGGCCAGATAAACAACCTTTATCGCCGTGGGCCCGCCATCCGGGGCCTCGGCGAGCGCTTGCAGCCGGAAGGCGCCTTCTTCTTCCTCGCCCAGCGCAATCAGGGCCCGCGCGACGCAGTGCCGGGCCGGCCAGCCGCCGCCTTCATACCGCCAGGCGAGCGCTTCTTCATAAGCAGCATCGGCATTCACCTCGATGCCGTTGAGACAGGCTTCGTAGCGGTCATGATCCCGCGCCTGCGCAAAGGCCATGGACGTGAGGGCCGCGCTGGCCGCAGCTGCAAAAAAAAGACGCTTCATGTCCGGAACTCCCCAATGCTTGTTGGACCCAGCATAGGCGGGGGCTAGATTGTCGTCCATGACACACTCCCGCTCGGCATTGTTATTGGGTTACGGCTATGTCGCAAAAGCCACGGCTCCACTGTTACGGGTACAGGGCTTTTCGCTCTCCGGGACGACACGGTCACCCGAAAAAACCGCCGGAATGCGGGCCCAGAGTGTCATCCCTCTCCTTGATCCGGAGGCGGACGCGCTGCGGAATGCGATGGCAGAGGCCACACATATCCTCGTCTCCGTGCCGCCCGGCGCGTCCGGGGATCCGGTCCTTGATAGACTGACCTCGCCTTTGAACCTGCCGAAGCTGGAATGGCTGGGCTATCTCTCCACCACCGGGGTTTATGGCAATGCGGCAGGGGCATGGGTAGATGAGGATACGCCGCCTGCCCCGTCCGAGCCGCGCTCGCAGTGGCGGCTGGCGGCTGAAAAAGCCTGGCAGGCGGTATCCGCCCGGACGCGCCTTTTCCGCCTCGCCGGGATTTATGGTCCGGGACGGTCGGCACTGGACCGTCTGAAGGACGGAAGGGCACGGCGGATTGTCAAGCCGGGACAGGTTTTCTCGCGCATTCATGTTGATGATATCGCAGCGGCTTTGATGGCATCGATTGAAAGGCCGGACATTCCCGGCCCGTTCAACCTTGCCGATACAGAACCGGCCCCGCAAGCAGATGTGATCGCCTATGCCGCGGATTTGCTGAGAATAGAGCCGCCCCCCGAAGAGGCGTTCGAGACTGCGGAAATGAGCGCGATGCTACGCAGCTTCTTTTCGTCCTCACGCCGGGTTTCGAGCAGGAAAACCCGCGCGCAACTTGGCTGGGCACCGCAATATCCAACCTATCGGGATGGCCTCAAGGCGCTCTATGGTGCTTCGATCTGAGCGGCCAGCGCTTCGGCGGTAGATATCAGGCGGGCCAGTTCCGGGCCGGACGACAGCCGGTGATCGCCGGACTTGATCAGGGTGAAAACCATGTCTTCGCTGGTCAGGACATCAAGGCATTTGCGGGCATGATCCCAGGGCACGCTTTCGTCCCGTGCGCCCTGCAGAATACGCACCGGGCCATCAAAAAAGATGGGGTGGCCAAGAACAGACCAGTTTTCACCTTCCTCGATAAGCGTCTTTGTCACGATAAACGTCTCGTCATCATACGGTGATGGTTCTTCAAACCGGCCCGTGGTTTTGATCGTCTGCCGGATCTCTTCGGAAAATCCGGGCCACATCAGCGCGGAAGTAAAATCAGGCGCCGGAGCGATGAGCAACATGCCGGCCAGGCGACTCGCACGTTCTTTGGCGGCCAGAAGGCTGATCCAGCCGCCCATGGAGGAGCCAACAAGGATTTGCGGGCCGGAGGTCAATTCGTCGATGACGGCAAGCGCATCCTCACGCCAGCGGCCAATCGTTCCGTCCTCGAAATCACCGGACGATTTGCCATGGCCGAAATAGTCAAAGCGCAGCAGACCGCGGCCCGTTGCCTGCGCCCAGGCATCCAGCGCCAGCGCCTTGGTGCCGTTCATGTCCGACTTGAACCCGCCCAGCCAGAGGACGTTCGCCTTCCCCGCTTGGGCTTCGCGGCGGATGAAGGCAACTTGCTCGCCATCGGGGCGGTCAAGAAACCGGATGACCGGCGTATTTGTCATGATCCAAGTCCTGTGAAACAAGAATGCCCGACCTTTCCCGCAAACCGGTTATGCGGGTCAAGGCCTGTCACAGGAGACATCGGACTCGATGATAGTGCTGCAAGTCATTCCCGGTCTGGAAACCGGCGGGGCGGAACGCACCACGATCGAGATCGCGCAAGCGCTGGTCAACGCCGGACATGAGGCATTGGTGGCCAGCGAGGGCGGGGCAATGGAGGCCGGACTGACCGCTGTCGGCGGCGAACTGATCCGGCTGCCAATGGCGACGAAAAATCCGCTCACCCTGCTCAATAATGCCGCGCGCCTGAAAGCACTGATCCGCGAGCGCGGCATTGATATCGTCCATGCCCGGTCGCGCGCCCCGGCGTGGAGCGCCCTGCGCGCGGCGCGGGCGGCAGACGTAAAATTCGTGACCACCTATCATGGCACCTATAATGCCAAATCAGGGCTGAAACGCTTCTATAATTCGGTGATGGCTCGCGGCGACCGGGTCATCGCGAACTCGGAATTTATCCGCGATCATATCGTCACCGGGCACGGGCTTTCACCCGAAGCCATCACCGTCATTCCGCGCGGCGTGGATGTGGGCCGGTTCAAGATCACCGGTGAGGTGAAGCGCAGAGGCCAGGATCTGGCATCTGACTGGGCGCTGCCGGGGGACCGGTTTATAGCCCTTCTTCCCGCCAGGCTGACCCGATGGAAGGGGCAGTTGGTGGCGGTCGAGGCGCTGGGGCGATTGAAAGCAGCGGGTGAAGACGTGCCGGTTCTGGTTCTGGTGGGCGGAGATCAGGGACGGACCAGTTATAGCGAAGAGATTGGAAGGCTGATCAGTCGGTACGGGCTTGAAAACGATGTCTGGATCACTGGCCATTGCGATGACATGCCGGCCGCCTTTTCAACGGCGGATATCGCCCTCAACCCGTCAATCGACCCTGAAGCCTTCGGTCGGACCGCCGCAGAAGCCAGCGCCGCGGGCCTGCCCGTCATCGTCGCCGATCATGGCGGCGCGCGGGAGGTCGTGGAAGACGGTGTGACGGGTTGGCGCACGCCGCCCGGAGACCCCGAAGCGCTCGCAAAAACATTGCAAGCGGCGATGGAGCTTGATATCGCCGCACGTCAGGTCATGGGGCAGGCGGGGCGGCAACGGATTATGAACCGGTTTACGGTCACCTCGCTGCAGTCTTCTACCTTGCGGGTCTATGGCGAGCTTCTAGAGTGAGTGCATGAACGACGCGGCTAAAGACATTATCTACGTCCTCCTGTGGGGCGATCTGCCCTCGACCGTGCGCGGGCTGGCCTCTTGTCAGCGGATTCGCGAGGCGCATCCGCGCGCCAGGTTGATCCTTTTAACGGCACCCGATTATGAAGCCCTGCTCAAACACTGTCCCTATTTCAGCCAGATTGAGACAGATGCAGCAGCCATCGGTCCCGCCGGAAAACTGACGGCCAAGCGCATCAAGGTGACCAAGCCCAAATATGTCTATGATCTGGTCGGCGATGCTGATGCGCGACGGATCAAGGGCGGTCTGCGGTTTTCGGGCATCAAATGGATCGACGCCGCCCCACGGGAAATGGCAGGCGTTCATCCGGTAGAAGCCGCTGCTGCGGCGCTGGGCCGGTCCGGGCTGGGACGTGAAGATTACCGGCTTGGCGAAGCGCCAGCTCCGGATGTGTCCTGGGTAGATTATCTCGCCCGCACCTCGCGCATGCTGGAACCGGAATATTTCGGCCTGAATGGCCCCTTTGCCCTGCTGGCACCGGCCGGTGAGGAAGTGAAAGCCAATCTGCGCTGGCCGCGCGAGCGCTGGGCGTCTCTGGCTGCAGCGCTGCTGGACCTTGGCATTACGCCGGCCATCGTCGGTGGACCGTCAGCCCGGGATGTCGGGCGGTATGTTTCCGAAAATATTGCCAATTCCCGTGATGTGACCGGGAAAGCCAAGCTGGTCCAGCTGGCCGGACTGGCGCGCCGCACCCGCTTTGTGTTTGGCGAGGATACCGACCTTTTGCATCTGCTGGTCGCGGCCGGGCCCCCGGCGGCGGCGCTTTATCCGGATGGCGAAGACCCTGCGCTGAAAGCGCCGCGCGGTGCCTCGCCGGTGGTTTTGCTGCATGCCCCCGTGCTCGCACAGCTGACCGCCGCAGAAGCGCTTCAGGCGATGCGGGTGGCTGGCGGATTCAAGGAATCACCGCGTGCGGCTTGATTTTCCCCGGCCGACCCTCATAACACGTCCTCGCTGCAGTGCGGAAAGGCGGGCTGTCTCTTGACCGTCGCCTTTTTCCAAGTCTGTGGTATTTTTCTGATTCAGGCCATTAGTGGAGAAGTTACATAGCTCGCCGACCATTTGCCGCGCCCGCCCCCAAAAAAGAGGGCCCCCGCATAAACGAAGATATTCGCGTTCCCCGCGTCCTGCTCATCGATGAACACGGTGAAAAGCAGGGAATCATGCCGACTGTTGCGGCCATTGAAGCAGCACTGGAGGCGGGACTGGATCTCGTCGAGGTGTCGCCGAACACCGATCCGCCGGTCTGCAAAATCCTGGATTACGGCAAGCTGAAGTACGCCGAACAGAAAAAGAAGGCCGAAGCCCGCAAGAAGCAGAAGACGCAGGATATCAAAGAGATAAAAATGCGTCCGAACATTGATACTCATGATTATGAGGTCAAGACGCGGGCCATGACGCGCTTTTTCGAGGATGGCGACAAGGTCAAGGTCACGCTGCGTTTCCGGGGCCGAGAAATGGCCCACCAGGATCGCGGCATGGACGTGATGAACCGCGTCAAGGAAGAGTTTGCGGCGATTGCGAAGGTTGAATTCGAGCCCAAACTCGAAGGCCGTCAGATGACGATGGTGCTCGCACCACGCTAAAACCGCAACAGGACTCCCGCCACAGGCGAATTGTGGCGGGAGTTTGCGGATTTTCCGCTCCTGTGACGATTTTTCCGTTCAACTTGGGTTCACGTATTACCGTGTTTTAATGTTAGTCTCTTTCGCGAGCATGGAAGGGGAGATCCTTTCCATTCCGCGCCGTCTCCGGTGGTCGGAGGCGGGCGATCTACAGGGGACCATATCATGCTTCGTACACTCACACTCTCCGCCGCGGCTTCTGCCCTGGCCGTCTTTGCCATGGCCGGTGCCGCCGAAGCCCAGGACTGGCGTCTCAACCCGTCCTATGGCAGCGTTTCTCTGGTTTCCGGCTTTTCTCCGGACCCGTATCTGGTCAGCCTGCAATCGGGCGGTTCTATCGACGCATCCCGATCAATCGGCGGATCCTGCCGCGGCTTTGTGGCCAATGCGCCTGACTACCGCCTCAACTATCAGGCCGGAAACGTTCTGCCGCTGATCATTTCGGTCAGCTCGAATTCGGACACCACGCTGGTCATCAATGCGCCGGATCAACGCTGGTATTGCGATGATGACGGCGGTCAGGGCTTGAACCCGTCCCTGCGCTGGAACAGCCCGATGACCGGCCAGTACGACATTTATGTTGGCACCTATGGCAATGCGTCCTACCAGAATGCCACGCTGTCGATTTCCGAGCTCCGCTCTTACTGATCGGCATGCAAACGGACCGGGGAGGCCCATCATGAAAATCATCCTTCCGGCCCTTGGCGTGGCGGCTCTTGCCGCCGCGTCCGTGGCCGCCCAAGACATCACCCAGCCGCCAAGCTATGGCTCCATCACCCTCAATTCGGGTTTTCTGCCGGATCCGCACAGCGTTCAGTTGCGCGCCGGGGGCAGCATTCCCGTGACTGTGACCGGCAGTGGCACCTGCCGCGGGAATATCGCCAGCGCACCGGATTTCAATGTCTATTATACGGCTGGTTCGTTTGATCTTTTCATTTCCGCCATGTCGCAGACAGATACCACGCTGGTCGTGAATGACCCCCGGGGCAACTGGTTTTGCGATGATGATGGCGGCGAAGGAGCCTTCAATCCGGGCGTCCAGGTCGAACGTCCGGCTTCCGGCCTGTATAATGTTTGGGTTGGAACCTATTCGAGTTCCGGCGGCACGCCGCCGGCGACGCTCTTTGTGTCCGAAATCGGCTTCGGCCCCCGCCCGGTTGGTTCCGGCGGCGGACTCGACACGACATTGCCTGCCAATTATGGCGGCCAATCCCTGCAGACCGGCTTCATCCCGGATCCGGTCAATATCCAGATTGCTGCAGGCGGCAATGTCGATGTCTCGGAAGCCAGGATCGGCGATATGTGCTGGGGCTACACCTCGGCCGCACCGGATTACGAGCTGACCTATTCTGCCGGCAACACGTTCGATCTTTACCTTTCGGCCACGTCTGACCGGGACACGGTCCTCATCGTCAACGGTCCTGACGGGCGCTGGCATTGCAATGACGACATGGTTGGCCTTGATCCGGGCATTCTGTTCGAAAATCCGCAATCAGGCGTCTATGACATCTGGGTCGGCACCTATTCCGCGTCCGCCGGAACACCCCCAGCAACGCTGAACATCTCCGAAATCGGCTTTGGGGTTGATGGCACGTCCTCGGGGAATGGGTCCAATCCCTTCGAAGCCAGCGGTTCGGGCGAACTCGACATCTCACTTCCGTCCAATTATGGCGGCCAGTCACTGCAATCCGGTTTTGTCCCGGACCCGGTCAATATCCAGATCGCGGCAGGCGGTGACATTGATGTGTCTTCCACATCCATCGGAGACCGCTGCTGGGGCTATACAACAGCGGCACCGGATTACGAGCTGACCTATTCGGCGGGCAATGCATTCGACCTCTACCTGTCGGCCACGTCCTCTGCTGATACGGTGATGATCGTCAATGCGCCCGATGGCAGCTGGCACTGCAATGATGACGGGGCGGAAGGCCTCAATCCCGGCCTCCACTTCGAGAATCCGCAATCGGGTGTCTATGACATCTGGGTCGGCACCTATTCCGTGTCTGCCGGAACACCGGCAGCCGTCCTCCATATCTCGGAAATCGAGTTTGGCGGAGAGCCGGTTCCTGACGCCAATCTGCTCGATTATTCACTGGACTCGAATTATGGCTCAGTGTCTCTGCAAAGCGGATTCACGCCGGATCCCTATAATGTCGATCTTGCCGCTGGCGGGGATTTCAATGTTCGCGAAAATGGCCCGGATGGGTGCTGGGGCTATACCACAGCAGCGCCGGACTTCGAGTTGAACTATACGGCCGGCAGTGTGTTCGACCTGTTCATCTCGGCCACTTCTGCGGCTGATACGGTGCTGATCATCAATACACCCGATGGCAACTGGTGGTGCAATGATGACGGCGCGGAAGGCCTTAATCCGGGAATTGAATTCACCAATCCGGACTCCGGTGTTTATGACATCTGGGTCGGGACCTATTCCGCCTCGGCGGGCACACCGCCTGCCACACTGCATATTTCCGAAATCGGATTCGGCAACAACTGATCCGGAATAGATTCCGGAACGAAAAGGGCGGTCCTGCGGGGCCGCCCTTGTTTTTAGCAGCGTCCCGGGAAAACAGGGCTTTGAATTCCAGATATGTTACATTATATCATTTCAGGACAAGAATGAGCGCTTCCCCATGACGCACCACACCAAATCCCTTCTGGACATGTCCGGCACCGGTCTGTCCCTCCTGTGCCTGTTGCATTGTCTGGCCTTGCCGACCGCTGCAATTGCCGCCCCGGCCCTCGCGCCGGAACTGGCCGAGCGCTTGTCCCTGGTGGACGGTCAGGCGCATCTGATCCTGTTTCTGCTGGCCGCGCCTGTGACCTTGCTCGCCTTCTTCTGGGGTGAACGGACCATACGGGCCGGGCGCTGGACGATGGTATTCGCAGGTTTGGGGCTGGTCCTGATGCTGACTGGCGCATCCCATATCCTGGCCCAGCCAATGGAAACCGTTCTGACGGTGACCGGTGTCAGCTTCCTCATCGGCGCGCATGTTACAAACTGGCGGCGCCGTCAGGCGGAAGGCCATCGCCACGCCCGTGATTGCGGGATGTGCCAGCAATAGCACCTTATCGCTGAACAGGCCTTAGACGCTGGGGCGGCCATCCTCGCTGGTCAAATCTTCCCAGAACCGTCTCGCCTTGCCGACAAAGCCCTCTGATTCCGGATTGCAATTTCCCCCGGAGAGCTCGCAGAATTCCTGCAACAGCTCTTTCTGACGGTCTGTGAGATTGCGGGGTGTTTCAACAAAGAGCTCGACGATCATATCCCCGCGCGGACCGCCGCGCAGGCGGGGCATGCCTTTGCCTTTCAGCCGCATGCGTTTGCCGGTCTGGGAGGCTGAGGGGATTTTCAGCTCGGCCTTGCCGCCATCAATCACCGGACAGCAGATCGCGCCGCCCAGAGCCGCCGTCACCATGGGCACGGTGGCGCGGCAATACAGATTGGGGCCATCGCGCTCAAACAGATCATGGTTCCGGATGGAAACAAAAATATAGAGGTCGCCGCGCGGTCCGCCGCGGGCACCGGATTCACCCTCCCCGGCAAGCCGGATCCGCATGCCGTCTTCCACACCTGCGGGAATATCGACTGTCAGTGTCCGCACCTTGCGCACCTGACCCACGCCGTCACATTCATGGCAGGGCTCTGACACGGTCTTGCCTTGACCGCCACAGGCCGGGCAGGTCTGGCGAATGCGGAACATGCCATTGCCGGCGGTAACCACGCCTTGACCGCCACATGTTGTACAGGTTTCCAGAGAAGTCCCGGGCTCCGCACCGATACCATCACACCGTTCGCAGGTGAGATTGGTTGGCACTTTCAGGGTTTCGGATTTGCCATCAAAGGCGTCTTTAAGACTGACTTCGAGGTCAAAGCGCAGGTCGGAGCCACGGGCGGGGCCGTTGCTGCGGCGGCCACCTTGGCGTCCACCCATACCACCAAAACCGCCGCCAAATACCTGCTCGAATATATCGGCGAAATCGGCCGCTCCGGCATGACCGCCAAACGGACCCTGTCCACCTCCGCCCATACCACCTTCAAAGGCCGCATGCCCCATCTGGTCATAGGCGGTGCGTTTTTGCGGGTCGGAAAGGGCCGCATAGGCTTCGCCCACTTCCTTGAAGCGCGCTTCGGCCTCGGCATCGCCCGGATTGCGGTCCGGGTGATATTGCATGGCCAGCTTGCGATAGGCGCTTTTCAGCGCCTTGTCGTCAGCCGTCCGGTCAACGCCGAGCACATCGTAATAATCACGCTTCGCCATGGAGGTTTGCCTTCAGGTGAGGGGCGCTCTGCTGATGCAGAGCGCCGATCATCCGATACGCTGGTTAAGCGTTTTCTTTCTTGTCGCCGTCTGCATCGTCGCCATCGACTTCCGAATATTCGGCATCGACGACGTCTTCATCCGCCGGGCCGGACCCGTCACCATCGTCAGAGCCGCCATCGGCTTGCTGAGCCGCATACATGGCTTCGCCCAGCTTCATGGCCGCCTGTACCAGGGCCTGGGTCTTGGCCTGGATTTCAGCTGAGTCTTCACCGTCCTTGACGGCTTTCAGCTCATCGGAGGCTTTGGTGATTTCAGCCTTCACATCATCGCCAACCTTGTCACCAAACTCCTCAAGCTGCTTTTCGGTCTGATGGAGCAAGGCTTCGGCATTGTTTTTTGCCTCGACCAGCTCCTTGCGCTTCTTGTCGGATTCGGCATTCGCCTCGGCATCCTTGACCATTTGATCAATGTCATCATCAGAAAGGCCGCCCGAGGCCTGGATACGGATTTGCTGTTCCTTGCCGGTGGCCTTGTCCTTGGCCGATACATTGACAATGCCGTTGGCATCAATGTCGAAAGTGACCTCGATCTGCGGCATGCCGCGCGGCGCCGGAGCAATGCCCATCAGGTCGAACTGACCGAGGAGCTTGTTGTCGGAGGCCATCTGGCGCTCGCCCTGGAAGACCTTGATGGTCACGGCCTGTTGATTGTCTTCAGCGGTCGAGAAGGTCTGGGACTTTTTCGTCGGAATGGTAGTGTTACGGTCAATCAGGGCCGTAAACACACCGCCCAGCGTCTCAATCCCCAGTGATAGCGGGGTGACATCGAGCAGAAGCACGTCTTTCACGTCGCCTTGCAGCACGCCGGCCTGGATAGCTGCACCCATGGCGACAACCTCGTCCGGGTTCACACCCTTATGGGGTTCACGGCCAAAGAAGGCCTTTACCGCTTCCTGGACTTTCGGCATGCGGGTCATGCCGCCGACCAGCACCACGTCCTGAATATCAGACGCGGACATGCCGGCATCTTTCAGCGCCTTCTTGCACGGCTCGATCGTGCGCTTGACCAGATCCTCGACCAGCGATTCCAGCTTGGCGCGGGAGAGCTTCATGGTCAGGTGTTTTGGGCCAGACGCATCAGCCGTGATGAAGGGCAGATTGACTTCATAGGAGGTCGCGGACGACAGCTCCTTCTTGGCTTTTTCTGCTTCTTCCTTCAGGCGTTGCAGTGCCAGCTTGTCCTTGCGGAGATCAATTGCGTGTTCTTTTTTGAACTCGTCTGCCAGGTAATCGACAATGCGCAGGTCAAAGTCTTCACCGCCGAGGAAAGTGTCACCATTGGTGGCTTTCACCTCGAAGACGCCATCCCCGATTTCCAGAATTGAAACGTCAAAAGTGCCCCCGCCAAGGTCATAGACCGCGATGGTGCGGTTATCACCCTTGTCGAGACCATAGGCGAGTGCAGCTGCGGTCGGCTCGTTGATGATGCGGAGCACTTCCAGTCCGGCAATCTTGCCGGCATCCTTGGTCGCCTGACGCTGGGCGTCATCGAAATAGGCGGGGACGGTGATGACGGCCTGCTCGACCTTTTCACCGAGATAGGATTCAGCGGTTTCCTTCATCTTCTGCAGAATGAAGGCGGAGACTTCCGACGGTGAGTATTTCTTGTCGCGGCCCTGAACCCAGGCATCATTATTGTCAGAGGCAATGATCTTGTAGGGCACCATACCGGCGTCCTTCTTGACCATCGGGTCAGACATGTTGCGGCCAATCAGGCGCTTGATGGCAAAAAAGGTGTGTTCCGGATTGGTGACAGCCTGACGCTTGGCCGGCTGGCCGATCAAACGCTCACCGTCTTCGGTGAAAGCCACAACGGACGGGGTGGTCCGCGCCCCTTCCGAATTCTCTATCACTTTTGCGCTGCCGCCATCCATGACCGCAACGCAGGAATTGGTGGTTCCGAGGTCAATACCGATAACCTTGCTCATGACGTGTTCGTCTCCGTTTTCTTGTTGGGCAGGACTTTTCCGCATATCCAACCGGCCCGAAGCACCGGTTCGCCGGAAGAAGCCCCCCAAGGCTTCAGGCTCTGTCGCCTGCTTTTGTCATTTTCCATTTGCCGGACACCCGGCTCGATGCCGGAGATAGGGAGGATTGTGATAAGCCGCAAGGGTGGGGGGCGAATCAATTCAGGTGTTTGCAGTGCGTTTCTGGCCAGCGCAAAGACTTCGTCTATCCTTGACTGGATGAGTTTGCCAGACGGTTTCCGATATCTGCCCGGCCATTTTGACCGGACGCAACAGACAGCACTGGCCGGAGCCATTCTGGAGGCTGCGAAAACTGTGCCCTTCTACCGTCCGCGGATGCCCCGTACCGGCCAAGCCTTGAGCGTGACGATGACGAATTTCGGCCCGCTCGGCTGGGTAACGGACAAGGAAAAGGGCTATCGCTATGAGGCAGTCCATCCCGAAACCGGGGCGGCCTGGCCGGATCCGCCGGATCTGCTGACGCGGCTCTGGGATGAGGTGTCCGGCTACCCGGCGCCTTTTGAAGCCTGCCTGGTCAATTGTTATACGGAGGCATCCCGGATGGGCCTGCATATCGACCGGGATGAAGAGGCCACGGATGCAG
>Ga0066644_10001088_pt1 | contig 15807 bp, 15 predicted proteins | sample CryGeyCG2114_020_FD_62735 | JGI IMG/M metagenome (GOLD analysis project Ga0066644, IMG submission 62735) | Groundwater microbial communities from aquifer - Crystal Geyser CG15_big_fil_post_rev_8/21/14_0.20 | ecosystem: Environmental > Aquatic > Deep subsurface > Groundwater | place: USA: Utah...
GGCGGTAGGGGACGTTGTCTTCCGAATATTCGGCCGAGGAACCGTCGGGCGCGACATAGGCGCGATAGAAGGCGAAGTCGCCCGTGTGGCGCGGCCACATCCAGTTGTCGATATCGCCGCCATACTTGCCGATCGAATCCGCCGGGGCGTAGACGAGGCGCACGTCCTTGACCTCGAGCCGCTTGATCAGCGTATATTCCTTGCCGCCGTAGAAGCTGGCGACGAGGCAGCGATAGCCCGCATCGGCCTCACATTCGGCGGTGATGTCCTTCACTCGCTGGTCGACCGTGTCGTAGCGGTCGTTGGGCTTCAGCCTGTCGATCCCCTTGCGCACGCGCGCGGTGACGTCGCTGATCTCGGTCGTCACATAGACGCGCGATCCGGGCGCGGCGGGCAGTTCCTCGCCCTTGGTCTTCGCGAGGAAGCCGTTTTCGAGATAGTTGTTCTCGGCGGTCGAATTGTACTGCACCGATCCGCGCGCGCAGTGGTGGTTGGTGACCACCAGCCCCTCGTCCGAAACGAAGCTGCCCGAACAGCCCTGCAGCTGGACGATCGCGCCCATCGGGAAGCCGGTCAGGTCGGCCAGCGCCTCGGGTGCGACCTCGAGCCCGGTTTCGCGCAGATCCTCGGCGATCTCGGGCAGCTGGCCGGGGGTGAACATCCCCTCCTTGGCGGCAAGCGGTGGAGCGGCGGCGCAGGCCAGCAAGGCCGCGACGGTAGAAATATGGCGCATGGGTGCGACTCCTCCCTCGAATTTACCGGTGGACGCGCCCTGATGCGCCCACCCTCTCTCGTGTCCTGTCGGCCGGGCGTCAGCCCAGCTTGTCTTTCAGGATCTGGTTGACGACGGCCGGGTTGGCCTTGCCCTGCATCGCCTTCATCGTCTGGCCGACGAAGAAGCCGAACAGCTTGTCCTTGCCGCCGCGATATTCGGCGACCTTGTCTTCGTTATCGGCGATGATCTGGTCGATCGCCGCCTCGATCGCGCCGGTGTCGCTGACCTGCTTGAGGCCCTCGGTATCGGCGATCTCTTCCGGATCGCGGCCGGTCTTGAGGACGATCTCGAAGATTTCCTTGGCCTGCCCGCCCGAGATTTCGCCCTTGGCCTGCATGTCGAGAATGCTCGCCTGCGCCTCTGCGGTGGCGTGGGCCGGATTGGCCTCGTCACCGAGCGACTTGATCACGCCGGGGGCAACCGAAAGCGCCCAGTTGGCGACCTGCGTCGCGACATCGGCCTCGGGCTTGCCGATGCCCTTGGCGGTGGCGGCAAGCAGCGTCTCGAAGCGCGCAAAGGTTTCGACCTCGGCAGTCAGCTCGCGCGCATTGTAGGGCGTGAGGCCGAGCTCGTTCTCATAGCGCGCGCGCTTGGCGTCGGGCAGTTCGGGGAGCGAGGCACGGCATTCGGCGAGGAAGTCCTCGTCCAATTCGAGCGGCAGCAGGTCGGGATCGGGGAAATAGCGATAGTCATGCGCGTCTTCCTTGCTGCGCATGGTCCGCGTGGTTCCGGTGTTCGGGTCGAACAGGCGCGTTTCCTGGTCGACGCTGCCGCCGTTCTCCAGCACATCGACCTGGCGGTTGGCCTCATATTCGATGACCTGCATCACGAAGCGCACCGAGTTGACGTTCTTGGTCTCGGTTCGGGTGCCGAATTCTTCGCCCGGCTTGCGTACGCTGACGTTCACGTCAGCGCGCATCGAGCCTTCTTCCATATTGCCGTCGCACGACCCGACATAGCGCAGGATCGAACGCAGCTTGCGGACATAGGCGCCGGCTTCCGCGGGGCTGCGCATGTCGGGCTTCGACACGATCTCCATCAGCGCCACGCCGCTGCGATTGAGGTCGACATAGGACATGGTCGGATGCTGGTCGTGCATCAGCTTGCCCGCGTCCTGCTCGACATGGATGCGCTCGATGCCGATGACCTTGTCCTCAGGGATACCGGCCTTCTCGTCGGCCTCGATATGCAGCTGCCCCTCGCCCACCAGCGGGTGGTAGAGCTGCGAAATCTGGTATCCCTGCGGCAGGTCGGCGTAGAAGTAGTTCTTGCGGTCGAACCGGGACCATGTGTTGATCTGCGCCTCGATCGCCATGCCGGTGCGCACCGCCTGGCGGATGCATTCGCGATTGGGCACGGGCAGCATCCCCGGCATCGCCGCATCGACGAGGCTGACCTGCGTATTCGGCTCCGCCCCGAAGGCGGTCGAAGCGCCCGAAAACAGTTTGGCTTTGGAAGTGACCTGCGCATGGACCTCGAGGCCGATCACGACCTCCCATTCGCCCGTTGCGCCCTGGATGCGATAATTCGAACTAGAGCTCATCTTCTAACTGTTCCAAATGCAATCACGGTGACCCAAACCCATGAGATCATGCTCGCAATCATCATCAAAATTATGTTAATTCCATCATCAATTTGCCACGCGAAGCTAAAAACAAATGTTGCAAACATGAACGTGAAAAAGAATATTATTGCCTTTTTTATGTAACCGTCGTGCAGGTTCAGTCCGTACATATAGAGGGATACAGGAATTAGTCCTGCCACAAAGAAGATCACTGAAAATTTTACGGCATTACCGGCGGATAGTTCAGAACCCCACCATTCTCGATCGAAAATATCTGCAATTACTGAACCAATGACAGCTCCGTAAAAAATCAGGAAAACTCCAATCAAAGCATTGAAGCGATTACGGCCAACATCCTCCTCGCTCACCACCATTTCTCCGGCTGAGCGTTGAAGTTTGCGCGTCGCTGGATCGCGAGGCTGACATCGAGCACGCCCTGTTCGTCGAAGGGCTTGCCGACCACTTGCAGGCCGAGCGGCAACCCGTCCGAATTGACCATGGCGGGCACGCTCATCGCGGGCAGTCCGGCGAGGCTGGCGGGCACGGCGAAGACGTCGTTGAGATACATCGTCAGCGGGTCTTCGTTGAGCGATCCAAGCGGGAAGCTGGCAGTCGGCGTAGTCGGCGCGAGGATCGCGTCGCACTGTGCAAAGGCCTGCTCGAAGTCGCGCGCCACCAGCGTGCGGATCTTCTGCGCCTGCGTGTAATAGGCGTCGTAGAAGCCCGCGCTCAGCACATAGGTGCCGATCAGGACGCGGCGCTTGACCTCGTCGCCGAAACCGGCGGCGCGGGTTGCGGCATACATGTCCTGCAGGCCAGCCCCGTCGGGCAGGTCGCGCAGGCCGTAGCGCACGCCGTCATAGCGCGCGAGATTGCTCGAGGCTTCGGCGGGCGCGACGATGTAATAGGCGGGCAGCGCATATTTGGTGTGCGGCAGCGAAATATCGACGATCTCGGCACCCGCATCGCGCAGCCATTCCTTGCCCTGTTCCCAGCTCTTGAGGATTTCCTCGTCGGTGCCGTCCATCCGGTATTCCTTCGGGATACCGATTTTCTTGCCCTTGAGGTCGGCCGACAGCGCGGCTTCCCAGTCGGGCACGGGCATGTCGAGGCTGGTGGCGTCCTTGGGATCGAAGCCGGCCATGGCTTCGAGCATGATCGCGCAATCTTCCACGCTGCGCGCCATCGGCCCTGCCTGGTCGAGGCTGCTGGCGAAGGCGACCACGCCCCAGCGGCTGCAACGGCCATAGGTCGGCTTGATCCCGCAAATGCCGGTGAAGGCGGCGGGCTGGCGGATCGAACCGCCGGTGTCGGTGCCGGTGGCAGCGGGCGCGATGCGCGCGGCCACCGCACTGGACGAACCGCCCGAGGAACCGCCGGGGCTCATTGCGGCATTGGTGCCGTCCTTCTTCCACGGCGAGGCGACATTGCCGAAATAGCTGGTCTCGTTCGAGCTGCCCATCGCGAACTGGTCGAGATTGAGCTTGCCGAGCATGCCCGCCCCCGCATCCCACAGGTTCTGCGATACGGTGCTTTCGTACTGCGGCTTGAAGCCTTCGAGAATGTGGCTCGCGGCGGTGGTCTGCACGCCTTTGGTGGCGAAGAGGTCCTTCATGCCGATGGGCACGCCGCCCATTGTGCCGAGGTCCTCGCCCTTGGCGCGCTTGGCATCGACAGCTTCGGCGGCGGAGAGCGCGTGGTCGGGGGTGGTGACGATGAAGGCGTTGAGCTCTGCCGCTTCGGCGACGGCCGCGTTGAAGGCTTCGGCCACTTCGCGCGCGGTGAAATCGCCGCCGGCCACGCCGTCGCGGATCGCCTTGACGCCCAGCTGGGTAAGTTCGGTCATTTTCTCTTCTCTTCCGTCAGCGCGTGGCCTTCGACAAGCTCAGGCTGAGCGGGTGTAGTGATGCAGGCAACCAGATCCGCTCGTCCTGAGCATGTCGAAGGACAGTCACGACGCAACATCATTCGATCACCTTGGGCACACCGAAGAAGCCGTGCTCGGCGGCGGGGGCATTGGCGAGCACATCCTCGCGCCGGCCGCCCGCGGTTTCGGGAATGGCATCGACCACGTCGTCGCGCAGGCGCAAGCTGTTGGGAATGACCGCGGTCATCGGCTCGACGCCGGCGGTATCGACCTCGCCGAGCTGTTCGACCCAGTCGAGGATATTGTTGAGTTCGGGGACCATCGTGTCGAGTTCGGCATCGCCCATCTTGATGCGGGCGAGCGAGGCGATCTTGGCCACTTCTTCGCGTGTGACTGACATGGCTCCGCGCACTAGCCGCGCGGGGGCCGCGCTTCAAGCGGGATGCTGGGTGATTACTCGCTTTCAGCCTGCCCGGGCAAAGCGATCATTTCGCCGAAGGGTTTGCCATCGACATAGATCTGACGGCCCTTCACATCGCGAAGTTCGACCTCTGAACCAAATTCATAACGCACCGGGAGGTTTGCCCGCTCCGCAGGCTGAGCGTCAGCAAGCTCGCGAGGAAGGTTGACCGGCGTGAAATCTGAAGTGTGCGAATCTATCAGAGCGAATTGCTTCAAACCATCCGGCCAGCGGAATATCTCGATAGCAAAACAGCCACTCTGGCACTGCCAAGTTTCCGTTTCGAGATAGTCCAGCACTAGCTCACGGTTTTCCGCGGTATCAGGCTGCAAGCGCACCTTGATCGAGGCGCGACTGCGGCGCTCGACCTCGCTGCGAACATATGTTCTCACTCTGGCGTTTGCAGCAGCCGTGGCTCGCTCGGCGATGTCGCGACTGGTGCTCCTCGCCAGCTGCGCCAGCGCGTCGCGCCCCGCGTCACCGAAATCCCAGCGCAGCGCGTCGAAATCGAACTCGCCGACCGCGACCTTGCCGCTTTCCAGCCGCGCGATCTGGTTCTTCGCGGAGATCGCGCCGAAATCGAACAGCGGCAGCGCGAGCACGAAGGCCAGCACGCAGGTACCCACTGCGAGATGCATGTTGGCCGCGCGCACGCGCTCCATCCAGCCTGCCATCCGTCCGCGGATCGGCGCGATGAAATAGGCAAGCCCGTAGGCCACCGCAACGGCCACCGCGATCACGCCCCAGATCCGTTCGGGACTGAGCCCGTATTCGGCGATCCGCGTGCCGGTCGACACCGCGGCGAGCAGCGCCAAGGGGAAGATCGCCAGCGCCAGAGCCAGCGCCGCCCAGCGCAGCACGCGGTTGCCGCTCGCCTCCCCGTCATCGTTGCGTACCACGGCATTGACCACCACGAAGCTGGCGACCGCGACCGAGAGCAGCAGCGGGGTCGGGCTTTCGGTCGCGTTCCACAGCACCGAAATCCCGCTCGCCAGCACGGCCAGCAGGAAGATAGCCAGCGCCACCGCAAGCGGCACCGCGATGATCGAGAAGACCAGCATCACCACCGATTGCAGCGTGCCGATGATCTTGAGCTGGTTGCGCAGCACGCCGAGCGCCGCACCGAAAGCCGCGCCCGAGAAGCTCCAGCCGAACCAGCCCTGCTCGATCAGATTCTCGAGCAGGTCGATGGCGATGGCCGAGAACAGCGCGGAGAGCAGGAACAGCAGCAGCCACGAGACGCCCACGAAAGCCAGCGCGCCTGCTACGCTGATCGAATCGGTCCAGACGTGGAAATGCGTCTCGTCATAGGGGGTGCGCCAGCGGCGCTTGTGAAAACCCGCCTGGAACAAAGGCAGGGCGAGCGCGATCGAGACCACGCCCGCGGCAAACCAGAACGGCGCATCCGCATGGCTCTCGCCCGCGTTCGCAACCCGCCAGGCGATGCCCGCCATGACCAGCGCGACTACCGCGGCGAAAGCCAGCGGCGCTTGCCACCGGTCGCGGTCGAGCGTGAAGGCGAAGGCGAGCGACCCGAACGCGAGCGCCGCAGTCAGCGCCGCGCGCCACGGGGCCCACGCGTTCGAATCCCATTGGGCAGCGAAATGCACGCCCAGCCCCGCAAGGCCGAGCATGGCCGCCAGTACCCAGGGACGCAGCGCCCAGTCTTCGTGACGGATCGATGCAGTGTCGGACATGCGTGGCCTCCCTCGCCTCGCATGCCGATTAGCCTATTCGCCGGCCCGCCGCATGCGCTAACCGACGAAAGACTTGCGAAAACCTATTGCGGCGCGTCGGGAGCGGGGGCGCCCTCGCCTTCCTGCTGGCCCATCATCTGCTGGAGCGCGGCGGCGCGCGACTGGAAATCGTCGCGGCTCATGAAGTCGACCACTTCGACCTCGAACACCAGATCGGCATTGGGCGGGATCGGCGAGCCCGGGGGCGGTTCGGCGCCATAGGCCTGTTCGGCGGGAATGGTGAGGACGTATTTGCCGCCCTTCTGCATCTGCGTGAGGCCGGTGATGAAACCATCGATGATCGCGCCTTCTTCGAGCAGCAGCGGATTGCCTTCGGGAAACAGGCCCGGCGGGATCGGCAGCGGCTGCGACCGGTCGAATTCGGTGCCGTCGGTGAGCTTGCCGACATATTTGACGAACACCACGTCGCCGACCCTGGGCGAATCGCCCGTGCCCGCGGTCACCGTCTCGACCTGGAGGCCCTTGGGCACGGCGGCCCAGGCAAGGCCCGCCCCGAGCAGGACGGCGACGATCACGCCGAGCCACAGCTTGGCGAGCGAGCCCTTCTTGATGGGCTGGAGGGGAACGCGGGTAATCTCGGTCATGAATGTCTCTTCCGGATACGCAAAGGGCGCGGATTTCTCCGCGCCCTCATGGCTTAGCTTGGATTTGCTGGCAACGGCTTACTTGACGCCGTCGCGCTCCATGCGCTTGCGCTCGAGCTTGCGGGCGCGGCGAACGGCGGCGGCCTTTTCGCGGGCGCGCTTCTCGCTCGGCTTCTCGTAGTGGCGACGCAGCTTCATTTCGCGATACACGCCTTCACGCTGCAGCTTCTTCTTGAGCGCGCGGAGGGCCTGGTCGACATTGTTATCGCGAACCATGATCTGCATAAACTTCAATACCTCGACTTTGCGGGCCAGAGCCCGCAGCGCGGGTTTTGCCTCCTTGAAACGGTTTCGCCAAAAGAACGAAAAACGCGCCGAATCCGTTCCGGACCGGCTCGAACGGGGGCGCACATAAGGATTCTCCAGCGCAAAGGCAAGTCTTTGTCGCATTCGCGAGGCCGGGCGCGCACATCGGGATGACGCGCGGGCAATTGGCGGCTAAGGGCTGCGGCAATGTCCACTTTTTCTCCTTATGTGGCCGCGCTGCACGTCTTTCTGGGCGGCGGCTTCGGCGCGGTGCTGCGCTGGCAGCTGGGCCGCACGATGACGCATTGGCTCGGCCCGCAGATGGTCACCACCTTCCCCTTCGCCACGCTGGCCGCCAACGCCGCGGGCAGCCTCGCCATGGGGCTGCTGGCCGGGTGGCTGGCGCGCCACGGCAGCGGCGAAGGCGAACAGTTGCGCCTGCTTTTGGGTGTCGGCCTGCTCGGCGGATTCACCACCTTCAGCGCCTTCAGCCTCGAAATGGTGCTGATGATCGAGCGTGGGCAATATCTCTTCGCGCTGCTCTATGTCGTGCTGTCGATCGCGCTGGGCATCACCGGGCTGATGGCCGGGCTCAATATGATGAGGATGGTCGGATGAAGACCTCGGACGAAGTGCGCAGCTTCACCGTCGAAGCCGATGACGACGGAATTCGCGTCGACCGCTGGTTCAAGCGCCACCTGCCGCAGGTCGGCTTCGGCACAGTCAGCAAGTGGGCGCGCACCGGCCAGGTGCGGGTCGACGGCAAGCGGGTGAAACCCGACGACCGGCTGGCGCAGGGGCAGCAGATCCGCGTCCCCCCGGGCGGCGACGCGCCGCACAAGAAGGACAGGCCCAAGCGCGAGCTGACCAGGGCCGAGATCGAACAGGCAGAAGGGATGGTGATCCACCAGACCAAGGGCGCGCTGGTGCTCAACAAGCCGCCGGGCCTCGCCACGCAGGGCGGGACCAACACCTTCAACCATGTCGACGGATTGCTCGACGCCTTCGCCCGGGGCGAGGACGAGGTCCGCCCGCGACTGGTCCACCGGCTCGACAAGGATACCAGCGGCGTGCTGCTGGTCGCGCGCACGCCGGGCAGCGCGGCCTTCTTCTCCAAGCGCTTCTCGGGCCGCAGTGCCAAGAAGATCTACTGGGCGCTGGTCATGGGCGTGCCCGACATCAAGGAAGGCGTGATCGAGGCACCGCTCGCCAAGCAGCCCGGATCGGGCGGCGAGAAAATGCATGTCGATCACGAGGGCGGCCAGCCGGCCAAGACCAAGTATCGCGTCGTCGACAGCGCGGGCAAGAAGGCCGCCTGGCTCGAACTCCAGCCGATGACCGGCCGCACGCACCAGCTGCGCGTCCATTGCGCAGCGATGGGCCACCCGATCGTGGGCGACGGCAAGTATGGCGGCAAGGACGCCTTCCTCACCGGCGCGGTGAGCCGCAAGATGCACCTCCACGCCCGACGGCTGATCATTGACAGCCCCGACGGGGGCAAGCTCGATGTAACGGCCGACCTGCCCGAACATTTCGCCGCCTCGATGGAGCAGCTCGGCTTCGACGTGAACCTTTCCGACGCAACCCCCATGCGCGACGATCCGCCGCCCAAGAGCCGCGAGGAAAAAAAGCAACAGGCGCGCCAGCACGCCAAGAATTTCCGCAAGTCGCAGCGCTCCCCGCGCCGCGCACGCGGCGGGGCTGCAGGCCAACCGAAGAAGCCCCGGGGTAAGCGCTGATGCATCCCAACCCGCTCTTCCGCAGTGACGATCGGGCGAGGATCGAGGCGCTGATCACACAGGTCGGCGTGGGTACGGTGTTTCGCCAGACGCCCACCGGCCCCTTCGCCGCGCGCACGCCGCTGATCGTGCAGGGAGAAGGTCGCCTGCAGTTCCATCTGGCGAGATCCAACCGGCTGGCCGACGGGCTCGACGGCAGCACCGCGCTGGTCACGGTGGACGGGCCCGACGGTTACATCTCGCCGCGCTGGTATGCGAATCGCGACACGGTCCCGACATGGAATTATGTCTCCGTCGAAGCCGTCGGCACGGTCCGGCGGATCGGCGACCACGACCTCGAGGCCTTCCTCCATCGGCTCATCTGTATGCATGAAGACCGGCTGGGCGGCGATCGCTGGAGCGTGGAGGAAGCCAGCAGTACAACCTGGGATCGCCTGTTCGGCGGGATCGAGGGATACGAACTTCAGGTCGATGACTATCGTCCGACCATCAAGCTGTCGCAGGACAAGCCGGCAGATGTCCGCCGTCACATCGCTGGTGGCCTCGACGCGTCGGGGCAGCACGATCTCGCCGCAGCCATGTTCGAGACGGGCGCGTGAGCCGGCTGGTCGTCTTCGATTGCGACGGCACGCTGGTCGATGGCCAGGCGGCGATTTGCCAGACCATGGAAGCGGCCTTCGCCAGCGCCGGCCTCGTCGCGCCCGAGCGCCATCACGTGCGCCGCATGGTCGGGCTCAGCCTGCCCTACGCCTTGCGCGAACTGGCTCCTTCCGCAAGCGACGAGGAGCGCCATGCGGTGGTCGAAGCCTACAAGACCGGCTTTCGCGAGCTGCGCCTGTCGGGCGCCCTGCGCGAACCGCTGTTCGAGGGTATCGGCGCGCTGATCGAGGCGCTCGATTCCGACGGACACTTGCTCGCCGTCGCCACCGGCAAGAGCGATCGCGGGCTCCACGCCTGTCTCGATTCGCACGGTATTCGCGAGCGATTCGTATCGCTTCAGACCGCCGACCGGCATCCTTCGAAACCGCACCCCGCCATGCTCGAGGCGGCGCTGGTCGAGGCCGGTGTCGCGCCCGCCGAGGCGGTGATGATCGGCGATACGAGCTTCGACATGGAAATGGCGGTGGCCGCGGGCGTGCGTGCGATCGGCGTATCCTGGGGCTATCACGAACCGCACGAGCTGATCGAGGCGGGCGCGAGCGCGGTGGCCGATACCGCGCACGACTTGGGAGACCTGATCCGTGGACCGGCATGATCCGCCTGCACATGACCCCGCCAAGACGCGCTTCCTGACGATCCAGGCGGTGCGCCTTTCGGGCGTGGCGCTTGCCGTGCTCGGCGCGCTGGTGCTGGCACTGATCGTGCCGCTGCCCGAAGTGGTCGGCTATGTCCTCATCGCGCTCGGCGCGCTCGATGTCTTCGTCCTGCCGCTGGTGCTCGCGCGGCGCTGGAGAAGCGGGAAATGAAGCGCTTCTACAAAGAGGCCACGGCCCAACAGAGCGATCTCGGCCACCATGTCGCGCTCGACGGCCGGCCGATCAAGACGCAGGGCGGGCAGCTGCAGCTGGTTGCCTCCGCCGCGCTCGCGCAGGCACTGGCTGACGAATGGGCGGAGCAGGGCGAGACGATCGACCCGGCGCGTTTCACCTTTCGCGACATGGTCGACTATGCGCTCGACGTGGTGCCCGGAACGCGGGCGGAGATCATCGAAAAGCTGCTGCGCTACGCCGACACCGACACGCTGTGCTACCGCGCGCATCCCGACGAGCCACTATGGCAGCGCCAGCGCGAGGTCTGGGACCCGCTGGTAGAGGCGCTCGAGAGGCGCGAAGGCATACGCTTCGAACGCGTCAGCGGTATCCTCGCCAAATCGCATCCGCGCGAAACGATGGCACGGCTCGAAGCGCGGCTCGCGGAAATGGACGATTTCACCCTCGCCGCGCTCGAACAGCTGACCGCGCTCGCCGCCTCGCTGTGCATCGGACTCGCCGCGCTCGAGGACGGGGCCGACGGCGAAGCGCTGTGGGCCGCCGCCAATCTCGAGGAAGACTGGCAGATCGAGCAGTGGGGCGAGGATGAGGAAGCCGCCACGCGCCGCGCCAGGCGGCTGGGCGAATTCCTCAAGGCGATCGAATTCGTGCGGCTGGCGCGCGGCTAGCCTCGCCTCAGCCGATCCAGCCAGCCACCTGCGCCGCGACGTCGTTGGCGGCCTGGTTGAGCGCCGGGCCGACGAAGGCGGTCTCGGGCGCCGCCACGGGTACGCGTGCCTCGAACCGGCGCGTTACGACCGCCGAGCCGCTCCCGTTGCGCACGGCATCGAAGGTCACGACGGCCTCGCGCGTGCGGGCATCGTAACCGAAGGCACGCAGCGTGCCCTGCAGCCGCTCGTTGGCGCTCACGCCCGGATCGTCGCCGTCGATGACCACGCGGTTCGAGCGCGTGCGGATCGTTTCGGCGAGCAGGCGGCGGAACAGCCGCGCTGGCCGTTCGACCCACACCGCATCCTTGAGATAGGCGATCTCGGTATCGGTAACCTGCACCGGCACGCGGGTGACGTCGAGCGCCTTGGGCACTTCGAATTCGGTCAGCACCAAGGCGCTGTTCTGCGCCCCGCTGGCACCGGTGCCGGCGGGTGCCGTGGTCGCGGGGGTCAGCGTCAGCAGGCTGTCGGGCACCTCGCCGCCGAGGCTGAGACAGCCGCCGAGCAACAGGGCCGGAGCCAATGCGGCAAGTTTGATGATGCGTGTCATGCTCGGGCCCCTCACGGCTTGTAGTCGGGCAGCGGCTGGCTCGAGAGCAACGCGCCCGCACCCTTTTCGTCGATCTTCTCGGTCACGTCGCGCAGCGCCTTGCTGGTCGCGCGCAGGTCCTTGAGCGTCGCTTCGGCGGCGGGCAGCGTGCTTTCGGTCAGCTGCTTGGTCGCGGGCCGCGCCTCGTTGAGCGTGTCCTCGAGCGCCTTGGCCGCGCCGCTCGCCGACTTGAGCGTCGAACGCAGGTCCTTGGCGATCGCCTCGCCTTCCTCGTTGAGGATACGGTCGGTGGTTGCGGTGACCTTTTCGAACTGGTCGAGCGCCTCGCTCGCCTCGCGCAGCGTCACCTGCAGCTCGGCCATGGTCCGCTCGAGCTGTGGCGCGGCCGATGCGAAGCCGGCGCTGGCGGCGTTGGTGTTGGCGAGGATCTGCGAAATCTCTTCCTGGTTGCGATCGCTCAACAGCAGGGTCAGCCGCTCGGTCAGCGTCGCCAGCCGCTCGAGCAGCAATGGCGCGCTTGCCAGAACGGCGCCGAAGCCGCCGCCTGCGGTCGGCGGGATGATCGGCACACCTTCGGTGCAGGCGGTGGTCTCGCAGGAAATCGCCGGCGCTCCGCTGCGTGCGCCGTCGAGCGTGATGGTCGAGACGCCGGTGAAGCTGCCCTGGATCGTGGCGGTGGTGCCGACGAGGATGGGCACGCTTTCCTTCACCTTGATCCGCACGCGGACGAATTCGGGATCCTTGTCCCACAGTTCGATCTGGGTGACCTGGCCCACGGGGACGCCGGCGAAATCGACCGAGCTGCCATTGGCGAGACCCGCCACCGACTGCTTGAAGAAGATGTCGTATTCGTTCTGCGCCCCGCCGCCGAGCCGCGCCAGCCAGACGATGAACAGCGCGAGCGCGCCGAGGATCAGCAGCGTGACCGCCCCCACCCAAACATGATTTGCCCGCGTTTCCATGCGCTAAGCCTTATCCTTGTTCATATTCGCTTTGTCCAACGCTTTGACCGCATGCGCGGCGACCGGCTCGTCCATATGCTTGCGCAATTCGTCGAGCGCCTGCGCGGTCAGCGCGGCGCGCCCGCGCGGTCCGTTGAAATATTCCTGGATCCAGGGATGGTCGAGTTCCATCAGCTTGGGGACGGTGTCGACCGCGATCACCTTCTTGTCGGCAATCACCGCGACGCGGTCGCAAATTTCGTGCAGCGTATCGAGGTCGTGGGTGATCAGGAACACGGTCAGCCCGAGCGTTTCCTTCAGCTCGCGCGTCAGCCGGTCGAAGGCCGCCGCCCCGATCGGGTCGAGCCCGGCGGTGGGCTCGTCGAGAAACAGCAGCTCGGGATCGAGCGCCAGCGCGCGGGCCAGGCCGGCGCGCTTCTTCATCCCGCCCGACAGTTCGGAGGGGTATTTGTTGACCGCCTCTTCGGGCAGGCCGGAGAGCATCACCTTGTAGCGCGCGATCTCGTGCCGCAGGTCGGGCTCGATCTCGGGATAGAACTGCTTGAGCGGCACCTCGACATTCTCGCCCACGGTCAGCGTGCTGAACAGCGCGCCGCCCTGGAACAGCACGCCCCAGCGGTTGCGGATCCCGATATCGTCTTCGGGATCGCTGTCGGTGATCGAGCGGCCGAAGACGCGGATCTCGCCCGCAGTGGGGTGCTGCAACCCGATGATCGAGCGCATCAGCACCGACTTGCCCGTACCCGATCCGCCGACCACGCCGAGGATTTCGCCGCGGCGGACCTTGAGGTCGAGATCCTCGTGGACGACCTGCTCGCCGAAGGCATTGGTCAGCCCCTCGACGACGATCGGAAATTCGCCGCGATAGCGTTCGTGGCGGCCCAGATCGCGCCCGGTTTCGTCCTGCGCCATCAGCCCCACCCGACTTCGGTGAAGAAGACCGCGAAAAAGGCGTCGATCACGATCACCGCGAAGATACCGGTGACCACCGCCATGGTGGTGCGCAGGCCGACGTCTTCCGAATTCCCCTTGACCTGCATGCCGTGATAGCAGCCGGCCAGCGCCACGATCAGCCCGAAGACCGGCGCCTTGATCAGCCCGACCCACAAATCGTGCAGCGGCACCACTTCCTGGATGCGCATGAGGAAGGTCCAGAAGGGGATGCCGAGCATGAACTGGCCGACCACGGCGCCGCCGACGATCGCCACGCCGGCCGAATAGAATCCCAGCAGCGGCATCATCAGCACTGCGGCGAGGATGCGCGGCACCACCAGCGCCTCCATCGGCGAGATGCCGATGGTCTGCATCGCATCGACCTCTTCGGTCAGCCGCATGGTGCCGATCTGCGCGGCGAAGGCGCTGCCCGAACGGCCCGCGACCATGATCGCGGTCATCAGCACGCCCAGCTCGCGCAGGGTAATCCGCCCGACGAGGTTGACGGTCAGCGTTTCGGCGCCGAACTGCGCCAGCTGGACCGCGCCCTGCTGCGCGATTACGATGCCGATGAGGAAGCTCATCAGCCCGATGATCGGCAGCGCGGTGACGCCGACCAGCTCGAGCTGGCGCACCAGAGCCAGGACACGGAAGCGGCGCGGGTGGCGCAGCAGGCTGGCGCTGGAAATCAGCAACGCACCGAGAAAGCCGAGTACGCCGTAGACCCCGTGCCGCGCGGCGAAGACCTTGTCGCCCATCGCCTGCGGCACGCGTTCCCACACCGGCAGCCGCGGCGCGCTCAGATCCTCGTCGGTCCGCGCATCCTTGAGCGCGCCGATCAGCCGCTCCGCGCGCTCGCTCGCGCCGGTGATCTCGGCCCCGTGGTCATGCGCCAGCCGACGCGCCATCCACGCGCCCACCGTATCGATTTCGGTAATGGCCGACAGGTCGATCGTCGCCAGCGGCCCTTCGAGGTCGCGCAGGTCCTGGTCGATCGTTCCGATGGTCGAGACAAGGTATGGCCCCGACAGCACGAGCGCCGTGCCGCCGTTGTCCCCCTCGACCAGTTCGTATTCGGCGAAACCACCCATTGCGGGCGCGGTATGCGGACAAATCAGTCGCTTGCCAAGCGGCTATCCGCGCGCATCACCTCCGGCGTTGCATCGCAGCATGGGCGCTGGCATGGGATTTCCATCCGAACTTACCGTGCCGGCCCTCTCCCCCGCCCGGCCACCCATAGATTACCGTGCCTTGGGTGGCCGGGCGGGGGAGAGGGCCGGTGCCGCACACGAGCGTCAGCGACGAGATAGATGACCACCGAGCTACCGAAAACCTTCGACCCCGCCGAAATCGAGGCGCGCTGGTACGCGCATTGGGAGGATAACGGCCTGTTCCGGCCCGAGCGCCCGGACGCGGCCCCCTATACCATCGTCAATCCGCCGCCCAACGTTACCGGCAGCCTGCATATCGGCCATGCGCTCGACAACACGCTGCAGGATGTGATGATCCGTTACGAGCGGCTGCGCGGCAAGGATGCGCTGTGGGTGGTCGGCACCGATCATGCGGGCATCGCGACGCAGATGGTGGTCGAACGCCAGCTCGAGGCGAAGCAGGACAAGCGCACCAATTACAGCCGCGAGGATTTCGTCGCCAAGGTGTGGAAATGGAAAGAGGAAAGCGGCGGCACGATTACCCGCCAGCTGCGCCGCCTCGGCTGTTCGATGGACTGGTCCAGAGAGCAGTTCACCATGGACGAGCACTTTTCGCAGGCAGTGCTCAAGACCTTCGTCGACCTTTATAACGACGGGCTGATCTATCGCGACAAGCGGCTGGTCAACTGGGACCCCAAGCTGAAGACCGCGATCAGCGACCTCGAAGTCGAGACGCAGGACGTCAAGGGCGGGTTCTGGCACTTCAAATACCCGCTTGCCGATGGCGTCACGACCGCCGAGGGCAAGGATTACCTCGTCGTCGCCACTACGCGCCCCGAGACCATGCTCGCCGACATGGCGGTGGCGGTGCATCCCGAGGACGAGCGCTACAAGAGCGTGGTCGGCAAGCATGTGGTGCTGCCGATCACCGGACGCCGCGTGCCGATCGTCGCCGACGA
>Ga0066644_10001091_pt1 | contig 15747 bp, 20 predicted proteins | sample CryGeyCG2114_020_FD_62735 | JGI IMG/M metagenome (GOLD analysis project Ga0066644, IMG submission 62735) | Groundwater microbial communities from aquifer - Crystal Geyser CG15_big_fil_post_rev_8/21/14_0.20 | ecosystem: Environmental > Aquatic > Deep subsurface > Groundwater | place: USA: Utah...
TGATCCCGCTGACCGATCCCATCGTTGCCGACAACATGCTGGTCGTGCCGGGCATTCCGCTCGGTCACGGTGTGGCCGGAACCTATGCTTATCCCCAGTTCGAGATTCTGCCCTCCATCCAGGGCGTGGTGGTGACGCCGCGCATCGACGACGTGCGCGTGCGCTCGTTGCGCCAGGGCGTCGAAATCGCAAGCGCGGCGCCGACCTTCCCCCTCAAGTTCTCACCCGTGTCCCAGGAACTGGCGGCGAGTGCCCGCATGGCGGCCATGCGGCCGCTGGTGCGCATCCTCGACCTCGAGAAATGGGACACTCCCAACGACGCGGCGATCCTGCAAACCCGGGCGATCCTGGAACAGGCCCTGGCCGTGGCGCCGAAGGCCGGACAGCAGGAAGCGCGCATGAACCTGGCCCGCTTCTATTTCGCCAACGCCTACGCCGCCGAGGCGCTGGGCGTACTGGCGCGCGCCCTGCAGGTCCAGCCGTCCCTGGCCCAGGACCGCGAATGGCGGCTGCTGCACGGCGGCGCCCAGTTCCTCATGGGGCGCATGGAGGAGGCGGAGAAGGACCTTTACCAGGAGACCCTCAACGGCAGTGACGAGGGCGAGTTCTGGCGCGCCATCGTCCAGGCCGGGCGCGGGGATTTGAACGCGGCGTCCATCGAGTTGCGGCGCTCCGGCTCGCTCGCCCGACCTTATCCGCGGGCGTTGCGCTACAGGCTGTTGACCATCGTCGCCGAGGCCGTGGTCGAAATCGGCGACGTGCGCACGGCGGAAACCATCATCTCCACCCTCCTTGCCGACAACCCCGATCCCCGGCAGGCGGCGCGGGTCAAGTTCGTGCAGGGCCGCTTGGCCGAGCTGGAAGGCGATTTCGACGGGGCGGTGTCGTTGTGGGAAGAGGTCATGGACAGCTCCGACCGCCTGGCCCGGTTCCGCGCCGCGCGAACGCGGGCCGAACTGCTTCTGCGTCTCGACCGCATGACCAAGCGCGAGGCGACGGAGGAACTGGAGAAGCAACGCTTCGCCTGGCGCGGCGACGATCGGGAGTTCGACCTGTTGCGGCGCCTGGGCGCTCTTTACCTGGAACAGGACAAGTGCCGCGAGGCGTTGCAGACCTTGCGTCAGGCAGCGACCCATTTCCGCAACCATCCCGACGCCAAGGCGGTCACCAAGCAGATGTCGGATACCTTCAACGGGCTGTACCTGGAGGACAAGGCCGACGCTTTGCAGCCCGTCACGGCGATCGCCATCTACGAGGAGTTCAAGGAACTGACGCCCGCGGGGTCACGCGGCGACACCATGATTCAGAAATTGGCCGACCGCCTTGTCGGGGTCGACCTGCTGGACCGCGCGGCGGCCTTGCTGGAAGGCCAGATCAAGTTCCGTCTGCAGGGGGCGGAGCGCGCCCGGGTCGGCGCCCGCCTGGCATTGATCCACCTGCTTGCCCGTAAGTATGGGGATGCCGAGCGGGTCATCCGCGCGACCGCCTCGGGCGGCCTGACCCCGGACCTGACGCAGCAACGCAACCACCTGCTGGTCCAGGCGCTGATGGGCCAAAAACGCTTCGCCGACGGGCTGGCCCTGCTGGAGCCGGATCAATCCCTCGACGGCGAGTTGTTGCGCTCGGAAATCTATTGGACCATGGGCAACTGGAACGACGCGGCGCAGTCGCTGCAGCGCGTCGTAACGGCAAGCGGCGCCCGCCGGGGCGAGGCGCTGGACCGCAAGCAGGCCCGCTACATGCTGAACTTGGCGACGGCGATGACGCTGAGTGGTAACGAGCGGGGCCTGGCCCGCATCCGCGCCAGCTTCGGCCAAGCCATGGCCAATACGGAGATGGCGAAGGCGTTTGACTTGATCGCGGCGCGTCCGGCGCTCGGCCTGATCGCGCCCGCGAGCGTCGACGAACGGGTCGCCGTGGCACAGAATTTCAAGACTTTCCTGACCGCGTACCGCGAGCGGCTGGAGAAGGATCCGCTCAGCGCCATAAACTGAGACGCTGCGATGAAACGGCCCGGCTCCATCTCGGAAACCGGGCCGCTCCTCTCCCTACAGAACGCTGTCTATCTGGCGCGCCGTCATACGGCGCCCGTGTACTCGCCGCGCGCCGGGTAGTTTTTTTCGATGGCGAAGTCGAGCGCCGCCACCAGTTCGGAAAAGTGCGGGCGCACGAACGGCATGGTCTGGACCGAGGCGTAATAGAGCGTCTGTTCCGGCGCGACCATGAACAGGCCGGGCTCGGCGAACAGGGCCGGCTCCTCGATGCCGATGGACGTCTTGCCCCGCGAGGTGGAGATGTAGAGCCCCCATTCCCGCGCCTTGTCGAGCTTCAGGCCGTAGCCGAAACGCAGGGCCGAGGCGGAAACCTTGTCGGCCATGGCCTGTGCCCGCTCCTCGCCGTCGGACGAGATGGCGATGGTGCCGACGCCGCGCTTGGCGAACTCCGGCGCCTGCTTTTCAAGTTCGGTCAGGTAGTTGGCGCAGATGGGGCAGTGCAGGCCGCGGTAGAAGCAGATCACCGTGCCCCGCTCCGACGTTTCAGAGGAGAGATCGAAGGTGCCGCCGCCGACCAAATCGACGGTCAGGTCGGGGGTTTTCTGGCGCGGGATGAGCATGGTTCGGTGTCCTTTTTCTGGGTGGGCGTCTTTGAATGCGAGAAATGGGTCCGGCCGGCCGATTTCCGATGGCGTCCACCCTATCAGGCGGTATAATCTGAAAATTCCTAATTAATTGATTGAAACTACTGAAATGTTCCACACGGCTGCCCGTTGCGACCGCTTGTCCGCCCTGATCACCCGTTTCGACCTGCGCGTCGCCCGCGTGGACCTGGGGCAGGGGAACCTGGCGGTGTTCGGCGATCCCGTCTCCGGCGCGCCCGTGCGCGTGGAAATCCGCACGAACGGGGGCGTGCCCGCCGCCGCCGCCGGCGAAACGCCCATGGCCGCCTGCCGGATCGATTGGGGCGGGGCCGCCAATCCCCTGATGGCGGCCTTGCCGGCCGTCGTCTCCCTGCCGGTCCATGACGCCGATACGCGGGCGCTTCTGGACCTGTTCCTGGCCGAGGCGGGCGGACGGCGTTGCGGATCCGACAACGTGCTGGAGCGTCTTGCCGAGGTCCTGGTGATCCGCCTCATGCGCCAGCAGATCGAACGGGGTGCGGCGGAGCCCGGTGTCCTGGCAGGCCTGGCCGATCCGCGCCTGTCGCGCGCCATTTCCGCCATGCACGAAAATCCGGGCCGTGGATGGTCTAATGCCGATCTGGCGTCCGTCGCCGGGATGTCGTTGTCGCGGTTCGCCGACGCATTCCGCGCCACCGTGGGCGAGACGCCGCAAAGTTATCTCAGGCGCTGGCGCATGACCCTGGCGCGCCAGGACATGGACCGCGGCGCACGCGTGCAGGCGGTCGCCCGGCGTTACGGCTATGCCAGTTCCGAGGCCCTGGCGCGGGCCTTTCACCGCCAGTTCGGCGTCAATCCCACGGATCTCAGGCGGGCGGGGTAGGGCGGGGCGGGCGCTATCCGGCGCCGAAGCTTTTCACCAGCGAGCCGACGGTCATGTACCAGCCGTCCACCAGCACGAAGAAGATGATCTTGAACGGCAGCGCGATGATGACCGGCGGCAGCATCATCATGCCCATGGACATGAGGATCGACGCGACGACCATGTCGATGATCAGGAACGGCACGAACAGCAGGAAACCGATCTCGAAGGCGCGCTTCAGTTCGGAAATCATGTAGGCCGGGATCAGCACCCGCATGGGCATGTCCCGGCGCGCCTCTTCGTCGGGGATGCGCGCGATCTGTGTGAACAGCAAAAGGTCGCGTTCACGAACGTGGCCCATCATGAAGTCGCGGAACGGCACGACGGCCCGGTTGAAGCCCTGAAGTTCGTCCATGTTGCCCTGGATAACGGGGTTGATACCCGTCTCCCAGGCCTTCTGGAAGGTCGGCTGCATGATGAACAGGGTCAGGAACAGGGCGAGCCCGATCAGCACCTGGTTGGGCGGCGTCTGCTGGGTGCCCATGGCCGTGCGCAGGAACGACAGCACCACGACGATGCGCACGAACGAAGTGACCATGATGAGGATCGAGGGCGCCACGCTGAGGACCGTGATCAGCAGCAGCATCTGGATGATGCGCGCCGTGGTGTCGCCGCCTTCCTCGCCCAGGTTCAGGGTGATCGACTGCGCCAGCGCCGGCGGGCTGAGCAGGCTCAGGCCCAGGTAGACCGCGCAGGCGGCGCCGAGCACCGCCAGGATCATCACCAGAGGATGGGCGAGGGGGTTGCGTTTCCTGCGTGTGAAGATGCGCCGCGTCTGCAGTCCGCCCGTCATGACCGGTCCTCGTGCCCGTTGCCTGCCGGGGCCGGGGCGGCGGCCGCGTCCAGGGCCCGTTTGAACGCGCCGTCGCCGGGTCCGGAGATTCCGGTTTCGATGACCAGTTCGGACGCGGGCCCGACCAGCAGCAGGTGTTCGACGTTGTCGCGGCGGACCAGGATCAGCCGTCGGCGGCCGTCCAGCGGCGTCACCTCGACGACGCCCAGACGTCGGCTGCCAGCGCGCTTGATGGCGGCGGCGGGAAAGCCCCATCCGGCACGCCGGGCAAGCGCCGCGAACACGGCGATCAGGCCGATCACGAAGACCAGGGCCAGGACGAAGCGGAGGTAGCCGTCCACATCCATCGCGTTATTCCCTATCCGCCCCGCCGTCGGCCGGGTTCAGTCCCGCGCCGGCGCGGATTTCCTCCTCCAGGCGGTTCAGGTCGGCGACCATCTTTTCCAGGCGGCGGCGAATGGCGTCCGGGTCCGACGACGCAAGCGCCATCGCGCGTACGTTATCGCACAGGCCGGCGACCCGCTCGCCCAGGGGTGTCATGTCGAGGAGTTCGCCCCCGGCCAGCGCGCGGCGCGCATTGCGGATCATGGTCTCGACTTCCGTCATCGCCGCCTCGAGCGAGGCCGGCGCGGTGCCGTCGTTTTCGCCGTTGCCGGTGGCGTTCATTGCGGCGTGTCTCCCATCCATTCGCGGACGATGTCGTCGCGGCTTTTCCCGGCCAGATCGTCGGCGCCGTTGGCGCGGTACAGGTAGATGAGAATCTCGGCGACGGCCGCGAAGGCCTCGACGGGGATTTCCTCTTCCATGTCGATGGTGGTCAGAAGCTGGGCCAGGTCCGCGTCCTCGCGCACCTTGATGCCGTTGGCGAAGGCGACCTGAAGGATCTGTTCCGCAACCCGTCCGCGCCCGCCGGCGACCACGCTGGGCGCCTTGCCGGGCAGGGCGCCCTCTGCCAGGGCGACGGCGATCGCGTCCTTGGTCGCCGGGATGCGCCGGACGTTCCCTTGCGCGCCGTCCTGGCCGGTGTTGTCCGTGCCGGCCGGGTCTTTGGGGTTGTCTGCGTTCACGTGCCTGGGGCCCCCGCTGGATGGGCAATGGTGGATGCTGGGCAAGAATTGCCGGAGTCGTCCGATCCTAACGGTACGCGGTTTAACAAATGATTACGGCGGGAGCCGGTTTCCGTATCGAAATCAGACGTTTATTGGCCCCGCGGCGGCGCGGCGCGGAGGCCGGGCGGGCTTAACAGGTTGTTAAGGAACCCGGCAGATAATGCCTAGCAGGACGGTTCCGCGACCTTTTCACAGGTTTCCGGGACCAGGGGACAACAGCCGATCTCAGGCAGAAAGGGGCCGCGCGCGAATGGACCTCACCCTCTTCGCAGCCGTCAAGAAACGCCTCAACTGGCTTGGCCAGCGCCAGGAGATCCTGGCCCAGAACATCTCCAATTCGGATACTCCCGACTACAAGGCGAAGGACCTCAAGCCCTATGAGTTCCGCGAGCTTCTGCGCAAGGAATCGGCGCAGTTGAACATGGTGACCACGGGTCCGGGCCAGCTTGGCGGGCGGCGCAAGCGCATCCGCGATTTCTTCGTCGAGGAGCCGCGCCATCCATTCGAGACCGCGCCGAACGGCAACTCGGTGGTGCTCGAGGAACAGATGGGCAAGGTCTCGGAAACGCAGACCAGCCACCGCCTGACCACCGAACTCTACAGGAAGCACATGGAGATGCTGAAGATGGCGGGCCGCTCGCGCTAGCCGGCCGCATCGGGTGCCTGGCGCCCGCAAACGAAATGCGGGCCGCAAGGGCCCGATGGCGAACCTGGAACGGGAACCTCGACAGAACGTCGTCCAAACCAACGCCGCCGGACACAGGGAGAACCCGCGTCCGGATGACCAACGAGGAGGCGTAAGCCCAGATGGACGACATCATCAAGACGATCCGCATTTCCAGCGCCGGAATGCGCGTGCAGGGAACGCGCCTGCGCGTCATTTCCCAGAACATCGCCAACGCCGACAGTCTGCCGCAGCGGCCGGGCGATTCCCCCTACCGGCGCAAGCTGGTGACCTTCAGGAACGAGCTGGACAAGTCCGTCGGCGCGGAAACGGTGCGGGTCCACCGGCTGCACAAGGACATGTCGGATTTCGGTAAGAAGTACGATCCGTCCCATCCGGCCGCCGACAAGGACGGCTACGTGCAGACGCCCAACGTCAACACCATGATCGAGATGATGGACATGCGCGAAGCGCAGCGGTCCTACGAAGCCAACCTGAACCTCATCCGCTCGTCGAAGACGATGCTGAACGGCGTCATCGACGTGCTGCGGTCGAACTAGCCGCCATAGTCAAGGTCCCAACGCGGACCGGGCCCAAGCGGGCCTAGAACGGGAGCAAAACAATGACCACCACCGCCGACTTCAACATTCACCATGCGCTGACCGCCTATCAGCGGGCGGCCCGCCAGCAGATCACCGGCAGCCAGGCCGAAACGGCGCCCATCGCCAAAAGCCAGGAAGAGTTCGGTGACCTGGTGCGCAGCGCCATCATGGAGGCCCGCAAGATCGGCGAGCGTTCGGAAAAAATGTCCATCGCCGCCATCAACGACCGCGCCGACATCACCCAGGTGGTGACCGCCGTGGCCGAGGCCGAAATGACCCTGCAGACCGTGGTCAACGTGCGCGACAAGGTTCTCGAAGCCTACAACGACATCATCCGGATGCCGGTGTAACCCGTCCGGGCCGGGGCACGGGGAAACGCCCAGATGAGCGAAGTTGATGTCATCGACGTCGGCCGCGACGCCATGTGGGTCGTCCTCAAGGTCGCGGGCCCCATCATGTTCCTGGGCCTGATCAGCGGCCTCATCATCGCCCTGTTCCAGGCGCTGACGACGATCCAGGAAATGACCCTGACCTTCGTGCCGAAGATCATCGTCATCTTCATCGCCATCGTCGTGCTGCTGCCCTTCATGATCAACACGGTGACGATCTTCGCCGACAGCCTGTTCGACCGAATTACGGCGCTCTAGGGGCGGCGCCATGCTCGAAGAACTCCTGAAACTCAATGTTTTCGCCTTCCTGCTGGTCCTCGCCCGCGTCGGCGCCATGATGGCGATCCTGCCCGGCATCGCCGCGGCCTATGTCAGCGCGCGCATCCGCGTCGCCCTGGCGGTTCTCGTCGCCGTGGTTATGACGCCGGTCCTGGCGGAATCCCTGCCCGCCCCCCCGGCGAGCCCCTGGGTCCTGTTCCTCCTGATCGCCGGCGAGATCGTGGTCGGCCTGTTCCTGGGCGGGATCGCGGTGATCCTGGTCGGCGCTCTGCAGACGGCGGGAACCATGATCGCCCTGTTCGCCGCCATGGCGAACGCGCTTATCCAGGATCCGATCGCGGAACAGCAGAGTTCGGTCATCGCCAACCTGTTGACCGTGGCGGGACTGGTGATGATCTTCGTGACCGACAGCCACCACGTCTACTTCGCGGTGGTCGCCGACTCCTACAACCTGTTCGTCCCCGGCGAAGGGGTCGCGACCGGCGACATGGCGCTGATGCTGGCGCGCCGCGTGGCCGACAGCTTCGCCCTGGGGTTCCAGTTGTCGATCCCGTTCCTGGTCATCGCCATGGTCTATTACATCGGGCTGGGCGTTCTGGGCCGCCTGATGCCGCAGTTGCCGGTGTTCTTCTTCGGCCTGCCGGTGCAGCTCACGGTCCAGATCGGCGCCCTGATGATCGTGTTCTCGTCGATCATGCTGGTCTTCCTCAACCACTTCCAGCGGGGATACGCCGCCTTCACCGGTTAGGCGGCAATCAGGACCGGCGGCGATGGCAGAAGAAGACGACTCGCAAAAAACCGAAGACCCGACTTCGCGGAAACTCGCCAAGGCGCGGGAAGAGGGCCAGGTCGCCCAATCCCAGGAAATCAAGAGCTGGATGATCCTGATCGGGGGCGCCGGAGTGCTTCTGTTCCTGGCTCCGGCGATGGCCCGCGACATCGCCGTCATCGGCCAACGCTTCATCGCCTCCGCCTATTCGATCCCGATGGATTTCGAACACCTGCGTCTGGTGTTCTCCAAGGTCGCCTCGGAGGTCGGCATCATCCTGGCTCCCGCCTTGGGTACCTTCGTCCTGTTGGCGATCGCCGCCAACGTGGGTCAGTTCGGCCTCATCTGGTCGGTCAAGAAGATCGAACCGAAACCCAGCAAGATCAATCCCTTGAGCGGCGTCAAACGGCTGTTCTCCAGTCAGGGGCTGATGGAATTCGCCAAGGGCATCCTCAAGATCACCTTGGTGGCCGTGGTCGCCTTCGGCCTCGCCATTCCCATGATGCACGACCTGCAGATGCTGCCGGCGGTGTCCACGGGGGCGGCGCTTCGGCGCATTCACGAGATCGCCATCCTGATGGCCGTCGCCAGCGTCGGCGTGATGACCGTGATTTCGGCGCTCGACTTCATCTATCAGCGCGCGAATTTCATGAAGCAGATGCGGATGTCCAAGACCGAGATCAAGGACGAGCACAAACAGACCGACGGCGACCCGCAGATCAAGGCGCGAATCCGCCAGATCCGCATGGAGCGCGCGCGCAAGCGCATGATGGCGGCGGTGCCTCAGGCCGACGTGGTCATCACCAACCCGACCCACTTCGCGGTCGCCCTGGAATACAAGATGGAAACCATGCCCGCCCCCAAGGTCATCGCCAAGGGGCAGGACTTCCTGGCGCTCAAGATCAGGGAGATCGCCGAGGAACACGAGATCACCATCGTCGAAAACCCGCCGCTGGCGCGGGCTCTCTACAATTCGGTGGAACTGGACGAGGAAATCCCGCCGGAACATTTCAAGGCGGTCGCCGAGGTTATCGGCTACGTCATGCGCCTGAAGGGCAAGCTGCCCCATTGATCGCCCCGCGGGGCGGCGTGACGGGGGAGCGACCGGCGCCGGTGCGCGCGGTTGACAGGGGCCGCTGCGTGGTCATCCTGTTCCCTGAAACGCGCCTTGAACAAGCGCCCCGCTGTCGTCGCCCGGTACCGGTATCGGAACCATGCAGTATCGAATGCCCCACGTCCTGAACGCCGGCGCGGCCCTTCTGGGGGTCGCGGCGGGCCTGATGTTCGGGCTCGATCACGCCTGGGCGCCGCCCGCGGGGGCGGTGCTGGCGGCGGCCGCGTTCGGCCTGCTCGCGGCGGCCTGGCGCATGGGCCGCAGGGCCGCCGGCCGGCCCGGCGGCGGGCCCATGGCGGAACTGATCCGCATGGCGGCCGAGGACTCCGGCGACGGCCTGCTGATCGCCACCTGGGACGGCGTCGGCATGTACGCCAATGGGGCCTTCCGCAACCTGTTCTTCCTGGACGGCGCCGAGGGGGCAAGCGACCTTTTGGACAAGGTACAGCGGGCGCTCGACAGCCAGGGCCGGTCCCGCGACGCGTTCCGCAGGCTGCGCGCGGCCGCCGCCGACGGCACCGCCGGGGGCGGCGAGGTGATCTGCCGCCGCCAGGACGGCAAGCCCGCGTGGCGGCGCCTCAGCGTCGAGCCGTTCGGCGACGACGGGATCGGCGCCGGAGCGGGCGCGGGCACCGCGCGCTACGTGCAGTGGCGGGCCCAGGACGTGACCGAGGAAAAACGCCAGACGTCGGCCCGCCAGTCGGCCGAGGCGCGGCGCGCGGACCTGCTCGACGGTCTGCCCGTCGGCGTGTTCTCCGTCGATGGGCGCGGGCGCATCGTCTATGCCAATTCCTGCATGGCGGGCTGGCTCGGCGTCGACCGCGTGGCCATGGGCGGGCGGCCGTTCGCCGAATTCGTGACCTCGGCCAGCCCCGGGAACGGCAACGGAAACGGCGCCAACGGCAACGGCGATGACGACGGCGGCGACCTGGGCCAGGACGGTCACGGCCTGGTGACCCTGCGCGCCGCCGACGGTACCGAGTTCACGGCCACCCTGCTGCAAAGCCACCGCGAAACCACCGACGGCACGCTGGTCTATACGCGCTCGATCCTGCTGCGCGACATGGCCTGGACGGACGCAAGCGGCGAGGTCCTGGGCCCGGCCCGGCGCCTGCGCTTCCTGTTCGACGACGCGCCGGTGGCCATCGCCCTGCTCGACGGCCAGGGCCGGGTGATGGACTGCAACCGCGCGTTCCTGGCCCTGGCGGGCGCCCACCGCGACATGGTCGCCGGACGGCCCTTCGCCGAACGCCTGCTGCCCGAGGACCGCGACGTGGTGGCCTCGGCGCTGTCCGACGTCGTCATGGGCCGCGTGCGGGCGACGCAGACGGAAATCCGCCTTGCGGCGCCCGGCGGGCGGCAGGCCGCGGCGACGCTGTTTGCGTCCAGGATGGAGGACGGCGCCGGCCGCATCACCGGCCTGGTCCTGCACTTCATCGACACCACGGAACAGAAGAACCTGGAGATCCAGTTCGCCCAGTCGCAGAAGATGCAGGCCGTGGGCCAGCTCGCGGGCGGCGTGGCGCACGACTTCAACAACCTGCTCACGGCCATGATCGGTTTCACGGACCTGCTGTTGGAGCGCCACGGGCCGGGCGATCCGTCGTTCAACGACCTGCAGCAGATCAAGCAGAACGCCCACCGGGCGACCAACCTGGTGCGCCAGTTGCTCGCCTTCTCGCGCAAGCAGAACCTGGAGCCGGATTTGCTCGATCCCGAGGACGCGCTCAACGACCTCTCCAACCTGCTGCGCCGGCTGCTCGGCGAGACGGTGAAACTGAAGCTGGAGCACGAGCGCGGGGCCGGGCGCATCCTCGCCGACCGCGGCCAGTTCGACCAGGTCATCATCAACCTGGCGGTCAACGCCCGCGACGCTATGACCGAGGGCGGGCCACTGGTGATCCGCACCTTCCGCCGCGACCTGGAACGCCCGCTGCAGCAGTCGGGCGAGGTCATCCCCGTCGGCTCCTACATCGTGGTCGAGGTCGAGGACCGCGGCACCGGCATCCCCAAGGACGTCATGAGCCGCATCTTCGAGCCGTTCTTCTCGACCAAGGAGGTGGGGCAGGGCACGGGCCTGGGCCTGTCCACCGTCTACGGCATCATCCATCAGTCGGGCGGCTACGTGACCGTGGAAAGCCATATCGGGCGGGGCACGGTGTTCCGCCTGTTGTTCCCGCGCGCCGACGAGGACACCCGCGCGCGCCGGGCGGCGGCCGCCCTCGCCGACGACGCCCGGCCCCGGGCGGGCGGGGCGAAGGGGAAGGGCCAGGCCAAGGAAGGCAAGGAGCCGGAACTGCCGCTGTTCGAGGCCGACCTCACGGGCTCCGAGACGATCCTCCTGGTCGAGGACGAGGACGCCGTGCGCATGTTCGGCGCCCGCGCGCTCAGGAACAAGGGCTACAAGGTGCTGGAGGCCCAGAACGGCGAGGCGGCGCTCGACGTCATCAACGGCACGGACCGTAAGATCGACCTCATCGTCTCCGACGTGGTTATGCCCGGCATGGACGGCTACACCCTGGTGCGCCGGCTCCGCGAACAGATGCCGCAGGTGAAGGTGATCCTGATGTCCGGCTACGCCGAGGACGCCTTCCAGGACCAGATCGACAAGGACGAGACCCTGCACTTCCTGCCCAAGCCCTTCACCCTGAAGACCCTGGTCGGCAAGGTGAAGGAGATCATTGTCAGCGAGGGGCTTTAACGAGGTGTCAAAATAAAATTGCTTGCGCGGTTTTGGTGGGCGGGAATGAAGACCTTCTCGACTGAGGGCTCTTCAAATTCTGGACTGTTTTTTGCGGGGCACGATACAACTTCTGAAATTTTATCGGGATAAAACGCTTCGTGCCTCGTGATGTTCTTATTCAATACGACCTTGGCGTATTTTGCATGTAGCTCCCCAGTGTAATAATTTGACCATTCGGATCGATATAGGAAAAGTCTTTCCTTTGTTATTGTTTCTCTTCTGTATTCTTTGAACGCGTAATCTGTCGTGACCTTATCGATCTCGTTGACCGAGATGCAACGTCCACCTAATTTTCTGTGTATATATTCAAGGTGTTTGGCGGCATATTCCTTGTTTGGGTAATAACTTTCGTGAACCTCGTAAAACATCCCGCAATCAGGGTGATGGGCGGGCTTCAAAGTCGCCCTATAGAGGCCCGGCACAAACGTATATCTCCGGTCGAATAAGAATGGATGTACAAAGCCAGAGGGGGCATCTGGAGAAACTTCAAATTCAACATACTCGTATTTTGCGTTTACTAGTGCGTCCTCGCATATGCTGCAGCCCGACTTCGAGGTTCTATCAAATACACCCTCCACATTTTCCACACTCTTATACACTTGTAGCCCTGATCCTGCTTCGCAGAGGGCTCTGAATTTTTTCACGGTCGCCTCGTCAGCTGGATCATTTACGCCAATGGCGTCCACCATTCCTGCCGCGATAAGTAAACAACCGGACAGCAGCGGCGCAACCAACAAAGGGAATAACAGACGCATTCAGGTGGCCTTCCTTTGGGGTGCAATTTGCGCAGGAAGTTATCATGCTTTTTGCCTGTCCTAATAGACCTCCGAGTCCCTATGTTGTCTGTTAACCATATCCGTTAAGCATGCAAATTCGGGGACAGTTACCTATCTCCGGTCCTCTTTCCTCTGTGCTCTTTGTGGCGAATAAGTCAGTCGTTCCCGGAAAGGCTCGTGCCTGGATTGCCTGGGTAATGGGACACAGAGGACACGGAGAATCCACAGAGCATACGGAGAAAGGATGGATTCCCGCGTGCACGGGGATTTTGGGATGGACCATTCCCCCGTCCGCCGGAATCGGAGTTTGATTCCCTATGCGAACCGGGTGAAGAAGGCGCTCATTTCCGCGTCCGTGGCATAGGCCGGTGCCGCTTGGCGGCGTTTCACTTCCTCGATCTGCCCCGTGCTCAGGCGAAGCGCATCTTCGGCTTCTTGAGCCGCGAGAGACAACAGGATCTCCGCCGCTTCGTCCTGACGCGCATCCGACAGGCGGCGGGCCTGTTCGATGGCCTTGTCGAGAAGCCGTGTCATCGCGTGAATCTAGCGAAGAACGATTGGTCCGGCAATTCCGCCGTCAACCCGAATTCCGCGCCGCGCGGATTCACCGACGACCGCTTGGATAATCTATTTTAAATATGATATATAAAATAGATTTTGTCCGAAATGTTTCCGGGAGGCGCGCATGCGGTCACGCGTTGGAATGTGGGGCGGTTCCTGTGCCATCAGGCTTCCCAAGATGGCGGTGGAATCCTTGGGTCTGCACGAAGGTGAAGCCGTCGATCTGCGGATCGAGAACGGGGCCCTGGTCGTCCGCCGGGGCGCGCCGCGCTACGCCCTCAAGGACTTGATTGATCAGGCTGCGGGCCTCAAGCCCCCGGAATCGCTTGATGACGGGGCCATCGGCCGCGAGACCTTGTAATGGCGGCGCCCGAGCCACCGGATCGCGGCGACCTGGTCTGGGTCGATTTCAATCCGCAAAAGGGCCATGAACAGGCCGGCAGGCGCCCCGCGTTGGTGATCTCGCCGGCCGCCTACAACGGCATTTCCAATTGCGTCCTGGTCTGCCCCATCACCTCCAACCTCGATCCCTGGCCATGGAAGGTTCCGATTCCGGAAGGCGGGACCGTGACGGGGGCGGTCCTGGTCGATCAGATCAAGTCGATCGACGCGGCGGCCCGCCATGTGGCGCCCGCCGGCGAGGCCCTGGGCAACGACCTGATGGCGGATATCCTCGCCCGCCTGGCGACGCTGACCGGGTGAGCGAAAAAGGCGCAAGAAAGAGACAGGTTCATCTTTTGTCCCCCTTGGCCCGGACCGCCGGTACGACCGACCCGAGTCCCCGTCCGGGCCGTTAACCATATCCGTTAAGCATGCCGTCCGGAGTCCGATTCCGGCCGGAACACTCTGTGAACAAACATAATAAAATATAATCATATCAACGTAGTACAAATTACGCTTGTCAATGAGAACAAAACACGTACATTGATCCCGATTGCAACGGCTCGCGGGCCTATGGAATAAGGGAGAGGCAAGATGGCCGATACGGCATTGCGTTTGGTGGAGAAGCAGGACGTGGACAAGAACAAGGCCCTCGACGCGGCATTGGGGCAGATCGAACGCGCCTTCGGCAAGGGCTCGATCATGCGCCTCGGCCAGCGCGAAGTGGTCGATACGCCGACCATCTCCACGGGCTCCATCGGCCTCGACATCGGCCTCGGCATCGGCGGCCTGCCGCGCGGCCGCATCGTGGAAATCTACGGGCCCGAAAGCTCCGGCAAGACGACCCTGGCCCTGCACGTGATCGCCGAGGCGCAGAAGGCCGGCGGCACCTGCGCCTTCGTCGACGCCGAACACGCCCTCGACCCGGCCTATGCCAAGAAGCTCGGCGTCGACGTCGAGGAACTGCTGATCTCGCAGCCCGACGCCGGCGAACAGGCGCTGGAAATCTCCGACACCCTGGTGCGCTCGGGCGCCATCGACGTGCTGGTGGTCGACTCGGTGGCGGCCCTGGTGCCGCGGGCCGAGCTTGAGGGCGAGATGGGCGACACCCACGTCGGCCTGCAGGCCCGGCTCATGAGCCAGGCGCTCAGGAAGCTGACGGCATCGGTGTCCAAGTCCAACACCATGGTCATCTTCATCAACCAGATCCGCATGAAGATCGGCGTCATGTTCGGCAATCCGGAGACGACGACCGGCGGCAACGCGCTCAAGTTCTATTCCTCGGTGCGCATGGAAATCCGCCGCATCGGCGCCATCAAGGACCGCGACGAGGTGGTCGGCAACCAGACCCGCGTCAAGGTCGTGAAAAACAAGATGGCGCCGCCCTTCAAGATGATCGAATTCGACATCATGTACGGCGAGGGCATCTCCAAGATGGGCGAGATTCTCGACCTGGGCGTCAAGGCGGGCATCGTCGAGAAATCGGGCTCCTGGTTCTCCTTCAATTCCGAGCGCATCGGCCAGGGCCGCGAGAACGCCAAGCAGTTCCTGCGCGCCAACCCGGAAACGGCCAAGGCCATCGAGGACCAGATCCGCCACAACGCGGGCCTGATCTCCGATGAAATGATGGTCGGATCCGGGGACATGGACGGCGGCGGCGATGCCGACGACGCGCCCGACACGGCGGCGGACGAGTTTTAAACCGCCGTTCCGACCGCTCCCGCGCTTCCGCATTCCCAGGCCCGTCACCCTCCGGGCCGATCCCCGGCCCGTCCCCCGCGGGCCGGACCCCAGGTGCCTCCGGCGCCAAACGGTGGTGCCTCCCCCCGGCACCGCCCCCAACCGCAGCCGGCGCCCCCGCGCCGGCTGCGTTTCTTTTGCGGTGCCGGTCGACGGCCGGGCGCGCGGTTTACGGGGCCGCGCCCTGGCCCTTGGCGACCTGGCGCGAGGCGAAGTCGGGGTAGTCGATGCCGTCCGTCAGGGGCTTGATGACCCTGAGAAAGCGGAAATCGTGGCGCAGATTGACGA
>Ga0066644_10001093_pt1 | contig 15733 bp, 15 predicted proteins | sample CryGeyCG2114_020_FD_62735 | JGI IMG/M metagenome (GOLD analysis project Ga0066644, IMG submission 62735) | Groundwater microbial communities from aquifer - Crystal Geyser CG15_big_fil_post_rev_8/21/14_0.20 | ecosystem: Environmental > Aquatic > Deep subsurface > Groundwater | place: USA: Utah...
CGCCTTCTTCCGCATCAGCAAAAGCACGGCCCCGGCAACGGCACCCCAGACCGATATCGCCCAGATGGCGACATACCAGGCCGGAAAGCCGTAGAAATAGGCGAGCTGTTCTTCTGTGTATTCTGCAATGTAGAAGTCGAAACGGTATTGCGTGGCGCTGTAATCAAATGCCCCCATGGCAAACCAGAGCAAGCCGATCACAGACAGAATCCAGAACCAGACGGGTGTTTTTGCGTGTGTGTCAGACATGAGTATTCCTCCCCGTAGATGCGGATACTAGCGCGAAAGCCCGAGCTTGGGGAGGGTTTTTGGGGATGCTTTAAATCCGGATCCTTCGAGGCTCGCCCGGATCATGCCACAGCGCGGACATACAAGGGTGAGGTGCATGGCTCAATTTGGATCGTCATCACCCAGCCGCGGCGGCGCTGATCCGGGTAATCTGGATGTCATGGAGATCCCCCGGACACGTCGCGGGATGACGAAGAAAATGTTACCTTGTGCTGAAGCTTCTCGGAGAGACACCTCGAAGCACGCAGAAACGCCAGATAACCGTTAAATATCAAACAGCAGACGCTGCGGGTCTTCCAGCGCTTCCTTGACACGGACGAGGAAGGTGACCGCTTCCTTGCCGTCAACGATGCGGTGATCATAGGACAAGGCCAGATACATCATCGGGCGGATCACCACCTGGCCGTTTTCGGCGACCGGGCGCTCCTGAATTTTGTGCATGCCCAAAATGCCCGATTGCGGAGCGTTGAGGATGGGTGTGGACAGGAGCGAGCCGAAAATGCCGCCATTGGAGAGGGTGAATGTGGCACCCTGCATCTCGTCAATGGAGAGCTTGCCATCGCGCGCCTTGGTGCCGAGCTCGATGATCTTTTTCTCGATATCGGCGAGAGACATTGTGCCGGCATCGCGCACGACGGGCACCACCAGGCCGCGCTCGGTCGAGACCGCCACCCCCATGTCGTAATAATTCTTGTAGACAATCTCGTCGCCATCAATCTCGGCATTGACGTTCGGGATTTCTTTCAGCGCATTGACGCAGGCTTTCACGAAGAAGCTCATGAAGCCGAGCTTCACACCATGCTTGGCGACAAAGGCGTCCTGATGGGTCTTGCGCGCCTTCATGATCGCCGACATATCCGCCTCGTTGAAGGTGGTCAGCATGGCGGCCGTGTCCTGTGCCTCTTTCAGGCGGCGGGCGATGGTCTGGCGCATGCGGGTCATCTTCACCCTTTCCTCGCCACGGCTGCCGGTATCAGACGAGGATGGCTTGTCATCCCCTCCGGGCTTGGCAGCAGGCCGGGGGGAGCGCGCTCCGGATTCAACGGCTTTCAGGGCATCGCCTTTGGTGATGCGGCCGTCCTTGCCCGAGCCTTCGACCTTCGCCAGATCGACATCGTTTTCTTCCGCAATGCGGGCCGCTGAAGGCATGGCCCTCACTTCGGACGAAGAGGCGGATTTATCATCCTTCTTCTCTTCGGCTTTGGCGTCTTTTTTAGGTTGATCCTTTTTCGGGGCATCGGCTTTTGCCGCGCCGCCCTCGCGGATGCGGGCGATGACATCGCCAGGCGCAACCATATCGCCCTCTTCCGCCTTGCGCTCTTCCAGAATGCCATCGACGGGACAGGGCACTTCGACAGCGACTTTGTCGGTTTCGATCTCGACCAGCGCCTGGTCTTTTTTCACCGCCGCGCCGACATCGACCAGCCAGGCTCCGACTGTGCCTTCAGTGACGCTTTCACCCATTTCCGGAATTTTGGCGTCGACAAGGTTTTCCTCACTGGCTGACGTGTCTGCACCGGCGGTGTCATCTTCCCCTGCACCGTCATGCTTGGAAGAGGCTACGGCCTTGTCTGTGTTTTCAGAGGATTCATCCGGTTGGACGGCCTCACCGGACTCGTCCGCTTTACTGTCTTCACCGGACGAATCGTCTTCATCCAAGGGCTCATCGTCTGCCGCTTTTTTGCCTTCGCCGCCATCCTCACCTATCACCGCGAGCCGGGCGCCGATCTCGACCGTTGCGCCTTCAGCCGCGACAATCTGGGTCAGGATGCCGTCTTCCTCAGCGCGCACCTCGATCGCGACCTTGTCGGTTTCCAGCTCGACCAGAATGTCGTCTTTCCGGACGGTATCGCCTTCAGAAAAATTCCAGCTACCGACGGTGGCTTCGGAAACGGATTCACCCAGTTCGGGGACGTTGATATCAGTCATGGTTTTGGTGTCCTTCGTATCGGGATCAAGCGAGCGCTTCGTCGATCAGGGCGGATTGTTCGGATTTGTGCGCGGCAGCTGTGCCAGCGGCTGTAGAGGCTGCGGCAGAGCGGCCGGCATATTTCGGGCGGGATTGCTTGCTGCCGAGCTGCATCAGCACCCAGTCCAGCGTCGGCTGGATGAAGGTCCAGGCCCCCATATTCTGCGGCTCTTCCTGACACCAGACCAGCTCGGCATTCGGGAAACGCTGGAATTCCAGAAGCATGGAGCGGGCCGGGATGGGATAGAATTGCTCGACCCGGAGGAGGTAGACATCATCAATGCCCTTCTCCTCGCGTGCTTCAAGCAGATCGTAATAGACCTTGCCCGAGCACATAACGACGCGGCGGATCTTGTCGTCCGCTACGAGCTTCAAGCTTGCCACCTCGGACGCGCCTTCCGGCCGGTTGGATGGATCGGCATCATCCCAAAGGACGCGGTGGAAAGAGGAACCTTCTCCCATCGCGGCGAGGGTGGAAATACATTTCTTGTGCCGCAACAGCGATTTCGGCGTCATCAGGATCAACGGCTTGCGGAAACCGCGATGGATCTGGCGGCGCAGTATGTGGAAATAATTCGCCGGCGTCGAACAATTGGCGACCTGCATATTGTCCTGAGCGCATAATTGCAGGAAGCGTTCGAGGCGGGCCGAAGAGTGTTCCGGGCCTTGGCCCTCATAGCCGTGCGGCAGAAGCATGACGAGGCCGGACATGCGCAGCCATTTGCGCTCCCCGGCCGCAAGGAACTGGTCAATGATGACCTGGGCCCCGTTTACGAAATCGCCAAACTGGGCTTCCCACATGACCAGCGTGTTAGGGGCTGACAGCGAGTAGCCGTATTCAAAACCCAGGACCGCCTCTTCCGACAGCATGGTGTCGATGACTTCATAGCGGATCGGCTCGGTGCCGAGCTGGTTGAGCGGTGTGTATTTCTCGCCTGTCGTCTGGTCGATGATATGCGAATGGCGCTGCGAGAAGGTCCCGCGGCCACTGTCCTGACCGGACAGGCGCACAGGGAAGCCTTCATCGAGAAGCGTGGCGAAGGCGAGGCTTTCTGCCGTCGCCCAGTCAAGGCCTTCTCCGGCCTCGATAGCGCTGCGGCGGCCTTCCAGAACGCGGCGCAAAGTCTTGTGGACATCAATATCCCCGGGTATTCCCGTGAGCCTGGCACCCAGGGTCTTGAGCTTTTCAAGCGGTACGGAGGTTTCGCCGCGGCGGTCATCCTCTTCTGGCAGGCCGAGGCCCGACCAGAGCCCATCCAGCCAATCGGCGTCCTTTGACTTGAATTCCTTGCCCTTGTCGAATTCGGCATCCAGATAGTCATCAAACTCACGCGCCATCGCGTTGGCATCGGCATCAGTCAGGATGCCTTCGGCGACGAGACGTTGCTGGTAGATCTCGCGCGTGGTTGGGTGGGATTTGATGATCTTGTACATTTGCGGCTGGGTGAAGGAGGGGTCATCGCCTTCATTGTGGCCGTAACGGCGGTAGCAGAACATGTCGATGATGGCGTCCTTGCCGAAAAGCTGACGGTATTCAGTCGCCATTTTCGCGGCATAGACCACCGCTTCCGGGTCATCGCCATTCACATGGAAAATCGGGGCCTGCACCATCAGGGCAACATCCGACGGATAGGGCGAGGAGCGTGAATCCTTCGGGTCGGTGGTAAAACCGATCTGGTTGTTGACGATGAAGTGGATAGCCCCGCCAGTGCGGTGCCCCTTCAGGCCCGACAGGCCAAAACATTCCGCGACAATGCCCTGCCCGGCAAAGGCGGCATCGCCATGCAACAAGAGCGGCAAGACCTGACGGGATGTGCTGGCATCATCGCCCTGCTCGCGGCGGAATTTGGTTTGTTTGGCACGGGCCTTGCCGAGCACGACCGGATCAACAGCCTCAAGGTGAGACGGGTTGGCGGTCAGTGAAAGGTGGACATTCTTGCCGTCAAATTCGCGGTCTGAGGACGCGCCGAGATGGTATTTCACATCGCCGGAGCCAAACTCGCCGCCTTGCGTCGAGCCACCCTGGAATTCGTGGAAAATCTGGTGATAGGGCTTGCCCATCACGGCGGCCAACACGTTCAGGCGGCCACGATGCGGCATGCCGAGTATTATGTCGCTGACGTCCATCTGGCTGCCGCGCTTGATGATCTGCTCCAGCGCCGGAACCATGGATTCGCCGCCATCAATGCCGAAGCGTTTGGTGCCGGGATAGCGTTTGTGAAGGAAGCGTTCGAACGCCTCGGTCTCGACCAGGCGTGAGAAGATGGCCTTCTTTCCATTGGTGGAGAAATTCACCCCCTTACCGGGGCCTTCAAAGCGTTCCTGCAACCAGGTTTTTTCAGCCGGATTGGAAATGTGCATGAACTCCACACCGAGGGTGGAGCAATAGGTGCGGCGCAGAATGTCCAGCATTTCGCGCGGCGTGGCAGTTTCCAGCCCGAGATAGCCGTCGATGAAAATTTCGCGGTCCATGTCCGCAGCATCAAAACCGTAGGTTTGGGGCTCCAGCTCCGGCTGCTCGCCGAAATCCGACATCGACAGCGGATCAAGATTGGCCGCCAGGTGACCGCGCATGCGATAGGCACGGATCATCATGATGGCGCGGATGGAATCCTGTGTGGCCTTGCGCACCTCCGCCGGTTCGGCATCAGGCAAGCGTCCGGCGACCTTCTCGATCAGCGCCGGCTCGGCGGCACCATCAATCGCGCCAAGCGCCGATGTCAGATCGCCATGGACCTCGCGCGGCCAGTCATCGCGTTTCCAGCTCGCCCCGCGCGCCGCGCGGCCGGAGGCCTCCGGATCAGCATCGCTGTCTTCAAAATAGGTCCGCCAGCCAGCCGGTACGGAGGATGGATCCTCCGCCCAGCTTGCGGCCATCTGTTCGGCATAGCGGGCGTTGCCGCCATAAAGGAAGGAGGTATCGAGGAAGTTCTGATTACGATCAGTGCGCTTTGCGTCTGACATTTTTATTCCTGCTTGGCAGAACCCCCGCCGGTTCGCCTGTTGAGCCTGTTTCCGGCGAGCCTACCCCCTTGTAAACCCGAAACCGGAGCGGGTGAGGGCTGATTTTGTGCCGCCACCCCTTGAAAATTGTTTGCCCGGTCAGCCTTTCAAGACCTCGACCATCGTCGTTCCCAGCCGTGCCGGGCTGTCGGAGACAGTAATTCCGGCCGATTTCATGGCCTCGATCTTGTCTTCTGCGCCACCCTTGCCGCCGGACACAACCGCGCCGGCATGGCCCATGGTACGGCCCGGAGGGGCGGTGCGGCCAGCGATAAAGCCGACCACCGGCTTGGAGCGGCCCTTTTTCGCCTCGGATTTCAGGAATTCAGCGGCCTCTTCTTCTGCCGAGCCGCCAATCTCGCCAATCATGACGATGGACTGGGTCTCGTCATCGCCGAGGAAGAGATCGAGGCAATCTATGAAGTTGGTGCCGTTCACCGGGTCGCCGCCAATGCCGATGCAGGTGGACTGGCCAAGGCCCACATCCGAGGTCTGCTTGACCGCTTCATAGGTCAGCGTGCCGGAACGCGAAACCACGCCAACCGTGCCACGCTTGTGGATATGGCCCGGCATGATACCGATCTTGCACTCGCCGGGCGTGATGACACCCGGGCAGTTCGGGCCGACAAGGCGCGATTTTGTGCCGATCAGGGCGCGTTTCACCTTGATCATGTCGGAAACCGGCACGCCTTCGGTGATGGTGACGATCAGCTCGATTCCGGCATCAATGGCTTCCAGGATGGCATCGGCGGCAAAAGGCGGCGGCACATAGATGACCGAAGCATTGGCCCCGGTGGCCTCGCGCGCTTCGCCGACCGTGTCGTAGATCGGCAGGGACAGGCTGGTATCCTCGTCCCCGTGCCAGGTCTGGCCGCCCTTGCCCGGCGTCACACCGCCAACCATCTGCGTGCCATAGGCCATGGCCTGTTCGGTGTGGAAAGTGCCGTTGCGCCCGGTGAGGCCCTGGCAGATCACTTTGGTAGTCTTGTCGACGAGTACGGCCATATTATTGGAACCTCAGGCAGCTTGTTTTGTTTCAACAGGATGGCGTTCAAACGCCAGAATGCGGGATGTGTATTGTTCCGGCAGCGGAATCGGGCGGCGGGTTGTCGCGTCCGCGCAGACATAGGTCATGGTGCCGTCGGCGAGCAGCTCGTCGCCGCGGAAAATGCCGAAGGCATAATCCACCGAGGATGTGCCGAAACGCTTGCAGCGGAAGCCGATCTGGATCAGCTCGTCCAGCCGCGCCGGGTTGCGGAAATTGCAATTGGCATTGACGGTGAAGAAATCGAAGCCGGCTTCCAGTGTCTGGTCCCACATCAGATCATTGGCGCGGAAATACTCGGTCACGGCGTGATCGACGAAGACAAAATAATTGGCGTTGAACACAATCGCCTGCGGATCGACCTCGGCCCAGCGCACGCGGTGTTCGTGGAAAAAGGTGAAATCGGAGCGGTCGGTCATGCGCCATCTCCGTTGAAGCGGAACATGAGCGCACCCGCGAGCCAGCCGGTTCCGGCCGAAACGCCCATGACCATGGGAATGGCGAGCGTCATGCCGGTCTCAACCATGCCGATCATGGCCTGGGCCACGAGCAGGCCGATCAGAACCGGGGTCAGCAATCCGATCATCAGCGAGAAGGCGTAGATATTCCAGCGCATCGCCGACAGGCGCGCGCGGACAAACCAGGCGGCATAGCCCCCGGCTGCGACCGGCAGAACGACCATGACGAGGATCTGGAGGAGGCCGGTCACGCGTTTTTCCCTCTGCTCACCACCCAAGCGTTTCGAGGCCGGCTGCCCCCTCCATCAGACAACACCTTTCCGTCATAGCCCGGCGTGTCCGGGCTATCTCTGAGATCACCCGAATAAATCGGGTGATGACGGGTAAGGGCAGACGGCATCCTACCCCTTCACCGCTTTCACGATTTTCTGGGCCGCATCATCGAGATCATCGGCCGGGATCACGTCTAGCCCGGATTCGGAAATGATCTTCTTGCCCTTCTCGACATTCGTGCCTTCCAGGCGCACGACCAGCGGCACTTTCAATCCGACCTCTTTCACCGCGGCGATCACGCCTTCGGCGATGACATCGCATTTCATGATACCGCCGAAAATATTGACCAGAATACCTTTGACGTTGGGGTCAGCGGTAATGATCTTGAAAGCCGCCGTGACCTTTTCCTTGGACGCGCCGCCGCCGACATCGAGGAAATTGGCCGGTTCCGCACCGTAGAGTTTGATGATGTCCATGGTCGACATGGCGAGGCCCGCCCCGTTGACCATGCATCCGATATCGCCTTCGAGCGCGATATAGGCGAGGTCGTATTTGGAGGCCTCGATTTCCTTCTCGTCTTCCTCGGTCAGGTCACGCAATTCGGCGATGTCCGGCTGGCGGTACATGGCGTTATTGTCAAAGCCGACCTTGGCATCGAGGACGTGCAGGTTACCGCCCTCGGTGACGATCAGCGGATTGATCTCCAGCATCGCCATGTCTTTCTCGACAAAAGCTTTGTAGAGCTGGCCCATCAGCTTGACGCATTGCTTGACCAGAGCACCGTCGAGTTCCAGCGCAGCAGCCACCTTGCGGCCAATATAGGGGCTGTAGCCTGCGGCCGGATCAACATGGATGGTGTGGATCTTTTCCGGGGCTTCCTCGGCAACGGCCTCAATGTCCATGCCGCCTTCGGTAGAGCACACAAACGCCACGCGGCTGGTCGCCCGGTCCACCAGAATGGAGAGGTAAAGCTCGCGCGCAATGTCCGCGCCGTCCTCCACATAGATGCGGTTGACCTGTTTACCCGCTGCGCCGGTCTGTTTGGTGACCAGCGTATTGCCCAGCATCTGGGCAGCAAATTCGCGAACCTCGGCGGTGGATTTGGCGAGGCGGACACCGCCTTTTTCACCGGCTTCGGATTCCTTGAATTTTCCCTTACCGCGGCCGCCGGCGTGGATCTGGGCTTTGACGACCCAGAGCGGGCCGGGCAGGTTTTTCGCCGCCGCTTCGGCTTCAGCCGGAGTCATGGCGACCCCGCCATCAGCCACCGGCGCACCGAATGATTTCAGAAGAGTTTTGGCCTGGTATTCGTGGATATTCATGGATGAAAGCCTCGCGTGGGGGAATCAGCGGTCAGGCGGAAAGATATACCGGGCTTATAACACCGGCATGATAGGGCGCAATGCGCCTTTGCCCCTTCAATCGCAGAGGTCAGGTGCCGGCTTCGTCCGGATCAATTTCCGCCAGTTGGGCGGAGGTCGCATGAAGATTGACGAAATCCTCGCGTTCGGCCTCTGACGGAGCCGCTTTCTGACGTTTGCGCAAGCCCATGGACACCGCCAGCAAACCGCCGGCAATGGCCGAAACCAGGAAGACACCGCGCATCCCCAGCGGACTGGCATAGAGCGCGCCGGTTATCAGCGGACCGATGACAGAGCCCGTCGCCCAGACGAGCAGAAGGCCAGAGGCCATGGCCGGCAATTGGCCATGATCGGCGCGGTCGGCCGCATGAGCAATGGCGACGCCATAATGGGCCAGCGATGTGGCACCCCACAGACCGATCAGGATAATCCCGAACACCAGACCGGGATTTACAAATACCGTGAGCACCAGCGAAACGACGGCCCAGCCTGCGCCCAGAGCGCCGATGACCAGACGGCGGTCACAATGGTCGGAAATCTTGCCGGCCGGCCACTGGCTGGCCATTGAGGCGGCAAAGATCACGCCCATCACCAGCGCCGCAGCAGCAGTGGCGTTTTCATATGCGTCTTCACCGCCCAGCCCTCCGGCCCAGATCGGGATGAAAGCCAGCACACCGGTATTGACCAGACCTGCCGCGAACACTGCTATGGCAGCGGAAGGTGCGACTTTCAGGACCTCCAGCGGGGAGCCCTGCGGATGTTCCGGCAAAACCGGCTGGGCACGGCTTGTGGCAGCAATCGGTGATATCGCAAGAGCCAGAAACGCTCCAGCGGTCAGCAAGGCTGCGCCAATGCCTTCCGCACCGCCTGCGATCAGGAAGGGGCCGATGACAATCCCGGCGCGGCCGGCAATCTGATAGGCGGAAATCACACCGCCGCGGTTCTTGGCCGGCGTGGTATCGGCAATCCAGCTTTCCGCCACCGCGAACAGGCAGGCCGCACTGGCCCCGAAGACCAGACGCAGGACAAACCAGAGCCAGGCATTGGTGTCGAGGCCCAGAATCAGAGTGGCCGCTGCCGCCAAGCCTCCAGCCGCCGCAAAGGCGCGGATATGACCGATCCGTGAAATCAGCTTGGGGGCATAAAACGCTCCCGCCATGAAGCCGGTGGCATAGGCCGAGGCAATGGCACCAATGGTGACACCCGACCATCCGGCATCAGCCATGGTCAGCGGCAAAGCGACGTTCAACAAACCATTGGCGATCTGCCAGACACCGATAGCCAACATGACAACGGCAACATTGCGGTAGAAAATCACGATATATGTCCTAGACTCAAAAGTGGCATCAAATGCCCAAGCAACAGGAAGGCAATGACATGTTAAAGGGTATGGCCGCAATACTTTTCGCCGGGCTTGTGGCGGCCTGTACCGCCGAGGCTCCGCTTACCAGCGCCTCATGGCAGTTAAATGGCAGCGCCTCGGACATTACTGTGATCAGTGTGAAAAACGGTGATGTGGCCGAAATCAGCCGGTTTGAACAGCTGTCCGGTTCAGTGTCACCGGCGGGCGAAGCGCGGCTGAGCATTGATGCTGCGAGTTTTGAAAGCCATGTCGACATCCGTAATGAACGCCTGCGTGACATCTTTTTTGAAATCAGCGCCTTTCCGGATATCCGGCTCACCGCAAATCTAGATCCAGCTACATTTGAAAGCCTCGCCATTGGCGATAATCTGGAAACCGAGCTGCAATTGGCCATCAGCCTGCACGGGACGGTGCGGACAGTTTATGCGCCGGTGCGGGTGATCCGCAACGGCGAGGATAGCGTTCTGGTGGTTTCCGCAGAAGCCGCACTGATTGATGCCCGCGAATTCGGGCTGGGCGCAGCGGTCGAGGCGCTGGCCGGCATTGCCGGGCTGGACTCGATCACCCCAGTCTTCCCGGTCCATGTCTATCTGGTGTTTGAACGCAGCTAAGAGGGTTTGTAGCAGAGATAGACAATGTCCTGCTTGAAGAGGCCGTATTCCGGCTCTTCTTCGGGTGACAGTCGCCATTCGGTGACCTGAAAGCCGGCTTCCCGTACCCGATCGGCAAAGTCGCGCCCGTAATAACGGACATGGCTGGCATCGTCATAATGGGCGTACTTGTCCGCTGCAGAGATGACGTCCGGATTTTCATAGGTTTCCGCCCGCGCCCAGTTCTGCGGCACGGTGAAAATGGCAAGACCCCCGGGTTTGAGCACACGGAGGCTTTCGCGCATGGCCTTCCGGTCATCGGGCACATGCTCCAGAACATGATTGGCGATCACGACATCGACGCTGTTATCGTCAAACGTCATCGCCGCCATATCCATGGCGTGACGGGCCTTTCCCGGTACGAGGTCTGCGGTGTGATAGACTGGGCTATCGCCCATCATTTTTTTGAAATAGCCCTCGGGTGCAAAATGCAGGATGGAGCGGCCATCGGTCAGATCGATGGCTTCGCGTTCGAGGCAGATATGCAGCAGACGATGGCGCTCCCGGGACGAACAATTGGGGCATCGTCCATCCCAGCGCGGTGGTGTACCCAGCGCCAGAAAACGGCCTTCATAGCCGCAGATCGGACACAGCCGGTCCGGAGATTTCACCGAAAACTGGCGCGGATCGCGCAGCCGCGCCTGCAATGTCTTCAAGAAGACTTTCATCGTCTTGCCCCTTGAAATTCGTGTCTGGTATGCGTCCTAGCCGGTTTGCGCGCCAGGGCCAAATGAAGAGCGCCGCTGACCGGGGTCGCGGTCAGCGGCGCGTCATGTCTGCAAGCCCGGAGAGTTATCGAGCCAGATGTCTTGTCAGGACATAATCCAGCGAGATAGCGCCTGATCCGCGTCCGGCAAGATAGAGCAGGGGGATCAGCCAGAGCGCCACAGTTCCCCAGAAATGGACATTGGTCGGGAAGACAAAAATCTGGATCACCAATGTCATGGCGATCAGCCCTGTTGCGGCAAATCGCGAGAACAGCCCAAACACAAGAAGAATGGGCAGAATGCCCTCACCCATCGTGGCCATCACGGCTGCGATGGAGCCGGGCACGAACGGCAGGGCGAACTGACCGCCTTCTGCAAACTGGTTGAACGTTGATTGTTCAATGGTGACCGGGAAAGCGGGTATTTTTATCAGCGACCGCTGGATTTCGAAATCATTGATCACCTCGACATAGTCGAACAGGCCATTGGTCTCGACCTTGTTGAGGAAGGACCGCCAAAAAACGCCCGCAATGGCGAGGCGCGCAAACAGCGCCAGAAGATTGTGAGAGATGAGGTCCTGAACCTTGCCATAAACCTGATGATAGAGCGCACCTGCTGCGCCCAGAACCGGCGGATTACCGTCGAATTTTTGCGTGCTCATGTTTCTTTTCCCATGAAAATGCCTTGCTTCAGCAAGGCAATGAATAAAGGAGCGGGCTCAACGCCTGGAAAGCTGTCGGCCACCGCATTTGAAGCCGCCGCGAAATTCTGGCCCGCGCCGATGCGGCTGATGAAGAGTGCCTCCGCCGGTGATAACCGGCGGTAGCGGACCTCCATATGCGGGCGATGGACCAGTGCGATTTCCCCCCCCGCATCAAGCGAGATTTTGCGGACCGTCTCGTCCTCGCGATTGGTGCGCCATATGGAAAACGCCGGGCAATCCGATGCCAGCGTCCGTACGGACGGATGCAGCCCCGGCGCCATGGTGGACAGCTCATCGGGTGTCAGGCCTTTCACATCGGCCAGTTTCAGAGGTGTTGCATCCGGTGAATGATGCGCTTCCAGCCAGGCGCGCTCAATCCGTGCCACGTCTGCCAGATAAACAAGCGGGCGGGCCGGCTCGAACATTTCAATGAAATCGGCAAAGCCGTCTCCGTAGAGCGTCAGTGTGCGCCCTGAAGGAGGATGAGCCGCCCAGAAAGCCCGCGCCATACCTTGAAAGAATTGTTCGCCAACCAGACGCTTGATCGCTGGATAGGCATCACCGAGCGTATCGGCGGCACCTTTGACGACATTGTTGCGATAGACTTTGAATTTGGTGGCGGGCTCGCCCTCGGTGAAGGCGGCCAATGTTGAGGCATCGCCGGATTTCACTGCGCGCGCAAAAACATCATGGAACTCAGCCATCGGCGGCCTCCAGAACGTCCTGCGCCCGGCCGCGTTCGAGCATCAATTGATCAAAGGGCGGCAGATTGCTGTCCCGTTCGATCAGGGTCGGTTTGGTCCCGATTTTCCTGATCGTGTAGTCATAGAGCTTCCAGACATCATCGATCACGGGTGCGCCATGCGTGTCGATCAGCAATTGATCGCCCAGATTCTCGTCCTGCTCATGACCGGCGAGATGAATTTCACCCACCGCCTCGCCCGGCACATCGTCAATATAACTGTAGGGATCCTGGCCCAGATTCCAGCTGGTGACGAAAACATTGTTGACATCCAGCAACAGGCCGCAGCCCGTGCGCCGGACAGCCTCTGCAAGAAAGGCCTGTTCGGACATTTCCGATTTCAGCGGCAGATATATGGACGGATTCTCGATCAGTATTTTCCTGCCCAAAGCGTCCTGCGTTTCATCAACATGAGCGCAAAACCGGTCAAGCTGAGCCTGAGTATAGGGTGTGGGGAAGAGATCGCCGAAATAGGTGCCGTCATGAGCACACCAGGCGAGGTGTTCGCTCATCAAGGCCGGCTGATAACGGTCAGCGAGCGCGCGCAGCCGTGTCAGGTGAGCCCGGTCCGGACGGTCGGCCCCGCCTAGCGAGAGTGCGACGCCATGAAGCGAAAGGGGATGCTCCTGGCGGATCGCCTCCAGCCACGCCAGACGCGGGCCTCCGGCCGTCATGTAGTTTTCAGGATGCACTTCCGCCCACAACCCTTCTTCCCTACTATCAAGCACACTGCGGTAGTGCTGAGGCTTGAGGCCGATTCCGGCACCCATTTCGGGTGCCGGAACCAGTTCAGGTTGGACGGAGGCCATCCGGGAATTGGCCTTACGGGCGCTCAACAGGCTCAAGCGAGCCATTGCCATAAGGTGTTTCGATGGTCGTGCAGGTGCCTTCTGGAACAAGGCTCCAGGCATTGCCCTGATAATCAACCGTGGACGTGCCTTCGCACGATGTGCCGGGGCCAGCCGCGCAATCATTTTCGCCGGCCAGTGCGATGCCGTAACAACGTTCCATGTCGCTCATGCCTTGCATGGCGGAATCGTCTGCCGACACAGCGGCCGACAGGGACAGTGCCAAAGCAGACGCGGCGAGAGTGGCAAATTTGGTTTGGGTGTTCATGGTCTATGACCTCCTTAGGGTTTAACTCGTGCCGGACAGGATCAGTCCCGTCCGGCGAGATGCAAGATGACCTGTTTGGCCGCTGACTTCCAATCACGACTGAACGCTCACGCTCACGCCCGCGTTACCGCAATATCATTATCCCCTGGTCTTTGTGAACAATCGGTAAGGTCAGCGCGGCGCGAGATCGTAGAGGGAAATCGCCACATCCCTTACAGCCAGCCCGTTGGCGTCGCGGATTTCGAGGCTCAGGGATTGAGCCTCCCAGTTCACATCAATCACGCCATAATTCACGGGGGCAAACATATCGCCGATGCGATGCGGGCCGGATTCGTTGTTTTCGTCCTGAAAAGACCTGTTGAGCGATGAAGAAGTAATCTCGTAAAGGGGGTAGCTGATCACGTCGTCGCGAACATAGAGGCCCGCGGAATGGCGGTCGCCCGACATCAGGATCACGCCTTCGGCACCGGTCTGTTCCAGCAGGTTGTAGAAGCGCGCCCTTTCCTGCGGCAATGTCCGCCAGGCTTCCCAGCCATGACCGTCGGCATGGACCTGGATCGAGCTGACAATCAGGCGGAGATCGGCAGGCACCAAAAGCTGGTCTTCCAGCCAGGCCCATTGGGCATCGCCCAGCATGTCCTGATCTCCCGCTTCAGATGGAATATAGCGCTCGCGCCCCACAGCTCCACGCTCCGGCGTTGGCGTCAGATCCGAGCGGAAATAGCGCGTATCGAGAAGAATGATCTGCGTGCGCTGCCCCTCTGGCCCGAAGACCCGGGAGGTGTAGATGCCGTCACGCTGACGGCGCTCATCCTCCGGGGAAATGGTCCAGAAATCGAGAAACAGACGCTCTGCATATTCCTTGAAAGGAAAGCTCCGGCCAAAATCATTCAGCCCGTAATCATGATCATCCCAGACCGCCAGCATCGGGATGCGGGCGCGCAAAGCCTGAAATTCCGGCGAGGCGGCCAGCGCCGCATAGGCTGAGCGCAGTTCCGGCAGGGCTGCATCCCAGGACCATGCATCGCCGTAAACATTATCACCCGCATAGATAAAGACATCGGGGTTATCGGCAGCAACCCGCTCAAGGATTTCCATGCCCTCCCGTTCCGGATCATGGCAGGAGCCAAAGGCGATGCGGGTGAGGGTCTGGGCCGGATCGAGCGATGCAGAGGGACCTGCTGACGGGTGATCCAGATCGAGCTGATCATAATAGGGCCGCAACGCTTCAAAGACGGTGCGCGGTGGAGCTTCGGCTGACGGTGTCGCGGCCTCCTCCTGTGCCTGGAGTGGTGTGGCCAGAAGTGCAAACGGAAGCAGGGTGAGACAGGCGCGCATCGAATTCTCCATCCAGTGTTTTCCTCCACTTACACCGGAATTGTGAAAGTGACACGACGTTTACGGGTCCGGGCGCGGAAGAGACTTCTGTAGAAGCGCACCGGTCTTCCTTTCGGGACCGGCACCTGCCGGGCCCCTACCCACCGAAAAACAGCTGCCACATCAAACGACCGGGCATGAAGGCAAACAGGCCCGGTACAATCAGCGCGCCAAAGAAAAGGCCAAGCGCGTCGTTGCGGTGCCTGGCCGTCCGCCTCTTCCGCGCATTCATGATGATGCCGACAATGCCGACCAGAGTCAGCGGAACAAAAATGTGGATGAAGCTGAAATTGCCCTGATTGATCTCGCGAATAAAGATTGCGGTCACCGCCGCCGTCAGCATCAGACCCACCCAGACATAGCCCAGCGTCCGGTGCGGGATGGTGCCTTTCGGAGCCAGGAGCTGGACCAGGCCGAGCCCCAGCGCGGCGGTTGCCGATCCGGCATGGATCTGGATGATCAGGGGTGCACTTGCGAAAGCCGCGAAGTCAAGGCTGACCCGGCTGTATTCACCGGCAAAGGCGCGGACAAATTCGCCCAGCCCGAAGCCGTTGAAATACCCGGCCTGCGCAAGCGCCGCGCCGACAATGACGGCAACGAGGCCGAAACCGATCACAAAATGACGGATGGTATTCATGGATCTCTCCCCTTTGGAAACAAGCGATGGCTTTTCCTGCC
>Ga0066644_10001098_pt1 | contig 15697 bp, 8 predicted proteins | sample CryGeyCG2114_020_FD_62735 | JGI IMG/M metagenome (GOLD analysis project Ga0066644, IMG submission 62735) | Groundwater microbial communities from aquifer - Crystal Geyser CG15_big_fil_post_rev_8/21/14_0.20 | ecosystem: Environmental > Aquatic > Deep subsurface > Groundwater | place: USA: Utah...
AAGGAGCTTCAATTGAATGCCTCGCTCTACTCGCTGCTACAGATTCTTTCGGTGTCTGTTTTTGAGAAAACCCCGCTGCATCAGGCTTTGTCAGGGGGCGATCAACTTGCAGAACAGACAGATTTTGCTAACCAGCTAAATTTGTTCGACTTTTAACCGGACACTACTGGACTGCAATGTATTGCAAGACAGTCATAGATTATTGGCTAAAAAGTGTCTAGTGAATCGGGGGCGATTCAATCCTTGCCGGAATGTGTAACGTCCTCAGACGTCCAGAAATGAAGCTATTTTTCATCCGCCCATCCTATACGAGAGTCCGCTCTGGATAACTCTGGCGCACCTGAAATGATGTGGTTTTCAATCGGTTTGTATTTTTGCAAATTAATATATCCCGGCAGAGACAGGGGCGAATAATGCCATTTATAAAAACAACAGCTGCTTGAGATTTTAATTTTCGTCGTGTGCGACGTGATTTGTCGCGACATGCAGGTACTATCAAACTTCGCCTCCCAACAATTACATCCTTTCAAGCAAGGATCATTTATATGCAAGTTCCAAATTCAGAAGTCGCAGCAGCAAAGAAATTGCTGGAATCACACCCGGATTACAAAGTGTTGCAGAGGATTCAGCCCTGTATGAATTTCGCCAAGAGCGATGGCCAGCCTTTGTCTAAAGGCGTAGTCATCGATACTGAAACGACAGGGCTGGATCCTGACCGAGACGCGATCATTGAGCTTGGGATGATCCTGTTCGAGTTCGATCCTGAAACTGGCATGGCATACCGCGTCTTGGAAACATTCGATCAACTGGAAGACCCAGGGGTTTCTATTGCGGAAGAATCGACGGCAGTGCATGGCATCACCGATGAAATGGTCGCCGGAAAGATGATCGATGATGGCCGTGTGGAACAGTTTCTGGATGGCGTCAGCTTGGTCGTTGCTCACAATGCCAAGTTTGATCGGGTATTCCTTGAGAAGCGACTGCCTGTTTTCAAGACGATACCATGGGGGTGTTCTATTGCACAGGTTGATTGGAGCGGGGAAGGGATCGGATCGGCCAAACTTGAATACATTGCTTGCCAATACGGCATGTTCTATGAAGCCCATCGGGCTGAGGAAGATTGTGTCGCGCTGTTAGAGATACTTCAGCAAAAACTTCCTCGCTCAGGGGAAATTGTTTTCAAGTCAATTTTGAGAGATCTGCACCAGGCAAGCTTTAAGCTAAGTGCCTTGAAATCGCCGTTTGAAACCAAGGATGATCTCAAGTCGCGTGGATACCGCTGGGACGGCGAAATGAAATGTTGGCACACCACTGTAGCGGGCTCGGATGCTCTTGATGGAGAGATCGCTTGGTTGAAGGCGAATATCTACGGGGGTAAACCGGCAAGGATTGAAATCGAAGAGCAGAACGGACTGAACAGATTTTCTGCCCGCGCAGGAAAGCTTACGGTCAGAGACATTTAATAAAATCGAGTGATTTTCTCGGCGTGCAGAAGGGGGTAAAACCTCTCTATCTATGTTGGGCTATGCGACACATATCGTCGCAACACTGGTGACAATACGATTATTGTCAACGAACCGGTCAACAGCCCATGAGCATGCTCCTCGATTCCATCATCGCACGTCAATCTGCTTCCAAGCGCCATAAGCGGTTTCAGAGCGAGATGGAAGCCTACCAGCCCTTGCTGGCATTCTGGTTATTGGAACTGACCCTATCATTAGGGTGGTACAGGAAGTCCAATAAACGACGCGGCTGGATCATTGAGGCTGAGGAATTTTCGATAATCACCGGCATCAAAATCGACAATGAATCAGATTTTGATGATATCGAAATCACGGAGCAAAGCACCCCCCGAAAAAAACGTCAGCATTCGGATGAGGAGATACGCCGCATTCTGGATTCGCGTCTTGCGCATTTCCGCAAGCAGAAGATTAGCGACAGTAGCCATCTGCTCGGAAACATCGACTTGCTTGGCGATATCATCGGATTGAACCAAGCCGAGAGAGCCATTCTTTGCTTCGTGACCGCGCTCCAAGTCTTTCAGGTCTTCAGAGATGCCATTTCCGTGATACGGCACAAAACATCCATCAATGAGATGGCCGGCATCATTGCGCATCTATTTGGCCAATCTGAAGACGCTGTGCGAGCAGGATTGTCGCTGGATTCGACGCTGTTCGTGGCCGGTCTCATGGAACTTGATTCGCATAGCAGCGACATGGAGGACAAGCTGTCTTTATTGCACGGCTTGGGTTGTTTGCTCACGATGGAATACGCCACCCCGGAAGCGCTGATGGACCGGTTTTTGAAGCGTGCGGGGGAGGCGAGCCTGACCCTTGATAACTTCCCCCACCTTGCTCAGGACGCCACTACGCTCGCACAGTATCTTGCCCGTTCGATTCAGGGCAGAGAGCATGGCACCAACGTACTGATTTATGGCGTTCCCGGCACGGGCAAGACAGAGTTCGTCAAAGCAATCTCGTTGTCCTTGGGAGTTGAGCTATACGAGATCTCATTTTCTGATGGTGATGGGGCGCCCATCACAGGCAAAGACAGACTGATGGCATATAACCTTTGTCAAAGAATGCTGAGCCAGAAGCAGAATGCCCTGCTCATGTTCGATGAGATCGAAGATGTATTCCCCGGCAGCAGTGGATTGCTGGAGCTATTCGGCATCGAGGGAAGCGAAGGCTCAGAGAAATCCGGTAAAGCATGGATCAATCGGATATTGGAGCGCAACACCACCCCCGCCCTCTGGATCACCAACGATGCGGACATTGATCCGGCCTATTTGCGCCGTTTCGACTATTCAGTCCGATTCCCGGTTCCTCCCCAGAAAGTGCGCATGGAGATCGCCCGGCATCACCTGCGGCAATTCAGCCCCAAAGAGGATTGGCTGGCAAGGATCGCAGCCAGCGAGCAGATGACGCCAGCCCAGTACGAGCGCGCAGCCAAAGTAGCGCGCTTGAGCAGTGGTAACGACAATGCACAGGCAATGCGCCTCGTCGAGCAGGCGCTGGAACGGAGTGCCAGTCTGCTCGGGCAGAAATCCGTACCGGCTCGGAATACGCTCCATACCGGCTACGACCTAGGGTTCACCAACGCCAGCATACCCATGGCCAGCATCCTCGAGGGTCTCAAGAAACGGCGCCAAGGCACATTCTGCTTCTACGGTCCGGCGGGCACCGGCAAGAGTGAGTTGGCGCGCCATATCGCCGATGAACTCGGCATGCCCTGCATCGTGCGTCGCGCATCGGACATACTCAGCATGTGGGTCGGCGGCTCGGAAAGGAACATCGCCCAGATGTTCTCCGAGGCACGCCAACAAGAGGCCGTACTGGTGCTGGACGAGGCGGACAGCTTCCTGGCAGACCGGCGCGACGCCCAACGCAGCTGGGAGGTAACCCAGGTCAACGAGTTGCTGACCCAGATGGAAGCCTTCAACGGCATATTCGTCTGCACCACGAACCTGATGGACAGGCTCGACCAAGCCAGCCTGCGCCGCTTCGCCTTCAAGGTGATGTTCGACTATCTGAATCCGGACCAGCGCTGGGAGATGTTCCTGCGCGAGTACCACAGGCTAGGCGGGCAAGAGCCCGATGTGACGGACTGGGAGCGCAGAGTCCGCGACCTCATCAAACTCACACCGGGTGATTTCTCGGTGGCGGCGAGACAGTTCTCCATCCTTAACGTGCCGGTCACGGCTGCCGAGATGTATCGGCAACTGCTGGATGAGTGCCGCGTGAAGGGTGGATCAGTCGGCAAGATCGGCTTCTAGGGGTGAGCATGAAAGATACCGGCATGGAATTCATCTCAATCGCGCTCTGCGCATCCCAATTGAAAGAAGATGTTGAACACATCTATGGGCGAGAAAACCGGATCATCATCGGAGATCCCCGCTTCGATCTTTTCAAAGCCTGGGAAGGGTGGCCTGGTGGACCGGCAAAAGGCGAGGTGATGCTTATCGCCTCGAGAAGTAAGGAGGCGCGGGCGGTGGCCTCCAGAAAGATGGCAATCCACTATGCCCTAAAAATGAAGCAGACCTTGGTGGTGTTTCCGGAAAAGAAATTCTTCCGCTATTTGAAGGAAATGGTGGACGATCTGGCCGAGGTGCCCCCAGAGACCGCCATCTACGATGGCCGTCTGGAGGGGGTCGACCTGCGCAGGGTGAGAAGTGCGTTGGCATATCTGATTCAAGCGTCCCTATCCGTCGGGCCATCCTACGATCTGGAAGCAGCCTGCGCCGAGGCGTTCAGCCTTATCAGAGGGCGCGGGAAAAATGGCGCAGTCCTCGTCGACAATGTCCATGGATTCATGGATGGACATCGCACGATGGTGAAGCCGGAGACGGTGCTGGTGAGACTTCGTTCCTTGGCACGTGAACTCAACGTCCCGGTGATCGCCTTGCATCCCTTGCCGCCAGATGAAAGTCACCCTCATACCCTGACGCGCCAGGAACTGAATAATATGGAGCGTCTGGCAAAGTGTGTGAATTCGACGCTTCTACTTTCCAAGGAAGACGATGGGCTGAGGTTCCTTCGCCCAAAAATCGCGGTTACGGGGTAAAGGTATTGAAGATATGATTGAGCGGCTGCCGAGTTATTGCGGACCACAGAGGGCATCGCAATCAAGCACATCTCCAACATCCAGGAGGCGGACGAACTGACCAAGGCAACTACTTCCAATATGGAAGTAGTTCAACAAGAGCATTGAGAGAAACCTAGATGACACAGAAAACAAACTTCAAAGCACACACACTAAAAAATCTGCACAAGTTCTTGCATGAGGGCAAATTTGCCGTGCCAAAATTGCAAAGAGTGTTTGTTTGGAACGGGTCCAAGGCGGCCAAATTGTTGGATAGCGTTTATCGCGGGATGCCGATTGGTTCATTAACAGTTTGGGATACACCAAAAGGCAACAAACACCTACTGCGAGTCAATACGACTGTCCTGCCTCATTTCAATGATGCCAACCCGCGTGTTTGGTTTCTGCTTGACGGTCAACAACGCTTGTCGGTGTTGCATCGTATTTTGGAGGGTGGGGTTGTATCGAATGGTGCGCATGTACAAGTCGATTTTTCAAAAGTCGTCTTTCGAGTGACCGATGGTGAAGATCATCCGCGATTTGATTATCGAAAACCTGTGCCAAAGGTTTGGGTCAGCATTACAGATGTGCTTGCAGCAAGTTGGAAATCAAAGTTTATTGGCTTGAGCAAACGTCAATTGAATCGAGTTGAAGAATGTCGCAATAGGCTATTTAAATATGAAGTTCCTGTCGTAAGTGCTGGCATGGATAACATAGATGAGGCGCGCGAACTATTTATTCGTATCAATTCCAGCGGAACCCCGCTGGGTGCAGCTGATCGTGCATTTGCCCGAGCTTCGCAATTTGACCTGCGAGAACTTGCCGCGGCATCCTGGGAGAAACTGCCGTATAAGTTTCAGGGTTTGTCAGACGAAGTGTTGCTGCAAACACGCGCGTTGTTAGATGGCGTTCAGGAGGTTGGTGTAGATGCCATGACTAAAGTCGTGAACATGTGGGATCAGCGTATTCGTGAAGATGAAGCCGCCATCAAGCAATTCACAAAAAAATGGGATTCTCAGCAGGCAGCAATGGGTCATGCGTTAGATCTATTGAGTAAACAATTTAGTGTGCTCGACGATGGGCTGCTGCCATATCAAAACATGGTCTCGACCTTAACCTGTTTTTTTTGCGATCACGCCAAGCAACCCACCAAAGTCCAGTTGCTAGAGATTCGAAAATGGTTCTGGGGAACAGCACTTGGTCAGAGGTATTCAGGTAGCGGGTACCGGAACAACATTCTAGGGGACGTTGAATTCTTTAGGGAGCTTGCGGCGGGCAAGTCGGTGCGATTCAGACTGGCCGAGCCAATTGATCCTGCCGACATTCGCAGAGCAACCTACGGTAAGCGCTCGTCAATTTCAGACGCATATTTTTGCCTTTTAATTAAACAAGTGCCGCTATATTTATCCAACAGCAACCCGATGAAGTTGGAAGAATGCGCAAGTGCCGCTAACCGTAAGCATAAACATCATATATTTCCTCGAAAATTCTTATTGAGCAAGGGCGTTGGCAAGGTCGGGTTGAATTCGATATTGAACCTCTGTTTCATACCGGCAGCAGAAAATTGTGAGTTTGGTGCGCGCCCTCCTATTAAGTATTTAGAATCGTATTGGGATAAACATCACTTCGCAAAAGTAATGACCCGGCATTTGATACCTCATGACGATGATGCAGGTCTGTGGGATGCCAGCAAAAATGGGTATGCACTATTTTTGAAACAGCGTGAAAAGCTAATCTGCGATGCGTTTGAAGCCGCGGCGGGCTATAAGATTTTTAGGCGGGGTCAAACTTGATCCGAGAATGTTGGGGGAGTGGTGCAATGCTTTTCTTGCAACAATAATGGCTTGGTTATTTAGGAGTGATTAATAGTGGCTGGAGCATACGAAAAGGCATTAACAATTACAGAAGCTATTGATGCGATCAATGGGCGGGATTATCTGCTTCCCGCTATTCAGCGAAAATTTGTCTGGAGCAGCCAGCAGATTTGCGTGTTGTTTGATTCGATTATGCGTGGCTACCCAATCAACAGTTTTATGATGTGGGAAATCACAAGTGGCGATATAAAGAATAGCTACAAATTCTACGAATTCTTAAAAGGCTTCTGTCAGCGCTTCAACGACGAGAACCCTCATGTCGCAACCAGTGCCAGCTTTAAGGATTTCAAGGCGGTCATTGATGGCCAGCAGCGCCTTACGTCCCTCTATATTGGCTTATGCGGCACTTATGCATACAAGCAACCAAGGGTGTGGTGGCCGAATACGAAGGACGATGTACTACTGCCACCCAGGAAGCTTTATCTGGATCTGTTGCATCCGATCAAGGCGGATGAGGATGAAGCGCTCATGAAGTACAACTTCAAGTTCCTGACCGAGTCACAGTTTGATGAATCTAAGGTATGTCATCCTGCAGAGCACCACTGGTTCTGTGTGCAAGAGATATCGCGGATGCCAAAAGTGGACGGAGGGAACCACGTATGCAGCAAAGTGGTTAAGCCGTATCTTGAACAGCATGGCCTGCAGGACAATGAATTTTCTCAGGATACCCTATCGCAACTATATGATGTGATTCGGGTGCAGAAGCTGATCCATTATTTCAACGAGACCTGCCAGGAGCCTGACCATGTCTTGGATATCTTCATTCGTACCAATAGCGGCGGCACCAAACTCGATTTCTCCGACTTGCTGATGTCTATTGCGGTTGCAAACTGGGATGGGGATTTCAGGACGGAGGTTGATGAGCTCATCAGACAGATACACCAAAGTGATGAGATGGGTTTCTATCTGGAACGCGATTGGATATTAAAAACCTGTTTGATGCTTACCGGAGCAGACATCAAATTCAGAGTCGAGAACTTTAAGTCGGCCCAAGTCGAGGCAATACAAAGCGAGTGGGTAGGAATTAAGGAGTGCATTAAAGCGACCTTTAAGCTGATTCGCAGATTCGGAATAAATCCTCAGTCGTTGACTTCGAAAAATGCCGTCATCCCAATCTGTTACTACCTGTATAAGAAGAAGGTTCAGGACGGCCCTCTGTATGGCAGCATAAATAATTTGGCTAAACACGACGAAAAGCGTTCCAATATGAGTAGGTGGTTTTATATGGTCCTGCTCAAGGGCGTATTCGGTGGGCAGGCCGATGCAATTCTCGGCAGTATGCGAGATGTGCTGGACAAGAATATTAACGATGAGGTTTTCCCGTTGGCGCAAATAGTGGAGCGTTACCAAGCCACAAATAAGGATTTGCGCTTTGATGATGCATACATTGAAAGTTTGCTAGATACTCAGTATGGAGAAGGACGCTGCCGCGCGCTGCTGCATTTACTATTTCCGGAAATGAACCCGACAGAAATTTTCCATATCGATCACTTGCATCCCAAGGTTGTATTCGAGAGAAGCAGCCTTAAGCAATTCGATTTTCTACGAAAAAATCCAGAGCTCATGGGGTTTTTTAGCGATGTGCGTCATTGGAATTCGGTCGCCAATTTGCATCTTCTGAACGATTCACAAAATCTCTCCAAAAAGGATAAGCCGCTAAAATCATGGCTGGAGGCACCCGGCATGCACTTGGATGCAGCTAGCCTATTGGCGGGTGGGGCCAGTCTTGAATTCGAGGCATTCAAGGACTTTTATTCGAAACGCAGGGATGCCTTAAGAACAAGGTTAGTTAGTCGTGTATACATGACTTCATCACTGACCATCGATACGGCAAATGATGATTTTGACGAAGAAGTGGTTGAGGAATCGAAAGCCTGACTGATCTGACACGACAAGTGCTAATTGTTGGCAAGATTGATGCGACACATCCTGCCGCACCGCTGGTGTACATTCTACCTAAATGAATTTCCATAGACGGGCCACCTTCGAAAGCAAATCCAACATGAAAATCCGCTTCGGTCTCAACCTGGATGGTCAGCATGGCTGGCATGTGCGCGATACGCTGAACGGGATCACGGTTGGGGCTAGCGGTATGCTGGGGATACTTGAGCCGCAGCTTGGCTTGATCGCCGATGCCGTTCCGCAGTCCCGCCGCGTTGTCCAATATCTGGAATGCCTTAAGCAGTGCGACCACCCCAAACGTTTCTATCATCGCAGCCTTGAGGCCGATGAACTGGGCACTGCCGCCACCTTGCTCAACTGGCGTGATCAGTGGCAGCTGCATGGTTGGGAGGGGAAGGTGCCTGCTGGTGCTTCCGTGCGTTTACAGGACATGGCTGAGGTGGAGCAGGTCGCCTGTACCAAGGTTGCGCCGTCTGAAGGCGAGCGTCTGGCAAGCATCCTCCAGGTCATGGAGCGCCGCACTCCGGCAATTTCCGCAATCACTCTGACAGAACCACTCTCCAATCTCCCGAAGCGTTGGCAGCAGGTGTTGGCGCGTTTACCCGCTGAGTATGTGCCCTTTGCGCGTTCAGACGATTCTGGTCAGTTCCTGAACGCCCTGCAGGACCGTCTGATCCGTGCGCAGGCAGGCGAATCGTTCAAAGCCGATGACAAGCTCGACTATCAAGCGGATGGCTCGGTTGTCGTTGTGCGTGCTGAGACGCGGCTGCTCGCGTCTCGCTGGTTCGCGGAATATCTGGGGCAGGGTATCAGCGACGGTGTGCTGGTTGCCTCCGACAGTGCGGCACTGCTGGATGATATCGTGGCCGCATCCGGACAGGCGCGGCATGGTTTGGGTGAATCGAGTGCCTATCGTCCCGCCTTGCAGATTCTGCCGATGGCGTTGGCCCTGCTGTGGGCGCCACTGGATTTCAATGTGTTGATCTCCTTTCTGAGCCATCCGGTGTCGCCTGTGCGCAGTTATGCGCGCCGCCAGCTCGCAGGCAAGCTCGCTTCGAAGCCGGGCCTCGGTGGTGATGATTGGGAAATAGTGCTTGCCGATATCGACAAGCACTATGGGGTTGAAGCGTCCATTGTGCGCGAGCAGATCAGCACTTGGATCGACCACCCGCGTTTCGATCAGTCTGTGGGTGTGCCTGTCGCAGAGGTATTGTCGCGCGCGCAGAAGCTCGCTGATTTCTTCCGGGCACGATTGGGAGAAGAGGATGAGGCCGAACGGGCATCCTGGAATGCCGGTTTTTCGCAGACGGCTGCATTCGTGAGCACGCTTGAGCAACTGCAGCAAAGCGGTACAGATATCATCCGCCCCCGCCAGTTGCAGAAGCTGTTGGCGCAGGCTACTTCCCGTGGTTCATCCAACCCAAAACTGGTCGCGGAAGTAGGATCTCTTGCCGTGGTGGATGATCCTGCCGCGCTGGTCGAGCCATTCGAGCAGGTCATCTGGTGGCAGCCGGTGATGCCGCGCATCCCCGATTCCTATCCCTGGTCGATCTCAGAACAAAAACAATTGGCAGAGGCGGGCGTAGAACTGCCCGATATTGCCGTGAAGCTGGAAGCACTTGCGGCCGACTGGTTGAAGCCGATCCTGGCTGCCCGCGAAAAGATCGTGATTGTGCTGCCCCCCAAGGATGCAGAAATCCATCCGGCTTGGCAGATGATCTCTGCTATGGTTCGCGACATCCCTGAGTTCCCAATCGAATCGGTATTTTCGGGTAAGGTCCATGGGGTGCAGAAAGTGATTAAAGCTCCCCATACGCCTTTGCCCGTGGCGAAGCGCTGGTGGCATCTGCCAAAGGACACGCCGATCCCTCGGCGTCAGTACGATTCGTTCTCCAGTCTCGAATCGTTCCTGTTCAACCCGTATCAGTGGCTGTTGCGCTATCCGGCGGGGCTCAAGGCATCGAACATTTTGTCGGTCAGTGACGGATTCCTGCTTGATGGCCAGCTGGCCCACGATCTGGTTGAACGATTTTTTTTGCTTCCCAATCCGCTGTCGATGTCCGAGGAGAAGGTGCTTGCCTGGTTCGATGTGACTCTTCCGCAGGTGGTTGAGACCGAAGGCGCAGTGCTTCTTATGCACGGCCGGGGCTCCGACCTTGAAGGCTTGCGCTATCGCCTGCGCAGGACGCTCATCACCATGCTTGCCCAGTTTAAGGCGGCGGAAGTCACTGAGGTTCAGTCCGAGCTGGAATTGAAGGGGCATTACTCGGGCGGTGAAATCAAGGGCTATGCCGACCTCGTTCTGACCAATCGCAAGGGCAAGCATGCCATTGTGGATATGAAGTGGTGGGGTACAAAAAAATATACCGGGAAGCTGGTTGAGAACAGTCATCTCCAGCTCGGTATTTATGCCGAGCTGATGCGCCAGAAGACGGGGAAATGGCCCGATGTTGCTTACTACATCTTGGCTGAAGCCAAGCTGTTTGCACAGCACGATGACTACTTCCCGGAAGGTATCAAGGTGAACAAGAAGATCGAAGAATCCACGCCGCATCTGTGGGAGCGCTTCAAAAAGAGCCATGCCTGGCGTGCAGAGCTGCTCAAGCAAGGCAAGATCGAGGTGGTGCTGGAACGCATCGAGGAGTCGGATGAATCGGTTACTCCTGAAGACGGCCTCACCCCTGAGTATTTGAAACCGGAATACAACGATTACCTCACTCTGTCCGGCTGGAGGAAAGCATGAGCGGCAAGCTGCATTTCATCAGCGCGGGCGCCGGCAGCGGTAAGACCTACCGGCTCACCCAGATCTTGCACGCCAAACTTTCAGCTGGAGAGATCCGACCATCCGGCGTCATCGCCACTACGTTCACGCGCAAGGCGGCGACTGAGTTGCGTGAGCGGGTTCGATCTCACTTGCTGGAACAGGGTGCCTACCGGATCGCGAACGCAATGGGGCAGGCACGGATCAATACCGTTAACAGTGTCTGCGGAGGTCTGTTGTCGCGCTTTGCCTTCGAGGCTGGCATGTCCACGGAACAGCAGGTGCTGGAAGAAGGGCAGGAAGTCATACTGCTGGACCGGGCCATCGATGCGGTTATGGAAGATGACGAGACTGCGAAGCTGCTCGCGATAACGCGCCGTTTGAGCATCGAGGAATGGAAAGGGGAGCTGGCTGAGCTCATCAAGCAGACTCGCGCCAACGACATCAATATCGACTCGCTTCCCGGCTTCGCAAAACAGAACGCCGATGACCTGCTGAGTCACTTCCCCAAAGTTACCAAGGATGATCTGACTGCCAATCTCATCAAGGCCATTGAGCAGTCGCTTCCGGAGTTGGAGAAGGTGGCCGATGAGGGGAAGCAGAAAGGCACCAACAAGTATCTTGCCCTTGTTAAGGATATGCGCAACAAATTGCGCACGGGGGACGCTGCCTGGAGTGACTGGGCGAAAGTGGCAAATGAAGCGCCACAGGCGTCTCTCCGGCATATCGCGGAGAACATCGGCGGAGTCGCTGGCCGCTATGCCGAGCATGCCGGGTTGCATGCTGATCTGCGCGACTATCTGCAGATGATTTTCGGTTTGTGCGGCAAGGCATTGCAGGGCTACGCCGATGCCAAGCGCGAAATGGGCGTGCTCGACTTCACCGATCAGGAACACCTGCTGCTCAAAACGCTGGATGATGCGACGGTAGCAGCCACCCTGCGCGAGGAGCTGGATCTGCTGATGGTGGACGAGTTCCAGGATACGAGCCCGATCCAATTGGCGTTGTTTCTGAAACTGGCGCAGTTCGCCAAGGAGATCTACTGGGTAGGCGACATCAAGCAGGCCATCTATGGTTTCCGTGGCAGTGATACTGCCCTCATGAAATCCATCCTGGATGCGCTGACCGCGATGGGCGGTGACAAGGAGGTATTGGACAAGTCATGGCGCTCGCGCAAGCCTTTGGTCGACCTGGTGAACGATGTATTTATTCCCGCATTCTCGTCCAGCCTGAAGGCTGAAGAGGTGAAACTGAAGGCGGAGCGCACGGAACCCTTGAAGGGAGCGGCATTCGCCAACTGGATGCTGAATGGCAGTAACGTCGACACCCGTATCTCGGCTTTGGGCGCTGGTGTGAGGCAGCTGGTTGCCTCGGGCTACCAGGTCTATGACAAGCCGGCCATGCAGATCCGCCCAGTTCGCTTCGGGGATGTGGCCATCCTGTCACGCTCCAACGACAACGTGGGGAAGATCGCTTTTGAGCTCCGCGCACAGGGAATCCCCGCTGCCATCGAGCAACCCGGACTACTGAGAACTCCGGAGGCCGTGCTGGCGATTGCCTGCCTGCGCCGTCTCAACGACCCGTCTGACACGATTGCCAGTGCCGAAATCCTTTCGCTCGCAGGTTGTGAGGAGCCTGAGACCTGGGTGGCGGATCGTCTGCATCTGATGGCGGCCGCACCAGACAAGAAGCCCAGTGGCTATGGCAACGATTGGCGTGAGCAGGGTGACAACGCCTATCCGCTATTGACCGAGCTGGCCAAGTTGCGCGCCGACATGCCCACCCTTTCGCCACTGGAAGCGCTACAGACCGTGGTGGCTCACGGGCAATTGTCGGCCATCGTGCTGCGCTGGAGCCACAACGAGAACGAAGCACGCACACGACTCGCCAATCTTGAAGCACTGCTTTCACTTGCGCGAGCCTACGAGGAGAGCAGTCGCAGTACCAGTCAGAGTGCGAGCGTATCCGGCTTGATCCTGTGGCTTGGTGAGCAAGCAGAGGCCGAGCAGGACTTTCTGGCTTTGCCGGCCATCGATGCGGCGAAGGTGATGACGCATCACAGGTCGAAGGGCTTGGAATGGCCGGTGGTCATCCTGACCGGGCTTGAGAGCAAGGTAAGAGACCGCTTGTGGTCGATCAGTACCATCTCGCAGTCCGCAGTCGATGTACAGAACCCATTGAGGGGGCGCTTCATTCGCTTCTGGCCATGGGCTTTCGGTGGCATGTCGAAGGTGAGCATCGCCGACCCAATCGATCAGTCCGAAATCGCCAAGACATTCCGTGCCGCTGCAATTGAGGAAGAAAAGCGCCTGCTGTATGTCAGCATGACCCGCGCCCGCGACCTGCTTGTATTCGCACACGGAGGGAAAGAAACTCCCGAAAGCTGGATAAGCACTATTTCAGCAGATTGGCTGAAGGGCGATGAAGACGTGAAGACGCTCACCCTGCCAAGCGGCGATGCGATCCCCTATGAGCATTGGTCTCTCGATGCGCCGGAAGGTGCGGTGGAAAGCGGCGCCGGAAAGGAATCGCTTTATTGGTTCAAGGGAACTGCTGGAACTGGCCTGGCTCGTTTGCCCCTCAAGTTCACTCCTTCTGCTGCGGTGCAAATCGATTGCAAGGTGGTTGAAGCGGTCGATGTTGGCAAACGCATGTCACTCAAGGCCGGTGTGGATATGGCGCAGCTTGGAACAGCCATACACGGCTGCATCGGCACCCATTTCACTGACCCGGCAGCGCCCATCACCGTGGCGGAGATTGCATCGATACTTCAGCGTATGGATGTAGGCGACGCAGTGCAGTCGCAGGAGTTGTTGGAACAGATCTCCGCATTCAACACCTGGATCAAGGCCCGATGGCCGGACGCCATCCCCTATGCCGAGATCCCGACCGTGATGCAGATGCCAACCGGGCAGTTGCTGCAAGGGCGTATCGACTTCCTGCTGAAGGTAAATGGCGGGTGGATATTAATTGACCACAAATCCAGCCCCGGTGGCGCTGATCGCTGGGATGCGATCGCGCAGGAATATGCCGGTCAGTTGGCAGCCTACAAAGAAGCCATCGAGCGGACAAGCGGGGAGAAGGTGCTGGAGAAATGGTTGTTCTTGCCGGTGGCGGGAGCGGCGATCAGAGTCTGAGGGGCTGCGCAGTGATTGATCAGTCGTCATATCTGATTGTCCCCGAAAGGAATAGTGAACTTGTCCACAATGTTTCAACAGTTCCTTCCACCTTAATTGTGAACAAAACTTGTTGCGAGTTGAGCAATTGAGGAAGCCAGGAGGTGAGTTATGGATGAATTTCCTGATTCTGATTTTGTGGCGGTTAAGACAATCTCCAACAAGGAGCGGGGGAAGGTGAAATAACATCCTTTCTAATTCAATACTCTTTTTATGCGACACGAAATGTCGCAACCTCAAGCGACAATCAACCTCCAAGATAACAGCGCAAGCTGTCTTAAAGGAAGTTGATGCTCGATTCAGCCTGTTCACAGTACATGTCAAATACAGTACGCCTAGACTGGCCGACAAATCAATCTGAGGTAATTCCTCCCTCTGCGATCACTTATATCTCCAGCCAGCCGGGTGTGGCAGCACGTCAAATTCTGATTTTTGAGAATGCGCCATCGCTCAACAAAACAACAATGGGGAAGGGGCTTGCGCTGGTTGAGTTGGCTAATGGCCGAGTATTTTTCTTTCGCACCAGCATGGCTGTTATGGAAGCAGGGGAGTCCCTGGGATATCTGCTTAATGAACGTATTGAATGGATGCTGGCGTTAGGATTGATGCTGACTATGTTCGCGGTGTGTGCCAATGCGGAATCGCCGCGCGAGCAATTGAAGCAGATGGTGGAGCAGTTGCAGCAGAGACCGACGGACGACGCCCTGCGCGAGCAGATCATCAAGCTGGCACAACAACTCAAACCCGCACCGGCGCTGCCGGAAGAGGCGGAGCGTCACATGGCATACGGCGCGGCGGCGTTCACGGGGGCGAAAGCGGTGGCGGACTACAAAGAGGCTGCCAAGGAATTCGAGCAGGCGACGCTGGCCGCGCCGTGGTATGGCGATGCGTATTTCAATCTCGGTGTGGCGCAGGACAAGGCGGAGAATTACGCGGCCGCACTGCGCAGCCTCAAGCTTGCGTTGCTGGCCTCGCCCGACAGCAAAGACATCAAGGCGCTGATCTACCAGGTCGAGTACCGCAACAAGAAAGCGCATGACCTCCCGCGAACCGGCCTGAGTTTCCGCGACTGCCCCGACTGCCCCGAGATGGTGGTGCTGCCGGCGGGCGGCGGCAGAGCGGCCTTTGCCATGGGCAAGTATGAAGTCACCCAAGGCCAGTGGCGCGCCATCATGGGCAACAACCCCAGCCATTTTCAGAACTGCGGCGACACCTGCCCGGTGGAAAAGGTAAGCTGGAACGATGCCAAAGAATTTATCCAGAGGCTCAACCAAAAGACCGGCAAGCAGTACCGCCTGCCGACAGAAGCGGAATGGGAATACGCCTGCCGCGCGGGAAGTCAGCAGGAATACTGCGGCAGCGACGATGTGAACAGCGTGGCGTGGTATGACAGAAATAGCGGC
>Ga0066644_10001099_pt1 | contig 15696 bp, 7 predicted proteins | sample CryGeyCG2114_020_FD_62735 | JGI IMG/M metagenome (GOLD analysis project Ga0066644, IMG submission 62735) | Groundwater microbial communities from aquifer - Crystal Geyser CG15_big_fil_post_rev_8/21/14_0.20 | ecosystem: Environmental > Aquatic > Deep subsurface > Groundwater | place: USA: Utah...
ATATTCTACTAGCAATTATTTTCACTCCATGAGTCGATCACCAGAACAAAAACAACTTGCTCGTGATCAGTACGATGAGTTAAGTCGAGGTGTTAATTCTATCCTAAAAGAAAGGCCACCTCAGGAGTGGTGGTTTGGAATTATGCGTTACCTCAAGCGAGTAGAAAGGTCACTAGAACAGCTAGAGCCTGAGGTACGCCAGTACGTTCAGGATGTGCTTACTCAGGTCTATGATGTTTTGATGGGCGAACGGACGGAGGAGGCTGTTACCGATATTGATAAAGCCAGTCGGGCAAATATAGTTATTCATAAGATATCTCACATCATTGAGGCGCTTACGCCTGACAGAGAGCATGGTGAGATTTATAAAGTGACAAGATTATCACTAGAATCCTTGGTAAGTGAACGGCCAGACCGACTGCGTTTTTCTACTGAGAGAACATTAAAAATTGGTGGTGGAGAAATAGAACTAGAAGCGCCAGTTAAATGTATTTCTATTTATTCAGAAATTAGAGATGAGTGGTATCCAATTCCACTGCCTTTAAGTGATAAAATGGCTCACAAGGGTGGCGCTCCACGAGTGTTAGTTAAAATTCTTGCTGGCGCTCCAGCAGAAACTATAGAGGCTGAGCTGCCGCCGAATGATTTTGATGTGATAGCGGTGGGCGATCAAGCTCAAGCTGAATTAGAAGCCAAGGCGATTGGTGTCGACAAAGACGGTGTTGAGATGGTGCAAAAAGTTGACTACCAACAATATTTTAGTTCACGCGATATCGATTTAAACAGCTGTTTGCTGGCCGGTGACAAATTAATCTATTCTGATGCTGCCGAGACGGCTGCTCAGACGGGTAAGATCCAAATTTTTGCTGACGACCGTGGATTATATGGGTCAGAGTTTTATTATTATGACAAAGAGAGAATTATCAAGAACCGTGGTCTTTATCGGCTCTTTAAATTTGTCGCAGAGGGCAAGGCTACTGGCTTTGATTTTAATAAACTAAACGAACAAGTAGACTTCGGCATTTACTGGCTAGTTTTGGGAAGAAAGTTTATGAGAAAGGATGATCCAGGCTATCACCTGAACAGACTCTTTGATCTAGCTAAGCAAACTGGACAAGTTCGTCCCGGTGAGAAAAATATTATAGATGTGCTTGATAGAGCCCACCAAGAGTTTCCATTTTTCGATTTTGGTGAAAAATCTCTAGATGAGGTAGGCTTAGCACAGTGGTTAGGACGTAAGCTAACAAAGTTTAGCGGCAAGACTTTTCGGATGAGAAATGGAATCCCTAGTAACCTAACTATGGAAAGAACTCCGGGTGACACTAAGCCATACCTAGTCTCCCTTGATGACTATCAGGCAGATGATAACGCAGATTTACAAGTTGGCCTTGATGTAGCAGGCTACTTAGAGCGCTGTCGTCAGCGAACAGATGAATATCAGGAAACAGTTTTGGAGTCCGCTATTGAAGTAACCGACCAATAATTATGGTTTATCGTGAACCAACACAACCTACGCCAAGACAAAGGCAGGAGACACCAGTTGATCCAGAGCAGCGGCTAGAACGGTTAAAAAAAGATCGCCGTGATCTGTTTCTTGCCATGGAAAATTTTTGGGACGGCGACAAAGACGCGGCTTTTGAAAGTCTAGGTGAGACCGGAGTTACTATTAAAGGTCAGCACTACGATTTGGTTGATTTTTTAGGGAAAGGAGAATACGGAGCAGTTTTTTTAGCAGAGCACGAACTCCCAGCTGGAGGCACTGAGGCAGTGGTTATAAAGATATCTCGTCCTTTTGATAGGCGAGATCAGTTTTTGTCGGAGGATGGCACATCAGAGGATAGAGCCAAAGCCTCCAGAGCTCGCCAGCAGGTTCGAGAATTTGCTTTGCAACACACGCTAGGACAAGACGGTTCACCATTTGCCAAGTTGCTAGATGGCCAACTGATTCCCCATCCCGATGACACTGATCGCAAAGTAGCTGATCGACGCATCGCCGTTTTGGTGCTGGAAAAAATAGATGGCACTAATCTGGCGGACTTGATTGAGGAAACTGGAGATTTATCTCAGCACCCAGATATTGTCATGCAAGTTGCGCTTGAGTTGACTAGGGCAGTTGATATTATGCATAAGGCTGGTGTGGTTCATAGCGATGTCCACACCCATCAAATTATCATTGATGACGACTTTCGCGCCAGGTTATTAGATTTCGGCTTATCTCAGTACATCGAACCCCCACAAGCTAAAGGGGTTAAGTATAAAAAGCCCGTTGAAGGTATGGTTGCTGGCTCGCCAGAGTTTATGCCAGAGTCGGTCGGTGATAACAGTCGCTCTGGTAACAGTCCAGCTCGAGACGCCTACGCCGTTGGACGTCTACTTCAACACATGCTTTACGGCGAGGCCTTTAAGAGCGGTATAGACATGAACGCTAAGCGGGTTAGAACTGGAAATAAAGTTTTGCGCGAAATCGACACAATCGCTACCAGTCTGGTAAGATCCACAGAAGACCCCAAGGCTATCAATATTGAGCAAGCCTTAGAAAAATTAACAGCCTTGAGCGATAGTGCACAAGAGGTTGCGGCCTAAGTTAAATAAAAAAGTTAATCGATTTACAGAATGAAAAAAAATACTTTAATCGCCATTCTGACGAGCGCTGCCATCTTATTTGGTTCAGTTCAAGCCAGTCAAGCAGCTTCCTCCGACTGCCAGCCTTTTGCTAAGGGTCAGGTTATTAGCGCGCAACGAACCGCTTGGGGTCAGGATGTTATCATTGCTATAAAAAAACACGGACGTAAGATTCGTCTGATTGATGCCGACACCTGTGAACTACTGGACTCTATTAAGGTCAGTAGAAATACCTCTACTCACAAGTTAGTTGTTAATAACTTATGGCAGGCTGGTGGAGGTGATTCTGGATCCCCAGAGATTGTTTTTACCGAGCGCGTAAATAAGAGGCACCTTTCCTTGCGTTTCTACACCGTGACTGAGGGAATGACCCTGCAAAAAATTTCCAGTAAAACTTTAAGCGTCGCTAAAGGGGCGGTTTCTTTGAGCGCTAGTGACAAATCACTAACGGTTAATGGCACGCCTTGGCATCTGATTCTTTGGAATAATGAAATTACCTTAAAGAAGACTGACAAGAGTTTACTATTCCTGGCTCTCGGCGACGAAGGTGAGTGGGGTGAAGGTAAAGACGCCGTGGCTGCCGCCATGAATGGAGTAGCTGAGACCAACAACGGAGCTGAGTTTATTACAACGCTGGGTGACAATTTTTATCCAACAGACACCTTCTACTACACCATTCAATCAGTTGATGATTCTGACTGGGAAGATAACTTTCAGATCCCATACTCGCTAGATTACTTGGAGGTGCCATTTTATATCGGGCTTGGTAATCATGACTACAGTGATAACGATTTAGATTCAATTTTGGCCTACGATGATCCAACTGGTAAATGGAACCTTCCAGACAATTACTACACCGTGACCTATCCGGAATCATCTAGCAGTCCACTGCTGGAAGTCATCATGCTCGACACCGAGATGATTGAAAGTGAGTACGATGGCGCTGCTGCTCAAATTAGTTGGCTTGAAGAAACTCTAGCTGCCTCAACTGCCACTTGGAAAATTGTGGCTGGTCATCACCCTGCCTATTCCTATGGACAGCATGGGGACACCGCTAGTATTCAGGCGGATGTCTTACCACTTCTAACAGAGTACGGTGTAGATATCTATCTAACCGGCCACGAACATGACAAGCAGGTCATTGATAGGTCTGATGACGATATTCTCCACGTTGTCTCTGGAGCGGGCAGTCGACTAAGAGACACCTCTGAAGGAGCAGATACTCTATTTTCCGCCAGTACCCTGGGCTTCACGGGAATTCAAATCGTAGGTGATACCCTTGAACTAAGCATGTACGACACTGATCAGCTAGTTGAGTACTCAACTGAACTGACAAAATAATTACTGTAAAATAAAAAAGACGCCTACTAGGGCGTCTTTTTTTGGAATGAGTTTACTCAGCCGGTGCAGCGTCGTTGACCACTAACTGACCACAGGCCGCATCTATATCTAAGCCCTTTGAGTATCTTATTGTAGTGGGTAGCCCACGATTCTCAGTAATTTCTTGAAAGGCCTCCAATCGCTCTTGAGAGGAACTGTCCATTTGGGCGTGAATTGGGTTCCAGGGAATTAAATTTAGTTTTACCTGCGAACCAAACCGGGCAAAGTTTTTAGCTACTGCCGCTGCTTCTTCTGGAGTATCGTTAACTCCCTTAAGCATCACGTATTCCAAGGTTAAATGGTGCCTTCGATTACCACGTTTCTCTAAATAGGCATCCACCCACTCCGATAGTTGTGCGATTGAGGTTCCGCGATGCATAGGTACCAGTTTAGCTCGCATCTCATCAGTGCCAGCATGCAGTGATAAAGCCACTCTTACTGCTGGTAATTCATCATCATTTAAAAACCGGTTCAATCCCGTCGGGATTCCGACTGTCGAAATGGTAATTCGTGTAGGCCCTATCTCCATGTCGTTTACAAAAGTAAGAGCAGCCGTTTTAACAGCGTCGTAATTGGCCATCGGTTCGCCCATGCCCATAAACACAATATTTGAAATAGGCTCAGCTTCGGTAAACCTAAAGTAGCGCACTTGATCAACAATTTCGTCTACGGTTAAGTTTCTCTTTAGGCCCATTGTACCGGTTGCACAAAAAGTACAGGCCATGGCGCAGCCTACCTGAGACGATACACATACGGTGCGCTTGTCTCTAGCGTTCGGCATCCAGACTACCTCTGTTTTTAGATCATCTGGCAGTGTGACTAAGGCTTTTTTACTACCATCCTTTTTTGATGTTAAGACCTTTACCTCAGGGAAAATAATCCATGGGAATTTTGCCGCTAGTTGGTCCCGTAGCTCTTTACCAAAAACAGTAACCTCACTCCAATCCTTTGCGGAATACCAAGCTGCCTGCAATTGACGGGCTCTAAAAGCCGGCTCGCCATGCGCGGCTAGCCACTCGCTAATTTCTTCCAATCTAGTCTGAGACATAGCGCGAGGCTAGCACATTAAAGTCCCAGCGTCTACCCCTATGCCGTTTCAAATAAGAGTATGTTAAACTTATTACCAAACCTACCAATATGACAACAACACCAGAATCCAAACCACGAATCGCCCTGCTCTTTGCCGGTGGCACCATTGGCATGCTTAGTGACCATAACACAGGAGCTCTGTCTCCAGCTCACGACGCTGAAGCGCTTTTAAATACTGTACCCGAGTTAAAAAGTCGTATTGACCTGACCTTGATTCAGTTGTTTAACATCGACTCCTCCAATATGGCCCCGAGTCATTGGAGTAAAATTGCCGAAACAATAGCCGAGCATTACGATGACTTTGATGGTTTTGTGGTGACTCAAGGCACTGACACGATGGCTTATTCGGCTGCGGCCACATCATTTGTTTTACAAAATCTAGGCAAGCCAGTTGTATTTACCGGCTCTCTTATTCCAATGAGTGAACTGGGCGCTGACGGTCGCAATAATCTTATATACGCCTGCTTGGTAGCTAGTCTTAACTTAGGTGAGGTAGCCATAGTTTTTGGAAACAAAATTCTGCGTGGTAATCGGACAGTCAAAAATCACGAATCTTTTGTGGATGTCTTTCATTCACCATGTTTCCCGCTACTTGGTGAGATCGAGCGACCAATCCATCTTGATGAGTGGAGAAAGCGAAGACACGATAATCCTATTTCAGTTCACCCAGGATTTAATTCAAACATTCAACTTATCACTCTGTTTCCCGGTCTTGCACCAAAAGTTATTGATTCGGTTATCGATAGTGGAGCGCAGGCAATTATTATTCAAGGTTTCGGACCAGGGAATGTACCGTTTCTAGATAACTCTATTATTCCGCAAATCAAGCGAGCCACTAGCCAAAAAATCCCAGTTATCATTACTAGCCAAATGGAAAAAAGTGTCACAAACTTACATGCTTACGAGGCAGGGTACAAGGCTCTGGAAGCGGGAGCTATTGGCGCGGTAGATATGACACTGTCGGCGGCGGTTAGTAAAACAATGTGGACTCTAGCCCAGACCGATATCTACAGTGACAGGCTTATGAAGCTCACAGCTAATATTGCTGGAGAATTAAGCGTTGATTAGTCAGTTTGAAATGAGTCTCGGACAGATCGACAGAAAGGTAATCAGGTCAGATCTAATTGTAAGCTACCTTGTTATTGTTTTTTGTTTGTTGGGTTACGGTCTTTATAAAAACTACTACCACCAAGATCCAACTCAACTATTCATAAATTCAGATTCCGAAGTAAATTCAGTAAATGTTGCGGTGAATAGTGAAGAGATAGCCATTGATAGTGATGTCGTTCTGAGCAACATAGACGAACAAATTACCAACCAGCCAGAGGCAGTCCAGCCAGTTTATGTTAAACAGAATGTACCATTTACATCACAAGCCCCTTTTGGAAATTGGTCTGATCAGCGACAGCAAGATGGTTGCGAAGAGGCCTCGATTGTCATGGGGGCTCACTGGGCCTTGGGTTCTACGCTAACTCAGCAGCAAGCCCTTGATGAAATTTTAGAACTTTCTACAACAGCTGAAGAGCTCTTTGGCTATTACCAGGACACTGACGTTGAAGAAACGTTGACTCTACTTAATTCTTATTACGGCCTCACTACAGCTTACGCAAAACACAATCCAACTTTATCTGACATCAAAGACTTACTATCACAGGGGAGTATAGTTTTAGTGCCAACCAACGGTCAGGCTCTGGGTAATCCAAATTTTACAAGCCCCGGGCCTGATCGCCACATGGTTGTAATAGTTGGCTATGATCCAGGTACTAGTGAATTTATCACTAATGACCCTGGCACCAAGCACGGCACTGACTATCGATACAACGAGGACGTTCTCTTTAACGCCATGCGCGATTATCCAAGCGGCGACCATGAGCCTATCACCGGCCAATCAAAAAGTTTGATAGTGATATCTCAAGACCGATAACACTTGGGCGGAGAATTTGTACGTTAAGTCAGCTTGAAATAAATTATCACCTGTGCTATAATAAATCGCAGAGTAGGTCAAAACAAATAAAAAAGTGAAAAAGGTTCAAGACTTGGTTCACAAAATTGAACACCTGGCTTCGGAAAAGGGAATTATTGCACGCTTCCCCTTAGCCGTTGCTTTGTTTTTTTATACATGGTTGATGTATTTGTGTCAGCGGTTCTGGTGTTTTTTGGTTCCCCACAACAAAGCTTTGAGCAGATGAATCGCCTAACTCCAAATGGATATAAAAGATCATATCACGAACATCGTCGCTGGCATCGGGTTAGTCAATCAACCGCTTTGGTCTCTTTTTTCTTTGTTTTACTAGTTAACATAGCGCTTGGTTGGTTAACAAGCTCGCGTCCCGTTTATGCTGCTACCTGTTCAATTAGCGTAGATACCACGATTGACCAAGTCTATATTGATACAAATACTTGTACAGACATTACCGTTAACAGCAGCGCCACCTTAACTTTCACAGAGGCCATAGACTTAGGAGGCGCGGCCGATCATTCATTAACGATTAATTCTGGCGTCACGGCCACCTTTAACGGAGCTCTAATCTTATCTGATAGTGGCGACAGTCTGATTATCGATGGCATAGTTACGCACGCGCCACAAAGTTCAATTGGAGTAGATATTACCGCTACGACCTTAACCGTTAGTGGTACTGGAGCTATTAATGCAGATGTAAAGGGTTGCTCAAATCCAGGAGCAGCCAACGGCTATGGCCCGAATGGATCAAATGTCTGCACGATTTCGACGGCAGGTTATGGTCAGGGCGCTAACGTTGTCACTCAAGGAGGAGGTGGGGCTGGACATGCCGCAGCGGGAGGAGATGGTAACGGCAAAGTCGGTGGAGTTGCCTATGATTCTCAGACAAATCCAGTGCTGCTCGGCTCCTCTGGAGGGGCTATTGGTGGGGGTCTCGGCGGAACTGGAGGTGGTTTGATTAAATTAAATATTGCGGGTACTTTAACCCATAATGGTCTAATTACTGCAGACGGCGGCCCTGGTACGAACGATAATGGTGCTAACAATAGAGCTGGTGGCGGTGGTTCGGGAGGGAGTATTAATGTCTCAGCTGGCACCTTAAATGGATCAACTGGCACATTCTCCAACGACGGAGGCGCAGGTGGAGACAACTCCAAAGACGGCGGCGGCGGCGCAGGTGGTATCACGGTCTTAAATTACACAAGCGGATCTTTTGCTCTTGATAGGACAGATTTCACCGCAGCTTCTGGAACAGCAACTGGAACAGCTAAGCCAGGAGGTCTTGGAACAGTTTTTCAAAAACAGGGATCTTCTCCAAATGCCAATATTACTATTTATTATGGTTTTGCCTACGATGACGCCGATTACACCGAGACAAGCTGGACCGTGGACAGTAGTGCTGATGGGCAGTATTGCAGCACCGGAGCTGCCACACCGTCAATTACTGCTGGAACAATTTCTCTAGATGGAGCAATTGCCTGTAACGTAGCTACGCTGACATCATTTAATCTTTCAGCTAGCTCTTCATTTAATGTCGCCTCCGGATTTGCTATGTCTACTACAGCAAAAGCAGCGACTGTAGATTTCAACATTCCTAATGGCAATAATCAAAACTGGGATGCTGTAACCTTCATCGGCGGACAAGAGGGTTTATTTACAGTAAATGATGCCGTTGATTTGGTTTTACAAAACGGCACCGTAATTTCTGCCAATGTAAATTGGACAAATCTAACAAACGTATCCTTAGATTCCAGTTCAAGTATAAACGCAAATTCGAAAGGCTGTTTAAATACCACCACAGGTAAGGGATTTGGCCCTGATGGATTTAACGTATGCACAATTCAAACAGCTGGTTGGGGAAATGGCGCAAACACCACTAATGCCGGTGGTGGCGGTGCCGGATATGGCGGTACTGGTGGAAAGGGTGATACCTATGCAGGAGGAGTTACTTATGGCTCACCGACTGCTCCTGTACTATACGGATCATCGGGTGGCGCTGTTGGAGGCGGACTTGGAGGCTCTGGAGGAGGGTTAGTCAGAATTCAGACGACAGGAACGTTTACTCACGACGGTGGAATTAGTGTTGATGGTGGAAACGGCACAAACGATAATGGTGCTAACAGTAGGGCTGGAGGCGGAGGGTCTGGAGGATCAATTTATCTTTCATCAGATGTTTTTAATGGTACAACGGGTACTTGTAGCGCCATCGGTGGAGCAGGTGGTGATAACACCAAAGATGGCGGTGGCGGTGGCGGTGGCAGAATAACCATTGAGCACAATTCAGGATCGTATGATTTTGACAGCGGAGATTTTTCCGCAGCGGGCGGATTTGGTCCAGGCAACGCCCTTGATGGTAGCAATGGAACCGTTTTTGTTAAGCAAGGCTCATCACCCACCGCGACAGTCAAGATTTATCATGGTTTCAACTATGACGATACTGATTATGCCGAGTCCTCTTGGACTATCGACCCTTCAGCTACTAATCAATACTGTGACACCGGAGCAGCCACTCCTTCTATTACCGCGGACACTTTAACTTTTGCCGGGTCGCTGTCTTGTAACTTGGCGACGATCTCATCTTTTAATCTGAGCGCCGCCACAACCTTTTCTATGTCCAGTGGCACGGTTATTTCCGTGAACAATCGGACTGCGACGATGGACTTTAATATTCCAGTTGGCAATGATCAAGTTTGGGATAATGTAACAATTACTGGATCGCCTGAAGGAAAATTAACCATCGATGATTCCATTAGCCTTACTTTGCAAAATGGAACCGCCATTAATGCAAATACAAATTTCAGTTCCATTAATAATCTTACCTTGGCCAGTGGTACAAAAATTGACGCCAGCGACTTAGGTTGCCAAGCTATTGGTACTGTAAACGGCTATGGTCCAAATGGTTCAAATGTTTGTACTCTAGCCACAGCGGGATACGGTACGGGTATAAATAGTGTCACAAAGGGAGGTGGTGGTGGTGGACACGGTGGCCCAGGAGGAAACTCCAGCACTGGAGCAGCTGGTGGTATTGCTTATGACAATGCAGCATCGCCAACCTTGTTTGGATCATCAGGTGGGTCTGTTTCAATAGCTTACGGTGGCGGCGGTGGTGGATTGGTAAATATCCAAATGGCTGGCACGCTGTCTAATAGTGGTAGCATTTTAGCTGATGGAGGCACTGGAAGTATCGACGTTGGTAATAATAGAACTGGCGGAGGAGGTTCGGGAGGATCTATATTTTTAGCGGCAGACACTCTAGCAGGAACTGGAGGAGTAATTTCCGTAGCCGGTGGTTTAGGCCGAGATACGTCAGCTGATTCCGGATCTGGCGGAGGTGGTCGCGCGCGTATTACTTATGCCGTAGATTCTTCTGATTGGTATAGCGGCATAACAGCTTCTTCTGTTGCGCCTGGAGGAGCTGCTGTGGGAGTGGCCAGCGCCGGGTCTGACGGTTCTTATACAACCCTACAATATTCTACTCCTACCCAACCATCGGTTAACACACCAGCTGATGCAGCTAGCAATATAGCGCGTATTCCAAGTGTTACAACCTCAGCTTATTCATCAAACGGGGCTCTTCATACATCAACAGACTATCAAATTAGTGATGATAATACTTTTTCTAATGACTGTTCGGATACAAATATAGTTTGGTGCTCATTAGACAGCGCTTCGAAGACTTCCGTAACTGTGAATGCTGCATCAGGAACTTTTCAAAATTCCCTAGCTGGCAAAGCTAGCTTGGCACCAAGTAGTACATATTATGTTCGAGTTCGTCACACCAATGCCATCGGTGACTCAATTTGGTCAGCTAGTTCTAGTTTTACGACCCGTACAAATATTGCTCCAACTCAGCCGGTGAACACCTCTCCAGCTAATACTGCTACCGGAGTTTCACAAAACCCAGGATTAACAGCTTCTGTCTTTTCAGACAGTGACGTCGACTCTCACGCGAGCTCTAGTTGGCAAGTCTTTGAGAGTACGGATTGCACAGGCACTCCGGTCTGGCAAAAAAGCAGCGATGCTTCTAACCTGACGACCATTACTGTAAATACTACTAATGGTACTTTTGCAGATACTCATGTTGGACAGAGTAAATTAAAATCACATACCACTTTTTCCTATCAGGTAAAATATAATGATGGATTAGCTGACTCTCTAGACTCATCTTGTACTTCATTTTCTACCACCAACAACTCTCCTACACTATCTAGTATTGTTTCCAGCATAACCCTAATTGAAGACACTGATGTCACCGGAGTGGTTGATTTAGACGATAATATTTCAGATGTAGATTGGAATGACACCACTTTTACTTGTAGTGTAAATAACGACATCAACGCTGGGTTAGGCTCAATGGCCTTAAACGGAAACAACACCGTTGATTTTACATTAGCTGCTGACGCTAATGGTTCTGATACGATTCAATTTAGTTGTGCTGATGCTGGTGGTGCTTCAGTAGCTACAAATTCCATCACTGTTACTATTACTCCAGTCAACGACGTTCCTTCTTTTAGCAAGGGGTCAAATCAGACAATTGCAGAAGACTCGGGTGATAAAACAGTCAACGATTGGGCGTCTAGCATCAGTTCTGGACCTAGTAACGAATCAAGTCAAACCGTCAGTTTCACAGTCACCAATGACAATAATAGTTTATTTAGCGTTCAGCCAGCGGTTAGTAGTAACGGGGCCCTGGCCTACACCTCCTCGGATAATGCAAACGGATCTGCTACCGTTACGGTGTCTGCCACTGATAATGGAGGTGACGCTAACGGTGGCGTAGACACTTCGGCCAGCCAGTCATTTACTATTACTGTATCAGCAGTAAATGACACACCGGTTGCTAATGCTGGCGCTAACGTTGAGATTGATGAGGATACGTTAACTACGATTTTAAGTGGCACTAGCTCTTATGATATAGACTCAGATCCGCTGACCTACAGTTGGGTAGAATCATTAGACAACGGAGACGCTTGCAGTATCAATTCAGTAAGTAGCAGTACGCCAACTGTGACCATCTCTAATCGAATCTCTAATTATTCTTGCGTTTATGCATTAATCGTCAGCGATGGAGTAGTTGATTCATCAACGGATTCTGTAAACATTAGTGTCAGTGCAGATAACGATCAACCAAGTCTCAATATTAGCGTCAACGAAGCTGTTGAAATAGAGGAGGGTGACCATTTGATTATTCCAGTTTCATCATCCGATATTGATAACAATGAAGTTGAGCTCTCCGCTGAGGCAATTGATGGGGATATTCCAGCAGACCAGCTTTTTACAGATAATGGAGATAATACCGGCTTGTTTGATTGGGACACGACCGATAATGATGCTGGTGAATACACAGTCCGATTCTCTGCTACTGACGGAAATTCCCAGGCTCAGCAGGATGTGCTTATTGATGTGGCTGACATTGAAACTGGAACTACTCCACCAGTTAATAATGCTCCTACCTTCAAAGGTAAACTCCCAAATATTGGTGTACTGTCTGGTGCCATAACCGGACAGGTTTTCGATCTTGATAAATATTTCAGCGATTCGGATGGTGACACACTTAGTTATAAAATGTCTAAAGCTAGTGGAATCCAGGCCAGTATCAAGTCTGGTAAAGTTAGACTAGCAGCGGCAAATGGCATGAAGAATAAAGCAGCCATTACTTTTACCGCCACCGACGCAGACGGTGTTACTGTTACTAGTAATGAAGTTATTGTTGAAGTCAGCGCCGCTAAATTAAAGAATGTTAGTCATGTAGAAGGTGCCAATTCAGGCAAAGGCAAAATAAAAGTCATCGGAACAGACGGCAAGGCTGCGGCTTCATGGCGAGCTTTTCCAAAGGGAGGATCGGTCCCTCGCTTGGCTAACATCAATGGCGAGGGTTATGTCTTTGTGGTGAAGTTAAAATCTGGCTCCACTATGCAGGTGTACAAGTTAAATGGCGATCTAGTGACTAAGAAGAAGTTGTCGCCAAAACTACATTGGAGAAGATTAGCCACGGGTACGCTAAACAGTGACGAGACCACTGAAGAAATTGTCACTTCTACTAAACGCGGCTCAACCCTTTACTTAAAAGTATTTAGCTTTGATCCGGCTCAGAAAAAATTCAGCCTGGTTCGCCACACTGCTTACAAACCAATGAAGTCAGCCAATTATTCTGTAGAGGTAAAGAGTAATAGAGTTTATATTTACAAACCAAATGGCAAGAAAGCCTTTTCTTGGAAGCCTTTCAAGTAGTCCTTTGCTATCTTTCGCTTATCTTTGTGTCGCTTGTGAATAACTTTGACGTAGCGCATAAAAAATGGTCTGGTTAGTTTACAGAAAAGAGACTATAATCTACGCGTCACTCCTTAATAATGTTTCTTTTAGAAAAAATTGTGAAAAAAATACAAATATTGATTCATCGTCTTGAATCATTCTCGGCTAATAAAGGTCCGCTTTTTCGTATTCCATTGTCAATTGCCCTATTGTTTTTTTATATCTTAGACGTCTCAATAATTGCTGCCTTAGTTGCCTTTGGGTCTCCCCAAAAATCCTTTGAACATATGAACAAATTGACCAAAAAAGGTTATACACGATCCTACCACGAACATAGTCGTTGGCATCGGACTAGCCAAAAGACGGCGCTGATTTCTATATTCGCAGTTGTTGTTGTAAATATTTCGGTTGGATTATTTACCAACTCAGCAGCGGTATTTGCCGCTGGTTGTTCAATCAGCTCTAACACTGCTGTTGACCAGGCCTATATTGATACTAATAGTTGTGACAATATCAATGTAACAGCTAACGCCGTACTTACTTTTACAGGACCAATTGACTTAGGAGGTGCTGGTGATTACGTATTTACCATCAATAACACCGTATCAGCTGTTTTTTCTGGTGATTTTACATTGAGCGACCCGGGAGACTCTCTTGTAGTTAGTGGACAAATTAAACAGGTGCCGGGGGATACCAATGGCATAAAGATAACAGCGCAAAATGTTACCATTTCAAGCACCGGCGCCATTGATGCATTTGCAGCGGGTTGCCCAGGAGGAGTTCCATCAAGTCAAGATGGTTTCGGTCCGGATATTGCTGACTTTAATACAAATGGCAACACCAAGGAATGCTTACAATCCCAAGCGGGTTACGGTAAAACTGCTCGTGGCGGTGCAGCTCATAGTGGAACAGGAGGTCGTCAGTCAACTACCGATAGCTCACAAAAAAATACCTATGGCATTGTCCACGCTCCTGGCTTGTTAGGTTCAGGCGGGGCCGGTGGTCCAAATGGAGATGACTCAACGGGTGAAATTGGGGGAAAGGGAGGAGGCTTGATTAGGCTTGATGTGCCAGGAACCCTGACAGTAGATGGTCCGATTACCGCCAATGGTGGAAATGGAGCTGTAGCTTCCAATGGCGCGGGTGGTGGTTCAGGTGGTTCTATATATATTACAGCAGGAACTTTAACTGGAACTCAAAACATCACTGCTAATGGTGGCAACGGAAACGTTGCAGGTGGTGGTGGTGGCGGCGGTAGGGTGGCAGTCTATTACAACACCCTCTCTACATTTAACTTAGGAAATATCCAAGCCAATAAAGGATTTAAGGGTGCTAGTGCCAACACTACAGACGGCTCTGCTGGATCAACTTTTATCCTAAACAGACGAGTAGATGACGGCGTCGGTAACTTAAATGTTACATCTGGTTTGGATTTTCAATCTGGAGTTGACTGGACTCGAGATAATGTAACCTTCGCTAATGGCTCAGACTTGCGCTGCCGTTCATTTACAACGCTCGATCTAGGAGCAACTAACACCATTTCTTTTCAAGGAGCTAACTTTAATTGTGGTGGAGTTGATTTTATAAACTTAAGTGCGGCCACCTTGTCGATGAGCAATAATAATACAATGATGGCGAGTAAGCCGGGGGCCCAAATAGACTGGAATATAACAAATGACATTACTTTGACTAATTTTAATTTCAGTAGCGGAGGAGCAGGAACAGCGTCTGCTTCCGGGGGCGTGCTTACTTTGGACAATCCCATTAACGTTTCATTGGTAAATAGTACTATTAATAGTAGTATCAATTGGACGGGAGTGGGAAATGTCACAATTGATGGCACATCTTCGATTAACGCAAGTGGCAAGGGTTGCGCTGGAGGCAATCCAGCTAGTCAAAATGGATTCGGGCCAAATCCAAGCATCTGTCAGCAGGCCGCTGGTGGATATGGTAAAGCAAGTAGAGGTGGTGGTGCTCACGCCGGAGCGGGCGGTCGCGGTTTTACTGCTGGCACCGAGCAAACCTTTACTTATGGATCAAACACCATTCCAGTATTGTTCGGATCCGGCGGCGGCGGCGGCTCCAACGCCGGTGAAAATGCCGGCAGTGGTGGCGGTATAGTTCGCCTTGACTCAATCGGCACCTTGACCATCAATGGATCAATTCAGGCTAATGGATTTCAAGCCCCAGCCTCCGCCGGTGGCGCCTCTGGTGGATCTGTTTATATAACTACCCAGACTTTGGCTGGTTCGGGAAACGTCACAGTAAACGGCGGCAATGGAAATACCAACGGCGGTGGCGGTGGCGGTGGCCGAGCAGCTGTTTATTACTCAGCCCTGTCTGGTTTTAATACAAATAATATTACAGCTTTCGCTGGTCTAAAAGGTGGTGGC
>Ga0066644_10001101_pt1 | contig 15693 bp, 16 predicted proteins | sample CryGeyCG2114_020_FD_62735 | JGI IMG/M metagenome (GOLD analysis project Ga0066644, IMG submission 62735) | Groundwater microbial communities from aquifer - Crystal Geyser CG15_big_fil_post_rev_8/21/14_0.20 | ecosystem: Environmental > Aquatic > Deep subsurface > Groundwater | place: USA: Utah...
CCGACCGCCACGTTACCGGGGTTTTCGCCGCCAGACATGGATACCAGCTTCACCGACCGTCAGTGGCAGACTGCCGACGGTCTCACCCTCCGTTTCCGCGAATATGGCACTCCCGGCGGTCGCCCGCCGGTGATCTGCCTGCATGGCCTGACCCGCAATGCGCGCGATTTCGAGGACCTTGCCCCGCATATCGCGGCGCAGGGATGGCATGTGCTTGTGCCGTCGATGCGCGGGCGAGGCGACAGCGACTATGCCGAAAGCTCGGAAAGCTACGCGCTGCCGGTCTATGTCGAGGACCTGCTCGCCCTTCTCGATCAGGAGGGGATCGAGCGCTTCGTTTCGATCGGCACCTCGATGGGCGGGCTGATAACCATGCTGCTGGCCCAGGAGCAGCCCGGACGGATTGCCGGGGCGGTGCTCAACGACATCGGTCCCGTGCTCGAGACGGAGGGGCTCGACACGATCAAGTCCTATGTCGGGCAGGGGCGCAGCTTCCCCACCTGGATGCACGCGGCGCGCGGGCTCGAGGAGGTGCATGGTGCGGGGTTCCCCGGCTATGACGTCCAGGATTGGATCGCCATGGCCAAGCGGATCATGACATTGTCGAGCAGCGGGCGGATCGTGTTCGATTACGACATGAAGCTGGCCGAGCCTATCCTCGCTTCGCCCGAGGCGGCAGCCCCGGTCGATCTCTGGCCTGCCTTTCGTGCACTGGCAGACAAGCCGCTGTTGCTGCTGCGCGGCGAATTGTCGACGCTGCTCTCCGCCGCCAGTTTCGCCGAGATGCAGCGCGTCGCCGGAGATGCCGACAGCGCGGTTATTCCCCAGGTCGGCCATGCTCCGACGCTCGACGAGCCCGAAGCGCGCGCGGCGATCGACCGCCTGCTGGTACGTGTAGCATGAGCCGCGCCCGAGGCGGCGCGGTGCCGCATATCCTCCACCTGCAATCGACCTTCTCCCCCGGCGGGAAGGAATTGCGCACAGTCCAGCTGATCAATGCCTTCGGGCGAAAGGCGCGACACACCATAATTTCGGCCGAGCCCGAGAATCTCGGCGCGGCCCAGCGGATCGACCGCGGCATCGATCTGCGTCTCCAGCCCGAATTTCCTAGCCTCAAGGGCTGGCCGACGCCGGGACGGCTGCAGAGGCTGGCCAAGGCGATGAAAGGCTACGACCTCGTCTGCACCTACAATTGGGGCGCAATGGACGCGGTGATGGCGCACACGCTGTTCAAGGACCTGCACAATCTACCGCCGCTGATCCATCATGAGGACGGCTTCGACGAAAGCGAGCTGAAGAAGCTCAAGCCCAGCCGTACCTGGTATCGGCGCATTGCGCTCGGCCGCGCGGCGGGGCTGGTAGTGCCTTCCGAACGGCTCGAGGAGATTGCGCTGGTCGACTGGCAGCAGCCGCTCGGCCGCGTGAAGCGCATCCCTAACGGGATCGACACGAAGGCTTTCGCCATGCGTCCGAAGAAGGACGCGCTGCGGCTGATCAAGCATCCGGGCGAATTCTGGGTCGGCACGCTTGCCGGCCTGCGCACGGTCAAGAACCTTCCGCGACTGGTGCGCGTCTTCGCGGACCTGCCCGAGAACTGGCAGCTGGTGATCCTGGGCGAGGGCGATGCCGTGGCGCGCGAGGCGATATTGGCCGAGGCCGATCGGCTGCAGATCAATCACCGCGTTCACCTGCCCGGCGCGGTTTCCGACCCGGCGCGGGCCATCGGCCTGTTCGACATCTTCGCACTGTCGAGCGATTCCGAGCAATTCCCGCTCTCGGTGGTCGAGGCGATGGCCGCCGGGCTGCCGGTGGTTGCCCCCGCGGTCGGCGATATTGCCCACATGGTATCGGCGCCCAATGCCGAGTTCATCGCCCCGCCGGGCAATGAAGAGGAGCTGGCGATGGCGCTGGTACAGCTCGCCGTGTCGAAGGAGCTGCGCAAGGAGGTCGGCGAAGCCAACCGGGCCAGGGCCGTGGCCGAGTTCGACGAGGCGAAGATGGTCGCCACCTACCGCCGTCTCTACTCGAGCGCGATGCGCATTGACCTTTAAAGCCTTTCATCCGCCATTCACGTGCTCGGGGACAGGCTTTCCCGACCATTGCCCTTGCCCCCGCCTGCCCGTAAAGAGCCGCGCAAACCGACACCTATCCAGATGGAGCCCGCCGCAGTGGCCCTGACGCCGAAGAACGAACTCTCCCGCGAAGAAAAGCGCGCACAACAGGAAAACGCCCAGCAGGAAGCACTGCTGCGCGAGGTCGATGACGCCGTTCGCCAGGGCGATGCCGAGGCTTTCCTCAACCAGTGGGGCAAGCCGCTGCTCGGCGTGCTGCTGGCAGGCCTCGCGGCCTTCGGTGGCTACCTGTACTGGGAAAGCCGCCAAGAAGCCGCGATGGAGCGCGATGCAGAGACACTCGTGGGCGGACTCGACCAAATTCAGGCGGGCAATCTCGACACCGGTTTCGACCGGCTCGAGCAGCTGGCGGCCAAGGACGGCAGCGGAGCGGCCGTCTCTGCCGTGCTGATGCGCGCGGGGATCGCCGAGCAGCGTGGCGATCGCGAGCAGGCCTCGAGCCTGTTCAAGCGCGTGGCGGACAATGAAGATGCCGCGCCCGCGCTGCGCGATCTCGCGCGCCTGCGCAACGTAGCGCTGAATTACGACACCATGAAGAGCGCCGAGATCGTCGCCACGCTCAAGCCGCTGGCGGTCCCGGGCAAGCCCTATTTCGCGAGCGCGGGCGAACTGGTCGCGCATGCCTATCTCGATCAGGGCAAGAGGGCCGAGGCCGGCGCGCTGTTCGCGCAGATCGCGCAGGACAAGACCGCCCCCGAAAGCCTCCGCTCCCGTGCGCGGCAGATGGCCGGCGTGCTTGGCGTCGATGCAATCGAGGATGTCGATGCGCTGCTGAAGGAACAAGGGGTCGACCGCGAAGAGGCCGCAAGCGATAACGCTGCGGCTGCCACCGAATAGGCCGCTGCGGCCGGACAAGACACGGAACGAGGATTTCAATGAACCGCACACACCTCTCGCGCTCGGCGCTCGTCGTGGCTCTGGCGATCGGTCTTGGCGCCTGCGCGGGCGGCGGCCTGTTCGGCGGCGGCAAGGACAAGAAGGTTACGCCCACATTGGGCGATCGCCAGCCGATCCTTTCGCGGATCGAAACCGGCGCCAAGGTCGATCCGGCGCTGGCAGGTGTCTCGGTCGTATTGCCCCCGGCGCAGGTCAATGAGAGCTGGGCGCAGGCTGGCGGCACGGCCAGCAAGTCCTATGGCCACCTGGCGCTTGGGCCGAATCCCACCCGTGCCTTCACGGTCAATGTCGAGGGCGCAAACCAGCGTCGCCGCCTCGGCGCCTCGCCTGTGGTCGGTGGCGGAATGCTGTTCGCCGTCGGCGGCGACGGCACACTGTCCGCGTTCGACGCCCAGAATGGCGCGCGTCGCTGGTCCTACAACCCGGGTCTCGCAAGCGACCTGCGACCTTCGGCCTTCGGCGGCGGGGCCAGCTATGACAACGGCAAGGTCTATATGACCGACGGCGCGGGCGATGTCGTTGCACTCAACGCCGCCGATGGTGCTGTATTGTGGAAGGTGAAGCCGTCCGGGCCGCTCCGCGGTTCGCCGACGATCGCCTTCGGATCGGTTTTCGTGATGACGCAGGACAACCAGATCTTTGCGCTCAGCGCTGCCGACGGCGCGGTCCAGTGGCAGGAAACGGGTTCCTCGACGCAGGCCGGTGTATTCGGCGTTGCCGCTCCGGCAGCCGGGCAGGGCACGGTCATCGCGGGCTACAGCTCGGGCGAACTGAATGCCTATCGCTACGAAAATGGCCGCACGCTGTGGGCCGATGCCCTCGCTCGTACGTCGATCTCGACGTCGGTCGGCTCGCTGACCGATATCGATGCCGATCCGATCATCGACAACGGCCGCGTCTACGCGCTCGGCCAGGGTGGTCGGATGGCCGCCTACGAGCTGGTCACCGGCCAGCGGATCTGGGAGCTCAACCTCGCCGGTATCTCGACCCCGGCGGTTGCGGGCGAATGGATCTTCACGCTGACCGACGACGCCCGCCTGCTCGCCATCGCGCGCTCCACGGGCAAGGTGCGCTGGCTCACCCAGTTGCAGCGCTGGCGTGACGAGAAGGACAAGAAGGGACCGATCTTCTGGTCGGGCCCGGTGCTTGCGGGCAATATGCTCTGGGCGGTCAATTCCGAAGGCGAGGTCTATCGGATCAGCACCGGCGAAGGATCGGCGAGCCTGTTCACCGATCTCGATCAGTCGGTGTCGCTAGCCCCGATCGTGGCCAACAACACGCTTTATATTCTCGACGACAGCGGCCGGATTACCGCCTTCCGGTGATTTTCGTGCTAGCGTGACCGCCGTGTTAACCAATCTGGGCTAACGAGGCAGGGTCATGAGCGCGATGGAGCAAGCACCCCTTGCGCGGCCGCGGAGCGATGTCTCCTCGGCCGTGGGGCTGGTGGGCCTTGCCGGGCTGTTCGCCTGGGTCGCCTTCGCGCGCGCATTCCCCGCCATTGCCGAGGCTTTCGACTGGGCGGTGCCGCACGATACGCTCGGCGGACAGAATTCGGCGCTCGTCGGCCTGCTTGCCGCGGCGATCCCGATGGCCGCATGGTCGGTGCTTGTCGACAAGGTCCATCGGCGCCCGTCGACCGGGCTCGACTGGTCGCTGATGCGCAGCCGCAAGCCCGATCGCAGCGCCACCTGGGTCAAGCTCGCAGGTCTGTGGGCGACCTGGGCGATCATCGCCGGCCTCTATTGCCTGTGCCGGTGGTACTGGCAGGGGCAATACATCTTCTCGATGCAGGTGCTCGGCTATGCCGCTCTCCCGCTGGTGGTGCTGTCAGTACCCTATGTCTTCTGGATCGACCGCGCGCTGGTCAATCCGCGCGATCATGCCTGGCACTTCGGCGCGCTGCTGCTGATGCGGCCCGGCTGGGAGCTGGACGAGGTCAAAAAGCACTGGCGGACCTGGATCATCAAGGCCTTCTTCACCGCTTTCATGATCTCGATCATCCCCTTCGCCTTTCGCCATATCGTGACCGCCGATTTCGCAGAGGTCGTCGCGCGGCCCGAGCGTATCGCGCTGACCGTGATCGAGGCGATGTTCATGATCGACGTGATGATCGGCACGGTCGGCTACATTGTCACCATGCGCCCGCTCGATGCACATATCCGTTCGGGCAACCCGTTGCTGGGCGGCTGGGTTGCGGCGCTGATCTGCTATCCGCCGGCCGTCTGGGGCATTCTCGGCAACGGCAAGGCGATCTTCTACGAAGAGGATACCGCGGGCTGGCTGCACTGGCTCGAGGGGCACGATCTGGCGATCGCGCTGTGGGGCGCGCTGCTGGTGGCCCTGACGGCGATCTATGCCTGGGCGACCTTTGCCTTCGGCCTGCGGTTCTCCAACCTCACCTATCGCGGCGTGCTGACCAACGGCCCCTACCGTTTCACCCGGCACCCGGCCTATGTGTCGAAGAACCTCTTCTGGTGGGCTTCGGTCATGCCCTTTCTCGTCACTACCGGCTCGCTGGTCGAGGCGATCCGCAATTGTTTCTTTCTGGCGGTCGTCAACGGAATCTATTTCTGGCGCGCCAAGACCGAGGAAGCGCATCTCCTCGCCGAAGATCCGAAATATCGCGAGTACCACGCATGGATGGCGCAGCACGGTCTCATCACTGCGCCGCTCACCCGGCTGTGGCAGCGTTTCCGGCCGCGCTCCGCGATCGAGGCCCAGCCTGCCGAATGATCAGCCGAGCGGCTGGCCCTCGTCGGTCTCGTAGATCCGGAGGTCGCGCGATTCGGGGGGATTGGCGGCCATGACCTTCTGGAATTCGGCCATGTGGGCAGAGGTGCCATGCGCCGCCAGTGCCTCGCGGTCGCGCCACCGCTCGAACAGCACCAGCGTGTCGGGATCGGCGAGGTCGCTGGCGAAGGTGTAGTCGAGGCAACCGTCCTCGGCGCGGCTCGCGCGGATCATTTCGACCATCGCCTTGCGCGTCGCCGCATCGATCGGTCGGCCGAGCTTTATGGTGCCGTTTATTTGGATCATCGCCTCTCTCCCGTGGTGGCGTGGAAAGAGGCGATAGCAGGTCACCGAATGAATGGATCGGAAAATTTCGGATCGGTGGAGAGCGCGTCGTCGGTCAGCGTGAGGAGGAAATCGACCAGCGCCTGGCGGTCGGCGACCGAAAGGTTGAGCCGCCGCGGGGCGCCGCCCGCCCGGAGGCGATTGTCGAGCGCCGGGCCCGGCTGCACGCCCTCGTCGTAATGGACGATCACGTCGAGCAACATGTCGAAGCGGCCATCGTGCATGAAATGGGTCGAGAGCCCGACATTCTTGAGCGAGGGCGATTTGAAGATCGTCGTCTCGCCCGCGTCGAGCCCGTTCGAGCGGCTGTTGGCATTGAGCGCGAAAGTCGGCGGCTGGTGGCACGCGGCGCATCCCGCACCGCCGTTGTTGGGGCCGCCCATGAACAGCTGGCGACCGCGGTTTTCCGACGCCGAGAATCCCGGCAGGGTCACATTGAGGTTGCGGTTCTGCGCCTCGGGATCGAACACCTGGGCATAGGCGCGGTCCCAGCGGCTGTCGGTGGAGATGATCGCGCGCTCGAAATTGGCTAGCGCGCGCTCGATCCGGTTCATCGTAATCGCCTCGTCGCCAAACACGTAGGCGAACAGGACGGGGTAGTATTCGAGAGCCTGAAGCTTGGTCACCAGCGCGGCGAGGCCGCCATTGTCGACCCAGCCCATTTCGACCTGGTTGAGGATCGGCTGGGTCGCCTGGTCCTCGATGCTGTCGGCACGGCGATCCCAGAACATCTCGCCCGGCTCGTAGAAACGCGCATTGCCGAGCCGCATCGCGTGCGCGCCGGTGCATGCGCCTCCGGCGAAGCCCTCGGAGAAGCGCTCGTTGTCGTCGAAGCCGAATTGCTGCTGGTGGCAACTGGCGCAGCTGATGCTGTCGTTCACGCTCAGCGCGGTGTCGTAGAACAGCACGCGGCCGAGCATGGCCAGATCGTCGCGCACGGGGTCGTTGTCGGGCGTGTTGTCGAGCGCGAAGGCGGTGTTGTCGTAATAGGCCGGCAGCGAGGGCGCGGCGTAGTTCTCCGGCGCATCGAGATCGAGGCGCAGATAGGCCTGGATAATCGCGTTGCCCTCTTCATTGCCGGTTACCGGAGGTGTGGGGGTCGGTGTCGGCGTGGGCGTGGGCGGGGGCGTGGGTGTCGTCACCCCTGTGCCTCCCCCGCCCGTGGTTTCCGGGGAATCCCCGCCTCCGCAGGCGGTTAGCACCATTGTCAGTACGGCGATCGATGCGATGTTGCGCGCCCGTTTCGGCATGGTCGAACCCTCATCCTCTGTATCCCTCGTCTCCCGGGACGAGCGATGCCGAGGATTGATTGCAGGTCAACTGCGGGCGGTATCATATTGTATGCGCTGGATAAAATGACCGGGTATCGTGACGCTGGCGATACGTCTGCGACAAACCGATACGCCCGGTCCGCGACTAGAAGCTGTATTTGTAGACGCGCTCGATGTCGCCGCCCCATTCGCCATGGTAGCGATCGAGCAGCACCTGCGCCGGGACTTTGCCGCTGGCGACGATTTCGTCGAGCGTCTCGAGGAATCCGGTCTCATTGTCGCCCGAACTGTTGTAGCGCGCGCGCGCGGCGAGGCCAGCACGCGAGATGGCGAGCACCTCCTTCGCGAGCTCGCGCAGCGTGCCACCACCCGGGATCGATGCGTCGAGCGCCAGTTTCGGCACGGCGTTGCGCAGGTCCTCGCGCTCTTCCATCGTCCAGTGCTTGACCAGGTCCCACGCCGCATCGAGCGCGCCCTGGTCGTAGAGCAGGCCGACCCAGAAGGCGGGCAGGGCGCAAATCCGGCTCCACGGGCCGCCATCGGCACCGCGCATTTCGAGGAAGCTCTTCAGGCGCACTTCGGGGAATGCGGTCGACAGGTGGTCCCACCAGTCGCTTTCGGTCGGCTTCTCGCCGGGCAGGACGGAGAGCTTGCCCTCGAGGAAATCGCGGAAGCTGAGGCCTGCGGCATCGATATACCTGCCCTCGCGGAAGACGAAATACATCGGGACGTCGAGCATGTAGTCGACCCAGCGTTCGTAACCGAAACCGTCCTCGAAGACGAAGGGGAGCATGCCGGTGCGGTGCGGGTCGGTATCGCTCCAGATATGGCTGCGGTACGACAGGTAACCATTGCGTTTCCCTTCGGTGAAGGGCGAATTGGCGAACAGCGCGGTCGCCAGCGGCTGGAGCGCTAGGCCGGTGCGGAACTTTTGCGCCATGTCGGCCTCGCTCGAATAGTCGAGGTTGACCTGTATCGTGCAGGTGCGCAGCATCATGTCGAGGCCGAGGCTGCCGACGCGCGGCATGTGCCGCATCATGATCTCGTAGCGCCCCTTGGGCATCACCGGCAGCTCTTCGCGGGTCTTGTCGGGCCACATGCCGAGACCGAGGAAGCCGACCCCGAAGCGCTCGCCGACCTGCTTCACCTGGTCGAGGTGGCGCCCGGTTTCGGCGCAAGTCTGGTGAAGGTTCTCGAGCGGCGCGCCCGAGAGTTCGAGCTGGCCGGCGGGCTCGAGGCTGACCGTTCCGTCCGCACCGCGCATGGCGATGACCTTGCCGCCTTCCTCGACCGGTTCCCAGCCGAATTCGGTGAGCGCCATCAAGATGTCACGAATGCCGCCGGGTTCGTCGTAGGAAGGGGCCTTGAAGGTCTTGCGGCAATAGACGAGCTTCTCGTGCTCGGTGCCGATACGCCAGTCGGTCTTCGGCTTCTCGCCGCGCTGCATCGGGGCGACCAGCTGGTCGCGGCTTTCGATAAAGGGATCCTCTGCCCCCGAGGTCTCGCGCGTGCTCATGGCGAGTGGCGATAGAAAGCCGATCCTTGCGAGGAAAGGAAATTATTCTTCGCCAAGCCAGTCGCCCGCCTCGGCCATCCATACCGCCATGCCGGCGATCGCCGCGGTTTCGCCGCGCAGGATACGCGGGCCGAGGCTGATCGCGACCGAAGCCGGGTGGGCGCGGATCGCGGCACGTTCGGCATCGTCGAAGCCGCCTTCGGGGCCGACCAGCAGCGCGGCCGGCCCCTCGGCATAGCAGAAGGCATCGGCCGCCGGCTCGCCGCCCTCCTCGTCGGCGAAGAACAGGTGGCGTTCCTGCGGCCAGTCGCGCAGCAGCGCGTCGAGCTTGGTCACCGGCGCGATCTCGGGCAGCGCAGTGCGCGCGCATTGTTCGGCCGCCTCGGTGACGATGGCATCGGCGCGCTCGGCGTTGAGCTTGTCGGCGACACAGCGCCGCGTGACCACCGGTGCGATCCGCGCGACGCCCAGTTCGGTCGCCTTCTCGAGCACGATGTCGAAGCGGTCCTTCTTGAGTAGCGCGGGACAGAGCCAGAAATCGGGGACCGGCTCGCGCGGGCGCAGGTGCTGCTTGGGCTCGAGCAGGACGTGACGCTTGCCCGCCTCGACCACTTCGGCTGCCCATTCGCCGCTGATATCGTCGCACAGGATCACCGCATCGCCGGGTTTCACGCGCATTACCTTGGTGAGGTAATGCGCCTGGTTGCCCTCGACTTGCACGGGATGGGCAGCGGACAGGTCCCGCTCGACGAACAGGCGGGGGGCGCTCTTGGGCGGCCATGCTGGAGTTGCGGGCATGGCTTTGCAGGTGGCACGAGCGCGGTTAGGGAGCAAGCCATGAGCGAGACCGCCACCCCCGATGTCGTACCCGACAGCGAGCACCGAGGCCTCGTCGCGCGGCTGCCGCAAATGCCGCGCGACCTGGCGCAGCTTGCCCGATTCGACCGGCCGATCGGCTGGTGGCTGCTGTTCTGGCCCTGTGCCTGGGGAGTTTGGCTGACCGGTGCAGGTTCGCAGGTCCAACTGCTGGCGTGGCTGTTGCTGGGCAGTATCGCAATGCGCGGGGCGGGTTGCGTCTACAACGACATCGTCGATGCCGATCTCGACCGGAAGGTCGCGCGCACAGCGCTCCGCCCGGTGGCGAGCGGGCGTATTTCGAAGAAGCTGGCTTGGGGTTGGTTGCTCACGCTCTGCGCGGTGGGCTTGCTGGTGCTGCTGCAATTGCGGCCACTGGCGCAGGGCGTCGCGCTGGGGAGCGTCGCGCTGGTCGCGGCCTACCCCTTCATGAAGCGCATCACCTGGTGGCCGCAGGCCTGGCTGGGCATGGTCTTCACCTGGGGACTGCTGGTTGGCTGGACACAGCTGCGTGCCGACAATTGGGACGCGCTCGCGGCGATGTATGCGGGCAGCGTGCTGTGGGTGATCGGCTACGACACCATCTATGCACTGCAGGACCGCGAAGACGACGCGCTGGTCGGCATCCGTTCTTCGGCGTTGCGGCTCGGCGGACACGTAAAGGGCGGGGTGCTGCTGTTCTATGCCGGCGCGGTGGGATTCTGGGCGCTCGCCTTCTGGCTCTATCGCGGCGATTGGGTGGCGCTGCTCGCGCTGCTCCCGGCGGCAGGGCATCTGCTGTGGCAGGTTGCGACGCTCGACGGCGAGGATCCGGGTAACCCGCTCGACCGCTTCCGCTCGAACCGCATGGCGGGCGCGCTGGTTGCCGCCGCCTGTTTCGTGGTGGGCAACGCCTGATGTGCAATCTCTATAAAATGACCAAGACCACGGACGAAGTCGCCAGGTGGTTCGACGCGGTCGATGCGTTGGGCGGGGCGAATTTCGGCGACGAGGTCTTCCCCGGCTATCCCGGTGCGGTGGTGGCCGAGGGCAGGTTGATGCAGATGAACTGGGGGTTTCCGCTGGTGATGAAGGGCAGGGACGGGAAGCCATTGAAGCCCAAGCCGGTCAATAACGCGCGTACCGACAAGCTCGACAGTTTCTTCTGGCGCTACAGCTTCGAGGAGCGTCGCTGCCTGATCCCGGTAACCGCCTGGGCCGAGGCGGAGGGACCCAAGGGCGGCAAGACACGGAGCTGGCTCTCCCGGCCCGATGCCGAGCTGTTCGCGGTTGCGGGCGTATGGCGCGACAGCGAGGAATGGGGGCGCTGCTATGCAATGGTCATGACCGACGCCCGTGGTCCGGCGGCTGAAGTGCACACGCGCATGCCCGTGCTGCTGTGCGAAGAAGACCGCGCGGTGTGGACGAACGGCTCGGCCGACGATGCGCGCGGATTGTGTGTGCCGTGGCAAGGCGACCTCGTCCTCGATCGGACCGACCAGCCATGGGTGGGCGGCGCGGCCAAAAGCAAGCGCCTGCTCTGACACCCATGCGGATCGCCCTGTTCGAACCCGAAATCGCCGGGAATGTCGGCAATGTCATGCGGCTTGGCGCCTGCATGGGCGTCGGCGTCGACCTCATCGAACCGCTCGGCTTCCAGTGGGACGACAGGCGCGTACGCCGCGCCGCGATGGACTACATCGATCATGTCGAGATCGTCCGGCATGCGAATTTCGAGGCTTTTCGCAAGGCGCGCAGCAATTGCCGACTGGTGCTTTTCACGACCCGCGCGACGCTGTGTTCCTACGCGTTTTCCTATCGCCGCGACGACATTCTCCTGTTCGGCAAGGAAAGTGCCGGGGTGACCGACGAGGTGCGTGCGGCCGTGGAAGAAAGCGTGCGCCTGCCGATGCGTGCAGGAGTCCGTTCGCTCAATCTCGCTACCAGCGCGGGGATCGCGCTGGGAGAGGCTCTGCGGCAAACGCGGATGCTGCCTGGCTGACACCCCGCGGTGGACAACTCATGCCGGCCATTTGGCGCGACTCGGCAAGCGCTTCTTAACCTCGTTGCCATGACCGACACATTCGCGGCGCTTTCCGATCCTACCCGCCGGCTGCTGCTCGACCGGCTGAGCGAGGAGGGCGGGCTGACCCTGTCCGACCTCGCCGAGGACCTGCCGATGACCCGGCAGGCAGTGGCCAAGCACCTCGCCGTGCTCGAGGCGGCCGAGCTGGTCGCCTCCGAGCGCGACGGGCGTTGCAAGCGGCACTATCTCAACCCGGTGCCGCTGGCGAAAATGGCGCGGCGCTGGCTGGGACGCTTCGAGGAAGTACCGCTGGCGGCAATGGCCGGTTTTCACGGCGCCGCGGGCGCGGGGCAGGCGGCGCGAACATAGGATCGCGGGGCATCGGCTCATTCATAGCTGACCACCTCGAATTCGATTCCGTCCCAGTCGAAGAAGTAGAACCGGCGGCCGGGCTCGTAATCGTCGTGCCCGAACGGCTCGAGCCCGTGTGCGGCGACGACTTTCTCGGCCGCTTCGAGGTCGTCGACAGTGAACGCGATATGGTTGAGCGGCTGGCCCTTGGTGTAGTCGCCCGACACGTGGTCGCCGGTGTAGAGCGCGATGTAGTCATGATCGGCCCCGACATGGACCGAGCGCCCGTATTTGAGCGATGGCCCGCGCCAGCGTTCCTTCCAGCCGAGCAGGTCCTTGAGCAGGGCGGCGCTGCGCTCGGGATTGGTAACCGAGATATTGGCGTGTTCGAGTCGTCCTGTAGCCATGGTGCATCTCCTTTTGGGGGAGGCCTGCGGGCCATGGCCGGCCCGGGCATCCCGCGTTGCGATGCCCGGATCTATGCAACTTCAACTTCACTTGAGGTCAAGATTCAAAACGTCTATCAGTGAAATCGATGAACGCGAACGACCAGCTCACGATCGGCGACCTTGCGCGCCGCACCGGCCTCTCGACCTCGGCGATCCGCTTCTACGAGGACAAGGGGTTGATCGAATCCTTCCGCACGGCGGGCAACCAGCGGCGCTTCCTGCGCAGCGACATAAGGCGGCTGAGCTTCATCCTCATCGTCCAGAAGCTCGGTCTCTCGCTCGAGGAGATCGGCGAGCACCTGCGCAGCCTGCCCAAGGGACGAACGCCGTCGAGCTTCGACTGGTGGAAGATCAGCGAGGCGATCCGCGAGAGCCTCGACCGGCGGATCGAGCAATTGCGCGCCCTGCGCGACAATCTCGACGGCTGCATCGGCTGCGGCTGCCTCAGCCTCAAGACCTGCAAGCTCTACAACCCCGACGATATCGCCGCCGAGGGCGGCCCGGGGCCGCGGGTTTTGCGGTGATTTAGGTGGGGTGCCAACGGCCCGGGAGTGGAAGTTTCCCAAACCGCCTTCCCAAGGGTTGGTCCCTGACACGGTCGGCGTGGGCAGTGCTACTACGGTGCGCTGTTTGGCGGGTTCGAGTTCTGCTCGTGGGTGCGTCTATTCGTCCGCTTTACGCTTAAAGGTGATCAGAGCCTAGCAAACGCACCGCTCGCGCGATGGGCGAGCCCCTCAATACTCCGGCCCCAGCTCCGGATCGAGATCGCGCGGGCGGGCGAAGTGGGCGAGCACGCCGCAGCCGTCGCGCAGGTCACTCCACTCCTCGATCTCAAGTTCGAACACCGCATAGGCGGCGGTGGGGAACTTGACCTTGGCTTCGTCGTAGAGCGCGTTCTCGTTCTTGGGCGATACCAGTTCGAACAGCATGTCGCCGAGGCCCGGATTGTGGCCTGCGACCAGCAACGCATCGGCCTCGCCGCCGCTTTCGCGGATCACGTCCATGATCGTGTCGGTCCCGGCGAGATAGAGCCGCTCGTCCCACTCGGGCGCCAGGGCGGGGAGGGCATCTTCGACCGTCAGCCGGACCCGCGTGGCGGGGCTGGCGACGAGCTTGTCCCACTTGATGCCGTGCCTGGCGATATGCTCGCCGATGACATGCGCGCCGCGATGGCCACGATCGTTCAGTCCCCGGTCGAAATCGCGCTTGTCGCTCTGGCCCCAATCGGACTTGGCGTGGCGCAACAGGCCGAGAATCTTCACGATGTTGGGTTCTCCGCTGGCGAAAGTTCGGGGCTAACAACACCCTCGGCGACGCGCTGTAAAGCCTCGTCGAGTGTCAGGCGTGTGACGGGGGTGCCCTCGGGGAAGGCGCTGAGCAGCCGGCTGGGGAATGCGGGCGAGAGGACAACGAAATGGCCCGCATCCTCGCGCGTGCGGATCAGCCGTCCGAAGGCCTGTGCCAGCCGTGCGCGGATGATGCGGTCGTCATAGCGTTGCGCCCCGCCTTCCTGCTCGGCCGCGGCGGCGCGGCGGGCGCGGTGGAGGATGGTCGGGCGCGGCCAGGGCACGCTTTCCATGACCACGCAGCGCAAGCTCCGGCCCGGCACGTCGACTCCGTCGCGCAGGGCATCGGTGCCGAGCAGGCTGGCGCGCGGATCGTCGCGGAAGATGTCGGTGAGCGTGCCCGTGTCGATCGGGTCGACATGCTGGGCGTAGAGCGGCAGCCCGGCGCGCGCGAGCCGGTCGGCGATGCGGCCATAGACCGCGCGCATCCGGCGGATCGCGGTGAACAAGCCGAGCACGCCGCCGTCCGAAGCCTCGATCAGCCGCGCATAGGCGCCTGCCAGCGCGGGGATGTCGCCCTTGCGGATATCGGTGACGATCAGCACTTCGGCGCGGGAGGCGTAATCGAATGGGCTGTCCGCCTGTGCGGTCCTCGGCTGCAGCTCGAGATGCGGGGCGCCGCTCTTGGCCACGGCATGCGCCCAGTCGGGGCCGCTCTCGTCGCGATCGGTCAGCGTCGCACTGGTCAGCATCACGCCATGCGCGGGCTCGAGCACCACCCGGGCGAAGGGCTTCATCGGATCGAGCCAGTGGCGGTAGAGCCCGACATCGAATTCGCGCGCATCGTTGCGGTCGACCTGCAGCCAGTCGACGAATTCGGGATCGGCCGGTCCGCCAAGGCGCGCAAGCAGCGCCTCCCATGCGGCGATCAGGTCAATCCGCCAGGCAAGCGAATGGCGTGCGCCCTCGATCCGTGCGCGGCCCTGTCCGTCGAGCCAGTCGGGCGCGTCCTCGATCACCGCCTCGAGCCGCCCGGCGAGCTTGAGTAGCGGGGTGCGGATCGCAGCGAGCGCTTGCGCCGCGCTGCCCGCCGCCTCGACCAGTTCGCCGGGAAGCTGCGCGCATTCGGTTTCGATGCCGTAGCCCGCCTCGAGCCCGCTCTCGTCGCGCGCGAAGGCGGTCGCACGGACCGCAGCGAGCAGTTCTTCGAGCGGACCGAGTGGCGCGGCTTCGGTTAGCCTTCCGAGCCATCCGTCGGAGGGCAGCGCATGTGCCGCCTCCACCGCCGCCTCGACCGCCTCGCCGCCCGCCTCGTCATAGCTCGCGACATCGGCGAGCCGTGCCGAAAGTCCGCGTCGCCGCCCGCGGCTGTTCTTTTCCGGCCCGATGATCCAGCGCCTGAGCTCGATCGATTCCTGCCCGGTGAGCGCGGCGGAAAAGGTGCTGTCGGCAGCATCGAAGACATGGTGGCCCTCGTCGAAGACGATCCGCGTGGGCCGTCCGTCGACGTCGCGCCCGCGCGCGGCGTTGACCATCACCAGCGCGTGGTTGGCGATGACGAGGTCGGCCTGCGCGGCATTGCGCGCGCTGCGCTCGATGAAGCACTTCCGGTAATGCGGGCAGCCCGCATAGACGCATTCGCCGCGCTGGTCGGTCAGCGCTGCGATGCCGCGCTTGCGGAACAGCGTGCCGAGCCAGCCGGGCAGATCTCCGCCGATCATGTCGCCGTCCTGCGAATAGGCGGCCCAGCGCGCCACCAGATGCGCGAGGATCGCGGGGCGGCCCGCAAACCCGCCCTGCAGCGCGTCTTCGAGGTTGAGCAGGCAGAGATAGTTCTCGCGCCCCTTGCGCAC
>Ga0066644_10001104_pt1 | contig 15663 bp, 19 predicted proteins | sample CryGeyCG2114_020_FD_62735 | JGI IMG/M metagenome (GOLD analysis project Ga0066644, IMG submission 62735) | Groundwater microbial communities from aquifer - Crystal Geyser CG15_big_fil_post_rev_8/21/14_0.20 | ecosystem: Environmental > Aquatic > Deep subsurface > Groundwater | place: USA: Utah...
CTTCAGAAGCTGGCTGATCGGCACGGGATGGCGTCTGGTGTCAGAGGCGCGCCGTTCGGCACACCGCCGGACTCGCCGTGAAAGCGACTGGGTGGAGACGCACACACAGAGCCTGCCAGAGGGGCTCAATGCCGAGGACAATATGGTCCTGGAAACCGCCATGCAGGAGCTGACACCGGACCAGCGCGCCTGCGTCTCGCTCTGTCTCGCCGGCGGCTGGTCGCATGGCGATGCCGCGCAGGCGCTGGACATGCCGGTGGGAACGGTCAAGTCTCATATCAAGCGCGGGCGGGCCAGACTGCTTGCCGCACTGGGAGGTGACACATGAGCGCAGAAAACAAGCTGAACGCCTTCTTGCAGGCCGATGCCGCGCCGGACCGCGATCCGGTTTTCATGGCTGCCCTGGAAGAACGCATGGCGCGCATCCGCCTGCACGCCCGTTTGCGCCGCCACGCCGTTCTTGCCATTGCGGCCAGCGCCGTTGTCTTCGGCCTGATCAAGGCCTCCGGCCTCAGCATGGTCGGCGCCGTGGCGCAATTTGCGGCCGATCTTGCCGCCACCCCCGGCTTGGCACTCGCGGGTCTGATCGTGGCCGGGGCGATGCTGCTGCCGCGGATATTGCCGGGAAACGGGCGCACCTGATGGTTTCCGGGCCGGAAAGCTCGCTGCGCTTGAAAGGCCTGAGCCCGGAACATGAGGCCGGCGGGCGGCAACACATCTGCCCCGGACATGGCCTTTCAATTTTATGCGCCAATCTCGCCAAAGCTTGCAGACTCGGCCTAATCTGCCCCCAATTGAGGGGAAAGCTTCATGATATTACTGATCACCGGCCTGGTTCTGTTTCTCGGCATTCACTCTATCCGGCTGATACCGGGCGGACGCAATGCCATGATTTCAGGCTTCGGGGCGGGGGGCTTCAAAGTCCTTTATTCGCTGTTTTCGCTGGCCGGGTTGGTCCTCATCATTTTCGGCAAGATACAGGCGCATCCGTCAGAGACGCTGTATCTCGCGCCGGAATGGGGACGGCTGGCGGCTTTGGTCGCGGTCCCACTGGCGCTGGTCCTGATCGTGGCGGCCTATACGCCCAGCCATCTGCGCCGCTTTGTTCAGCATCCCATGTTGCTGGCGGTGATGGTGTGGTCCGGAGCGCATCTGGCGGCCAATGGCGAACGGTCTTCGGTTTATCTTTTTGGGGCGTTTTTTGTCTGGTCAACGATTTCGATCTTCGCCGCCTTCCTGCGCGGTGACCATCCGCCCAGACCGCCCAAGGGCTGGGGAGGGGATGTGGTCGCCCTCATTCTCGGCACTCTGATCGCAATTCTTATGGCCCGCTTCCATCTTTATCTGTTCGGCGTCGGCATCATCGGATAGCGCCGCCGCATCCAAAGTCGCCACGGCACGCATCATAGGTCCGAGAGGCGCTGTGGAGCGCCATGGAGACATGAAAGGAATTGAAGATGGAGATGCTTATCCCGTTATCGGCAATCCTGTTGCCGGCGATCATTATCGGAATTGTTTTTCACTACAGAAGCAAGAACAAGCGCGAAATTCTCGAGACAGTCCGGGTGGCGGCCCAGGGCGGCACGGAACTGACCCCGGAAATCATACGCGCCCTCGGCGTGAAAGACCGCAGGAGAGGCAGCGAGATCCGCTCGGGCATCATCTGGATTGCCGTGGCGCTTGCCTGCATCGTGTTTGGCTGGTCCATCGGCCAGTATGAAGAAGAGGCCTTCCGTGCCTTCATCGGTTTTGCGGCCTTTCCGGGTCTGATCGGTCTGGCGCTCATCGGTATCGGAGTCTTTATGGGCGACACATCCGACGACGCCGGTTAAGCGGAGGCGGGTCCAGTGTCCCGGGGCGCATCGGACGAGGAATTGATCGCATTGGTCGTTGCCGCCAGGGACGGCGCGGCCTTTGGCGAGCTCGTCCGCCGGCATCAAGGTGTCGTGCGCGGGATGATGGCGCGGATGTGCGGCAATCATGCTCTGGCCGACGATCTGGCACAGGAGGCGTTCATCAAGGCGTTCAACAAGATCAACAGCTATACGGGCAGTGGCTCATTCCGGGGGTGGCTCTGCCGCATCGCCTACAATGAATTCCTGATGTCGGCGCGAAAGCGCAAGGCAACCGAGAAAGCCATGGAACGCTTCCGGCAGGATATTGACGATGTCGAAGCCCCGCGCGACATGGGATCGGTGGTCGATCTCGACCGCGGATTGAAAATATTGAAGGAAGACGAGCGGGTATGTGTCGTGCTGTGTTATGCCAGCGGAATGTCTCATGCGGAAGCGGCTGAAGCGACCGGCATGCCGCTGGGCACGGTTAAATCGCATGTGAACCGGGGACGCGAGAAGCTGAAGGCCTGGTTCGAGGCAGAGGAGGCGATGGCATCATGACCATGAATGACCCGTTTGATGATCGTCTGCGCGCGGCCTTTGCCGCGGCAGAGCCAGGCCGTGACGATGCGATTGACACCGAGGAATTCGTGAAGCGGGTCCAGGGCCGCATCACACGGCCGGACCGCCGCCGCGCCCTGATTCTGGGCGGGGCCGGCTCCACCGGGTCTGCCGTGGCCGGCACCCAGCTGGAGGGGTTTTTCTCCAATCCCGATCTGCTGCCCGCCGACGGGATGATCGGCCAGGTCTTCACCTATGCCTCGCCGGAAATGCTGGCCGCCGGTGTCCTGGCGATCATGATCGCCGGTTTTGCGATTGTCATTCCACGGCAGATTTAACCCAGTCAAACGCTATCGCTGAACAGCCGCATCGGATATGAAGCGGTCATGTCTGCCCAGAACAAGACCAAACGCATTGGCGTTCCCGATATTCGCGCCCGCAAGGGTGGCGAGCCTCTGGTCTGCCTGACCGCCTATGACGCCCCCATGGCGCGCTTGCTGGATCCGCATTGCGATGTGCTTCTGGTCGGCGACAGTCTCGGCATGGTGGTGCACGGCCTCGATTCCACGATCGGTGTCACCCTCGACATGATGATCCTGCATGGTCAGGCTGTCATGCGCGCCGCAAAACAGGCGCTGGTGGTTATTGATCTGCCTTTCGGCACTTATGAAAAATCGCCGGAACAGGCGTTTGAGAATGCCTCCCGCGCTCTGGCTGAGACCGGCGCGCAAGCGGTAAAGATTGAAAGTGGCGTCTATGCCGCTGACACCATCCGCTTCCTCACCGAACGCGGCGTGCCTGTGATGGGCCATGTCGGCCTGCGTCCGCAGGCTGCGCTGAATGAAGGCGGCTTCAAGGCCAAGGGCCGCAATGATCTGGAGCGCACCCGCGTTTTCAATGAAGCGCGCGAAGCTGATGCCGCCGGGGCGTTCGCCATCGTCATCGAGGGCGTGGCGGAAAGTCTGGCACGCGAGATTACCGGGGCGGTGAAAGCGCCGACTATCGGCATTGGCGCGTCGGCGAGCTGTGACGGGCAGATTCTGGTGACACCGGACATGCTCGGCCTGTTCGACTGGACGCCGAAGTTCGTGCGCTGCTATGCTCAGCTTTCCGGCGTGGTGGATGAGGCGGTCGCGGCCTATGCCACCGATGTCAGATCACGGGCTTTTCCGGCAGATGCAGAAACCTATTCCTTCAAGCCGAAGAACGGTTAAGGCCGGTTGCCGCTGGCCCGCAGCGCGGCCAGTGTCCGGCTCCGATTGATCAAAGAATACAGGGCGTTTTCCGTGGCTGACATTTTCCACGAAGTTGAAGAAGAACTCCGCAAGGACAAGTACAATGTGCTTCTGCGCACATGGGGCCCGTGGGTGCTTGGCGGCGCGATTGCGATTGTGGTGGCCGCAGCGGCCTGGCAAGGGTGGGACTATTGGCAGACCCGTCAGTCTCATGCCATGTCGGACCGCTATTTTGCCGCTCTGGAAAGGATCGAAGAAGAGCGCTTCATTGAAGCTGATCTGGAATTGCAACGGATTACGGATGACGCCTCCAGCGGGTACGCTGCTCTGGCTCTGATGCAGCGCGGCGATCTGGCCCTTCAGGGCGGAGACGCCGCAACGGCCGGTTATTTCTTCGAACAGGCGGCCGATACCTTCTCGACCACCACTTTCTCGGATCTGGCGCGGGTCAAGGCGGCCATGGCGCTGTTCGAGGAGCTCTCGATTGACGATTTGCAAAACCGTCTCAGCGATATGATGCAGCTGGACCGTCCCTATCGCCTGCTGGCGATGGAGGTGATTGCTGCCAAAGCCTTCGAAAACGGCGATCTGGAGCGCGCGCGCGGCGAATACGAAGCGATTGCCAATGATCTGGATGCGCTGGCACTGCCGGTGGCCCAGCGCGCCCAGGCCGCTGTCGAATTGATCGGCCGCTTGCAACAACAGGCCGCGCTCGATGCGCCGGCGGATGCGGCTTTGCAGATGCCAGCCTTGCCGGAGACGCCGGAGATTGATCCGGCCACCTTCAATCTCGGGGCCGTTCTCGATCAGGTCGATGAGGAAACCGGAACCCTGAATGCAGACAGCCCGCAAATGCCTGACGCGGTCGGCATTCTGGAATCAAACGGCGCTGAAACGGCCGAAGACGGACAGGACTAAACTGATGACATTTTCCACTTCAGGCCGGTATTTGCTGCTCGCCTCTCTGGCGCTTCTCGCAGGGTGTTCTTCCGTTCAGGACACCGCCTCGCGGCTCAACCCGTTCGTGCTTCTCGAGCAAGCAGATACCCAGCAGGCACCCAACGATGAGCGTGTCTCCATCCTGTCCTTCGAACAGTCCCTGCAAGCGGATGCCGACAGCGCGGGCCAGCCGGTCATTCTGCCGACTGCCTATCGCAATACGATCTGGGCGCAACCGGATGGCTATCCGACCCACGCCATGCAGCACACGCAGGCTACAGGCAATCTCGACATATTATTCCGCCGCAATTTTGGTGCGGGGTCTGACCGTTCCAGCCGAATCAATGCGCGTCCCATCTTTGCCGATGGCCGGATCTACGCGATGGATGGCCGTGGCCGTGTCTACGCCATGGACCCGGAAAGCGGACGTGAAATCTGGGAAGCCAATTTGCGGTCCGGATTTCGCCGGGACCGCACCACTTTCGGCGGCGGTCTGGCCTTTGATGGCGGCCGCGTTTTTGCCCATAATGGCAATCGCTTCATTGCCGCGCTGGATGCGGCGACCGGCAATGAGATCTGGCGCGCGGACTCGCTGACACCTTTCCATTCTGCGCCGACTGCCGTGAATGGCATGGTGTTTGTTTCAACCGACGATAACGAACTTTATGCAATCGAACAGGCCTCCGGCGATATAGTCTGGAATCACCAGGGCATTTCCGAGCCGGCGCGCCTGTTGACTTCGCCCAGCGTGGCCGTGCTGGGCGAGATCATTATCGCTCCCTATGCCTCCGGTGAAATCGTGGCGCTGCGCCTCCAGAACGGCAACCCGATCTGGAATGACGCCCTGACCCGCACCGGTGGTTTGACGCCGATCTCAGCGATCAATGATGTCGCCGGAAGCCCGGTCATCGTTGATGATTCCGTCTATGCGATGAGCCATTCCGGCATTCTTGCCGCATTTGATCTGCGCACGGGCGAGCGTATGTGGACGCAACCGGCCGGTGGTCTTCACGCCCCCTGGCTTGCCGGTGATTTCATCTTCCTGGTGACCACCGATGGTGAAGTCGTTTGCGTCGACCGGACAGATGGGACGATCCGCTGGATCACCCAGTTGCAACAGTTCGAGAGCGAGCGCCGCCGCCGCGGGCGGATTGCCTGGTCCGGGCCGATCATGGCCGGGGGCCGTCTGGTTCTGACAGGATCACACGGCACCGCCGTTATCCTGTCCGCCGCCGATGGCACCATTCAGCGTCAAATCAATCTCGGTGATCCGGTCTTTGTGGCCCCGATCATCGTCAATGAAACGATCTATGTCGTGACCGATGAGGCCCGGCTGATCGCGCTGCGCTAACCGATATGGCTGTCCCCACAATTGCGGTGGTGGGCCGCCCGAATGTCGGCAAGTCGACTCTGTTCAACCGTCTGGCGGGCAAGGTTCTGGCCATTGTCGATGACATGCCGGGCGTCACCCGTGACCGCCGGGAAGCCCATGGCCGTCTGGGCGATATTCCGCTGCGCATTATTGATACCGCCGGTTTTGATGATGCCGACGCCACCAAGCTGGGCACCGACATGCGCGCCCAGACCGAACAGGCGCTGTCCGATGCCGATGTATGCTTGTTTGTGATGGATGCCCGCGAAGGTGTCACCGGGCTCGACGAGGCGTTTGCCGATGTCGTGCGGCGGTCTGGCGTGAAAGTCGTGCTGGTCGCCAACAAGGCCGAAGGCCGTGCCGGGCTGGTTGGTATTTCCGAAAGCTACGCGCTGGGCTTTGGCGAACCGGTCTGTCTGTCCGCCTCTCATGGCGACGGCATTGGCGATCTTTACGCCGCTGTGTCCGAAGCCTTGGATGATTTCGACGAAATCGAAGATGATCGCAGCGAGGAACCGCCTCTACGGATCGCGGTGATCGGACGCCCGAATGCTGGCAAATCCACGCTCATCAACGCGTTGATCGGTGAGGACCGGCTGATTACAGGCCCGGAAGCCGGGGTCACGCGTGATGCCATCGCCGTCGACTGGTTCTGGGACGGCCGCCGCGTGCGGCTGCACGACACGGCAGGCCTGCGCAAGAAAGGCAAGGTCACCGACCGGCTGGAACGGATGAGCGCCGCAGACACGCTGCGCGCCATCAAGTTCGCCGAAATCGTGTTGCTTCTGGTGGATGCCGAACACCCGTTTGAAAAGCAGGATCTCACCCTGGCCGACCTCGTCCTGCGTGAGGGCCGGGGACTGGTCATGGTGCTGGCGAAATGGGACCTCGTCTCCAACCGTCATGCCGCCCTGAAAGAGCTGCAATACGAATTCGAGCGCCTTCTGCCGCAGGCCAGAGGCGCGCCTCTGGTGCCGGTCTCGGCACTCAAGATGAAGGGGCTGGATGATCTGATGCCGGCGGTCACCCGCCTGCACAAGAACTGGTCAGCCAAGATCAAGACCCGCGACCTCAATGACTGGCTGCAGGAAATGACGGCGCGCCATCCGCCGCCAGCCGTCAATGGCCGCCGCATCAAGCCGCGCTATCTTTCGCAGACCAAATCCCGTCCGCCGACCTTCGTCCTGATGTGTTCGCGCGCCGCCGATCTGCCGGAAAGCTACAAGCGCTACCTGGTCAATGGCATCCGCGAAGCCTTCGACATGCCCGGCGTGCCGATCCGCCTGATCGTGAAAGCCGGTAAAAACCCCTATACCGACGGTGACCGCGGCGGCAGCGGGAATTAGCTCTGTGGTGTGAAGGGTAAGCGGGTGAGCGGCACCCGCGATCAGCTAGTAAATTGCGTCATCCTCCGGCCGCGCTTGCGCGGGTCCGGGGGATCTCGTCATCCATTGAGATCACCCGAATAAATCGTGTGATGACGCTTTTATTGGAGTGTCTAAGGACAGCCCGGTCACCCCTCCTCGGGGAAACTGATCCATTCGCGATGACGGGTCGTGTCCGGCGAGACCAGTGACAGCACCAGCGGCACCAGCGCCTCGGGCGGGGGCAGGGCATCGCGGTCCTCGCTTGGGAAAGCCTTCTTGCGCATGGCAGTGCGCATCGGCCCTGGATTGACCAGATTGATCCTCAGGCTGGAGCTATTGTGCTCATCGGCCCAGGACATCACCAGCGCGTCCAGCGCCGCCTTGCTGGCCGCATAGGGCGCCCAGTAGGCGCGGCTGGATTTTGCTGCGCCAGACGTCAGGAAAACCGCGCGTCCGGCCTCTGCTTTCAACAATAGCGGCTCGAAAGCCCGGATCAGGCGGGCGGGCGCAATCACATTCACCCCCATCACCTCGTTCCAGGTCTTGGCCGTCACCTGATAGGCCGGTGTGAGCTCGCCCAGCTGACCCGCAGCGGCAACCAGAATGTCGAGCCGGCCCCACCGTTCGGCGATGATTTCGGAGAGTTTCTCGATGCCTTCGGAATCAAGTTGATCCAGCGGCACCAGCGTGCATTGACCGCCGTCTGCCTTGATCTCGTCATCCAGTTCTTCCAGCCCGCCCTGTGTCCGCGCCGTGGCGATAACGTGTGCGTCTTCGCGGGCAAGGCCAAGCGCAATGGCACGGCCAATGCCGCGGGAAGCGCCAGTGACCAGCGCGATGGTGTCTTTCAGCATCGGATTACTCATGCATCGACCAGCAGGGAAAGCTGCCGGTCCTTGTCGGAAGCCGCGCGCTCATGATCGAGCAGGCGGGTCGGGTACTGGCCAGTGAAATAGTGATCGGCCATTTGCGGAAACGCATCATTGCGCGGTTCGCCGAGCACAGCCTGGTAAAGTCCGTTGATCGACAGAAAGCCGAGGCTGTCGGCTTTCAGCGCCCTCGCCATTTCATCGCAGGCCATCGAGGACGCCATCAGCTCGTCGGTGCGGGGCATGTCGATGCCGTAGAAATCAGGGCACACAATCGGCGGGCAGGCGGAACGGAAATGCACTTCCCTGGCACCGGCTTCGCGCATCATGTCGACAATCTTGCGTGAGGTGGTACCGCGCACAATGGAATCATCGACCAGCAAGACGCGCTTGCCCTTGATCACTGAAGGATTGGCGGAGTGCTTGCGGCGCACCCCGAGGTCACGCTTGGCCTGGGTCGGCTGGATGAAGGTCCGGCCTACATAGTGGCCGCGAATAATCCCCATCTCATACGGCACGCCTGCGGCCTGTGCATAGCCGAGCGCCGCGGGCACGCCACTGTCGGGCACAGGGATGACCACATCGACATCGGCTGGTGCATCGCGGAACAGCTGGCGGCCCATTTCCTTGCGCGCTTCATAGACGCTGATACCGGAAATCGCGGAATCCGGGCGTGCAAAATAAATGTATTCAAACGCGCAGGGGCGTGGCTTCTGCACCGGCGCGAAGCGCTCGGATTTGATTCCGTCCTCGCTGACGATGATGGCTTCGCCCGGTTCTATGTCGCGCACATATTTCGCTCCGATCACATCCAGTGCGCAGGTTTCAGACGCCAGAATGACTGCCCCGTCGAGATCCCCCAGCACAAGCGGGCGGATACCGAACGGATCCCGCGCTGCGATCAGCTTGCCATTGACGATGGCGACCAGGGCAAAGGCGCCTTCAATCTGTTTCAGCGCCGACAGGAAGCGTTTTGACTCGCTGGTCCGGTTGGACCGCGCCGCAATTTGCAGAATGACTTCGGTGTCGCTGGTTGACTGGAAAATGGCTCCCGTCGCCACCAGCTCGTCCCGCAAGGTCCGGGAATTGGTCAGATTGCCATTATGCGCAACCGCAATACCGCCGCCACGCACATCGGCATAGAGCGGCTGGATATTGCGGATGATGGTCGCGCCTTGCGTGGAATAGCGGACATGACCAATACCGGTCGATCCGGGCAGGCGGTGATGGGTCTCGCCATCAGCAAAATTGTCTCCGACCAGCCCCATATGGCGTTCGGCATAAACCCGCGCGCCGTCATGGGTGACGATGCCGCAGCTTTCCTGTCCACGGTGTTGCAGGGCATGCAGGCCGAGCGCGATCAGCAGCGCTGAATCGGCGGCACCATAAACGGCGAAGACGCCGCATTCTTCCCTCAAATGATCCGTCGCGGGATCATAAGACAGGGGGGGAGCCGGAAATCTCATCCGTCATCGTCCTCGCTGGCAGTGCCGATTAATTCATCAAGCCGGTTGCGGTCGCGCTCGTCATAGGCTCTTTCGGCCGGCGTTTCTGCAGGCGATATAGGCTCAGTTCGCCCGATATGCGAATCCCCAGGCGCAAGAGATTGCAGCAGCCGGGCCGACGTATTGACCAGCGGATAGAGCCGCGCCCCGGTCAGCTGACTGGGCGGTTGCCCCTGATTGGCGAGGCTGGAGATGATCAGGAAGAAGCCGAGTGCCAGAAGCGCGCGGAACATCCCGAAGAAAAACCCGAGGGTCCGGTCAACAAAGCCGACATCATCGCCGCGCTTCACATTGGCCCGCATCGGCGCGGTCAGGAAGCTGACCGCCATGAAGACCAGTGTGAATATGATGGCCAGGGTCACAAGATTGGCCACCCAGCCGGAGGGCACGAAATCATCGGTCAGCGTCACGAAAAGCGGACGGCTCCACAGAGCGGCGATCGCGGCGACAATGGCGGCCGTCATGGACAGGGCTTCGCTGACAAAACCGCGCACCAGCGCATGATAGGCTGAAGCCCCGATGAAGAGGAGGATGGCACCGTCAACCGGAGTGAGGCCGCCCATCCGCTAATCCTCCAATTGCCAGGCGCTGATGGTGGCGACGAGATCCGCCACGCCGCCCATCCCGTGAACGGTCACAGGAGGGTTGCCCTCGCTGGCGGCCAGCGGCGCAAGGGCTTGTGAAAAGCCGAGTTTCGCTGCTTCTTTCAAACGCGCCTCGCTACGACCGACTGCCCGAATATCACCCGAAAGGCTCATTTCGCCAAAGACCACCGCATCAGCGGGCAAAGGCGCGTTGAGCGCAGAAGAGATGATCGCCGCCGCGACAGCCATATCGGCTGCCGGTTCGCCGATTTTCAGGCCACCTGCGACGTTCAGATAAACGTCACGGCCACCAAAGGAAAGCCCGCATCGCGCCTCCAGCACGGCCAGCACCATGGAGAGACGCCCTGAATCCCAGCCCACCACCGTCCGGCGCGGCGTGCCCAGTGGCGAAGCCGCGACCAGCGCCTGGATTTCCGTCAGCACCGGGCGTGTGCCTTCCATACCGGCAAAGACGGCGGCACCCGGCGTCTCGTTGCCACGGTCATTGAGGAATAGGGCTGAGGGGTTTTCGACTTCGCGGAGCCCGGCTTCGCCCATCTCGAACACACCAATCTCGTCAGTCGGGCCAAAGCGGTTCTTCACCGCGCGGAGAATGCGGAATTGGTGATTGCGCTCACCTTCAAAATAGAGAACCGCATCGACCATGTGCTCGACCACTCGCGGCCCGGCAATCTGACCATCCTTGGTGACATGGCCGACCAGCACGATCCCACAGCCGGATTTCTTGGCAAAACGGACCAGCTCCTGCGCACAGGCACGCACCTGGGCGACCGTGCCGGGGGCCGCTGCCAATTGGTCCGTCCACAAGGTCTGGATGGAATCGATAATGGCAATTTGCGGCTTTTCGGCTTTCAGCCCGTCGAGAATGTTTTCAAGATTGGTTTCTGCCGCCAGCGCCACCGGCGTATCGGCCAGACCCAGACGGCGGGCGCGCCTCCGGACCTGATCAATGGCTTCTTCGCCCGAAACATAGACGGTGCTGGTCCCATTTTTTGCAAGATTGGCAACCGCCTGAAGCAAAAGCGTCGATTTTCCAATGCCCGGATCCCCGCCGACCAGCAGCGCCGAGCCCGGCACGATGCCGCCCCCGGCAACGCGGTCAAATTCGGCTATGCCGCTTTCATGGCGGGGTAATTCGCGGCCATCCCCGTCCAGGGTGACAAATTCCAGACGGCTGCGGCGGCTGGTCTTCTTCGTTTTGGCAGCATTGCCCATGGGCGCGGGCGCGGCTTCCTCGATCAGCGTGTTCCACGAGCCGCAATCATCGCAACGGCCTGCCCATTTTGCATGAACAGACCCGCAGCTTTGACAGACATACTGGTTATCGGCACGCGCCATAACGAATCATCTCTTTCGAACGCAGGTCAGTGTCCGGGCCGTGCTCTTTCTTCGCAAGGTCCTGACCCTAGTGTGACAGGCCTTCATACCGGTCGTCGGTGAGACGGTCGGAGAATTTCGTCCGCGCGCCATCAAAGGCCAGCTCGATTGTTCCGATGGGGCCGTGACGCTGCTTGCCGATAATGACTTCGGCATTGCGTTCGATTTGGCGGAATTCCTCTTCCCAAGTGAGGTATTCCGGTGTGCCTTCGGCCGGTTTCTCACGTTCCTTGTAGTAGGCTTCACGATAAACAAACATCACCACATCCGCATCCTGCTCGATGGAGCCGGATTCCCGCAAATCCGCCAGTTGCGGCTTCTTGTCCTCGCGCTGTTCCACCTGCCGCGAGAGCTGGGAGAGGGCGATTACAGGAACCGACAATTCCTTGGCCAGCGCCTTTAGCGCCTGAGTGACTTCGGAGACTTCCTGCACCCGGCCCTGACTGGCCTTGCTGGCCGAAGCGGTGACCAGCTGAAGATAGTCAACGACAACGACATCCAGACCGTGCAGGCGTTTCAGGCGGCGGGCCCGGGCGCACAAAGCCCCGATGGACAGGCCGCCCGTATCGTCGATGTAGAAAGGAAGGCTCTGGATATCGAGCACCGCATCGCGGATTTCTTCATACTGTGCCGGGTCGATATCGCCGCGCCGGATCTGATAGCCCGGAATGCCGGTATAGTCCGCGATCAGACGCGTTGCGAGCTGTTCCGCGCTCATTTCCAGCGAGAAGAAGCCGACAACGCCGCCGCTTTCAGTTTTCTTCGAACCATCAGGCAGGGCCTGGTACTGATAGGCGCGCGCAATGGAGAAGGCGATATTGGTCGCCAGCGCCGTCTTGCCCATGGAGGGCCGGCCGGCGAGAATCACCAAGTCCGAGGAGTGCAGCCCGCCCAGCTTCATATCCATGGCTTTGAGGCCTGAGGAAATACCCGATAGCCCGCCTTCACGTTCATAGGCCGCCGCCGCCATCTCGACGGATTCAGTCAACGCATCCTTGAAGCTGATAAATCCGCGTTGATTGCCCCCGCTCTCAGCGAGTTCGAACAGCTTGCGCTCGGCGCTCTCGATGAGATGGCGCGCATGGGTTTCCGGCGTGGCTTCGGTGGCCTCGTGGGATAACTCGGCGCTGACCCGGATCAGGGCCCGGCGCAGTGCCAGATCATAGATCAGTTGGGCATATTCAACGGCGGCAACAGAGTCCGCTGCACTCTCCAGCAACAGCGCCAGATAGGACGCGCCGCCGATTTCCTTCAGACCGCCATCGCGTTCAAAATCTGTTTTGAGAACAATGGCATCAGCCAGTGCACCACGCTGGATACGATCCGAGATGGCCTGGAAAATCCGGCCATGGACCGGATCGTAGAAATGATCGGCGCGCAACCAGTCACTGACCCTGTGCAGCACTTCATTGTCATACATGAGCGCACCCAGAAAGGCCTGTTCCGCTTCGATATTATGCGGGGCAGCATCGGCTCCGGTGTCGTCCGGATGGGGGAGATCATGTATTGCCATGGCTCCGGTCTTAACGAAGTCTCAAGGCGCGTCTACTGATGAAAATTCGTTGACATTAGGGTTTTTCAGATCGCCAACAAGAAATTGCCAATCTGTGGATAACTCGAGTCGCCGATCAAGAAAAAAGGCGGGCCATGATGACCCGCCTTTATTCCGTTCAAGGATGAAACCCACGGCTTACGCCTTGTAGTCTTCCTCGTCAGCTTCAGCCTCGGCTTCCGCCTCGGCTTCAGCATTTTCTTCCGCCGCGATCAGATCTTCCGGTTCGGCCCCGGCCTCAAACAGTTCGGTGGCCTGGGCTTCGGCGACGGCACGATCTTCATCTGCCTGGGACTGGATGACATCCTCACCCTTGGCCTGACGCTCGGCTTCGTCCGTGGTGCGGGCGATATTGATGGTCACCGTAATCGTCACTTCCGGGTGCAGCTTGATATCAATATCGTGCAGACCCAGCGATTTGATCGGATCGTTGAGGACGACCATGGAACGACCGACCTTGACCTTGTCCGTGGTCACTGCATCAGCGATATCACGCGTGGTCACAGAGCCGTAAAGATGGCCGGTTTCGCCTGCCTGACGGATCATGATGAAAGTTTCACCATCCACGCCATCGGCGGATTTGGCGGCTTCGTCACGGCGTTCGGCATTGCGCTTTTCGAGGATTTCGCGTTGCGCTTCAAAGCGCTTGCGATTGGCTTCGGTGGCGCGCAGGGCACGCTCCTGAGGCAGCAGGTAATTGCGGGCATAACCCGGCTTTACCGCCACTTCCTCACCCATGTCGCCCAGATTGTCGACGCGTTCAAGAAGGATAACTTGCATGGTCTCTCTCCTTAATCGACTGCGTAGGGCAGGATGGCCATCTGGCGGGCGCGCTTGATAGCACGGGCCAGTTCGCGTTGCTTCTTGGCCGAAACAGCGGTGATGCGGGCCGGGACAATCTTGCCCTTTTCCGACATGTAGCGCTGCAGCAGCTTGGGATCCTTATAGTCGATCGCCGGCGCATGCTCGCCGGAGAACGGACAGACTTTCCGGCGGCGCTGGAACGGGCGGCGGGCCGGAATATTAGAAATATTCAGATCAGACATTTGCGTGTCTCCCTCAGCCTAGTGGCGCTGTTCACGGCGGCGCCGGTCGTCTTTTTTGGACAGGATGGCGGATTGCTCTTCCGTGTGCGCATCGACCTTCACCGTCATGTGGCGGATGATGTCGTCGGACAGGCGCTGACGGCGGTCAAGTTCATTCAGAACGTCGGGCCCGGCATCAATGTCCAGCAGGCCGTAATGGCCCTTACGGTGCTTGTGCACGCGGTAGGCGAGGTTACGAAGACCCCAGTATTCGGTCTTGCCGACCTTGCCGCCTTTTTCCTCAATGAGGGTTTTGAGCTCTTCGGTCAGAGACTCAATCTGCGCCGGAGAAATATCCGGACGCGCAATAAAAACATGCTCGTAAAGAGCCATGTGGGCACTCCCTTCTCTCATGAATGCGGCGCGGATCAACCGAAGGGTCGGGATGATCTGCGGTGGCTCCTTTTCCCATACGCCCTGTGCGTACTTTACAGCAGAAGAAAGGACCGCATTCGTTCGAAGGCGCGCGTATAGGGGAAAGCGCAGGGCAGGGCAAGTGCGGAAGGCTATTCAGCGCAGACTGTCCGGTATCCGGCTCTCATGAAGGATCGCCCGGATCAGGACACGATCAACTTCGACCGTGTAATAGGTAACATGATGGCCAACGATCAGCTTGCGCATTTCCTCGCCTTCAATCAGCGCCACAGATGAGGATTAGGACCATACCATGGCTGTTTCGTTGCGTTGGAGCAGGTCGTCACATATTTATCAGCCTGATAGGCGCCCCGGTTATGAATCGTAAAGCGGCCGATTTCCTTGATATCGGCAAGGGCGCGTTGCCAATACCCCACGCTCGGCATCTAGCTTGGCTTGTTCAAGCATCTCGTATACCTCGGCGTTAACCAGTTCCATGGGGATCGTCCGCCCCGCATCAATGTCGTGCTGGCTCTCGTCGAGAATGGCCTTCAGCTCGCGCATCTTCTGCGTCTCAATGGCCAGATAGTCGGCCTTGGAAACAATATAGGATGACGCGCGCCCGTGCTTTTCGATCCGTACGGGTCCGCGCTGGCATCATCCAGCAATTGCCCGAACTTGTTTTTTGCTTCAGTGGCGGAATAGTCTTCATGACTTTGTCCAATTTAGCTAATTCAGCTAATTCAGCTGAAACGCCCATGGCGATCAATCAATTCTGTTTCTGTCACCGCCTCACACCACCGCCCGACGATATGCCACGTGCCGCCGCGCTCCACGCAGCGCTCGGGCGGATTCTGCCACCAGGCGAGGGCCATGATCACGAAGATGCCGGCCAAGAAAAAGATCGCGGCAAACAAAAACCGTCGGGCGAGGGAGGGGCGCGGCCGCATCATTGAGGTCTCTTAACTGTAATCCATCTGCACGCCCGGCTTGTCCAAGCAGGACTT
>Ga0066644_10001112_pt1 | contig 15615 bp, 13 predicted proteins | sample CryGeyCG2114_020_FD_62735 | JGI IMG/M metagenome (GOLD analysis project Ga0066644, IMG submission 62735) | Groundwater microbial communities from aquifer - Crystal Geyser CG15_big_fil_post_rev_8/21/14_0.20 | ecosystem: Environmental > Aquatic > Deep subsurface > Groundwater | place: USA: Utah...
GCCGAATACCCAGGTCAGCCTGGTGGACGCGGCGATGCCGGGCATGTTGCCGGTGATTAATGCCTATTGTGTGGAACAGGCCGTCCGCACCGGGCTGGGCCTGAATGCGCAGATCAACAAATACTCGCGCTTTGACCGGAAGAATTATTTCTACCCGGATTTGCCACAGGGCTATCAGATCAGCCAGTTCGAGTTCCCGATTGTTGGCGAAGGCGAAATCGAATGTGAGCGTGATGACGGGTCGCTGTTTACGGTCGGCATTGAGCGCCTGCACCTGGAACAGGATGCCGGCAAGTCGATCCACGATCTGGATCCGAATGCGACCTATGTGGATTTGAACCGGTCCGGCGTGGCGCTGATGGAAATCGTTTCACGTCCGCACATCCGGACGCCGGATGAGGCCGCGGCCTATATGAAGACTTTGCGGACGATCGTGCGATATCTCGGCACGTGTGGCGGCGATATGGAAAAAGGCCAGATGCGCGCGGATGTAAATGTCTCCATCTGCCGTCCCGGGCAGTATGAGAAATTCCGCGTGGATGGCGATTTCAAGCATCTCGGCACGCGTTGCGAGATCAAGAATGTCAATTCCATGCGCTTTATCCAGCAGGCGATTGAATATGAAGCCCGGCGCCAGATTGATCTGGTGGAAGAAGGCGGCACGGTTGAGCAGCAAACCCGGCTGTTTGATTCCAATAAGGGCGAGACACGGTCCATGCGCTCGAAAGAAGAAGCGCATGATTACCGCTACTTCCCGTGCCCGGACCTTTTGCCGCTGGAAATCCCGCAAGCCCGTATTGACGAGATCAAGGCGGAATTGCCGGAACTGCCCGCTGACAAGCGCAAGCGTTTCGCCGATGAGCTCGGTCTCTCGGAATACGATGCGTCGGTGCTGGCCGCTGACAAGGACCGTGCGGACTATTTTGAAGTTGTCGCCGAAGGCCATGACGCCAAGATTGCCGCCAACTGGGTCAATAACGAGCTATTCGGCCGCCTCAACAAGCAAGGCTTGGGCATTACCGAGAGCCCGGTTTCGGCAGATCAGTTGGGCAGGCTGGTCGATCTCATTTCGACCGATGTCATTTCCGGCAAGATCGCCAAGGACGTGTTCGAAATCCTGTGGGATGAGGGCGGAGATCCGGCCGAAATCGTCGAGACGCGCGGCCTGAAACAAGTCACTGATACCGGAGCGATTGAAACGGTCGTCGATCAACTGATCGAGGGCAATCCTGATCAGGTAGCCTCGATTGAAAAAAATCCGCGCGCTCTGGGCTGGTTTGTCGGTCAGGTGATGAAAGCGATGCAGGGCAAGGCCAACCCCAAAGCCGTCAACGAAATCCTCAAACAAAAGCTGGGATTATAGGCGCGGCGGTTGAAATCTTCGTTAGTCTTCTTAGGTCCTCTACTGGAAGGAGCTACGAAAATGAACGAAGAAATCGAAAAAACCGATGCCCGCCAGGGGGAACGCAAACGCGGGCAGGAACACACCCTGATCATTTCCCTGATCGCGGCTGTTGTGGCCGCCGGGGCCGGTTTCCTGATCTTTACGGCGGTCACCTGACGCTCCGCTTCAGCTAAACCCCTGCTGAGCTGATCACTCGGAGGGGACGGACCCGACATGGTCCTCATATTATCTATGTGACTGATGTCTGTTACCGGTTAGAAAGCCATAGAGTGGCTAGAGCAAGCGGATTTCCCGCAACCGTTCCAGTAAATACTCCTGCGCCGTGACGGGGTCGGGATACTGGTCCGGGTTTTCCGCACTGATGCAGTTTTCCAGCGTCCGGATTTCATAGTCCGGGCGGAAATGCAGGAAGAAGGGCAGGGAGTAGCGGGCAAATTTTTGCCGTTGCGGGGCCGGATTGACGACCCGGTGTGTCGTGGAGGGCAGAACATTGTTCGTCAGGCGCTGCAGCATGTCCCCGACATTGATCACGAGGCAGCCGGCGGGCGGATTGACATCGATCCATTCACCAGTCCGGCGGTCGATCACTTGCAGTCCCGCTTCCTCTGCGCCCAGCAGGAGTGTGATCGTGTTTATGTCTTCATGGGCGGCGGCGCGGATAGAGCCTTCGGGTAAAACACTTTCCTGTGCCGGATAATGCAGGAGGCGCAGGATGGAATTACCGTCCCTGACCGGGTCATCAAAAAAGTGCTCGTCCTGCCCCAGATCGCGGGCCACTGCGCGCAGCAAGCGGATTCCAAGCTGGTCTAGCGCTACATAAAGACGGGTAACCGCCTCCCAGCCATCGACTTCTTCAGGCACGAGATTGCCGGGCATGATGGCGGTGTAGGGGTGTCCCGGTGGCAGGTCCCGTCCGACATGCCAGAATTCTTTCAGATCAATCGCGTCTGCCCCTTTGGCCGCTTCCCGTCCGAAGGGTGTATATCCGCGCTGTCCCGCGCCGTCCTTGATATGGTAGTGGGCTTTGACGCCTGGCGGCAGAGCGAAAAAGGCTTTTGCCTTTTCCAAAGCCTCGTCAATCTGTGACTGGTCGAGTCCGTGATCCGAGATGACAGCGAAACCGAAGCGGCGAAACTCCTCGCCCAGCTCTGCTGCGAATACATCCGGATGCGTATCGTCAAGCGTCAGTGATACGGGCGGTATGATCTGCTCTGTCATTGGGCACCTGCGAGAATTCGCGTTGTCATACTGACAGAATAAATCAATGCAAGACCGGCGCGGCGATTACGCTGATTGCCTCAGGTGCAGCCAAAGACCGGATGACAAGGTTTTGGTGATCAATCCTAACAAATCAAGGTATCTGGTAAGGAGTCGAGTGTGTGATTCAGACCTGATTCAGACCGCTTAACAGATATCAAGACTCCCTAACGGAAATAAACCAAATAAATGGATTAACCCTGATTTTTCTTAACCTTATAGAAAACCCCTGAGGTGATTCTCCGACCTGTCCGAGGCCAGAAGGCTCAGGGCATTGGGTGGAACGCTCTCATAGCCAATCCGGCACCAAGCCGGGCATGAGAGCCAGAAATGGGGGCCAAAATGGCTTTCACTGATGTGGAAACGGCGCAGGCGCACGACGTGGTCAACACTGATCCGACGGGCGAAGATCTCTGCAAGCTTGGTCTTCTCTATTCGACCGGCCAAGGCGGCACGGTGGATTATGTGGAGGCACACAAATGGTTCAATCTTGCGACCCTGCTGGGCTGTGATGCTGCGAAATATTATCGTCAGGAAATCTCGGACGAGATGGACATGATGCAGATTTCAGCAGCACAGCGCGCTGCCCGCGAATGGTTGAGCACGCGGCACTAATCTGGTGCATCTAGTTGTTGATCGCGTCCGCGATGGCGAATGAGAACGCCTGATCGAGCGGCAGGATTCCGTAGACATATTGTTCTATGAACAATGTGACTTCGGCGATAGTCGAGCGCGGCACGAAGACGATATCATAGCGCTGCAGCGGGAAGGGGTCGGCCTGACCATTTCCCCGCAGGGCGCGATGCAGATTGACAGTGCGCATCATCAACCCGTCGCCTGAAGGCGAGCGTCTGAGAATGACGATATCGCCCCGCGCGGCTGAATTGCGGAAACCGCCAGCCAGCATGATGGCTTCGAGCGCACCAATGCGCGATGGCATTTCATACATGCCGGGTGTGGCGACCTCTCCGCCGACAATGATATTTTGGGCGGCAAAACTCGTTGCGGTCACCTCCACAATCGGATTTCGGAGCATGGATGTATAGGCGTCCGCGATGGCACTTGCCGCTTCAGAATCGGTCCGCCCGGCTATCATCACACGGCCGGCCAGCGGCAGATTGACCCGTCCATCCGGGCCAATGGTTGCGGTGCGGTTGAGTTCGCTCGCCGTATGGACTGTCACGTCGATCGCATCACCCGGATAGAGCCGGAAAGCCGGATCTGCCGCGCGCCATTCCACAAATTCGATATTGTTCCAGCTGGAAGGGGCGACAGAGTCTTCCGTGTGAGCGCTCGTGTAGCTCCAATAATCGGGTTCGCGGTCGCTGCTGAAAGGTGCTGTGACAGTATTCGTGACCGTTCGCGCAGTACCACAGCCTGCAAGACAGAGGGTCAGTATCAGAACGGATATACGCATTGAAGGAGACTCGCTCGATTAATTCTTACCTGAACAAGACCCTTTCGCGGTTCGGATAATGAAAAATTAAACCGGACACCGTTTTTCTCGCTTTCATGAGTCGCACCCACACAGGCACCGGTTCCAGACCGCCCAGCGACCCTCCTCATCCGCAGGATGAAAGGCGGGAGCTGGATCTGTACGATCTGATCGAAATGATCTGGTCGCAACGCGGGATGATCATTGCAGTTTTTCTGGTGCTGTTTGTTTCCGGAGCGGCCGCGTCATTCCTCTTACTGAACAAGACATATGAGGCGCGGGCGCGCCTGCTTGTCTTGCTGGACGATGAAGATTTAACACCGGGTGCGGCGGGCTCCGGTGACGGATTCATCATCGAACAGGTGCTGCAATCGGAATCCGAGATCTTGAATTCAGAGACGGTGCGGCGCCTTGCGCTTGAAAACATTGGACCTGCCACGATTCTGCCGGAGGGAGGGTCCGAAGCTTTGGCATTGCGGACCATGCGCCATAATTTCTCGGTCGTTCGCGCGCCCAATGCATCAGTGCTGATTCCGGTTCTGAAAGCCGGAAGTGCCGAACGGGCAGAAACAATTCTGAACGCCATAGTCGATGCCTATGTAGAGTACCGGCAAGTCGTTCTGACCGGAGATGGCGCGACGGGTGTGGCGGATCGCCGGGCGCAGTCTGATGAAGCCTATCGTGTTGCGCTGGACGCGCTTGACCGGTTCCTGACCGATAATGACATTACCGATTATGAATCCGATACCGCGGCGCTGTTGACGCGAATTGCGGCCCTACAAACGTCGCTGGCGACAGCGCAGTCTGAACGCCAGGCGTCATCAGCGGCAGCGTCTGCGATTGCCCAGCGCGTAGCAGAAATGCCGGAGAATATTGATCTTTATGTAGAAAGTAGTGCCGAAAACCTGCTCATCGAAAAGCGGTTGGAACGGGAAAGCCTGTTATCGCGGTATCTGGAAGCTGCTCCGCCTGTTGTGGCGCTGGATCGCGAAATCGCCGAGCTGGAAGAATTTATGGCCCGTGGCGGTGTGCAAGGGCTCGGTCAGCGCAGGACGGGCGTGAATACGGTGCGGCAAGGGCTCGTCCAAGAGCAGTTGCGGTTGGAATCGATGGCTGCCGCCGAAGGAATGCGGGCCCGGACAATCTCAACCCAGCTGGCGTCCGCCGAGCGTGAAATCTCCAGGCTGCGCGGGCTGGCACCGCAATATAATCGTCTGGCTCAAAACGTTGCGGCTACGGCTGCTGCAGCAACGTCGCTGGCGTCCCAACAGGCCGAAGCTGAAGCCCGCCAGTCGCTTGCTCCGGGCAGCGCAGATGCTGTGCGGATTGTTGAACGGGCTTTCGCCCCTGTGGAAGGCTCGTCGCTGAAAAAATTGGGCATTGCCGCTGCTTTTGTGTTTGCGGCCGGTGTGGCCATGCTGATGGGGCTGTTGCGCGGATACTGGTCGCGTCATGTTGACCCGGCCGTGCAACGGCAATCCATGCCGAATCATGCCCCGACCGCGGACATGACAGAAGCTATTGGCCCCATGCCTTCCCGCGTGGCCGGAGTGCCGGTGCTGGCGCGAATACCTGACAGAGGCTATACGTTGGCCCGCCGTTAACCGAAGCGGTGAATGCTGTGGTCCCAATAGTGATTCGCGGCGATTCGATGATTGACCTTTCTTTTGAAATGCAGGCGCTGGTTGACCAGCTCGAACCGATTTTTCGGCCCGGCGGCAAGGGCCGTGTGTTGATGTTCCTTGGGGCCAGCAAACGCGCCGGCACCTCGACCATAGCTCGTGAATTCGCACGTGTTGCTGCTGACAGGTCGCGGCGTGGGGTCTGGCTCTATGATCTCGATTTTGCCCGCAATTCTCATGCTGGTGCACTTGCCCGCCCGAATGCGAAGGTTTTCGATGCCTCCTTCGGGCGCAATGCTTTCTGGCGGGCTGAACCGCAGGGTGCCCGTGCGCGCCTGGTGGCAAAGGACTGCGGAAGCCATCTTTATGTCACGGAATTCCAACGCGCCCGGTCGGGCGTGGAACGCCTCGAATTCGGTGGCGCCCGGGAATACTGGAATGCTGTCCGGGGCAGTATCGATCTGGCCGTGATTGACGCGCCCGGAGCCAGCCGTGCCGTCTTGCCTGTGGCGGCGGATGCAGATGGCGTCATTCTGGTTGCCGATGAGAATAGCTGGAATGAGCGGTCCATCGCCGCGCGCCGTGAAGCCATTGAAGGCCGGGGCGGTGTTGTCGCGGGGATTGTCTGCAACCGGTCGCGCGTTGCGTCGCAGCGTGCTGCTTGACGGACGTCAGCACACATATCCACAATTTACGCGCCGCACAGCGGATGAATGTGCTGCGCCCGCTGGAGTTTTTACTCGCCGGTATAGTGCTGTTTCTGGTGTCGCAGGGATTGCTGGGCCCGCTTCTGGCGGACTCGCCGAATTCCGAGGGGAGCACATTTCTGCGGGTGATGTGGCTGCCGGTTTATGCACTGACAATTGGCTGGATGGTGATTACGCCGGCCCGGACGCTGGAAGTCATGTGGCGGACACCGCTCATCCTGATCTTGTCGCTTTTGTGCCTTGCTTCATTCCTGTGGTCAGTGGATTCCGGCCTGACCCAGAGGCGCGGCTTTGCCCTCGTCATGACGAGCTTGTTCGGTCTGTTGCTGGCATCGCGTTTCAACTGGCGCGAGCTGATTACGTTGTTTGCCGTGGTATTCGCCGTGCTGGCGGTGATGAGTACGGTGATGTCGCTCGCCTTTCCAGCCATCGCTGTCCACCACGATATTCATGTCGGGGCCTGGAAAGGCATCTGGTGGGAGAAGAATACGCTGGGGGCGATGATGGCCTTTGGGACTACGGCGGCACTGGCGGCGTCTGTTTTCCACCCCCGGCACAAATTGATCTGGTGGGGGTTTGCAGCGTTTCAGGCCGGTCTGGTCTTGATGTCGACCTCGAAGACGGCGCTTCTGGCGCTGATGCTGGCGCTGGCGGGAATTGCCGCCATCCATCTGATCCGGCGCGGATTTGGATTCTCGGCATTGATCCTGGTGGGCGGCGGGTTGATTACCTTCATCGCCGCCATGGTTATGACCATCGCCCCTGTCGCGGTGATCGAGGCGCTCGGGCGGGATGCTACGCTGACCGGGCGGACCGATATCTGGGCGGTGCTGGCCGAGCAGGTGGAGGCGCGCCCGTGGACGGGTTATGGCTATGGCGCTTTCTGGGATGCGCCCTACGGGCCATCCTTCTGGGTGCGGCAGCGTACACAATGGCCGGTGCCGACGGCGCATAATGGATGGCTGGAAATCGCCCTTGGGATTGGTGTGCCGGGGGTTGTCCTTATGGCACTGTCACTGCTGGCCTCGATCGGACGGGCATTAGGACGCCTGTTCAGCGGTCCCGAAGTGTTCTGGGCGTTGATTTTCCTGATTCTGGCTGCTCTGATCAGCGTGTCGGAGAGCAATCTGCTGCAACGCAATGCCCTGACCTGGGTGTTGTTCGTGGCAACGGCGGCCCGTCTGGCCTTGCCGCGGCGCTATGATGCCGTCAGCCAGCGATAGGCTGGCGTGACCGGCAGCACTTTTGCTCCGCTTTTCTGGATATGATCCAGCAGTCCTGCAAATTCATCCGGTGTGCAGCCCCATTCTGTCGGTGAGGACTGAATGTCATGCGCATAGAAAATGAGCCAGCCCGGCCGCGCCATGCCCTCATCAATGAAGGCATGGGCCTTCATCAATCCCGATTCACTACCATCCATACCGACTGCTTTCAGCAGATTCCGGTCATCGCCCTTGCGGTTAATCCCGGGGCGAACGCCGCGCAGGGTTTTAAACCGGCTTGACAAAACGCGCTTGCTGGAGGGCGAGGCCTCACCAAAGGGATAGGCAAAGGCTGGCAGCCCTGATTTCAGTCCGAGCTGTTGTAGTGCTTCACGATTGGCTTCGGTCTGAGCGCGCGTGACCTCCGCCGAAGCCTGACCCAGATCGGTGTGATTAAGCGTATGGCAGGCAATCTCGTGGCCCGCTTCTTCGAGCTGACGCAGGTCATCGGCATCGAACATTCGACCATGATGGGTATCAGTGCCGGCAAAACCGGCCGCGGCGTACCAGGTGCCGCGCCAGCCGCGTTTTTCCAGCTCGGCTCTCCCGGCTTTGACAGCGGATTTGGGGAAATCGTCAAATGTGATCGAGATGACGAGTTGCTCTGGAGAAATCGCAAGCGGGTCACGTTCCAGCAGCCGCGCTTTCAGGCGTTTGAGTTTACCGGTGATACCGGACGAGGGGATGTAGGCGGTTTCTATCATCTTCAAATTGCGTCTGCTGCCCAGCTGGCGCGCCAGAGTTTCAGGGCGGTTGTGCGGGCTTTCATCGGCGCAATCGGTGTTTGCGCCATCATGGCCCAGGTGCCGCGCAACAGAGCCTGACCGGGAATGGCTTTCAACATCCGGGCGGCTTTTCCGCTTGGCAGATTTGCGAGCTCCGGATGCTTTTCCAGCAAGCGGGCATAATTGTGCGCAGCATCTCGGAATTTTCGTAACAAGACATCCGGCGGCTGCCAACCGGAATGGCCAGCCGGATTGTCAAAATGCATGAGCTCTCCCAGTTTGCCGGCACGCACTGCCCAATCGACATCTTCCCATCCCCAACCGGTGAAATGTTCATCAAAACCAACCTTGCGCATCAGATCTGACCGGGCGAGGAGATTGCTGGTGCAAAATGCCGTTGCGCCGATCTGGTTACGGTAATTTGCATCATTCTCGTCGCTTGACCGGGCAAGTGCAGCATGAAGATGATGTGATTTTTGTTGTACCGGATCAGCGGTATATCCGCCGAAGGCTGCATCGAATTCATACGCACAGATCAACCCCAGCCAGGTCTTGAGAAACCCGTCTGTGACAGTCATGTCGGCATCGAGGAAAAGCTGCCAATCGCCAATCGCAGCGGAGGCCAGACGGTTGCGGCCCGCCGCGCGCCCGACATTGCGCCGGGCGGTCAACAATCGCGCCGGGGCAGGCAAGCTATCCACTGCTGTAGCAACGGATGCGTTCAGCTCCGGATCCGGTTCGCCATCATCAAACAGGACGACTTCAACCGGCAATTCACCCGCTGCAATCTCTTCCGTCAAAGCCATCAAGAGCGGTACCGGATTGTCCCGGTAGAATGGAATCAAAACCGACACCTCGATGCCCGATGCCTGCATAGCCGCGCGATTGGAATAATTGGCATACTGGCTCATGACCCGGCCTCCGCCGGACGCCACCAGCTTTGCGCAACACCCAGCCAGCTGCGGCAGCCTGCAATATTCATGGCCAGAGCCGCTACCGTGAAGACCGCGCCGCCTAAGGCAGCCTTCGCCAGCAGGACGGTGATGGCCGGGCCGTCAACGGGCAGCGCATACACCGCCAGCGCCATCAAGCCGGTCGCCAGCGCGGAGCGGCCCCAATCCAGCCAGGGCAGGGGCAGCGGGAACAAGGAGCGTCCAATCGCAGCACAGGCGATAAGGCTGAACGTATAGGAGACAAGTGTTGCCGCTGCGGCTCCGGCAATGCCGAACACCGGGATCAAAAGCAGATTGAGGCTGATGTTGAAGACTGCGGCACCGCCCATAATGGCCGCCATCCAGCGGGTTTTGCGTTTCAGGATGAAGCTTTCGTGGAAATAATAGGTCATCAGGCCTTTCATCAGTCCGGCCAATGCTATCCAGGGCAGGATCAGCGTTGCGCCTGCGCGGTATTCTTCGCCGACCATGACGGTGGACAGGGGCGCGGCAACCAGCGCCAGCCCGGCGGCGGCGGGAAAACCGATCAGACCCATGACGCGTGCGGATTGTCCCGCCACCCGGCGGGCAGCGTCCGGGCCATCCTTTTCCAGCGCGCGGATCATCAGGGGTGTTGCCGCCGTACCAAGCCAGATAAACAGGATGTCGATCGTCCGGTCTGCCAGCCCATAACCCGCCGCATAAATGCCGACTGCGGCTTCATTCATCAGGCCGGCGATCAAAAACCGGTCGCCCGCAGACAGCAGATGTTCGAATACCAGAGAAATCGAGACCGGCAGGCCGTAAGCGAAATAGACCATGGCACGGCGTTTGTGCCGCTTCCCGGACGCTGATTTGCGCGCCTGAGATGGAAATTCAAAGAACAGGGTGATGAGGCTGGCGACCGCCATTCCCGCAATCGGGCCAGCGGCACCCAGAGGTGTGGCCATCAATATGGCGATGCCGAGGGCGAAACCGCCGAGGACATTGGCGGTTTCAAAGATGGAATATGCTGCAACCTCACCGGCAGCGCGCCGAGATTCAATGCCTATGGCGAGAATCGAGCGGAGCGTTAGCGCGGCCAGTCCGAAGCCGAGCGCGGTTTTGAGTTCGAGGCTTAACGGTGCAAGCCACAGCGCAATACCGCCCAAGATGATCACGCCTGACCCGACGACTGCCAGGCTGGAATAGATGGTGGTGAGGTGGGAGGCGAGATGGCCGCGTGCATCAGCCCTGGCATGAAAGCGGGCGACGGCGGCATCAAGCCAGGTATGAAACGCCATGGCTGTGATGTGCATGGCAGCGAGCGCCAGCGCGTACTGACCATACATTTCGGCCGGCATCAGGCGCGTCAGAATGGCCACACCGCCAAAGCCGACAATGGCGCGGGCGATCTGCACCGGCAGGTATCCGAGAATGTGCTTGCCGAGCATTCCTGAGCGCAGCTCCCTGTTAGAGCCCGCCAACTTGCACACAAGCACCTAAAATCACGTGAACATATACCGGTTTTCTGAAACGAAGCGGAAACCCTATTGCGCTAGGTTATGGGTCACACTTCCGGAGTGATGAATGACCCACTCAATAGATGCCCGGTTGGTAAAGCCCAGTGAGCTGTCTGATGCAGAGCGTGAGGCATGGATCGCATTTACCGACAGCGATCCGGCACTTGCCAGCCCGTATTTCCGGCTGGAATTTGCGGAATGCTGCGAGGAAGCCCGATCAGATACCCGGGCACTTGTTGTCCGGAAAGGGGGGCAGATTGCCGGTTTTCTGCCTCTGCAAATGGGCAAGGTGGGCTACGCGCGGCCGATCGCCGGGCCCTTGTCAGATGTCCATGGCGTCATTGCCGAGCCGGGCCGGGCGGTTGACCTGAGATCCTGGCTGAAGGCGGGCGGTGTGCCGCTGTTCGAGTTTCACAGCGCTCTGGGTCTGCAATCCTGCTGGAAAGACTTTGCCCGTGTAACTGATGGTTCCTGGATCATTGATCTGTCTAATGGATACGAGGCCTTTGAACAGGCACGAGCCAAAGCCGAGCCCAAGGCATTCCGCAATATTCGCGCCCGCCGACGCAAGCTTGAAGAGATTGAGGGCGGGTTTGAATTCCGTATGGATGATGACCGTCCCGAAGCTTTTGCGGCCATGGTAGAATGGAAGCGTCAGCAATACTGCCGGACCAAGGTCTTTGATGTCTTTTCGGTTGGCTGGACAGGCAGTTTGCTGGCCGCGATTCTGAGGAAACAGTCAGAGCGGTTCCGGGGCATTTGTTCAACCCTGAATATTGATGGCCGGATCGCGGCAGTACATGTCGGCATGGCGAGCGAGACGCGCTGTCACTACTGGTTTCCAGCTTATGATCCGGACTACAACAAGGTCAGCCCCGGCCTGCTGCTCTTGCTGGAAAAAATCAGGTTTGCCTCGGAGGTGAAACGAACCAGCGTCGAGCTGGGGCCCGGTGATTATGATTTCAAGCGCAATCTTGGCAGCTGGCAGGTGCCACTGGCGCAAGGCTGCATTTTGACCGCTTCTGCCCCGGCAATCCTTCGGGGCGCGGCCGGATCTTTGGTGGGTGCGATTGAAAAGGCTCCGCTCGGAAAAGCCGCCGGTCTGCCGCGGCGTGCCTTGCGCCGGGCGGACAAGCTGGCGTCCTTCTACGCATGGTGATCAGGCCGAACCGCCGTACGATTCTTGTTGCGGGCGGTGCGTCCCTGCTGCTTGGCGGGCAGCATTCTGCCATCCGGCGCAAGATCGATCTCTGGGACAATGCCAGCGGGCCGCATCTGCGCGGCGCGATCCTTCCGCAACGCCGCGTCTATCCAGATATTGACGGCGACAGCTTTCTCGGTCGGGGGCCTGTGGGGACGCCGATCAGTGACCGGGCGCTGGCCAGTTTGACGGAAACGGGTGCCAATCTGGCGCTGCTCTCGCATCCGGGGATATTTACAGAAACGACACCCTATCGTGCCGATCCGGCAATTGAAGACCATCTCGCTGCTTTGGTTGAGCGATGCACACGCCATGGCCTGTTTTCGGTGATCGGGTTCCGGACCGGACCTGGACGCTCAGAATTCACTTTCCACCGCGATGATGGTGATAGCTGGTTTCCGTCCTCCATGATTGATGAGCGTGTCTGGTCAGAGTCCGAAGCGCAGTCGGCCTGGTGCGATATGTGGCAGCATACCGCCCGGCAGTTCAGGTCTAACGCAGCTATTGCGGGCTATCTTCTGATGGTGGAGCCCAACGGCAGCCATGTTGTTCAGCATTCTTCCTGGCCGCAAATGGCGCGCCGGATCGGTCAAGCCGTGCGGGTAGCAGACATTGAAACGCCTTTGCTGATCAGTCCGGAAAGTTATGCCAGCGTGTCACATGAAAACGAACTGGACATGGCCGGGCTGGGACCGGTGGTGCTTGCCATTCATGATTATTCGCCCTTCGCCTACACTCATGCTGAACCGCATAGCGCCGCCTCTTTTTCCGAAGACGACGCGCGGATTTCGCCGCCGCAGTCCGAGCGGTGGATGGTAGGGGAATGGGGGGTGCAGCGGTGGGTCCGCAATGCCCCGCAATTTGCAGCCTTGCGCCTGCAGTCGATGGAAGAGCAAGGCGCAAACTCAGCCTGGTTCAACTGGCCTTCCGGCTGGCGGGTCTATGATGAGATCGAGAATGGATGGAATCCGTTTTTCGGGCCTGACCCGGAGGCCACGCGCCGTATCGCCAATCCGCCTATAGTGGACGTGCTTCGCCGATACTGGTTGCGTAACACGCTGCGGCCCTAACGGATATTGACCTTGTCGCCGAGCAGGGCCGGCCCGGTTTTCAGCATGATCCATAGATCAAACCAGAGACTGGCCTTGCTGATATATTCCACATCATAGCGGATGCGCTCGCGCGCAGCTTCCGGGGAATGGAGCGGACCGCGCGATCCATTGACCTGGGCCCAGCCTGTCAGTCCCGGCTTGACGCGGTGACGGTGAGCATATTCGCCAACCAGGCTGGAAGTCAAAGCAGCCCCGGTTTTCATGCCCGGCGCGTGCGGGCGCGGGCCAACCAGAGACATTTCGCCTTTCAGCACATTCCAGAGCTGTGGCAATTCATCAAGGCTGGTCGAGCGGATAAAGTGGCCAATGCGGGTGACTCGCGGATCATCGCGCTCGACCTGACGGACAGAACCATCGTCCGAAGCCGGCTCATCGCGCATGGAACGGAATTTCAGGACCTCGATCAGGCGGCCATTAAAGCCTTCGCGTTTCTGGCGGAACAGGGCCGGGCCGGGAGAATCCAGCCGGATCAATAGCGCCAGCAAGGCCATAACGGGCAAGGCAGCGACGAACAGGACAGATCCGATCAGGAGGTCTTCCAGCCGCTTGGCGATGATCCATCCCGGCGTCACCGGATTGCCGGACAGGCGCGCGGCCGGAGTGTTTGCGATTTCTTCGAGGGATTGCTTTTTCGGGTTGAAGTGCTCGAAATCAAGAAGCAGGCAGACCGGCTGGGCAAGGCCTGACAGGCCGGCGAGCAGGGATTTGACACGATCAACGGCATGTGGCGTGACAGTGACGATAATGCGGTCGACCTCATGCAAGTGAGGCCAGCTCGTCAGGTCCTGAATCGTGCCCAGATAGGGCGCGCCAGCGAGAATGGATGGGCTGCGCGTGCGGCGATCGTCAAACACGCCGAGAATGTTCACGGCCTTGCTGCGCCCATTGGCATTGATCAGGCGGCGGGCATTGGCGGTTGCGCCAACGATAACAACATTGGCTGCAAGACGGCCATTACGCGCCCAGTATTCCATGAAAAAGGCATAGATGGTATGGATGATCAAAAGCGCCGTGGCAGACACGCTGGCCTGTTGGGCTGCGGCCAGTGTCAGGGACGGATCCGACAGCCGCACCAGCAGAATACTGGACAGTCCTGCCAAGCCCAGACCGATAACGCCGGTAGCGATATGACGCCAGGCCGGCTTGCGCGCGCGAACGACATAAAGTTCTGAAAACCGGAAAGCGCACAGGGACACGCCGAGGAAAATCAGGATCGGCCAGAAGTCCGCGCCAAATGACAGGAAGGCGGCCACAGCCAGACTGCCCATGATGCCCAGATCAATGAGCTGCAAGGCACGGCTCAGCGTGGCGCGGTCAATACGATTGGCCGGCGGCTTGATGTTCTCGCGCATCAATTCGAGAGTTGCAGCGCGCCCGTTCTCCAAGCCTGCAAAGCCCGGCGAGACATCATTCGCAGGCGAAATGGGCCGTGCTTCATAGTGCCGCTTGTTCATGGTCACCGTCCCCGATCAAATTGATCCGAACGGGATAATGCACGGATAACGAAAAGATTCGGTTGTCAGAAATGGTTAGCGGATCGTGAAGGTCATCCATTTCGACTTGCGCTGAATTGCCTGTATAGTTGCGGCATTGCCGACGGGGGGAGGGCGAAATGCTTCGACTGATTGCGATAACGGGTCTGGCCGGACTTCTGCTGGCCGGATGTGCCAGTACGCCGCCTGGCATGAGCCCAAACGATATGCGGTCGTCGGCCACAGCTCCCGCCCCTGATCTGTCAGAAAGCAGTAGCGAAGGTCTGGACTTTGCAGATCCCGGTGCCGGCGTCATTGGCGGCAGCAGCACAAGAACCGGCTTTGACTATCCGGCCATCGGCACGGCCTTTGCCGGCACACGGCCGGAGACGCCCTACAGTATGGCTGCGCAGGGTGAAGCCCCTTACTGGCGTGCAACGATTGAGTTCCATGATCTGGAAGGCGACGTATTTGGCGATTTCCGGATGATTGCGGCGGAACAGGAACCGATCCTGACGACAGTGCATCTGGCACCCGATCATTTCGTCAACGGTTTCCGGCGCTATGTTTCGGTAACGCCTGAACCGGTAACGGTTTCCGCAGCGTTTCAAGCCGGTCCGTGCATGGATTTTGACGGAATAGAGCGCCCGTTTTTTGCGTCCATTCGCGTCGATAATCAGACCTATGGGGGCTGCGCCCGCGAGGAGGGCGGTCAATGGGACTGGAGCCGGGATATTCTGACCCGCTACGATCTGATCCTGCTATGCCTTAACGAAGTGCCGGGGGCTGTGGCTGCCATCGACGCCTATTCACCGAATGAAGACAATACCGCAGTGCGGGTGATGACCGATGACCAGAACCGGTATGAATGTCTGATTGTCAATTCGGACCAGCGGATAGCATCAGTCCGGGAACTGGATATGACCGAAGTCCATCTGAATGAAGGGCGGACGGTGTTTCTGGCAACTGAACCAGAAGCGAAT
>Ga0066644_10001114_pt1 | contig 15584 bp, 16 predicted proteins | sample CryGeyCG2114_020_FD_62735 | JGI IMG/M metagenome (GOLD analysis project Ga0066644, IMG submission 62735) | Groundwater microbial communities from aquifer - Crystal Geyser CG15_big_fil_post_rev_8/21/14_0.20 | ecosystem: Environmental > Aquatic > Deep subsurface > Groundwater | place: USA: Utah...
TGCTGGCGACAACCGCCTTGCGGCGGGCGGATTTTTGGCCGTCTCCCATCGCCCCGGCAACAACCCAGCCGACACCGCCAACGGCGATGAAGGCGGCAATGGCAGCGAACAGGAGGGGAAGCTGACCTTGCATATCCTAATCCTCCGCCGCATCAAGCGCGGCCGCGAGCTCGCGCTCCAGACCATAATAGCGGGCCCGGTCCCAGAAACGCGGCCGGGCAATGCCGGTGGATTTGTGCTTGCCAAAAATCCGGCCCTCGGCGTCCTCACCGTCCATCTCGTAGACGAACAGGTCCTGGGTGATGATGACATCGCCTTCCATGCCCATCACTTCGGTGATGTGGGTGATTTTCCGCGAGCCATCGCGCATCCGCGAGGCCTGGATCACGACATCAATAGAGCCGGAAATCATTTCCCTGATGGTTTTTGATGGCAGGCTGTAGCCCCCCATCGTAATCATCGATTCAAGCCGCGACAGGCCTTCGCGCGGACTGTTGGCGTGCAGCGTGCCCATCGAGCCGTCGTGACCGGTATTCATGGCCTGCAGGAGGTCGAAAGCTTCCGGGCCACGAACCTCACCCACGATAATCCGTTCCGGGCGCATCCGCAGGCAGTTCTTGACCAGATCACGCATCGTCACCTCGCCCGAGCCTTCAAGGTTTTTCGGACGTGTCTCCAGACGCACCACATGCGGTTGCTGCAATTGCAATTCCGCGGCGTCTTCGCAGGTGATGATGCGTTCATCCTCGCTGATGAAAGCGGTCAGGCAGTTGAGAAGCGTCGTTTTACCCGAGCCGGTACCGCCGGAGATCAGCACATTACAACGCGACGTCCCGATGATGGAGAGGACTTTGGCCCCTTCCTGCGTGATCGAGCCAAAATCGACCAGATCCTGCATGCGCAGCTTGTCTTTCTTGAACTTCCGGATGGTGAGCGTCGGGCCATCCAGCGCCAGCGGCGGCGCAATGACGTTCACGCGTGAGCCATCGGCCAGACGGGCGTCACAGATCGGGCTGGATTCGTCCACGCGGCGGCCAACCTGGCTGACGATGCGCTGACAGATATTCATCAACTGGCCATTGTCACGGAAACGGATATTGGTTTTCTCGACGCGCCCCGCGACTTCGATAAACACATCGCCCGCGCCATTGACCATAATGTCGGCGATATCATCGCGCTCCAGCAAGGGCTCCAGCGGCCCGTAGCCGAGCACGTCATTACAGATGTCCTGAAGCAGGCGTTCCTGCTCGGCAATCGACATCGCAACATTCTTGATCGAGATGATCTCGGTGACGATGTCGCGGATTTCCTCCGCCGCCGTTTCATTATCCAGCTGTGCCAGCGCGCCCAGGTCGATCGTGTCGATCAGCGCATTGAAGATCGTGGTTTTGATGGCGTAATATTCGTCGGTACGCTTTGTATCCGCCGTCGTCGCAACGGGTTTGACTTTCGGGGCCGGTTTGGGACCGATGGGCGCCGCAGGCTTGGCCGCCGGTGGGGACGCAGCCGGAGCCTCGGTGCGCGCCGCCGGCCGGTGGGCAGGCGTAGCGGAAGCTGGCGCGGGCGCCAGCTTCGGTTCAGGTCTTTGCGCTGTAGCGTCGCGCTTACCGAACATGGCTCAGATCACTTTCCAAACAGGCCTCCGAAAAGGCCTTTCTTTTGAGGAACCGCCACACGGCCGGACAGCGTGGAAGCAAGATGCGAAAAGCCTTCCGCAGCTTTGGATTTCGGATCGACCTCGGCAATCATCTGTCCGTCATTGGCCGCCTTCCCGAAAAGGTGCGGCTCGAACGGCAGAACCAGTGCCGGCTGGACGCCCAGAGCCTCGGCAAAATCCTTGACCGGGATTTCCGGGCGCTTCGCGATGCCGGCCATATTCACCACCACTTTTGGCGGTTCGTCATTCGGGCGCGACGCATGAATGAGGTCGAACAGATTCTTGGCATTGCGCAGCGAGGCAAGCTCAGGCGTCACCGTGACCACGACCTGATCAGCCGCCAGGATGGTGTGCTTCACCCAGGGAGACCATGTGTGGGGCAGATCCAGCGTGATAAACGGAGCCTGACGGCGCACCTTGTCGAGCACGATTTCATAGGCTTCGGGACCAAAATCCCAGTCCTTGTCCAGGGTCGCCGGAGCCGAAAACAGGGATAGCCGCTCGGTGCAGCGCACCAGAAGGCGGTCCAGCAAGGCATCATCCAGCCGCTCCGGATCGGTCAGTGCATCGCCCAGGGTCTGTGCAGGGTCCTGATTGAAATCCAGCCCCGCTGTGCCGAAGGACAGATCCATATCGACCAGCACGCAATCGGCTTGTGAATTTTCCGAGATGCACCACGAGGTATTGTGTGCAATTGTAGAGGCACCCACCCCGCCTTTTGCACCGATAAAGGCAATCGTCTTGCCGGCAAAGGGGGCTTCCGGGTCGAGATAGAGGCCTGAAATCGTGCGGATCAGGTGCAATGGCGTCATCGGCGGCACCAGATATTCGCTGACCCCGCGCTTCATCAACTCGCGATAGAGCGAGATGTCGTTGGCCGCCCCGATGATGATGACCTTGGTCCCCGGATCGCAACTGCCGGCGAGCTCCTCGAGCTGGTCAAACAGTCCCTGCCCGCGCATGCCGGTCTCGATAATCAGGAGATCCGGCGTGGATTGCGTCGCAAACCGGTCAATAGCCGCAGGCAAGCCGCCCAGCTCGACCTCGACATGGGTTTTTGACAAACGCCGGTCATTGGCAGCGTTGTGCACCAGCGCGCCGCTTTCCGGGCGCTCGCAGAAAGCATGGATGGTAATCCGCGGAATCGGCTGGTCGGGAAGATCGTCATCGTCTTCGCCGGATACCGGATAGACAAACTCCGGTGCATAGGCATCGGGCTCGAATTCATCGAGATCTGTTTCCGGTCCGGCATGGGCAGAGGATGAAAGATCATCCGCATCATTCCACTCCTCGCGCGGGGCCGCCACGGCTTGTTTTGGCTCAGGCGCAGTGCGTGAACCGAACGGACGTGTCTCTTCAGAAGGCTCGCTGAATCCGTCCAGATCACCGTATTCTTCAAACTCATCGTCCGCGCCCTCGCTCAGAAGGCGGCGTTCGACTTCGGCCGGGTCGAGAAACTCGTCCTCGTCCAGGAAATCATCATCATATGTCTGTGGTTCAGCCATTATTTTTATCCAGCTTTATTCAACCGCAGAGGAAACCGCGCCGCTTTCGTCGTCGCGGCGCTGCGTGCCGGTGGGTTCACCCCGGCGATAGGTATCGAGAACTGTCTGGCGGCGGACGCCATCCGGCCCGTCTGAACCGGTCGGCCCGGCCAGGTGATAGGGATCACCGACCATGGCGGCACGGTTTTGCGCCATGAAACAGCCGAACCCGGCATAGGCCTGGTTGTCGCGTTCACGGACCAGATCGTCCCAGCGCCGGTTTTCACACGCTGCTGGCATTTCCGCGACATAGTGCAGGAAGCTGACAATCAGGGGCGCATTGCCCATGCCGGAGGCGTCATACGGGCCTTCCTCCGTGTAGCGGGCGGAAACGCCCTGGGAATCGAGGAAGGCACGCAATTCGCTCATCGCCGAGCGGGCGGCGCCATCCTCGGCGCTACCCTGCGGATAGGAGACCACAATCGGGCCATGTCCGTTGGATTTATAATGGTCCACAAAGACCTGAAACGCACCAAGCTGAGACCACAGCAGGCCATTGGCCTGTGTATCGACCAGCAAGTCCATGCGCGCGGTTTCCTGCACCGGACGCGCTTCGGGAAATCCGATCAGATTTGTGGTCGTGGCCGTGGTCCCGCACGCCGCCAGAAAAACGGCGGGGATGAGGGCGGTCAAAGCGTGTATCATCTTCATTTTGCCTTCTCCCCTATTCGATCAGGAACCCGACAGGGCCCGTCCAGGACCGGCCATCTGTCTGCGATCCCGGCACCGCATAGGCGCGGTTGATATTGCCAAGAAAGAGCGTTTCCAGCTCGCTGGTCCGCACGTAACCGTCAGCCGGAGTCGCCGCTTCATTCTGGTTGATCGGATCAACCAGATAGGGCGTCACTATGATCACCAGCTCGGTTTCCCGGTTTTCAAAATCGCGGGAGCGGAACAACGCCCCCAGCACCGGCAGATTCTGGACCCCCGGTACGCCATCAAGATTCTGGCGCGTCTCTTCCTGGATCAGACCGGCCAGAACGAGGCTGCCACCGGAGGGAAGTTCAACCGTCGTCTCCGCGCGGTTCACATTCAGACCCGGGATCTGGAGCCCGGGCACTGTGCCGATGACATTGCCCTCATCATCGGTCACATTCTGCGAACCCAGCTGCAACGAACCCTGATTGGTCAGTTCTGATATTTCGGTCGAGATCCGCAGGGAGATACGTCCCTCCGACAGAACGACAGGCGTAAAGCCAAGTCCGACACCGAATTGCTTATATTCAACGGTGATATTGCCATCGCGGTCACGGCCAACCGGCACCGGGAATTCCCCCCCGGCAAGGAAGTTGGCGGATTCTCCTGAAATCGCGGTAAGATTCGGTTCAGCCAGTGTCCGCACCAGTCCGACCCGCTCCAGCGCCTGAATAAGCGCCCCCGCGGTTCTGATGTCACCTCCCCCGGTATTGGTATAGTCAAATTGGCCGCTGACACCGCTGAGCGCGCGGCCCACCAGCGAAAATTCCTGTTCAGTCGCGATATTGAAGGCGACATCATCCAGCTGACCGGCAGCCGACAGATTGATGCCGAGCTGGCGGACGATGGTGCGCTGCATCTCAACGATCCGCACCGACAACATGACCTGCTCCCGGCCTTCAATGGCCAGCATGGACAGGATATTCTCTGGATTGTCCGTCCAGCGCTGCGCCAGCCGCAAAGCCGTATCCGCCTCCGAGGCGCTGCGCACCGATCCGGACAGCACAATATGATTATTCATGGCTTCTGCCGTGACCCTGCGATCCGGAAGGAACCGGTCCATGGCTTCCTGCAGAGCGCGCATGTCTCGCTCGACGCGGATATCCAGATCCAGAATCAGATTACCCTCGGCATCAAAGAAGAAGGCATTGGTCTGGCCGACCGTCTGGCCCAGCAGATACGCGCGCGTTGGTGTGCGGATCACTGCATCGGCCACTTCCGGATTGGTCACCAGCACATCGGCCGCATCAACCGGCAGGTGGATGATTGCGGCTTTGTTCAGTGGCAGTTCAAGCACTTCCGATGCCGGACCGTAGCCTGCGTGGGTGATATAGACCTGCATGGTGGTCGATTCTATTGCCGATTGTGCCAATGCCGTTCCCGCAGGAAGCATCATCACTGTCGCGAGTATGAGCGCGCGTAACATGTCCGGCCTCCTAGTTGTCACCGGCCGGGACCACACGGGCCTGACCATAGCGATAGACAACCATCTGATCCTCGTTGCGAAGCGGCTCTACGCGCTCCGTATCCGGGCGTGACAGGCTTGGATTGGGCTGCCGCGAAACAAGGCGGGGCCCGCCCTCGCCGTCGGAAAGACTGCGCAGGACCAGCGAGATTTCACCGCGCGCCACAGCCAGAACCACCGCATTGGCCTGTTCCGGCGTCAGTTCGAGCGTCGCTGTCTCGCCCAGCACCACCCCTTCGGCATCCGGATCATCGCCAAAGGACTGGTCGATCGCCAGAATACGCGCATTCTCGACAACGGTTTCCGCCACGAAGAAACGGCGGCGAGCCCTGCCTTCCTCTTCGTCTTCAAACGTTACCACCACATCCACGCGGTCACCGGGAAGGATAAAGCCGCCCGCGCCCGTCTCCGCGCTGATTGGAACCGATGTCGCGCGCATTCCCGGACCCAGTACAGCAGACATGAAGCCGGCCTCACCCGCCTGCAGAAGGTGCCGCGCAGAAACCGGCTCGCCTTCAGACACGGCACTGCGGACAACCGAGCCGGCGAAGCTTTCCGCCGCATCCGGATTACGATCTCTCAGGACTTGTGACGGATTGACGGCATCTTCCGGCCAGGCCTGCCAGTAAAGGTCGCTCGCCTGAACGCGGGCACCGATCGGCAGATCGCGGCGGGCGGCGAGAACATCCACCGTGGCGGCCTGAACGACTTGCGGTTCTGTCGATACCGGTTCGCCCGAAGACGACTGGTAGACAAAATAGGCAGCAGCAGCTGCGGCCAGCGCAGCGGCGATCAGAACTATGATTCTTGCGGCGTTCATCGGCGCGAATCCCCTCAGGTTACGCGCTCATCACACCTGTAATTTCCAAAAGGGGAGTTAAGATTCAAATGTCATTGCAACCTATTGCGAAGAATTCTTCACAATTTGCAAAATCACAAGGCCGCAAGCAGGAATATCTGGCTCCCCGGCAAGGCCCACAAAGCGCCTGCAGCAAGGGCAATCCCGTAGGGCGCCGGTGCACCGTCCGCCAGCAAAGTGCCGGTCATCCAGCGCTGCGGTAATCCGGTCGCAGGTGCAGCGCGGCGCAGCATAATCAGCGCCACGGCCAGCAATCCGCCCATCAAAGCGGCTTTTCCGAGAAAAATCATCGCATCCGGCCAACCGAACCAGAGCGCCGCTGCAGCAATCAGCTTGGCATCGCCGCCGCCAATCCATCCCGGCGCAAACAGTGCCATTCCGATGAGGAGGGCCACACCACCGACCAGGACGTGAAGGCCGAAATCCATCCAGCCGAGGCCGAGCAGGGCCGCCGCCAGTGGGAAAATCAGGGCCAGGGCACCACACAGCCAGTTTGGGATGGTAAAACTCATGGCGTCGCGGGCCGCCGCGAGCAGCATCAAGAACACAAAGACCAATAAAATGACCTGACCCGCCATCTCTTCACTCCGGATGATTTCTGATCCTTATAGCGCAACAGGCTTAACAATCGGTTGGCCCGGCCAGTCCGGATCCGGAAAGCAAAAGGGGCCGCCCGGCGGGCAGCCCCTTGAATGCCTTGACGTTTCGGCGCGATTAGATCGCGTCGGCAACCGTCTGCATGTTGTCACGAACGCCGGTACCCAGCGCCGTAACGGCACCGATAATAACCACGGCGATCAGGGCAGCGATCAGGCCATATTCGATAGCCGTTGCGCCAGATTCGTCTTTGAAAAAGCGAGATACGATTTGCATTGGGTCTACTCCCGTGTTGCTAGCCACACACATCCACTTCAAGGAGGCTTGTTGTCCCGGCCTCTCTCGTCGTGTGCAATGAATAAACCACAGGAGCCTTTAAAAGAGGTGAATACTCATACTTAATTATATGCTAACAAATTCTGATGTGTGTTATAGTTAATAGTCATTAAACAAAACAAGTGTAACTCAAATATGATCTTCGAACCTTTCTGTTTAGAAAGTCTTCACGCGGACGCGCTCTTATATGGCTTGAATGAGATACCTGTGGAGCACGCCCATGCGTAACGTCCTCACCGCCCTCGCCTGCCTTCTGATCGCTCCGGCCCTGGCCGCTGCGGACCAGATGCTGGAAGTCGAACATGCCGATGTTGTCCGCCTGCCGTCTGCTGCCTCTACGGTGATCATCGGCAATCCGGCCATTGCCGATGCCGTAATCCATGACCGCCGCACGCTGATCGTCACCGGGCGCCTGTTCGGCCGCACCAATATCATTGCGCTGGATCGGGCCGGCCGCGTCATTTTCGCTGAGGATTTTGTCGTCGGCCCGTCAACCGCAGGCCAGCTCGTTCTGCAACGCGGCACCGCCCGCACGACCATGACCTGCACCCCCAATTGCGCCGCCAGCCCGACCGTTGGCGATGATTCCGAAGCCTTCGATACGCTGACTGACCAGCAAAGCGCCCGTATCGGCATCGCCGGCGAAGCCGCAGCAATCACCGAAGGCTCCCAGAGCCCGCGCACGCTCGAGGGCGGCCGGGAATAGGGCTGGTAGCACCCTGTTAACCGCGCCTCTTCACGCAGGTTTAAGCGCTTTGTCTTTATAGAGAGGGCTTGATATCCGGAGCCGGATCATGTGTAGGGCAGGCTTTTTCAAATCCTTCCGTAAAAATCGCGACGGCGCGACCGCTGTCGAGTTCGCGTTGATCGCCGGACCCTTCTTCTTTTTCCTGATGGCGCTGATCGAGATCGCCGCCGTGTTTTTTGCCGGAACGGTGATCGAGAATGCGGTTCTCGAATCCGCCCGTCTGATCCGCACCGGCCAGCTGCAGGGCGGCGGCGGGGATGCGGCCAGTTTCCGCAACGAGGTCTGCGATCGCATACAGGTGATCGCCGATTGCGATCAAATGGTGTTCGAGGTCGCGGTATTTGAGGATTTTGACACCATCAACCCGACCCCGCCAATCGCCGAGGATGGCACGCTGAATGGCGGGAATATGGGCTTTGATCCCGGCCGCGCCGGCGATATTGTCCTTGTCCGCGTCTATTACAGCTATCCGCTCATCCTGCCGAACATGTTCGGCTCAGTCGGCAATCTCCCGAACAACCGCCGGCTTATCCAGTCCTCCACCGTCTTCCGCAACGAGCCCTTCGATGATTAGAGCCACGCGCACCTTTCTCCGCCGTCTGGCTGGCAATCGCGAGGGTGTCTCCGCTGTGGAATTCGCGCTGATCGCACCGGTCATGGTGTTGCTGTATCTGGGCATGGTCGAGATTTCGCTGGCATTGTCCGTTGATCGCAAGGTCACCAATGCGGCGAGCGCGCTGGCCGACCTCGTCGCGCAGGACGATGTCATTACCGATGGCGAAATGGTCGATATCCTGAACGCCGGTGCGGCCATTATCGCGCCTTATGATCCGGTCAATTTCTCGGTCCGGATTTCCAGCGTCTCTATGGACTTGATCGGCAACGTTGAGGTTGATTGGAGCGATGCGCGCGGCATGATGGCGCGCGCCGTAGGGTCCCAGCCAACCCTTCCCGATGGCCTTCTGACCAATGGCCGGTCGATCATCTGGGTGGAGGTCGCTTATGCCTATCAAGCACCTTTCCGCGAAGTGACCGGTGATTTCAACATCGCGGAAGAATTCTTCCTGCGCCCCCGTCAGTCTCTGGTGGTCAGCCGGGACTGATCAAAGCGCCGCGGCGCGCATTCCGTCAAACAGCGGATCGGCAACCGCCAGGGCGCGCCCGTCAATCTCCGAGACCGCCACAACGCCCATCACCGCATTCGTCACCCAAACAAGATCGGCCTTTTCCAGCGCGCCGGGATCGGCCTCAACCTCGACGGCCGGCAGGGCCTGATCTTCCAGCCAGGATAGAACCCGCTGGCGCATGACCCCATTGCGGATGCCACACGCTAGGGACGGTGTTTGCACCCGGCCGCCTGACCGCCAGAACAGGTTGGCGCTGTCCCCACCAGACACAAACCCGCTTTCGGTCAGCAATAGCGCCATGTCCGCACCCCGGCTCACCGCCTCCCGCCGGGCCGCCAGATTATCGGCATAGCTCAGCGTCTTGAACCGGGCCGAAAGGCTGGACGCCGACCGGCGGATGCCAGAGGTCGACAGGCGAAGCGTCTGCGGTATGTCCGGAACGGGCGAGAATTGCAGGTAGAGCGCTTCCTGCGGTGCCGTTACAGGCGCAAGGCCGCGCCCGCCCGGCCCTCGCGTGACCTGCACTTTTCCGATTGCGGCGTCCGGCCCGGCGGCCAGTCCAGCCACCGCCCCTTCTATGTCGGCCCAGTCCGGTCGTGTGAGTTGAAGGGCGGCACATGCCGCGTCCAGACTTTTCCGATGCAGGCAGGAATGCCGGATGGATCCGTTCTGGATCCGGAATGTCTCGAACACCCCGTCGCCGAGCTGGAAACCACGATCTTCCAGCAGGTGCGCCACCGCGCCCGCCGCTGTCCAACCATCCTTATCCCGCCGGAACATGCCTATCCTTTCAGCGCAGTCTGCAGCGCGCTCAGCTTTTGCAGGGTTTCTTCATATTCGGTCTCCGGGTCGGATTCGATGGTGATTGCCCCGCCCGACCGTGCCGTAACCAGCCAGTCGGCATCCGTCCGGATCAGGTCCAGCGTCCGGATCATGACATTGAGATCCATCGCCCGACCGCCCTCGCCAATCCATCCCAGCGTCCCGCAATAGGCCCCGCGGCGGTCCTGTTCGGCGGCAGCGATCAACTCCATCGCCCGGATTTTCGGCGCACCGGTAATCGAGCCGGGCGGGAAGGCCGCGAGGATCAGATCAAGCGCATCCCGGCCCTCTTGCAATTGCCCCTCAACCGTCGAGACGAGGTGGTGAACATTGGCATAGCTTTCCACCGCATTGAGACGCGGCACCCTGATACTGCCGGGTCGGCAAACGCGCGACAGATCATGCCGCACCAGATCGACAATCATCAGATTTTCAGCCCGGTCCTTGGCGCTGGCTTCAAGGGCTTCGGCTTCTGCCTGGTCTTCGGCTGGATCCTCCCGGCGCGGCCGTGTGCCCTTGATCGGCCGGCTTTCGACGCATCCGTTTTCAAGTCTCAGAAAGCGTTCAGGAGAATTGGTCACCACCACATGATTGCTGCTTGGCCGGAACCAGGCGGTGTGCGGCGCATCACTTCGCGCAATCAGGCGCAGAAATACCGCCCAGGGATCGCCCTCTAGCCGGCCCGAAAAACCCTGCGAGAGATTGGCCTGATAGATGTCACCGCCGCGGATATGCTCAATCAGTGTGCGGCAGGCCTCAAGATAGCGCTCCCGCGGCCAGTCGGCCGTGATCGACGCGCTGGCAGGTTTGGCAGGCGGGCGGGCGATATGCAGCCCGGTCTTCAACCGCGCACGGCCCTCCTCATCGCCATGAAGCGTCAGCTGTTTGCCGTCCGGGTCAAAAACTGCCCAGGCCGGATAGACGCCCAGCTGAACCAGCGGAAACCCTTTATGGAGGGGAGGAAGTTTCGGTTCCAGAACATGGCAAAATTCATAGGAAAACAGACCGGCCAGCTGATGACCTTGCGCCAGTGCGGCACGGGCTTTTACCAGAAAGGCGTCCAGATCATCGCCCGGCCAGAAGGTCAGCGCTTCGATCGGCAGGGCATAGAGCCGGGATTGCGAGCATTGCCCGCCGTGAAGCAGCAGCGAACCGCCCTGTATGCGAAAGGGAGCAAAAGCACGTTCCGGCGCGATCCAGTCAAGCTGTTCCGGGCCGGATGTGCTCACCGGGCTATCAGATTGGCCCGGACCGCCTCGATTTCCTCTGCGGTCAGCCCCAGCACGTCTGCGGCATAGCTTTCCACCGAGCCGATTTCGGCAAACGCCTCATCGAGGTAATCCGCTTTCACGCCCAGAAAGACCCGCATCGAGTCTTCCGGCACGGTCCGCTTGTAGGTTTCCTCGATCCGCTTGTGGATCAGCGGCACCAGCGTGTCATAATCGACCGCTATATTGGTCATCAGATAATCATCATAGATGTCATCCTTTGATACGCCCGCGAGCGACAGCGCCAACGCACAGAAAAGCCCGGTGCGGTCCTTTCCGGCGGCGCAATGGACGATGAAGCCTTCATCGCTGCCATGCGTGGCAAGCTCGCGCAATCCGGCGGCGAAAACCTCCTGATTGCCCTTCTCGTTCGGAAGCCGCCGATAGGTCGCCCGCATGAAAGCCGCGACCCCGTCCGCACTCATATCGCCCGTGCGCAAGAACCGCATGTGCGGCGGCTCGGCATGCCCGGCGACATCCGATTGCAGGATCCGGAAGCCCTCACCCCAGCTCGACGGTTCATTGTCACGTTCCTGTGGCCGCCGCAGATCGGCAACCACCGAGATGTTCAGCTCTTTCAGCCGCGCTCTGTCGGCTTCGGTGGCATTGTGAAAATGCCCGGACCGGTAAAGCCCGGAGCGCACACGCGTGCCATCCCGTCCGGTGTAATCACCGAAATGGCGGAAGTTGCGAATCCCTTCAAAGGGCAGAACACGGCTCATGCCTGTCTGCTATCGGAAGGGGGGTCAAAGGGCAAGACGGGCCGCAGATCAATCACCAGATCGTGTGATACCGGCCACATCAGTCGATCCGCAATCACCTGAAAGGGGGTTCGTCAAAGCTGCGTAGCTTGCGGGAATGCAGTGCATTGGCTTCATTGCTGCGCAATATCTCGACAGTTTCAATTCCCGCCATCAGGTGTTCGCTCACCGAGCGCTGATAGAAGAGATTGGCCGCGCCCGGCAGTTTCAGTTCGCCATGCAAGGGCTTGTCGGAGACGCACAGCAGCGTCCCGTAAGGCACCCGCAGGCGGAACCCATTGGCCGCAATCGTTGCCGATTCCATATCCACCGCGATCGCACGTGACTGGTTGATGCGGCGCGCTTCGGCATGATAGCGAAGCTCCCAATTGCGGTCGGCATAGGTCGCCACCGTGCCGGTACGCAGGCGGCGCTTGATATCCTCGCGGCTGTCCCCGGAGACGCGTTTGACCGCATCGGCCAGCGCAATCTGAATCTCGGCAATCGGCGGCACCGGAATTTCCAGCGGCAGGTCGCGGTCCAGCACCCGGTCATAGCGCAGATAAGCGTGCGCCAGTACATAATCGCCCAGACGCTGGGAATGACGCAGCCCGCCACAATGGCCGATCATCAGCCAGCATTGCGGGCGCAACACAGCCAGATGATCGGTGATGGTTTTCGCATTCGACGGACCCACGCCGATATTGACCAGCGTGATGCCGCGCCCGCCCGGGGCTTTGAGATGATAGGCCGGCATCTGGTAGCGCCGCCAGGGCGCCGCCTCGACATCGGCGCGGGCATTCCGGCTTGTTCCATCAACCTCGACGAAGCCGGCCGCGGAAAAGGAGGCGTATTCATTATCCTCCTTCAGCTGCCTGATGGCCCAGGCAACAAACGCATCGACATAGCGGTGATAATTGGTGAACAGGATGAATTGCTGGAAGTCCTCGTAAGGACTGCCGGTATAATGCTTAAGCCGCTGCAGCGAATAATCCACACGCGGCGCATCAAACAGTGTCAGCGGCCGTGCCGCACCGGGCTGCGGTGTGCGTTCGCCATTGGGCAGGGCATCATCGATTGTCGCCAGATCCGCATAGGGGAAATTGCGCACCAGATCCGCCACCGAGGCGGCATCCAGATCGAGATCCTCGGCCCCGTCCAGCACGGTCGAGAACGCAATCTCGTCAGAGGACGGCCCGGTCTCTATAGTGATATCATACTGGTCATCCAGCAGGGTCAGCTGTTCGATCAGATAGTCACGGAAGAGCTCCGGCTCGGTCACTGACGTGGCATAGAGGCCGGGCTCGGAAAACTTGCCGAAGGCCCGGCTGACCGGCGGCGGCGACCCCTCCGGTTCATAGCGGACCCGCAATTCAGGATAGGCGAAGGCCCCGGCTTCGCGGACCTTGGCATCAGGCGCAATGCCATTATCCAGATAGGCGCGCAGGGCGTCGCGAAGGGCTTCGACAGACTGCCGGTGAAGGTCAGCCAGCCGGTCAACAGCCTCTGTAGGCGTTTTTGCAATTTCGAACATTTTCATGGCCAGCTCATGCCGGAAACGGCAGGTGCGGGCAAGATAAAACCCTACTCAGCCGGCAGATCGTTGGCGGTCTTGTGTGACTGCCACTTGTCGAAGTTTGACCAGACACCCTCTTCGCCATGCCATTCGCCTTTGGTCGCACCCTTGGAATATTCCGTCGCGCGGGCTTCAAAGAAGTTGGCGTGCTCCACCCCGTTCAGGATTTCCGTCAACCAGGGCAATGGGTGTTTTTCAATGCCGAAGATCGGCTCCAGCTTAAGCTGGCGCAAACGCCAATCGGCGATATAGCGGATATAGCGCTTGATATCGTCCGGCGTCATGCCTTCGACATCGCCCATCTCAAACGCCAGATCGATGAATTTGTCTTCCAGCATCACGACATGTTTGCAATTGGCAACGATGTCGGCCTTCACCTGATCGGTCAATGCTCCGGTCTCGTCGGCGAATTCGTGGAACATGCGGATCATGCCCTCGCAATGCAGACTCTCATCGCGGATCGACCAAGTGATGATCTGGCCCATGCCCTTCATCTTGTTCAAGCGTGGGAAATTCATCAGCATGGCGAAGGAGGCAAATAATTGCAGACCTTCGGTGAACGCGCCGAACATGGCCAGCGTACGCAGAATATCCTCATTCGTCTCGACACCGAATTCCTTCATATAGTCATGCTTGTCCTTCATCGCCTCGTATTCCATGAAGGCGGAGAATTCCGAATCCGGCATGCCGATGGTTTCCAGAAGCAGCGCATAGGCCGCAATATGGACCGTCTCCATATTGGAGAAGGCTGACAGCATCATCTTCACTTCGGTCGGTTTGAAGACGCGCGCATAGCGCTCCATGTAATTGTCATTCACTTCCACATCCGACTGCGTGAAGAAGCGGAAAATCTGGGTCAGGAGATTGCGCTCCTGATCATTGAGCTTGGTCGCCCAGTCCTTGCAGTCCTCGCCGAGCGGAACCTCTTCCGGCATCCAGTGGACCTGCTGCTGCTTCTTCCAGAATTCGTGCGCCCACGGATAGCGGAACGGCTTGTAGGAATGACTGGAGGTCATGAGGCCTGGAAGATATGCGGTATCGGACATGAAAAACCCCGGAATGGCTGTGAAGGCGACTCGCCCATATGGCGGAACCCTATCACTACATATTGGGGTTAAAGCAGGCTGAACGTCCAGTGCTGGTAGGCACACTCTTCACAGGAAAATGCGTTTTGTGGATAACTACCAGCGGCGGCTGAGAGAAAAGGCCGCAAAAGCGTCCGTCTCATCATAATCATCCATACCGATCCGGGCATTGCGTTCGCGGCGCACATAGGCAAAGGAAAGATCATTCTCTCCCAGCCGCATGGCCACACCGGCCTGCGCATCACCGACAACGGCATAGGGCTCGAACCGCATCGCCCCCTGCATGTCAAAACCTTCGCGGGGATCATAAAGCAGCGCATGACGCTCCGCTCCGGCAAAGAAATACCAGGACGGGCGCTCACCATCACCCTGCAGATAGCGGCCGATACGAACCTCGGCCCCTGCCCCGGCTCCAGATCCCTCAGGACCAAAGCTCAGACCGGCCCGCGGCTCAAGGGTCAGATCAAGACCTTCCTCGCCGCCCGGCGAATCAAAGCGGGTGACATAATCGACCGCAACGGATGACCGGGTTTCCCTGACGGGCTGCACAATCGCCGAATCTATAGTCGATTGCGGGTCAAAAAGGCGATTGGCGCGGGACTGGAGTCCGGGGTCGAACACTCTTACCTCGATACGAGAGCCATCGTCGAGTTGATTGACCGAGGCAGAATAGCCGGAAAAGGCCGATAGCGCTCCGCTATCCAGACCGGTTTCACTCAGCACGCCTGACGCCACAATCGAGGCATGATTGGCATCAAGCGAAGCCTGCTCTGCCGCTTCATCCATGAAGGGCGACATGATCGCGAGATCAACATTGAAAATTGCCGGAGTGCGCGCATTATCCTGCGCCATAGCCGTTCCGGCGGTTCCCAGAACCGCCAACAGGGCTATTGCAGAAATTCCGTCACTGCGCGTCACAGTTTGCCTCCAGCATATTCGCCTCATGCCAATCTAGCATGAGTGTGGCGATCATTGTATACGAATACGCGTTAAAATCGGCTTTCGTTCCATCCGTGGTAAAGGATTTTTTTAAAGCGTGACTCGAAACGCACAGTGTGCGGCGC
>Ga0066644_10001116_pt1 | contig 15580 bp, 12 predicted proteins | sample CryGeyCG2114_020_FD_62735 | JGI IMG/M metagenome (GOLD analysis project Ga0066644, IMG submission 62735) | Groundwater microbial communities from aquifer - Crystal Geyser CG15_big_fil_post_rev_8/21/14_0.20 | ecosystem: Environmental > Aquatic > Deep subsurface > Groundwater | place: USA: Utah...
ACAACCGCCCGCCTCCCCGGAACCCGCCGTAAAACCCTCCTGGCCGGTCCGGCCGTGGCCCGTCGTCTCGCGCGAAGACGTGCGTCGTGCAGCAGCCGCCGGTCACCTCATCGATGCGCGGGACGCCCGTCGGTATCACGGCATAGAGGAGCCGATTGACCCTGTTGCCGGGCATATTGACGGTGCCCGCAACCTCCCGTTCAAGGAACTGTTGGCCGCCGACGGTCACCTGCTCCCGAGAGAAGAATTGGAAAGCAGATGGCGATCCGCCTCGGCTCATCCGTCCAGCAGCGTCGTCTACTGCGGCTCGGGTGTGACGGCCTGCCACCTGATCCTTTCGGCCGTAGCAGCCGGATTCCGTCCGCCACGCCTGTTTGCGCCTTCCTGGAGCGGTTACATTGCCCAGGAGGGCCTCTCTGGTCCCTGACGTTCCGCCTGCTGCCACAGACCACCGACGCCGGGCTCAGAATATCCGAGCAAAAGATATGCCAGCGCGGAAATCCCGCTCGTCCAGACGCCAGGCGCCATCGATCCGGAAGAGCGTGAAAAGGCCCGAGAGCGATACCCCGACTTCGTGGTGGCCCCCCGCCTGGGCGCCCGGAGCGGCCGCGTCCGTGCGGGGCGCCCAGGCCGCTCCATGCGCACCGTGCACAATCACATTCCACTGGCGCTCTACCGCCCAGCCCCAACCCAGCATTTCAAAAGGAATGGTTCGCAGCGTATGCTCCCAGGCCACCAGCCCATAGCGGGTCCCCTCATAGGGTCTGTCTTCCCGCGTCCGCAGCGCCCCGAATTCCATGAAGCGGGACGAGCCATCCACGAGCCCGTACCGTACGGACGGGGTTCGCCGCGACATGATACCCCCCATAATGCGGAGATCCAGCGCCTGGGGCAGGAGGCGTCTGCGATTGAACGTGGGTACACGCCAATAGACCTCCGCCGTGGCCCGTACATACGAATCGCTGTCTGGCATGCTTCCTCCGAGGCCGACTTCCACATCGGCCTCGGCACGCCGGCTACCCCCGATGCCGAAAGGGACGAACGCCCATTCCCGGCCCAGACCGATCCGGACACGTGTAAGGGTGCCTTCATCAATGGCAACATTGGGTACCTGGTCCACATCCGTACCCAGGAACGTATCCTGGACGCGGACAGGTACCGAACCGTATTCCGTGTGATCCAGGCCTGACTCCACCCACCACGACCCCGGTATTTCCAGACGGACGCCGGTGGCCACCCCTCGCCGGGAAACATAATCGAAATAGTCTGGGTCTCCAGCCACAACGGTCAGCGAGTTCAGCAACTGGCTTTTCATGAGGCTTCGGACGCGTACATCCACGTCATCGAATACCTCTGCCTGCCACCTCACGCGGTGACCAACGGCGAGCATTGCACGCTTCGTCCATTCCCGACTGGCTCCGTCATACCCGATTGTGGCCGCCATCTGCACGTCACGGGGCAGATCAACGTCCACCTGTGCCTCCGAATGCAAACCCTGCACCCGGTTGTACCAGAAACCCGGTCGAACGCTTATGGCAGAGAACATGCCGCGGCCGCCGATTGATGGTCCGCCCGTGTCGTCGCTGTCTCCACCCGCTCGACTCAACCGCCCGAGTATTCCCCCGGGTTGGAACGCATCTTCCATCGTCACGGTCGAGTCCAGCGTCGCATAGGCGGACTCCTCCTCTGGCGTGAGTGGCACGGCTATGAGTGCGGCGGGTCGCATTTTCTCCATACGGGTCGTATCGACTACGACCAGATCCTCCTGGCCGTAGAGTGAGTCCGGCACCGGCACATTGATCCTGAAGTCCGTGAGCCGGGACAGCTGCCGGATCCTGATTTCCGGAAGTGTGAGCATGCGCCCGAGTCCTATACGGACGTTGATATCGGAGGCCAGCGAAGCCGGCAGCCAATACTCCCCGGAAAACCTTGAAAACTGCTGCTCATACGTCACATCGATTTCTTCGATAGGTGGGGGGAAAAGAAACGATGCACCCGGGCTGAGCCGAGCATGAATCATGACCCACTCCTCATCCAGTACGGCAATCCGACCCACAAACCCTGATCCCCGATTTGACTTTGGAGCCACCAGGATATCGTAGACAATCCGACTGTCCATGGCCCGCATCGTGTCCAATCGGAAATCGTACATGGACAGTGCACGCGGGTGCGTCACCCCCATGAGTCGGTGTCCCGCTACATCAATGTCGTCGTCCGACAGGTTGACGACAAAAATTGCGGCTGGAAGGGCGTCATCCAGATCCGCGTTCCGGGTCTGCTCCTGCCATACCGATACTTCCCTGATACCCCGGTCGCGGTGCCACCAGGCTTCGGTAAAACTCTCCCAGATGGACACGATTCCCGTATCGTTCTCGACCCGGAACCGGTTGTAGGCGTCAACGGCATAACTCTCCAGCATTTCCTTCTGCTCCGCCTTGCGCCGAATGACCCTGCGCATGATACCCACAGCGGGGTCTTCAGAGGAAACGACGAGTTCCGGCAGTTCGATGGATGCCTGCCTCAGTCGAATGTCCAGCAGACCCGTTTCGTTTTCCGATACACGTACGCGCTCCGTCTCATACCCTATGAATCGCACTTCGAGCACGGTGGGAAGTGATCGGGCAGCAAGCGCAAACACTCCTTCCGAGTTGGTCACGGTTCCCGTATAGGTGCCTTCGATCTGGACTGTCGCCCCCGGAAGCCACTCTCCCGTGGCGTCGTCCCGCACGGTTCCTTCCAGCACATTCGTGCCCTGGCCAATCGGACCAGCCACCTGCGCCCGGGCCAACGGCGCGGTCATCAAAAGGGCGACCGCCACCGGGAAGGCTACAACCAACCTACCGCACAATGTGAACTGCCGCAGCAACCGATGCCCCGAGCAGGGACCCCACCAGGATGTCCGACGGATAGTGGACACCGAGCCAGACCCTGGAGAGCGCGACAGACGCAGCCCACGTGGAGCCGATGGCGATAATGGCCGGTCTCGGATGGGACAACATGGACGAGACGGCAAGAGAAGCTGCAAGTGAAGCATGACCCGAGGGCATGGACGCTGAATCGGACAACAACCGACCCGTTGGATCGCCACCGGCCCGGCTGTGATAAGGGTCTACGAACGCATGGGTCACGTACGGACGATCGCGCCGAAAGATGCGCTTGAGAACGACAGCCCCTCCCCCGGCCAGGACGGCCGACACACCGAGTGCGGCTACATCGGACGAGGACCAGGACCCTGTGGTCTCGGACACTGCAAGCGCAGTCGGCACCGACAGCATGAACACGGGCCACGCAGAGCGGTGGGCAGCCTGCAGGGGGTACCGGACCCACGGTGAGTCGGCCTCGTGCACGCGCTTGAGCCAGCGTACGTCCAGGCTTCGACTGTTCCAGGTGACATCGCCATGACCCTCGGAAGCCTGCGCTGTGGCTACCCGGCCCGGGGCTGCGACTACACAGGCGGCCAGCAGACAGACCCGGAAGAGGGCACCAGGAGCATGATGTGACTGGGATTTCACCCGACTTCTTCAGCTTCCTCGACGCCGTTCGTGGCGGTGACAGTAACCATGCCAATGGCCTCGCGCACGCGAGCGGCAATCTCGTCATGCAACGTCGGGTTGTCTGTCAGCCACTGCTTGGCCGCATCCCGACCCTGTCCGATTTTGATATCTCCGTAGGAATACCACGAGCCGGACTTGGTCACGATGTCATTGTCAACTCCCAGGTCAATCAGTTCGCCGCGTGAGGAAATGCCCTCGCCGTAAATGATGTCGAACTCGGCCTGCTTGAAGGGCGGTGCGACCTTGTTCTTCACGATTTTGACGCGCGTACGGTTGCCCGTCACGTCCGCGCCATCCTTGACGGCGCCAATACGCCGGATGTCCATGCGGACAGATGCATAGAATTTGAGCGCGCGACCACCGGATGTGGTTTCCGGGTTACCGAACATGACGCCGATTTTCTCCCTGATCTGGTTGATGAAGATCAATACGGTTCTCGTCCGGTTCAGCGTTCCGGTCAACTTGCGAAGTGCCTGGCTCATGAGTCGCGCCTGGAGCCCGACATGACTGTCTCCCATGTCACCCTCGATCTCAGCCCGCGGCACGAGCGCAGCCACCGAATCAATGACGATCACGTCGAGTGCACCGCTACGCACCAGCGTATCACATATGTTGAGGGCATCTTCCCCGGTATCGGGCTGCGAGACCAGCATCGTATCAATATCCACACCCAGCTTTTCCGCATACGTGGCATCGAATGCATGCTCGGCGTCTATGAAGGCGCACGACCCTCCAAGTTTCTGTGCCTCGGCGATGATATGGGTCGCAAGTGTGGTTTTTCCCGAAGATTCCGGTCCATAGATCTCAATGACCCGACCTCGCGGAACGCCTCCGACACCGAGCGCCGCATCGAGCGCAAGGGAACCGGTCGAAATGGCACCGATGCGAACGTCCGGCGTGTCACCCAGACGCATGATGGCACCCTTGCCGTAGGTTTTTTCGATCTGCTTGAGCGCCAAGTCCAATGCGCGCTGTTTGGCTGATTCCTGCGTACTCATGGTTCTATGTTTTCTGTTTCGGTTTTCGTGGCGTTACCGGGCCTTGCGGAACCAATATACGCACACATGACACACACATGATAGGGCCTGCCTGTGACAGCGTATTGTCACCTGCTTTGACACGATGTCAAGCGGAACATAACCACGCCACGCACAAGCGGGCGTCACGCACCCTCTCCAAGCAGGATACGGAGTTCATTCATGGTCTGCGCGGCCGCCCGCTCCTTGTTTCGGAGCCGACTCGTTCCGAGTCGAAGCAACCGGGCCTCGGTACGATCCGGAAGCGCCAGTCCAACCCAAACGGTGCCAACGGGTTTGTCGGGCGTGCCACCTCCCGGGCCCATGATCCCGGTCGTACTGAGTGCGGTATCGGATCCGAGTGCCGAACGTACCCCTTCGGCCATACAACGGGCCACCTGTTCACTGACGGCGCCGTGTTCGGCCAGGACCGTCGCATCTACCCCCAGAAGTGATGACTTTACAGAATTTCCATATGACACGATGCCTCCAACCATGTAATCCGATGCACCGGCTACGTTCGTGATCCGGTGCGCGACAAGCCCCCCGGTGCAGCTTTCCGCCACGGCAATGGTGTAGTTTCTCTCACGGAGCAAGCGCCCGAGGGCACCTTCGAGCGTGTCGGAGCCCTCCCCGTATACCAGTACGCCAAGCCGCTCACGTATCCACACGGTGACCTCGTCGCGCCTACGTTCCGCCTCCTCTGCCGTTGCTGCCCGCACCGTAGCGCGTACGCGCACTCCGTGTATATTGGGGAGATAGGCAAGCGAAACATCGTCGCCCAGCAGTTCATCTATACCGGCAAGCCGCTCGTGCACCAGCGACTCACCAAGACCCGCGGTCAGCAGTGTTCGATGTGCAATGGCTCCGTGCTCACCCAGCGTCTCAATTTCCGGGAGCACGGCTTCCTCCATGAAATGCTTCATTTCGTGAGGAACTCCCGGCAAAAGTGCAACCAGGCCCTCTCCTTTGGGTGTCTTTGTTCGCCTGAGCAGTGCGGGAGCGGTCCCGGCACGGTTTACTACGGCCTTGAATGATTCCGGTGCCAACGCCTGATCGCGGTTCACATCGAGCACCCGGATTCCGCGGGAAGCAAAGCGGGCCTCCACCGCGTCGAGTACATCCTGACGGCGCGTAAGCCGGTCGCCGAAAAATTCGGCGACGGCGTGCTTGGTGACGTCATCGTGGGTGGGTCCCAATCCCCCGGTCAGGATGGCAATCCGACCGTTTTCCAGTGCCCGGCCGAGTTCATCTTTGATCATTGACGGAGAATCCCCAACGGTAACGGTCCGGATGACATCCACGCCCCGGAGCGTAAGCTGCTCACCGATCCAGGACGCATTCGTATTCACGATCTGGCCAATAAGCAGTTCGTCGCCAATCGTGACGATGGTTGCTGTCATGTCAATTGCTTCCTCCATGCGCAACGGACCAGGCCGAAGGGTCCCGGTACCAGGCTTCGAGCGATGAGCATTCCTCCTCGCCGAGGAGTTCCTTTTCGCGGGCAACTGTAATCAGTACCGGGAACGAGGAGAGCGTCACAATGGGTACGCCCGCGTCAGAAAAAGCCGTTGCGGCTTCGGGCAGCGCATACGTGAAAATGGCCATCACACCGAGTACATCACATCCAAGTGCCTCAAGGGGAGGCAATACGGCTGTTGACGACATCCCGGTCGATACCAGATCCTCTACAACCACCACACGTGCGCGGCTCGGAAGCCTCCCTTCAACCCGGTTCTCCCGCCCGTGTCCCTTGGCAGACGAGCGGACATAGGCCATGGGGAGGTTCAGTCTCCCGGCCAGCCACGCGGCGTGCGGAATACCCGCCGTGGCCGTGCCCACGATCGCATCCACCTCCCATTTTTCAGAAGCGATGCAGCCGGCGAAAGCACGGCAGATGGCTCCGCGCAGATCAGGATAGCCGAGCGTGAGGCGGTTGTCGCAGTATATCGGGGCACGCCGGCCGGAGGCCCAGGTGAACGGTTCATCGGGACGCAGTACGAGGGCTCCGATATCCATCAGTGCTGCGGCCAGCCATCGGGCGGTGTCATTGGTGGTACGTGCGGCAGGCGGTGGACTCATGCGGTTCTGAAATAGAGATATCCGGTGTAGAGTGTGACAAGGACGACCCCGGTAAGGACATAGACCAGAATTGTACTGTCCAGCACGACACCTGCGCCATGCCCCACGGCACCCGGGATATCCTGGGCCGTCAGCAGAACCAGAAAACCGATCAGGAACGTGAGTTGGGCCGCTGTCTTCCATTTCGCAAAGCGGCTGGTGGTCAGGCTGCGCCCCTGTCGCTCGTATACACTCCGAAGCAGCGTGACGCCGATGTCACGCAGTGCAATGAGCAGGACAGCCCACAGAGGCACAATGGATGGGTAGAGCCACCACAGCATGCCGAACGTCCCGAGAACGAGCACTTTGTCGGCCATGGGGTCCAGGAACTGCCCAAGCCGCGATCGGACCGAGAAAAGCCGTGCCAACTTGCCGTCGAGCCAGTCCGAGAGCGAGGCTGCTACAAAGAGCACCAATGCCCAGGCGTGTCCTGTGGCGCCACCTCGGTAAAGCAGGTAGAGCAGGACCGGCGTGACCAGGATACGGACCACGGTCAACGCATTTGGAACGTGCTTCATGTGACTGGATGTTCGACGTTGTGGCAATATACCAGTAACGCCACTGGAAGTCAGTTGAAAAGGATGCTGACAATATGTCTGAATACCCAAATCGGCATTGTTCTTGTATGCAGTCATCCATGACACTCTGACCGAACACCGAACTGAAACATCATGGGTAAAATTATTGGCATTGATCTGGGCACCACGAACTCCGTCGTCTCCGTCATGGAGGGTGGAGAGCCCGTCGTAATCACAAATGCAGAAGGCGCCCGCACCACGCCATCGATTGTAGCGTTCAAGAAGGATGGCGAGCGTCTTGTGGGTGCCCCCGCCAAGCGTCAGGCCATCACCAATCCGAACAACACAGTCTTCTCCATCAAGCGCTTCATGGGCCGGAAGCACGGTGAGGTGGGTAGTGAACTCAAGACCGTACCCTATGAGGTTGTCGAGGGAGACAACAACACGGCCCGCGTAAAAATTGACGACCGGGTCTATACGCCCCAGGAAATTTCGGCCATGGTGCTGCAGAAACTCAAGCAAACGGCAGAAGACTACCTCGGAGAGAAGGTCACCGAAGCTGTGATCACGGTGCCGGCGTATTTCAACGATGCGCAGCGGACCGCGACCAAGGAAGCGGGTGAGATTGCCGGACTTACCGTGCGCCGGATCATCAATGAGCCGACGGCGGCCGCACTCGCATACGGTCTCGACAAGAAAGAGTCCGAGGAAATCGTGGCTGTCTTCGACCTCGGAGGTGGCACCTATGACATTTCCATTCTGGAGCTCGGCGACGGCGTGTTCGAAGTCCGCTCAACCAACGGCGACACGCATCTGGGCGGCGACGATTTCGACCAGCGGCTCATAGATTATATCGCAGACCAGTTCAAGAAGGATGAAGGCATTGATCTCCGTTCCGATGCCATGGCCCTGCAGCGACTCAAGGAAGCCGCTGAAAAGGCCAAGATCGAGCTGTCCAGTTCCTCGGCCACGACGATCAATCTGCCTTTCATCACGGCCACACAGGACGGTCCGAAGCACCTCACCATGGATATCTCCCGGGCCAAGTTTGAAAACCTGGTCGAAGACCTCGTGAAGCGGACCATTCCCCCCATGGAAAAAGCACTCAAGGATGCCGGGGTTTCGAAGGACAAGGTCGACCAGGTCATCCTGGTCGGCGGATCGACCCGTATTCCGGCCATCCAGAAAGCCGCCGAGGATTTCTTTGGCAAGGCACCCAACCGCTCGGTCAATCCCGATGAGGTCGTGGCCATTGGAGCTGCCATCCAGGGAGGTGTGCTGTCGGGCGATGTGAGCGACGTGCTGCTCCTCGACGTGACTCCGCTCAATCTGGGCATTGAGACACTGGGCGGCGTATCTACCGTACTCATACCGGCCAACACCACGATCCCGACCAAGAAGAGCGAAACGTTCTCGACGGCGGCCGACAACCAGCCCTCCGTCGAAATCCATGTGCTTCAGGGTGACAGGTCCATGGCGTCAGACAACAGGACCATAGGCCGTTTTCATCTGGACGGCATTCCGCCGGCGCCGCGAGGCGTCCCGCAGATCGAGGTTTCCTTTGATATCGACGCCAATGGTATCCTGAACGTAAGCGCAAAGGACAACGCCAGCGGCAAGGAGCAGTCCATCCGTATCGAGGCCTCGTCCGGACTCACCGAACAGGAAATCGAGAAGATGCGCACCGATGCGAAGGCGCACGCCGACGAGGACAAGAAACGCAGGGAAGAGATCGAGAAGCTGAATTCCGCCGATGCGCTCGTCATGCAGACGGAAAAGAACCTGTCCGACTATGGCGACAAGCTGCCGGCTGACAAAAAGTCGCGCATTGAAGCGGCCGTGGCCGAGGTCAAGAAGTTGCACGAGGCCAAGGATGTGGCGGGACTTGAGCCCGCCATTGAGGAGCTCAATGCAGCCTGGGCCGATGCCAGCCAGGAGATGTATGCCGCGCAGCAGGCTGCAGGTGCCGATGGCGCTTCCGGAGACGGTGCCCACGCGGACGCCGAGCCCGACGCCGACGCCGAAGTCAAGGATGTGGACTACGAAGTCGTCGACGACGAGGACGAGGAGCCGAAGAGCTGATCGTGCTCAATCGCCCGGCAATTCAACCAGGCGGAAGCGGATCGTCACGTCATTGCCCGTATGCAGGGCGCCGAACATGGCGGTCGGCGGCTTGATGCCGAAGTCGCTCATTTTCAGCGCCACCTGCCCATCCCAGACAACCTGTCCCGACTGGTTCACGCCCCGCCTGACCGGTATGGTGACAGGTTGTTCTGTACCTGCCAGTTCCAGATTCCCGACCACGACATAGGTTGACGAATCGGACGGCGTGATTCCGGTGGATGCGAACGTGATCGTGTCATGGTTGTCGGTATCGAGTGCATCGCGCATGAGGCGGTCCATGATCGTACTTTTGCGACTTTCCATGGCCAGCGCGTCGACCCTCAGGCTCACGTCTGCCGGCTGATTGTCTTCCGTCATTCGGAGTGTGACCGAGAACTCCGGCGCATATACCGTCCAGTCGGACCTGTTGGATGTACCGTCAATTACGATGTGCGACGAATCGGCGAACACCGGCTCGTGCAGCGTATGGGAATGGGCCTGGCCTGTGTCCTGTGCCTGTGCGTCGGGTGCGGCCAGCGCACAGATGAGCAGGCCCGCAGCGAGGGTAAAAACAGGTTGTGACGTCATTCGTGGCTCCATGTCTGGACATTCAGGGTTGCCGTGTTATTTTACGGCACACGACACTTCTCCATCTGCGAAAATCCCATGTCCATCCCTGAAGACCCCCGAAAGTCCTCCTCCGCGGCATCCCGCCGGACCTTTTTGAAAAAGAGCGCCCTCGCGGCGGGTGGTGCACTGGCGGCGGGCCTCCCCGCAGGCCGGGTTGCCGGTGTGCCCGCCCCGGGCTCTGTGCTCGGCGCCAATGACCGGCTCAACGTGGGTTTCGTTGGCGTCGGCGGGCAGGGTTTCAGTGCGCACGTGCGTACGGTTGCCAACGCAGGAAGCGAGGGCGAAACCTGGCACAACTATGACTACAACGCCGTGGGTATGGCGGTCTGTGATCTGTACTCGGGCCGGCGCGCGCAGGCCCGGGACCTGCTCGACTCCGTACGCCAGGCTCGTAACCTGGGAGATTATACGGTCGAAACCTATGAGGATCATCGCCGCCTGATCGACAACAGGGATGTGGACGTCGTCTTCATCGGTACAGTCGATCACTGGCACGCCCAGGTGGCCATCGATGCGCTGGCCGCCGGCAAGCACGTGTACTGTGAAAAGCCCATGACACGCTACCTTGGCGAAGCTTTCGACGTGGCCGATGCCGTCAAGCAGTCCGGACGTAAGTTCCAGGTGGGCTCGCAGTACACGACCGAGGCCAAGTGGCACAAGGCGGCAGAGCTCATCCGCGCCGGGAAGATCGGACCACCTACGTTTGCGCAGAATTCGTACATGCGTAATACTCCCGACGGAGAGTGGAATTACTATGCACTCGATGAGGGCGTCACGCCGGGCACCATGGACTGGGAGCACTGGTTGGGGCCGGTCAACAATAAAATCGATTTCAACCGGGAGCACTACCATCGCTGGCGCAAGTATCTCCCCTACTGCGCCGGCATCCTGGGCGATCTGCTGGCCCACATGATCCATCCGCTCGTGATTGCCGCGAACATCACGGAGTTCCCGAAGCGGGTCGTCTGCATTGGCAACAACATCGTGACGCAGTCCATGCTGGGGCCGGACGACCGCTCGGTCACGGACAACACACAGCTGCTCGCTGAATTTCCGTCGGGACTCTGCATGCTCATCGCGGGCTCCACGGTCAACGAACAGGGTGTGGGACAGGTCATCCGGGGCCACGAGGCCACGCTCTATTTCGGTGGAAATTCGGTCGAACTGCGTCCGGAAAGGCCTTTTGCCGATCTGGTGGATCCGGAGTCCTACGAGAACCTGGAACCGGGACCCCACATTCCGGCGCACGTGGCCAACCTGTTCGATGCCATCCGGTCGGACACGAAGACGAACGGCAATATCGATGTGGCTCTCATCACGCAGGCCATCATCTCCATGGCCGAGGCGTCGGAGCGCTACGGTGAGAGCATCTACCTTGACCGGGAGAATCGCAGGTTCCATACCGGAACGGGCACACAGCTTGACATGCCCACGTACGGGACGTTTCCCGAGTCGTGAACCGCATCAGCGTCCGGACGTCGCGGCGCTGCATGGCAACCCGGTTTGAGTGTCTTCTGGAAGCCGATCCAGAAGATACGGGCCGCGCGCGGCTTACGGCCATGGGTGAGGCACTGCTCAGTGAAGCCGCCATCGTGGAACGATCGCTTTCGCGTTATGACGCCTCAAGCGAACTGTCCAGCGTAAATGCCCGCGCCGCGCGCGGCCCCGTCCGCGTGTCGAACCTGCTGCTACGTACGCTTGTTCTCTGCGACCGGATTACCCGGATGAGCGGCGGCGCCTTCAGCGCCGCAGCGTATCCGCTCATGGAAGCCTGGGGCATGCAGGGCGGTGCAACCGGCCGGCACCCCCACGCAGGCGTGCTCCGCCGCGCGACCCGCGCCAGCCAATGGCACCATGTCGCACTCGACCCCGGTAAACAGACTGTCGCTTTTGCCTCGGATGCCGTGTCGCTGGACCTGGGCGGGATTGGCAAGGGGGTTGCACTCGACGAAATCCGCTACCGGGCGAGCGAGGTCGGCGTGACGCACGCCCTCGTGCATGGCGGCACGAGCAGCATTCTGGCCATTGGAGGGCCGTTCAGGGTGGGTGTGGTGAATCCGGACAATCCGCCGGGCACGGGCGGCACGCAGCCCCATGTTCCGCTCGTGACAATGGATCTGACCGACGAGGCACTCGGGGTATCGGCAAGCTTCGGCCGCACGGGGCATGACGGCGAGCGCCGCATTGGCCATGTCATGGATCCCCGCTCCGGGGCTGTGCTCAGTGAGGCCCGTCTGGCGGCCGTCCGGGCATCCAATGCGGCGCTCGCCGACGCCTGGGCTACTGCCCTCCTCGTCGACCCGACCCTGGAATCCGCACAATACTGGCCCGACGGAGTTCGGGAGTGCAGGTTCTGGCAATTCCCGGAAGATGCAGAATAACAGCCAACGTATCTTTCCCAGGCTGTCTTTGCCGAGCGACTGTCTCACGATCCTCAACGAACATGCCTTTATCGCGCCGACACTTCCTCAAGATGGGCTCTCTGGCGGGCGCTGCAGCCAGCGCCGCCGCCAGTTACCGTATTCCGCGCGCTGCGCCCCATGCACCCGGATCGCCCCGGCGGGAGGTCGAAACGGTTGCCTGTGGCGTCATCGGATTCGGTGAATGGGGCCGGAAAATCGCCGCCACACTTGTCCGACTGGAGGAAGCGGAGTTGCGGGCAGTTGCCGACAATTACCCCATCATGCTGCGGCGCGTCCAGCGGGACCACGCAGGCGTCACCACGCACTCCGATTACCGAGCCATACTCGACGACCCGCAAATCAAAGCCGTCTTCATCGCGACGCCCACGCACATGCACCGGGACATCGTCCTCGATGCGCTCGCTGCCGGTAAGCATGTGTACTGTGAGGCTCCACTGGCGCATACGCTGGACGATGCCCGCATCATTGCACGGTCAGCGCGGGATGCCGGAAACCAGGTCTTCCAGGGTGGACTTCTGTACGGCACGGAACCCCAGTACCGCTCCGTATTCGGCTTCATCCGGAGCGGCGCACTTGGCCAGGGCGCCATGGCCCGGTCACAATGGCACATGAAGGACAGCTGGCGGCGCACATCGGCCAGCCGCGAACGGGAACGTGCGCTCAATTGGCGTCTCGACAACGAATTGTCACTCGGCCTGTTCGGTGAAATCGGAATTCAGCAGGTCGATACGGCCAGTTGGATCCTCGGCGGTCGGCCGCAGTCCGTCTCCGGGTTTGGAGGTGTGATGTTCTGGAAGGACGGGCGGGAGGTTGCCGATACCGTCCAGGCGGTTGTTTCCTACCCGAACGGGCAGAATTTCATGTACGATGCCACGCTTGTCTCGGGATTCGATGCCATGTATGACCTGTTTTTCGGTTCGGACTCCACCATCATCCTCCGCGATGGCAAAGCGTGGATGTTCAAGGAAGTCGATGCACCCATGCTGGGGTGGGAGGTCTACGCACGGAAAGACCGGTTCTACAAGGAAACGGGCATTGCTCTTCTGGCCAATGCAACCAAGCTGGAGGCACTCGGGCAGGATCCTGCCGACGACGACCCCAACGCCGAAACGCCCCTCTACTGGGCTCTGAAGGCGTTCATGGACAACTACTTTTACGGTCCCTTCGACGCGGTTGCAAACTGGCAGCGCTCCTATGAATCGACGGTCGTGGCCATCCGGGGACACCAGGCCATCCAGACGGCATCGCGCGTCCGGATCACGGATGAGGACTATACCGTCTGAACGTGCTACAAGCCGAACAGGCGCCGCGTATTCTCACCCGTGGTGCCAATGACCTCATCCAGGGCTACCCCCCGGTCCAGCGCCAATGACTCGGCTACCAGACGTACGTACGCCGGCTCGTTGCGCTTGCCACGATGCGGAACGGGCGCCAGAAACGGGCTGTCGGTTTCGAGCAGGATCCGCTCCAGCGGAATGGATCGGATGGCATCGGGCACGCCCGCATTCCGGAACGTGAACGTCCCTCCGATTCCGACATGGAAACCGAGTTCCATCACTGCATCGGACAGCCATTCCGGGCCACCGAAACAGTGGAATACACCGTGTATGAGCTCGGGCTGTCTGTGACGCTTTTTTTCTTCGCGCACTATCCGAACCAGATCTTCCGACGCCTCCCGGTTGTGGAAGACGAGAGGCAAGCCGTGGCGCGCCGCAAGGCGGATGTGCCTTCGGAGGAATTCCTGCTGCAGATCGTTGAACGATGTGTCCCAGTAGTAATCAAGACCGGTTTCACCGATGGCCACTACACGAGGGTCCAAGGCCAGGCGCTCGACCTCCTCCCAGGCGTCCTCGTCGACTTCGCGAACGTGACTCGGGTGGATCCCCACCATCACACGCACGTCCCGATGACGCGTAGCCAACTCAAATGCGGAATGGAGCGATGCCATGTCTATTCCGGGAACCAGAAAGGCCTTCACCCCTGCCTCGCGAGCCCGATCCAGGGCCGCCTCCCGGTCGTCTGAAAATTTTGCGTGGTTGATATGGACGTGTGAATCAATCAGCATGTATGGTAACGGACTGCATTGTGGATGGCACCGTAATGATACGGTCCCTATACTCGCGGGACCCTCTGATTGTGTCCACGCACGAACATTGCCGAGCGTTCCATGAACCCAGAACGGTCCCGTATTCTCCTTGTGCTGCTTGTCTTTGTCGCAGCGCTTTCCTCCTGGCCCCTCCTCCAGGTTGGAATGGACTGGTATGAGATTGCATCCTACCAGCAGGATGCAAATACACCCATGGAGTCGGGCGCCCGCGCGTCGGATTGGATCGTCTGGGAAGACGACGATGGATCCATTACTGCAGAATACGTTTTCCCGTCCGGCCCCGGATACGAGGCGGGTATTCGCGACGGCGATGTGCTCTTCCTGTGGGACAACCAGCAGTATTTCTACGCGGAGGACCTCAAGAATTCCATTGCTTTCCTGGGGCCCGGATCGACGCGCACGTACCTGCTCACGCGTGGAAACGACTTCGTGGAGGCCACGGTCCAGCTGGCTCGTCATCCCACGTTCCTCTACCCCCGCTCCAGCATTCTCTGGAAGTTTTCCCTGTGGGGATTCACTCTCGGTTCATTCCTGCACCTGCTCGGACTGTTCATTGCCGGTCCTCTCGCGCGGCACAACCGGGCGGCGCGTCTCGAACTCGCCCTGATTTCCGTGTCTTCCCTGTGGATATGGGGCAATCTGGCCCGCATGCTGCTTGTCGAACTGCTGGGGCCGCCCGACGCGGGCAGCCACTATGACGTGCTGTTCCAGGTTCTAACGACAGTCGGCCTTATTGGCTGGATCGGCTTCCCGCTTTTTCTTGTCCTCAAAGTGACGACCGATGCCGGCATATTGTCCCGTTCCGGACGTTGGATGCATCCACTCCTTCTCCTTGTACCGCTCATCCTGGCAATCGTTGTTCTGGTTACGTTGGCCCAGGGAGCCTTCGGACCCATAAGTGTGGAGGACCTGCTTGTGCCCATTCTCTTCTACGCGTCGTGCTATATCGGTGCCGGTGCGGGGGTGGCCCTTGTGGCCAATCCGGCGGCCGGTCACCCGGATCGCGTCGAGGCCTGGGGGCGGCTTGGGAGCTCCATCATCCTGCTCGTATCGCTGATCGTGGCACTTGCCGTACTTGGTGTCATCCCGCTCCTGACGGTGCTTACCG
>Ga0066644_10001125_pt1 | contig 15489 bp, 11 predicted proteins | sample CryGeyCG2114_020_FD_62735 | JGI IMG/M metagenome (GOLD analysis project Ga0066644, IMG submission 62735) | Groundwater microbial communities from aquifer - Crystal Geyser CG15_big_fil_post_rev_8/21/14_0.20 | ecosystem: Environmental > Aquatic > Deep subsurface > Groundwater | place: USA: Utah...
CAGACCTACTCGACCGCCGAGGACAACCAGAACGCGGTGACCATCCGCGTCTTCCAGGGCGAGCGCGAGATGGCGCAGGACAACAAGATGCTCGGCCAGTTCGACCTGGTCGGTATCCCGCCCGCACCGCGCGGCGTGCCGCAGATCGAGGTCACCTTCGACATCGACGCCAATGGCATCGTCAACGTGTCGGCCAAGGACAAGGGTACCGGCAAGGAACAGCAGATCCGCATCCAGGCTTCGGGCGGTCTTTCGGACGAGGACATCGAGAAGATGGTCCAGGATGCCGAGAAATTCGCCGACGAGGACAAGAAGCGCCGCGAAGGCGCCGAGGCCCGCAACCAGGCCGACAGCCTCGTCCATGCGACCGAAAAGCAGCTCGAAGAGCATGGCGACAAGATCGACGCTTCGCTGAAGAGCGAAGTCGAAGAGAAGGTCGCGGCGCTCAAGACCGCGCTCGAGGGCGACGATGCTTCCGACATCAACGCCAAGGCGCAGGACCTGTCGCAGTCGGCGATGAAAATGGGCCAGGCGATCTACGAGCAGGAACAGGCCAACGCCTCTGCCGAAGCGCCCGAAGGCGGTGACGCCGGAGCGGACGGCGGTGCGGAGGAAGAGGTGGTCGACGCCGAATTCTCCGAAGTCGACGAAGACTCGAAGAACTGATCGCCGGATGAAAAGCCAATCGCCATCGGTGCGCCACTGCACCGGTGGCGATTAGCCATTGGAATGCCATGTCGACGACCGAAACCGACCTTTACGAAATCCTTGGGGTGAGCCGCGATGCCGATGGCGCGACGATCAAGTCCGCCTATCGCAAGCTGGCGATGAAGCACCATCCCGATCGCAATCCGGGCTGCACCGATAGCGAGAACACCTTCAAGGCGGTCAGCGCCGCCTATGAAGTGCTCAAGGATCCGCAGAAACGCGCCGCGTATGATCGCTATGGGCACGCTGCCTTCCAGAACGGCGGCGGGGGCGGCCACGGCGGTGCCGACTTCGGCGATCTCGGGGACATTTTCGAGACCATCTTCGGCAGTGCCTTCGGCGGCGGGAGCGGACGTGCCCGACCGCGCCGCGGTGCCGATCTGCGCTACGACATGCAGATCGATCTCGAAGAGGCTTTCCACGGCAAGTCGACCGAGATCGAAATCGAGGTCTCGCAGAATTGCGATACCTGCCACGGCTCGGGCGCCACGCCTGGCACGCGCGCGCGGACCTGCAATCTTTGCCATGGGCAGGGTAACGTCAGGGCCAAGCAGGGCTTTTTCGTAGTCGAACGGCCATGCCCCAACTGCCACGGTAGCGGGGAAGTGATTACCTCGCCCTGTCGCGACTGCCGCGGCGAGGGCCGCGTCGACCTGCCGCAGACGCTCGAAGTCGACATTCCCCCGGGGGTCGATACCGGCACCCGCATCCGCCTGTCTGGCAAAGGCGAGGCGGGACCGCGTGGCGCACCGCCGGGCGATCTCTACATCTTCATCCACGTCAAGCCGCACCCGATCTTCCAGCGCGAGGGCACGACGCTGGCCACACGCGTGCCGATCAGCTTCACCACCGCCGCGCTCGGCGGCTCGATCGAGATACCCAATCTCGACGGCGAGAACGTGACGATCGAGATTCCGGCAGGCATTCAGTCGGGCAAACAACTGCGCCAGCGCGGCGCGGGTATGCCCGTTCTGCAGGGACGCGGTCGCGGCGACCTGGTGATCGAGATCGCAGTCGAGACGCCGACCCGGTTGTCGAAAGTCCAGCGCGCGCTGCTCGAACAGTTCCGTGATGAGGAAACGGGCGAGGAGTGCCCCGAAAGCCGCGGCTTCTTCGACAAGGTGCGGGATGCGTTCGGCGGGTGATTGCCAAGCGTGGCGGGGCTGGCGATAAGCGGCCTCCATGCTGCCTTCGTTGACGATCATCGACGATTTCCTGAGCGATCCCTGGGCCGCGCGCCGCGCTGCGCTGTCGCTCGACTATGCCGCTCCCGGCGCCGGGGGGAATTATCCCGGACGCGATTCGACCGCCGCTCTGCCGATGGATGGCATAGACGCCGCAGTATCGCGCCATGTCGGAATTGAGCTGACCGGAGCGAAGGGCACCGAACACGGTCATTGCCGGTTGACGCTCAAGGCCGACAAGGGGCGCAGCGGGGTGCATATCGACCCCGCCTTCTATTCGGGCATCCTCTATCTCTCGCGCCCCGAGGACTGCGCCAAGCCGGGGGCGGGCGGGACCGATTTCTTCCGTCACAAGCGGACCGGGCTCGAGCGGGTACCGCCCAATGGCGCTGATCTCGCCGCTAGCGGATTTGACACGCTCGACGATCTGATTGCGGGCGTGATCAACAAGGACACCACGCAACCGGCCAAGTGGGAACGGGTGATGCGGGTACCGATGCGCTTCAACCGGTTGGTGTTGTTCTCGCCCTGGCAGTTCCACAATGCCGGACCGGGCTTCGGGACCGAGCCGGACAACGCCCGGCTGGTGATGCTGCTCTTCTTCGGGCGCAAGAAACCTTAGGACAAGCGTTCGGCAACTTCGCCGCGAATCTCGTCGATCAGGTGTTGCGCGCAGCGACCCGATGCCTGCTCCTCGTCGAGGATGGCATTGAAGGCCGCGCGCTTGATCTCGCGACACCGATCGACGGAGGGCGGCTTGTCGACGGTCGAACAGACCAGATCGATCATCCGCTCGGCCCCGTGGAGCCGGCCCCAGAGATAATCGTTCTCGCGGTAGGCCCGGCTGAAGAAGGCTCCGAAATTGTAGAATTCGATCCCGCGCAACGTCGCCTGCGTACCCCCCTCGCGGATGCTGCGGGCATCGTCGGGACTGATCCGGTCGACCTTGACCGGGTCGAATTCTGTCAGCCCTTCATTGCGCAGCAGGGGAAGCGTGGCGACATCGTAGAAGGGAAAGCCGAGGTAGGTCAGCAGCATGCGCCGACGCAGGTTCTTGGGCATCTGGGCAAGAGCCACCGAAAGCATTTCCTCGGCGCGGTCGTCGAGTTCGGGCAGCAGGCGCTGCGCCTCGATGCGATCGAGCAGTTCTCCGGGCTCCGTCATCACACCTTCGGCGGCCGCTTCGAAATCGGGCCCCAGGGCTGTGAGGCCCTCTTTCGCGAAATAGAGCGCGAGGATGCGGTAGACCGCATCGCGCCCGCGTTCGAGCGCCTCGTCCGAAATGTCGGGATCGGCTTCCCAGTCGCGCGCCATCCGCCGGGCGAGCAAGCGCAGCCTCCTGATACGAAACCCGATATCGTGCTCGCGGAAGAAGGCGATCGCCTCGGGAGAGGCGCCTCCCGACGGTGCCGTAAGCTTCTCCAGCCCGCGACGCTTAAGTTCGGCGCGGAGCACCGCCTCGATCGGGGACGGTTCGTCGAAACCCAACTTGCGTGCACCCGAGAGCGCGAGCCGCGCGAGGCGCATGACAATTCCCGAAAACTTGGCCTGCGCATACGCATGGAAGGCATAACCGGCGCGCTCGGCCGCCGCCTGCTGCGCTTTCTGCCGCCACGCGCGGAGCCGGGCCGGGGTCGGGTTATCGAGGAAAAGCGTACGCCCGAACAGCTTTTCGACCACCGCGTCGACCTCGGGACGCAGGGCCGCGACAATCCGATTGAGCCGGGCGGCCTCGCGGCTCTGTTCCTCGATCTGGTCGAGATTGTCGCGGATCGGCTGTTCGCGCGGGATGGTGGAAAGCGAGCCGAAGATCGCCGAAAAGAAGCCGACCGGTTCGGTCTTGTTGGTGCTTTCGGCACCGAAACGGTCCGGCCGCGGGTCGACATAGACGAAACGGCGATCGACCTCCCGCTGGGCCGGACGCCCCTCGAGCGCGGCGATCGCACCGGAAAAGGGTTTGTTGACCAGCACCGAGCCATCGATGAGCGACACATGGTCGAGCGAACCGCGCACGGCATGGACCGGCATGATTCGCTCGAGAAAGGCTTCGCGGCCCGGCCAGGCACGCTCGGTAAGATCGGACAGTTCGTCGATTTCCTCGATCCGCAACGGCGGGAAGGCGCCGGGAAAGCTGGCTGTCGCACGCGCGGCGAAGACCAGCTCGAGCGGATTGGCCAGATCGGTCCCGCCCCTCGCAGGCGTATTTGCGCGAAAGGTGATCGGCATGCGGTGTTCGGTGTCTTCGACCACCGGCGGACTATGGAGCCGGACCAGCTCGTGAAAGCCGTAGTAATCGGTAGCGGTGACATAGAGATCGAGCGGGTGGCCGGGCGGAAGGAGGGGATCCTCTACCGGGCCCGCCGCCATCGCCGAAAAAGCGGTTTCAAGCAGGCGCGAGAAGCCGATGCCGGAGAAAGGCGGCTCAAACCAGCGCCCGCGGATGAGATGGGAGACCTTGCGCTCTACTTCGGCCTGCGTCTCGGGCGAGACCGCATCGGCGATGTCGCTGCCGGGCCGGCTAAGCAGCCAGGTCGCGAATGGCTGCGCCCAGATTTTCGAGAAACGCCATTTCAGCCGCGCGGCGGGATCGACCAATTCGTCGACATCGGCGACCTCGAGCCACAAATCGGTAAGCGGTTCGAGCGACTGGCCCGAATGCACCGCCTGCGCGAGGAAGACGGCATTGATACCACCGGCGCTGGCGCCGCTCATGATATCGGGCAGGACCCTGAGGCGCAGGCCCTGTTCGCGCACCAGGCTCTCCAGGAGCTCGCGATAGACCGCTTCGACTCCCTTTCGTGCGGGGCCTTCGACGTGGAATTCCCGACTGGCGCGGGCCAGGTGCCAAAGCTCGCGCGTGACGCCATGCATGTAGACCGCCAGGCTTACCCCGCCATAGCAAACCAGTGCGATCCTCAATTCCTTTTGGCGCATCGCAGGTGCTGTGCACGGATAATACGCGCAAGGCAATTGCGTTCCGCAAATGTTCCGTTTAGCAGGTGCGCATGGCAAAGCCCAAGAAACGCTATGTCTGCCAGGCCTGTGGCAGCGTCTCGCACCGCTGGCAGGGCCAGTGCGCCGATTGCGCCGAATGGAATACGCTGGTCGAGGATGCCCCGGCGACGGTGTTCTCGATGAAGCACGATCTGTCGAGTGGGGGCAGGGCGGTCGAGTTCGTCGATCTCGACAAGCCGGGGGCGCTGCCCACACGTCAGCCTACAGGGCTTGCCGAGTTCGATCGCGCCCTCGGCGGAGGGTTGGTCCCGGGCTCGGCGATCCTGCTCGGTGGCGATCCTGGGATCGGCAAATCGACTCTGTTGCTCCAGGCTGCAGCCAAGATCGCGCGGGAAGGGCGCGGAGTGGTCTATGTCAGCGGGGAGGAGGCGACCGCACAGGTGCGCATGCGGGCTGCGCGGCTCGGCCTGTCGGATGCGCCCGTAAAGCTCGCTGCGGCAACCGGAGTGCGCGATATCCTCACCACACTTGGTTCAATCGACACGCCCGGTCTGCTGGTAATCGATTCAATCCAGACGATGCATTCGGACACGATCGAAGGCGCGCCGGGTACGGTCAGCCAGGTGCGCGGCTGCGCCTTCGAGCTGATCCGCTATGCCAAGGAAAACGGTGTTGCGCTGGTCCTCGTCGGTCATGTGACCAAGGACGGGAATATCGCCGGACCGCGCGTGCTCGAGCATATGGTCGACGTGGTAATGAGCTTCGAGGGCGAGCGCAGCCACCAGTACCGCATCCTGCGCGCACTCAAGAACCGCTTCGGCGCGGTCGACGAGATCGGCGTCTTCGCGATGGCGGGGGAGGGGCTCGAAGAGGTCGACAACCCGTCGATGCTGTTCCTTTCGGGACGCGACGAGCCGATGGCGGGGAGCGCGGTCTTCCCCGCGATCGAAGGGACGCGGCCGGTACTGGTCGAGATCCAGGCGCTGATCGTCCGGCTGCAATCGGGTGCCACCCCGCGTCGTGCGGTGGTCGGCTGGGACAGCGGGCGGCTCGCCATGCTGCTGGCGGTGCTCGAATCGCGCTGCGGGCTCAATTTCTCCTCGGCCGAGGTCTATCTCAATGTCGCCGGCGGCTATCGCCTCTCCGACCCGGCCGCCGATCTCGCGGTGGCCGCTGCGCTGGTCAGCGCGATGGCCGACCGGCCGCTGCCGCCGCGCAGCGTATGGCTCGGCGAAGTCTCGCTTGCAGGCGAAATCCGCCCCGTGGCGCATGGCGGGCTGCGGCTGCGGGAAGCAGCCAAGCTCGGCTTCGATCGCGGATTCGGTCCCGCGGACGTGAAGGCGGGATCGGCAGCCCTGACCTACGACGGCCTGACGCAGCTGGCCAATCTCGTTGACCGGATAATCGGGAGTTCATAAGGCCCGCACCAAGGAAGGGTCATGACGGGTTTCGACTATATCGTCCTGTTGATTGTCGGCATCGCAGCCGTGGGCGGCTTCCTGCGCGGTTTCATGCAGGAAGTGCTGTCGCTTGCCGCCTGGGTGCTGGCCGCCTTCGCCATCCGTTTCCTCCACACGCCGCTGACGCTGGCGTTGCAGGACTACATCGGCCGCGACATCACAACCTCGCTGCTGTCCTTCACCCTGCTGCTGCTGATCCCCTATGCGGCAATGAAGGTCATCGCCAACAATGTCGGCAAGGCGTCGCGCGATTCGCTGCTCGGCCCCGTCGACCGCGTGCTCGGCTTCGGCTTCGGGGCCCTGAAGGGCAGTGTCATCGTGGTCATCGCCTTCTCGCTGCTGGTGCTCGGCTACGACACCGTCTGGGGCTACAAGGGGCGGCCCAGCTGGATCACCACCGCGCGCAGTTATGAGCTGGTCGATGCGAGCTCGCGCGCACTGGTAGAAGTGCTGGCCGAGCGGCGCGCGCAATTGCGCGAACGCTCAACCAACGACGAGTGATGGCTGCCCCGCGCGCCGCGGCGCTTTATTCCCCCGCGCTGCTGGCCCTGACGGTCGAACTGGCCGACGTTCCCTATGACGATCAGGCGCCTGCACTGGGCCATGCGCGCTCGCGCAGCTGCGGCAGCGTGATCCACCTGTCCTCCTCGCGCTCCGACCGGCTTGAGGAAATCGGTCTCCGGGTCTCAGCCTGCGCGGTCGGCCAGGCCTCCGCGGCACTTTTCGCGCGGGAGGCGGACGGACTGGATCTCGACGCGGTCGAGGCCATGCTCGAACGCCTCGGCGAATGGCTCGAGGGCGGGGCGCCCAGCGCCATCCTGCCGCGGCTGGAACTGCTCGAGCCTGCCCGTCCGCATAGCGGTCGCCACGAGGCGATCCTCCTGCCGTGGAGAGCCGCGCGCGACGCGCTTTCCAACCCCGGGACGCCGGGCTAGACCCGTTTCCAGACAGAACGATATCGCGAATGAGGGAGCGCGACATGCCCGAGGGCGCAAAGGGAACGCACACGGAACCGACCGAGCGGGAGATCCGCCTGGTTATCGCCGCGAGCAGCGCGGGGACGATCTTCGAATGGTATGACTTCTTCATCTATGGCACGCTCGCCGGGCTGATCGGGGCGGCGTTTTTCCCGAGTGACAATGAAACGCTCGAAATCCTGCTCGTCTGGGCCGGATTCGCCGTCGGGTTCGGCTTCCGCCCGCTGGGCGCGATCCTGTTCGGCTATCTGGGCGACAGGCTCGGGCGCAAATACACATTCCTCGTCACCGTCACGCTGATGGGGTTTGCCACGGCCGGCGTCGGCCTGATTCCGAGCGCAGCGAGTATCGGGCTGGCCGCGCCGCTGATCGTAATCGGGCTGCGGATCCTCCAGGGGCTGGCGCTGGGCGGCGAATATGGCGGCGCGGCGATCTATGTCGCCGAACACGCCCCTCCCGAGAAGCGCGGCTTCTATACCAGCTTCATCCAGGCGAGCGTGGTCGGCGGCTTCGTGCTGTCGATCATCGTCGTGATCGCCTGCCGCGCGCTGATCCCGGCAGAGGATTTCGCCGCATGGGGCTGGCGCATTCCCTTCCTGCTATCGATCGCCCTGCTCGGCATTTCGCTGTGGATGCGATTGAAACTGTCCGAAAGCCCGGTGTTCAAGGCGATGAAGGAAGCCGGCGAGACCAGTGCAAATCCGTTCAAGGAAAGCCTGACCTATCCCGGCAATCCCAAGCGCATCTTCGTCGCGCTGTTCGGCATCACCGGTGTGCTCACCACGATCTGGTACACCGCTTTCTTCTCGGGCCTGTCCTTCCTCCGCGGCCCCATGCGGGTCGAGGAAAGCGTCGTCGAATGGATGCTGCTGATCGCGGGGACGATTTCGATGAGCTTCTACGTGATCGTGGGGCGCTGGTCCGACCGCGTGGGGCGCAAGAAGCCGATCATCATCGGTGCGCTCGCTTCGCTCGTACTGCTGTTCCCCGTGTTCTGGGGCATCGGGTCGCTTGCCAATCCGGGGCTCGAGGCGAGCGCCCGCGCCGCGCCGGTCACCGTCAGCGGAGCGCAATGCGAATACGATCCCTTCGCCGAGGTTCAGGCCAGCCCCTGCGGTCGAGCGCTGCAGGATCTCACCGCGCTCGGCGTTCCCTATGCCATCGGCGACGATACCAAGCCGGAACTGGCGGTCGGCAGCGAAACATACAGTTATGAAGACCTGCCCGACACCACGCGCCGCGCGATCATCCAAGCCTGGCTCGAAGGCAATGGCTATGATTTCGCGCGCCAGACACCGCCGCTGGCCAGTGTCGTCGGGATCATCGCGCTGCTGCTTGTGCTCGGCATGCTCTCGGCGCTTACCTATGGGTCGGTCGCGGCATTGTTGACCGAGATGTTTCCGGCCAAGATCCGCTACAGCTCGATGTCGATCCCCTACCATATCGGTGCGGGTTATCTGGGCGGCTTCCTGCCGCTGATCGCGGGATACATCGTGGCGATGACGGGTAACGCCTATGCCGGGCTGTGGTACACCATGGCCGTGGTCGGCTTCGGGCTCGTCGTCGCCTGGTGGGGCCTGCCCGACGGACCGCCGCGGGACTTTGCCGACAGCGGGGAGGACCCGCCTGCATCGCCCGTCCTTCCGTGAGCCCCGCATGACCGAGCTTCCGCCGCCGACCCTGCGGCTGCGCATCGACGGCGACGCGCTCGCGCGCAACTGGCAGGTGCTCGATACCTTGTCGGGCGGCGCGCGTGCGGGCGCCGCGGTCAAGGCGAATTGCTACGGTCTCGGCGTCGATCGCTGCCTGCCCATCCTGCGCGACACGGGCTGTCGCGACTTCTTCGTCGCGCATTGGAGCGAGGTACCGGCGGTGCTGCGGCATGTCCCGGCGGAGCAGGTGTCGGTCCTCCACGGCCCGCTCGGCGCCGACCACGTCGCCTATGCCCGTGCGACCGGCGTGCGTCCGGTGATCGACAGCCTGCGACAGGCGAGGTTGTGGGCCGACGGCGGTGGAGGGGCTTGCGACCTGATGGTCGATACCGGGATCAATCGGCTCGGCGTGGCTCCTGCGGAGCTGTCCGATCCGGTCATCCAGGCGCTCGAAGTTGACATACTGATGAGCCACCTCGCCTGTGCCGACGAAGACAGCGCGATGAACGCGCGGCAGCTCGCCAGTTTCCGGGCCTGCCTGCCGATGGTGGATCGCAAGCAAGTGAGCCTCGCCAACAGTGCGGGCATCGCGCTGGGCAAAGACTATGCCTTCGACCTGACCCGGCCGGGCCTCGCGCTCTATGGTGGAACGCCGCGGGCGGAACTCGAGGGCCGCATTGGCCAGGTCGCCTTTCCGCAGGCGGCGCTGATCCAGACGCGCGATCTGCAGGCGGGCGACACGGTCGGCTACAACGCGACCTTCACGGCCCCCCGCGCGATGCGTACGGGGGTGGTCTCGCTTGGCTATGCCGACGGCATCCTGCGCAGCTGGGGCGGGGGACACTTCCTCCATGGGGAACGCAAGCTGCCGATCCTCGGCAAGGTCTCGATGGACATGATCGTGCTCGACCTCACCGGGGCCCCGGAGTTGGCCGAAGGCGACTGGGTCGAGCTACCCTATCGCCTGCCCGATGCTGCGCAGCAAACCCTTCTTTCGCAATATGAATTGCTCACCGTCCTGGGCCGTCGCTTCGGTTGACCTTCGCGTCATGTTGCGCTGCGGTTTGTGCACGTGCTAATCTTCTCGCAGCGCACAATTGGGGAGCATGTGACCATGGCCAAGCGGACCGCCGACGGCGAACCGATCATCATCAAGAAATACGCCAACCGGCGACTCTACAACACCGATACCAGCAGCTACATCACGCTCGACGACCTCGCGAAAATGGTCCGCGAGAATGTCGACTTCTATGTGCTCGACGCCAAGACCGGCGATGATATCACCCATACGATCCTGACGCAGATCATCGTCGAGGAAGAAAGTCACGGGGCGCAGATGCTCCCCGTCAGCTTCCTGCGCGATCTCATTTCCATGTACGGCAATTCCATGCAGGCGATGATGCCGAGCTATCTCGAGGCGAGCATGGCGAACCTGCGCAAGAACCGCGAACAGCTGCAGGCGGCCTTTGCCAAGGGGATGGAAAACAATCCGCTGGCCAAGATGGCCGAGGCCAATTTCAAGATGATGCAGAACGCGGCCGAAGCCTTCATCCCCGGGCGCAACAAGTCGGGCCTGGACAGGCGCGGGCCCGACCAGTCGGACGAACTCGCCCAGATGCGCGAGCAGATGGCGGCGATGCAGAAGAAGCTGGACGAAATGAGCAAATGACGGCATCGGCCCGCGCGCCGATCCGACCAGCAACAACGGGAAATACATCTTGGCCCAGATCCGCCATGCCTTGAACACTAGGCGCGAAGACGATTTCGCCGCCTGGTACCAGGAAGTCATCAGCGCCGCCGAAATGGCCGAGGAATCGGGCGTACGCGGCTGCATGGTGATCCGCCCGTGGGGCTATGGCATCTGGGAGCGGATGCAGCGCCTGCTCGACGACCGGATCAAGCAGGCCGGCCACGACAACGCCTATTTCCCGCTGTTCATCCCGCTGTCGAATTTCGAGCGCGAGGCCGAGCATGTAGAAGGCTTCGCCAAGGAAATGGCCGTGGTTACGCACCACCGCCTGATCGCGGGCAAGGACGGCGGGCTGGTGCCCGACCCCGAAGCCAAGCTCGAAGAGCCGCTGGTCGTCCGCCCGACCTCGGAAACGATCATCGGCGATGCCATGGCGCGCTGGGTCCAGAGCTGGCGCGACCTGCCGCTGAAGCTCAACCAGTGGGCCAATGTCGTGCGCTGGGAAATGCGCACCCGCATGTTCCTGCGCACCAGCGAATTCCTCTGGCAGGAAGGCCACACGGCGCATGCCGACGAGGCCGAGGCCAAGGAGCACACGCTGCGGATGCTCGAGGTCTATCGTGCCTTCGCCGACGAGGATCTCGCGCTGGCGGTGATCCCCGGCGAGAAGCCCGAGAACGAGCGATTCCCCGGCGCGGTCGAGACCTGGTCGATCGAGGCGATGATGCAGGACGGCAAGGCGCTGCAGGCGGGCACCAGCCACTATCTCGGCACCAATTTCGCGCAGGCGAGCGGGATCAAGTTCCAGAACAGGGAAGGCAGCGAAAGCTTCGCCCACACCACCAGCTGGGGCGTGTCGACGCGCATGGTCGGCGGCGTCATCATGACGCATGGCGACGATGACGGATTGCGCCTGCCGCCCAAGATCGCGCCGCAGCAGGTCGTGATCCTGCCGATGCTGCGCGACAAGCCCGAAGACCAGGAACTGATCGACTATTGCGAGGTGCTGCGCGTGACGCTCGCGACCCAGAGCGTGTTCGGCGAGCGTTTGCGCGTCCTGCTCGACACGCGCCCCGGCAAGGCCGCGCAGAAGCGCTGGGACTATGTCCGCAAGGGCGCCCCAATCATCGTCGAGGTCGGCGGCCGCGACATGGAGAACGGTGTCGTCTCGATGCTGCGCCGCGACCGGTTGTGGGACGAGGAGAGCGGCAAGCCCGCGTTCCAGAACCCCACGCGCGAGGTCGCGGGCCAGACCATCGCTGACGTGCTCGCCGATATGCAGGCCGCCTATCTCACCGAAGCCGCCGAGCGGCGCGATGCCAACATCACCCGCGGTGTGACCGATTTCGCGGAAGTCGAGAAGCATTTCGCCGCCTCGCGCTATCCGGGCTGGGTCGAGGTCCAGTGGTCGAAGCCGACCGGCGATGCGCTCGAAAAGGTCGTCGAACGGCTCAAGGAGCACAAGCTCACCATCCGCAACGTGCCGATGGACGCCGCCCCCGCCGCCGGGACCTGCATCTTCACCGGCGATGCGGCGGTCGAGCGAATCCTGCTGGCGAAGGCCTACTGAGAACCCTCTAACGTCACCCCGGACCTGATCCGGGGTGGTGCTATTTTCCCGCGCTTCGCCCGCGCCCCAGCACCGGCCCGGATCGAGTCCAGGCCGACGAGACGGTTGTGTTTGTTTCCAAATCCGGCGAAGCAGGCGCGCATGAAGAAACTGCTCCTGCTCGCCGCCCTCGTAGCCACCCCGCTTGCCGCCCAGGAGAGCGATCCGGCGGCAGGCGTGTCGCAGGAGCGGCTGCGCGCCGATATCGATACGCTGGTCGGCTTCGGCACGCGCCACACTCTGTCCGAACAGGACAATCCCGAGCGCGGGATCGGCGCGGCGGTAGACTGGGGCCTTGCCGAATTCGGCCGGATTTCCGCAAATTGCGGCGGCTGCCTGACGGTGGTTGCGCCCGAGCGGATGGTGACGGGCGCGCGCATTCCCGAGCCCGTCCGCCTGCGCAATGCGGTCGCGATCCAGCGCGGCACCGAGCGTCCGAACGAGGTGGTCATCGTCCAGGGCCATATCGACAGCCGCGCCAGCGACGTGCTCGACTGGCAAAGCGATGCCCCTGGCGCCAATGACGACGGTTCGGGCACCGTGCTGGTGCTCGAGGCGGCGCGCAACCTGTCGCAGCGCCGCTATCCGGTGACGATCGTCTATGCGCTGCTGTCGGGCGAGGAACAGGGGCTGTTCGGCGGCCGGCTGATGGCCGACTATGCCGAGGAGCATGGGTGGCAGGTCAAGGCAGTGCTCAACAACGATATCGTCGGCGGCAGCTGCGGCAGCGATGGCTGGTGCGACGATGCCCATGTGCGCGTTTTTTCCGAAGGTCCGCGCGCCGATTTGACCGAGGACTTGCGCGCAGCGCAGCGCCGCGAAGGCGGCGAGAACGATACCCCCAGTCGCAACCTCTCGCGCTATATCGACAGGCTGGCCGATGAAACCGACGGCGGGCTCGACGTGCGCCAGATCTGGCGAACCGACCGCATGGGGCGCGGCGGCGACCAGATCCCCTTCCTCGAAAAAGGCTATCCGGCGGTGCGGTTCACCGTCGCGGTCGAGAATTACAACTGGCAGCACCAGGACCTGCGGACCGAGGACGGCATCGACTATGGCGACACGCCCGACAAGATGGACTTCGCCTATCTCGCCAAGGTGACCCAGCTCAATATCCGCACGCTCGATGCGCTGGCCCGCTCGCCCGTGCCGCCCGCTTCGGAGGCAAAGGCAGCGGTGCAGACCTTTACCGACGTCGCCTGGCAAGAAGTGCCCGGAGCGATCGGCTATACCGTCTGGCAGCGCCGTACCGACGAGCCTTATTGGCGCCCCGAACCGGTGATCGAGAATGTCGTCGCGACCAATGCCCGCCTCAGGGGCGTGCGTGGCGACGACTGGATCTTCGGCGTCAGCGCGACGGGTGAAGACGGGACGCAGAGCCCCGTATCGAGCGCAGTACCGGCGGGACAATTCGCGCCCAATCCGGCACCGGAGGGTGAAACCCGCTAACCGCATCCCCATATGCCGCGCATGACAAAACAGAACAAGTTCCGGAAGCCCAAGGGGCTGCCGTCGAAAGACCAGATACTCGAATTCATCCAGACCTCCGACACCCCCGCGGGCAAGCGTGAGATCGCCAAGGCCTTCGGACTGAAGGGGCAGGAAAAGATCGCGCTGAAGAAGCGCCTCAAGGACATGGCCGAGGAAGGCCTGATCGACGGTAAGCGCACCGCCTATCACCGGATGGGCGGCGTGCCCAAGGTGACCGTGCTCAAGGTCGTCGCGATCGAGGATGGCGAGGCGATTGCCGAACCGGAAAACTGGGCCCCCGACAGCAAGCAGAAGCCGCCACGGCTGGTGGTGAAGGACAGCAAGAAGATCGCCGCGGTCAAGCGCGGCGATCGCATTCTCGCGCGCAACGAGGAAACCGGGCGCGGCTGGATCGCGCATCCGATGAAGAAGCTGCCCGCGCGCACCGAAGGCCTGATGGGCGTGGTCGAGTTCGACGGTGCGGGCAGGCCGTGGCTTGCGCCGGTCGACAAGCGCGTGCGCGACAGTGCGCCGATCGGCGATCTGGGCGAAGCCAAGGAAGGCGAGCTCGTGCTCGCCGAACGCATGGGCAAGTCGGCGCGCAGCAAGGTCAAGGTGGTCGAAGTGGTGGGCGATCCGCTCGCCCCCAAGGCCTTCAGCCTGATCGCCATCGCCAAGCATGGCATCCCGCATATCTTTCCGCAGGAGGCCATTGCCGAGGCCGAGCGCGCGGTCGACCTTTCGCTGTCGCCCGACCACCGCGAGGACCTGCGCGATGTCCCCATCGTCGCGATCGACCCCGCCGACGCGCGCGACCACGACGATGCGATCTGGGCGGAGCCCGACGGCAAGGGTGGCTACCGCGCGATCATCGCGATCGCCGATGTCAGCTATTACGTACGGCCGGGCGGCGCGCTCGACCGCGAGGCGCGCAAGCGCGGCAACTCGGTCTATTTCCCCGACCGCGTCGTGCCGATGCTGCCCGAAGTGCTCAGCGCCGACGTCTGCAGCCTCAAGCAGGACGTCGACCGCGCGGCGATGGCCTGCCACATCCGCATAGACAAGGACGGCAAGGTCACCGACTGGCGCTTCACCCGCGCCATCGTGCGGCTCGCGAGGAACATCGCCTATGAGGACGCCCAGGCCGCCATCGATGCGGGCGACGCGCCCGAATATCTGCAGAATCTATGGGGCGCGTGGAAGCTGCTGTTCAAGGCGCGGCAGGCGCGCGACCCGCTCGATCTCGAATTGCCCGAACGGCAGGTCCGCCTCAACGACGAGGGTAAAATCGAGGAAATCGCCGTGCGCGAGCGGCTCGATGCGCATCGCGTGGTCGAGGACTTCATGATCGCCGCCAATGTCGCCGCGGCCAAGGCGCTCGAGGCCAAGGCGGCCCCGGTGGTCTATCGCATCCACGAGCAGCCGAGCCGCGAGAAGCTGCTCGCCTTCCGCGAATATCTGGCCAGCCAAGGCCGCAAGTTCGCGCTCGGCCAGGTCATCACGCCGGGCCTGTTCAATCGCATGCTCAAGGACATCGCCGATCCGTCGGAAAAGGCGCTGATCATGGAGGCGGTGCTGCGCAGCCAGACGCAGGCCTTCTACGGCCCGCAAAACGCCGGCCACTTCGGGCTGTCACTGGGCTCCTACGCGCATTTCACCTCGCCGATCCGGCGCTATGCCGATTTGCTGGTCCACCGCGCGCTGGTCGATGCCTACAAGCTCGAACAGCCCAAGCCCAAGCTTGACCTTCCGGAGGGGACCGGCCTGTCCGAGCGCGACAGGAC
>Ga0066644_10001127_pt1 | contig 15457 bp, 14 predicted proteins | sample CryGeyCG2114_020_FD_62735 | JGI IMG/M metagenome (GOLD analysis project Ga0066644, IMG submission 62735) | Groundwater microbial communities from aquifer - Crystal Geyser CG15_big_fil_post_rev_8/21/14_0.20 | ecosystem: Environmental > Aquatic > Deep subsurface > Groundwater | place: USA: Utah...
TGGCCGTACCGAGGGCTGTAATTGCCAAGGCGGCACTGGTCTGACTGGTCAGATCCACATCATCGATATTCAGGGTTGCTGAATCCGCGTTATTGAGTGTAACACTGAGCGTGTCACTTGCCGTCTCGCCTACCTGGAAACTTACGGCACTGACATCACCGTTGATCAGACTATTTCCATTGAAGGAGGTGTTACCGACGATATCGTCAACTTCTGCAATCAGGGCTGCTACCTGATCATTCAACGCTGAGCGCTGATCGTCAGACAAGGTGTAGTCAGCAGCCTGGGTTGCTTTTTCTTTCACGGTTTGCAGAATATCCATAATACTCTGATAACCACCTTCAGCGACGTTCAACACATTCTTTGCATTGGAAACATTCGCCAGGGCAACGGTCAAGCCACGGCCCCTTGATTCCAACCCACGTGCCAATTGGTATCCGGCTGGATCATCAGCAGCAGAATTGATCTTTTTACCTGTGGATAAACGTGTTTGATGTTGGCCGATGGCGCTGTTGATCTTCTGCATTGAGCTCAATGACTGCAATGCACGAACGTTCGTTGCTATCCTTGTTAGATCACCCATGATAAAACCTCCATGTTTGTTGACAGATGATATCCATATCATCCGATGGGTTTCTCGGCTCCATGCCCCATCCCACTCAAATTTTGGTTGAGTGATCCCGATGCCGGCAATTCACCGATGCTCTAGTTGTCAAAGTGCCCGGATCCGCTTTTGGATTGCCTGGGCTCACTATCCATTATCGGCAGCATTTTAATAAACTTTAAAATTTGCCATAACTATATTAATAACATTGTTTTACAGAGTACTTTTCTGGGCGGTCACCCACCTATCAGGCCAAATACAGGCTACAAGAATGCACTATTGAAGAAACTTCCGACGGTATCACATCCCTGGTGCAGACCAATGAATCTGCCAATAATTGCAGCCTCCGGGTCTTGCCCGGTGTTGGACGGGAAATCAGGTAACGACTTCGATTCCGGATCGTGACGACAATGGGAAGCTCAACGGTTGAAAGGGTTAACCGGTGACATTTATTCTAATACCCATGCAAATACACGACTCACAAAAGAATGCAGAAACCTGCAAGTTTTCGCTAAAGAGTTGCAGGAAGGTGCCGATAATGAAGGGGCAAAGAAGAGACAACAATATGCCCGATTATGAAGAAATATTGGATTTAGATGCAGCGTGTGACCTGCTGAGAATTCACCACAGAACCATGTACACCTTGTTGAAAGAGGGCAAAGTGCCCGCTGTCAAAATCGGTGGCCAGTGGCGGTTCTCTAAAAAAGAGCTTCTGAATATGTTCACGCCGGTCAAGCCGGGTGCTGACACGACTACCAAACCGGAAAGTAATTCAGGAAGTTCTCAAGCGTGAATAGGAACGGTATCATCACTGCTTCACGGAGCATTAAATGGAATTAAAAGCGTCAGTGGTACGCCATAAATTGCTGTTTGTGGATGATGATCCTGCGATAATCGAATTTTTAAAATTCGTATTCAAGGATCCACGGTACATCGTTCGTGCGGCCACAAACGGTAAAGAGGGGCTTCAATTCGCCCGGGAATTTCATCCTGATTTGATCATCAGTGATGTCGTCATGCCGGAAATGAATGGTTTGGAGTTATGTCAGGCTGTTCGGGCAGATGAAAAAATGAAAATGACGATATTTTTCCTGGTGTCCTCTGCCCGGCAGGAAATTGATGATCGTATCAAAGGTCTTCATAGCGGGGCGGATGAGTACCTGCTGAAGCCGCTGAATAAAAATCATCTCCTGGCTCAGGTCCAGGCATTTTTGCGAATCAAAACGCTTCAGGATGAGCTCATCAATAAGAATGAACGACTTGGTCAGGTGAATCTTGATCTTGAGGAAAACAAGCAACAGGTCGAAGAAACAAATCGAGCGCTTGAAAGAGAAAAAGAGCGTTTGACCTATTCCCTGAGAGAAATTTCTAATCTCGCAGAGGAGCTCGAAAAATCTCATCAAAACCAATTAAAGCTTAATTTCAGCTTAAAAGAGAGTTTTGACAATCTGGTCAAGCTTCTGGCTACCATTGTGGAATTGAGGAATCCATTCCTCGCCGGCCACACGGAAGAGGTTGAACAAATCGCGATTTACATTGGTGAACGCCTTGATCTCAACACTTCACAATTGAAGGAGCTGCGAATTGCAGCGCTTTTACATGAGATTGGGATGATCGGGCTCCCGGATGATATAATTAAGCTCAAACCTGACGAAATGTCCCCTGAACAGGAAAAAATATTCCTTCAACACACGGTTGTTGGTGAATCGTTATTAAACAGCTTCAAGGGATTTGAAGGCGCTGCCAGAACCATTCGACATATTCATGAGAATCTGGATGGATCCGGCTTCCCGGACAAATTTTCCGGGGACGAGATTCCACTTGAATCAAAAATCATTAAAGCCGCTACCGATTTTAGTCGTGCCATCCAGAATGTGACCGACCATGGTCAGATATACCGCATTTACAACGCCATGAAAACGGAAAGTGACATCAAGTACGATGCCATGGTCGTTTCCATTTTAAAAGATTACGTGGATACCATTGCGAACCGGCGAACGCGTCGGAAGGTGGAAACGGTCAGCCTGGCGCATTTGCAACCAGGGATGGTTCTGGCAGCCGATCTGTATACCAACACCGGCATCAAACTCATGCCGGAAGGTATGGAATTAACGGATGCTTCCATCAAGGGTATTCTCAATTACAGCTACAACGATCCTTTGCCCCCGGGTGTTAAGGTCGTGGTGAGTTAATGCGATACAAAAAAATAAGGTCGTAAAATGATCAATCATCATATGAGCTTGGTAAACTAGACAGGGACTTCAGTGGATATTGCCACCATAGTAGGAATCATTTCAGGTATTGGACTCATCGTCGTTTCCATCACCATGAACAGTGGCCTGGAACTCTTTGTGAATGCACCCTCCATCATGATTGTCGTGGGTGGAACCGTGGCATCTACCCTCATTGCCTATCCGTTAAACGAGGTGTTGATGGTGCTGTCGTTGCTCAGAAGGATATTTTTTCACCAGCGGTCGGATGCACGCGCCCTGATCAAAAAACTGGTAGAAACCAGCATGCAGGCGCGAACGGGTGGCGTGTTGTCAATCGAAAATCAATTAAACGCCATTAAAAATGAGTATTTACGAAAGGGTCTGCAGCTTGTGGTGGATGGCATGAGTGAGGGCGGAATCCTCAATCTGCTAAAAATAGAAGAGGTGAATACACGCAAACGCCATCAAACGGGATGGGAGATATTTGCAGAAATGGGCAAGTACGCGCCAGCTTTTGGCATGGTTGGTACCCTGATTGGTTTGATCCAGATGTTGGCCAATCTGGATGACCCGTCCACCATTGGTCCCCGGATGGCTGTGGCGATGATTACAACCTTTTATGGCAGCATTATGGCGAACCTTATTTTCATACCCATGTCGGTAAAACTGAAGCGTCGCAGCCAGGAAGAAACCATTCTCATGAATCTTATCATGGAAGGAATTCGATCCATTCGGTCGGGTGAGAATCCCAAACTTATGGAAGACAAACTCAATAAATTTCTATCCAGTGAAGAGCAAAAAAAGATTGAAAAAAGCCTAAAGGGTGGGAAGAGCAGCAAAAAGCCCGGCGAAAAGAAGTAATGGATTAGGGGACGCCAATGCCTGATCAAAAAAATGGGGAAGATATCCTCTTTGAAGAATCTGTCGAAGAGGATATTCCGGAAGAACCCGCGTCCTGGATAGTCACATTCAGCGATATGATGACGCTGTTACTGGCGTTCTTCGTGCTGCTTTTCGCAATGAGCGAGACTCAGATGGATGATTTTGCCCAGTTGATGGCATCATTAAAACAAGCCATTGGTAAACAGGAGGTTCCGGAGGCCGGGACGCGTGAAGGGCTCTCCATGTTGGATATTGAGTCTGACTCAAAACCACACGCGATTGATGAATTGGGCGCAATGGTAAAAAAGGAATTGAATGATTTCGAAAGTCAGGCCGAAGAATTTATTATCGCCAACAAATTATCGGGTCAGGTCCAGGTTGAGCAGGATGGTCGTGGCGCGGTCATTACCATTTCTGATTTGATTCTTTTCCCCTCAGGAGCTGCGGAGGTTTTGAGTGATGCACATGGCATTTTACTCAACATTAAGGATCTGCTCACGCAGTTTGATTACCATGTCAAGGTGGAAGGACACACGGATAATATCCCCATTAACACGGCTATTTTTCCTTCGAACTGGGAATTATCCGCCAATCGCGCCAGCAAAATTGTCCGCTTTTTCATTGAAAATGGGGTTAGTCCGGACCGGTTGTCTGCGGAGGGTTTTGCAGAATACCGACCGATTGGGGACAATTTGACACCGGAGGGTCGCGCAAAAAATCGTCGGGTGGAGATTGTTTATCAACGCGCGGATGTTGAGACTTCCATCAAAAAGAAGCTGGTAAAAGAAGCCGATGTACCGAATATCCCGGATCAGAACCCACCAACCATGTAACGGTAATGAGAGATCAGGGACATTTCAAATAAATCCACCACTACGAATATTGATTGTCGTTGATCAATCAATATTGATTACAGAAACTTTTCCTGCTTCATACGCATGATAAAATTCAGTTAGAACCGAATCACAGAAAAAGGTTTTGGGTTGTTTTTGAATTTCCAAAATCGAGGATGCTACACCTTTGCTTCCGGTGGATCGGCAACTCCTTCGTCTGGCAAGAATTCCGGCAAGTCAAGGCGCGCTACGCCAATTCGGTTGTCGGCCATGCCATAATAGATGTCGAATCGGTCAGGCTTATCAAGATCGTCTCGTCGATCAATACCCGTAGGGAACACAACATTTGGAACAGTTCCATAGAGTTCTTTTTGAAGTTCGGGTTCCAAAACCGGTTCCACTGAACGATAGTAAATCGTTTGTGGATGGTCTTTTGAAAGTACCATTATCCCTGACGAGTAGCGTAGCTGGGGCACATCCTTGCTTGTTTCTGATATTTCGCACACACCGTGGTAGATTATCATCCAGCCGTGCCGGCTCATGATGGGCGGTGTACCTACACCGATTTTGAGACGTTCCCAAGGTGATACCGGCGTTGCCAACCGGTGATGGGAATTAAACAAACTGATGTGGTAGGGCTCGAGACCTTCTAAGGTCATCGGGCAGTATGAGATCCAAATGCTTTCACGATCGATGTCCACGACCCGTGACTTTGACTGGAAAATAGTTTCTTCGGGTCGTGTACCCTGAAAAAGAGGCCGGTGCAAGAGTGCAAATTGCATTTTTCCGGCATGATTGGGGATGGCGACCGGAAAGATGCTCGCATCTTTGTTGTCTACATGGACGAAATCAATCCCATCATAAGGTTCAAAGGTGGCAAGGCCAATGCGTTTCCAGTGCAACAAATCCTCTGATACGGCCAGGGCGCACCGTGGTCCATTCGGCGAAAGGGCCGTGTAAGCCATCACATAATGCTGAAGTGGTTCGACGAAGGTGATACGAGGATCCTCACAGCCTCCGCTGCCGTCAGATCGTAGCTCATAATCAGTTTCCGGCTCCAGTGCAATGCCGAGTCGCTCCACGCCGGTCGGGTCACCGGCGTCATTAAACAAAACTCTGGCAATGCCGATACGCGAATAATTGCCTTTTGCCACCATTCGTGGGAACAGGTAAAGTTTACCATCCGGACCACGGACGGCAGCCGGGTTTAGAACACCTTCAACCTCCATCGGATTGCCCGGTTCTGGTTCCATGATCTGACAAAGTCGCTGTAATTTTAATTCACTCATCTATTTCCTTCCATCATTCATTACCACCATCCAAACAAGCGATGATCGTTTCAATCACCCGTTTTGATTCGTGCGGATTTTTTACCTGGATAGAAACAACACCAGCTTCTTTGGCAGGATAGTCATTTCCACCGGGGAATAAGGCATCGCCAATAAAAATCATCTCATGAATGGCAATGCCGAGTGTGTCCTGGAGTTTTTTAATCCCGTAAGCTTTATCGATGCCGGGTTTGGTGACATCGACAGATGTTGTCCCGCCCAAACGAACAGAAAATTCAGGGATAATTTGTTCGAGGCTAGCTTTGATCTTTTTTCGCTTGGTGAAATCAGGATCCCATTTTTTCTTTTCATCTAATGGCGCCTGCTGACCTAAAGCTGAAAAGGTGATCTGGCTTCCTCTGTCCTCAATTACTTCGCCCCATACATTTTTCTCTACAAAACCTGTTTCTTCAATTGCGTTCGTTAGTGAATCGATGATTTTCTCTTTTTCATTGTTGGTGAATTCTTCTGAATATCGCTTCTGCCAACTTCCTGCAGCGTATTTGTAGAATTTGGTTCCACAGGTGGGAAGCAGGGACAGGTTCTTCAACGAATCATCATGAGGAAGATTTGCCAGCAGTTGCATTTCAAACTGTGGCCAATCGCCTCCGGAAATGACCGCCACTTTGACAATGCGGAACAGGTTATGCAACAATGTGGACATTTCAGCATCGAGAGACGATTTACTCTCGGCCAATGTGCCATCCAGATCAAAAACGATAAGTCGTTTCATTCAAAGACCATTGTTTATCTTGAATTATGGTATCGCAATTTCCAACAAATTCACTGCCTTGCCGGGATAAAAAGTGCACACGCCCACCGTCGCCGGTAACATAAAAACATCGCGCTGCACCGGAGTCATCTCCACCACAGCAGGTACGACGGGTTTGGTCGCAACTTGCGTAAAATCAATGCAGGCCAGCGCCTTTTCGATTTGAAGGGCTCGTGGTTGGCCTGTTTTGGCATCAACGTGATTCCAGTCGTACAGACGAAACGTGACGTCGCTGTTTTGCTGAACCTCAAACACCACGACGTTGCCACCCAGGGTGTGAACCGTACCGGCAGGTATAAAGACCGCATTGCCGGGTTTCGGTGTGAAATATGCCAGATGGTCAGCCACCGAACCATTCGCAATGGCCTGGCGTAATTTGTCACCAGTGGTTCCGGGCTTAAGACCAGCATAAATGCGGCCTTCTTCTCCTGCTTCCAACACAATCCATGCTTCGGTTTTACCGTGTTCACCTGTAGGGATTTCGTCCGTCTGCTGATCCGATGGATGGACCTGCACCGAGAGCATTTCACGGGCATCAAGGAATTTGAGCAGCAAAGGGAACCGGCTAAACCGTCCAGCCAGTTTTCCCATCAACGGAACTTCCCAATGTGCCAGCAATTGGTTAATGGTTTGGTCTTTGAATCGTCCATTGGTAACACGGCTCGCATGATCCTCACGGTCGCTAAGTATCCAGGCTTCACCGATGGGGTCATTGTCAGGTAACGGTGCTGTAAGCAGATCTGCTAATCGCCGACCACCCCATATCCGATACTGGTAGAGCGGCTCGAACCGCAGAGGGTAAAAGGGTATTTGACTGGTCGTGTGGTCGGCAGTTGGCTCGCTCATGTTGTTTCCATTGAAGCATGATATTCACCACGACGAGCGGCCTGGTTGCATTTTGCCCGATGGTACAAAGCCTGCTGTGCTTCTGGAATATTGGTGTCCTGGCCTTGCCAAATTTGCAGAGCGGGTTGCTGGATCGCACGGGCAAACGAAAATGCCAAAGCCCAGGGTCGTCGCGACCTAAATCGAATATTCATAACATTTAAGCGGGCTGAGGCCAGTTCGCTGGATTGTCCACCGGATAGAAAAGTGATGCCGGTAACAGCAGCTGGAACAGCCTGTAAAAGACAATTCACGGTTGCATCGGCCACATCGTCCAAAGATTCTAGTCGGGTGCAGGTCAATCCCGGCAAGACCATATTCGGCTTCAGAATCATTCCTTCCAGGTTCACACCCTGGGTGTAAAGTTGATTAAAGACTGATCGCAATACCTTCTCTGTTACTTCAAAACATCGTTGCAGCGAGTGATCACCGATCATAAGCACTTCGGGTTCAACTATGGGAACCAATTCAGCCTCCTGGCACAGGGCGGCATAGCGAGCCAACGCATGTGCATTCGCATCGATACAAGCCTGACTGGGATAACCATTACCTATGGCGATTACAGCCCGCCACTTGGCGAAGCGAGCACCCATTTGGACATATTCTTGAAGACGGTCGCGCAACCCATTCAGCCCTTCGGTAACCTTTTCTCCGGGGTGGCCAGCCAGCTCTTTGGCACCCATGTCCACTTTGATACCAGGAATGATTCCGATATTCATGAGGGCTTGGATGATGGGCGTTCCATCTCTTTTTTTCTGACGGATCGTCTCGTCATAGAGGATAGCTCCGCTAATGGATTCGTTGAGACCGGGTGTCGTTACAATCATTTCCCGATAGGCTCGACGGGTCTCTTCGTTCTGGGGGATACCTAAGGCTTTAAATCGTTTGTTGCAGGTTGGATTACTTTCATCCATGGCCAGCAATCCCTTGTCACCGGCTACCAGTGCCTGCGCGGTATCTATGATAATGTGGGCATTCATCCTGAATGATCCTTCATTGGTGAGTGTCTATTGTGCTCTGTGATTTTGAGATGAAGGCATCATTGGTTTGTGAGGTGCAAATGCAAAATCAACACTGATGATGTAATACATGACGCTTGCAAATGTTAAAAACATGAAAACCCAAAAATACCAGGTATGATGTATCCGTTTCCAATAAGGTCTATGGTGATTCTGAGTACTATCATTCATTTTATTCGTTCCTTTATGGTTAAGTTTTCAATTATCCAGGTTGCTGACAGCACACTTTTCATGCGCCTCGGCTCGCCTGTAGTTAGGCGGGTCATTTAATGGCAATTCTGTCGCGGATCTTGAAGCCTCGAATCGCGTCCGCTATCGAAAGTGATGGGTGAATTTGAGAGCCCGTCACCTTCCAGAAGAGGTGAACAACAGGAATGATGGTTAGCCCCAAAAACCCCGGACACGCTAGGGAGTTTCTATCTCTATGCATTGGCCTGATTCCATTTCCAGTTGCTTATTTCCGGCAAATCCACGCCGTGTTTATTGATATATGCTCTGTGTTCAATAAGCTTTTCCTCCAGTTTTAGCTTCAGTTTAGCCGCTTTGTCACTCAACTGCGGCAGACGATTGATGACATCAATTACCAGGTGAAACCGATCAAGGTCGTTGAGCACCAGATTGTCAAAATATGTGGTGATGGTACCTTCTTCCTTATAACCACGAACATGCATGTTTTCATGGTTTGTCCGGCGGTACGTAAGGAGATGGATGAGTTTTGGATACCCGTGGAAGGCAAAAATAATCGGTTTGTCTTTCGTAAAATACGCGTCAAATTCAGCGTCATTTAACCCGTGAGGGTGTTCTGTACTGGGTTGAAGTTTCATCAGATCGACCACGTTAACCACCCTGATTTTCAATTCAGGCAGGTGTTCACGAAGGATGGAAACTGCTGCCAACGACTCAAGCGTTGGGACGTCACCGCAACTGGCCATGACCACATCGGGCTCTGAATCCTGATCATTACTGGCCCAGTGCCAGACACTGATTCCACGGGTGCAATGCGCAATCGCATCTTCCATATTCAGCCATTGAGGCGCCATGTATTTCCCGGCTATAACAACATTGACATAATTACGACTCCTGAGACAATGATCCCCGACGGACAATAAACAGTTAGAATCCGGTGGCAGATAGACCCTGGCAATGGCGGACTTTTTGTTTACCACATGATCAATAAATCCGGGATCCTGATGCGTGTCGCCATTATGGGCTTGTTGCCACACATGTGAAGCAAGCAGATAATTCAGTGATGCTATTTTTATTCTCCAGGGCAATTTATTACAGATTTTCAACCACTTAGCATGTTGATTAAACATGGAATCGACAATGTGAATAAATGCTTCATAACTGGTGAACAGCCCATGTCGTCCCGTGAGCAGATACCCTTCGAGCCAGCCTTCGCATTGATGCTCACTCAGCATTTCCATTGCCCGACCCCGGGTCGCCAGGAATTCATCATGATCTTGTGTCTGAGCTTCCCATTGTCGGTTGGTCACCTCAAAAATGGCGTTCAGGCGGTTGGAAAGGATTTCGTCGGGACCAAAAACCCGGAAGTTGTTTTGAGCCTTGTTAAGTTTGATCACATCACGCAGGAACTCACCCAGCACATGTGTGTCAGACGACATAACAGAACCCGGAGATGGTACCAGAACCGCATGATCCCGGAAATCCGGCATAATCAGATCCTGCAATAATAGCCCACCGTTGGCGTGGGGGTTGGCACCCATTCTTCGTTCACCTAGTGGTGCAAGCTCGGACAATTCAGGTAAAAGACGGCCGTTCTTGTCAAAAAGTTCTTCCGGCTTATAGCTTTTCATCCAGCCTTCAAGAAGCTTGAGATGATGGGGGTGATCAGAATCGACTTGTAATGGGATTTGGTGAGCACGAAATGTCCCCTCGATTTGGAATCCGTCCACTACTTTGGGTCCGGTCCAGCCTTTAGGAGAATTGAATACAATCATCGGCCAGCGCGGACGGGTGGCGTCGTTATTATCTCTGGCGTGGCTTTGTATGTGTTTAATCTCCTTAATGGCTGTTTCTAAAATACCAGCCATGAGTTGATGCATTTTTTCCGGATCATCACCTTCAACAAAATATGGCGTCCAACCGTTGCCTCGGAGCATCTGATCCAACTCCGCATGAGAGATACGGGCCAATACGCTTGGATTGGCTATTTTGTAGCCATTCAGATGCAAAATTGGCAACACCGCCCCGTCAGAAATCGGGTTCAGGAACTTGTTGGAATGCCAGGCAGTTGCCAGGGGACCTGTTTCTGCTTCGCCATCTCCGATAACACACGCTACAATCAGCTCAGGATTGTCGAATGCTGCTCCGAAAGCATGGCTGAGTGAATAACCTAATTCTCCACCTTCGTGGATTGATCCCGGGCAATCAGGTGAAACATGACTGGGGATTCCACCCGGGAAAGAAAATTGAGTAAACAACTTTTTCAAACCCGCTTCGTCCTGGGTCATATGGGGATAAATCTCGCTGTATGTGCCTTCAAGATACGTGTTTCCAACCAAAGCAGGACCTCCATGACCAGGACCTGCGATATAAAACATATCCAGTTCATATTTTTTAATCACCCTGTTTAAATGGGCATAAATGAAATTTTGCCCGGGTGTGGTACCCCAATGACCCAGCAGCATGGCCTTTATGTGGGACAATTTAAGGGGTTCTTTTAATAACGGGTTGTCGTGAAGATAAAGCTGACCAACCGACAGATAATTGGCCGCCCGCCAATAGGCATGAAGCTTATGTAAATGTTCGGGTGATAACGGCGCTTGGCTTTCTTTCGGTTTTAATGGTTTGGATACAACATCTTTTACGGAACTTTTATGAGTTTCCATAACAGGTTTTTTATCTAACATTTTTTTTGTTTTCATGACGTCGTTTCATTTTAGATGTGAATTCAATGATTTTCCCTAAGACTCGTCTCTGCTCAGAAATATTTCGTCCCGATCTCATCCTGTCATAACGACTTCCAATGATTGCCGATAGTTTTCGGGACAAGCACTCTCTGACTTTGGCGTCGTACAATTGACGGGTGGCATTGTCCTCAGAACGTAGTCAAAGGGTTCAATGTGAATGACCGTTGGAAATCGTTTCCTCAGGCCAATATCCTTGTCGGCCATAATGGTGATGTAATTGGGCTTCATAATCCCGGGTTAATGAATTCTGCTCAAAGTATTCCGGAGACTGTTTGATGTCTTCCCTGGAAAGATTGACAAAGACCTTCGACTCGTCCCAACTGACACGCTCGATCCATTGTGTCGAAACCAAGACCATTTTTCCCGGCCACCAGTTCTTGGTATCAACTATTAAATAACGAATCGCCCAGGTTTCGGCATCGATGATAAAATCCTGAACATGGCCAATATCGCCATCATTGGCCTGGATATGATGGCCACTCACAGCATCAGTACTACGCAAGTGAGCGTCCCAGGTTTTATGCTCCAGGCCTGTTTCTTTCCGTTGCGTTCTATCGCGCAAAATATTGGGATAATAACCCCACATTAATGGACCAACCCAATACGCCGGCCATCCAAAATATCCATTGTATGACTCCTCGAATTGTCGCGAAACAGGCTTGTCACTTTCCAATGCCGGACTATCCTCAATTTGTTTTTTGGTCAAATCGATGTCGATGTGTTCCGCTGCTTTATCAACCGCGAGCAGTGCATACGGGGAGATAAGGACTTGTCTGCCAGTGAGCCAACCGCCCGTGTTGGCAACCAGGTAGCGAATTGCCCAGTGTTGGTCATCAAAGTAGAATTGATTCACGCGACCGATTTCACCATCATGACCATGTAATTTGTACGCTTTGAGTGTTTTTGCTTTGAATAACATACGTCTACTCCTTTTAATCTTTCGTAAGCGTTAGCATTTGGCTCACTGTTTTGGCAATCATCCATTCCTCATCGGTATGAATGACCCGAACAGCGGTAATGCCCTTATCGGTTGAAATAACCGGGGCGTTTGTTTTATTGCGTTTTTCGTCAATTTCGATACCCAGAAATCCCAATTCCTCACAAATTCGTGAACGAATTTCCGGTGCATTCTCACCCATTCCGCCACTGAATACCAATGTATCCAATCCACCCAGAACCGCTGCAAACGCTCCGATCCATTTTTTAACCTGGTAACAGAACAATTCGACAGCCTCAGCAGCCCTGATGTCGGTGGTTTGACTCTCGAGCAGGTCTTGCATGTCCGAACTGGTTTCAGAAATGCCGAGCAAACCGGATTCGTGATTGATAAGCGTATTGAACTGTTTGGGTGATAGGTTTTCTGACTTCATCATAAACCAGGCAACCCCGGGATCCAGATCACCAGACCGGGTACCCATCATCAATCCTCCGGCTGGCGTGAAACCCATACTGGTGTCCATGCTCTTGCCCTTGTGAACGGCGACCATACTGGCTCCGCTTCCCAAATGAGCCAATACTACACGGCCTTGGGCTACTTTTTTACCGGCCACACGACCAAATTCCGCCATCAAATAAGCATATGACAAACCATGGAAACCATATCGCTGTATGCCTAGAGTATCAAAGCGGCGGGGAATGGGGAGCAGTTTTGCCACACGAGGCATTTTTGAATGAAAGGCTGTATCGAAACACGCGACCTGTTTCAAATTTGGGTAACGCTGACGAAAAACATGAATCAATTCAATTTCCTCGGGCAGATGATCAGAATCGTAAGGAATGATGCGATGCAGCTCATCCAGCAGTTTCTGGGTAATAATTTCGGGCTCAGTGTGTTTCATGCCGAAAACCACCCGATGACCTATGCCACTGATCATTGAAAAATCAAGCTGCTCTTCAAGCCAACCTATCAGGAAATTGGCCACCGATTTATGATCAGAGAGGTCAAGTCTGAGGTTGCCCTGCTTTTCCGTTGCCAGGTTATTGTAATCCAGCCTGGTGTCTTTCAGCCCAATCCGGTCAACATTTCCATCCAGAATTCGTTCTAAGTGCCCATTCAGGCGATACACAGAAAATTTGATGCTCGACGAACCGCTGTTAATTGCCAGTATGTTTACACAGGGTGATTTTATGGGCGCTTTATTTTTCATTGATTTATATTCATTACAGGCTTTACTCCAAAACCTTCATTAATGATTTTACCGAGCCTTCACTTTTAAGAATGACTTTACTCTGATCTATCATATTATTATCAGATTCAATTCTGAACGTCAGGTGGAGATTGTAACGCACTTTATTACCTTTCGTAAGCAGGTCCCAAAATGTCTGGCTTACCTCTTTAAAGGAAATTGTTATCGGTATCGTGATGTTGGTAACGCTTTTTGCCTGAATATCAGCAAAATCAGGAATCATTCCTTTAATCCATTGATTGTCTTCAATGGAAACCTCATAAGCAAGGCTGTCAGCTTTGTACGAAAAGGCATTTTTATTGTTGATCGAAACGAGCAACTCAACGGACGCTCTTGAGAAATTAAGTGAATCTATTTCAAAGCTTTCTGCCGTGACTTCCGGAATATAGAACCTTGGTACGACTCGTTTAATATCAACATGAAAATGCTTTATAAATATGATGTTAGTAATGAAAGAACTCTGGAAATGAAATTCAACAGAATCGAGATTCGCCTGCTCATTTGCCTGTATGACAGCAGCAAGCGAATCATTCAAAATGGTCATCGGAAGCGAAATCTGGCTGAGGGAATTACGTTTCAATGAAAATGAATTATTGAGATGGTTTTTAAATATCAGCATATCATTAATAAGAATTCTGTATTGAAGACTGTCTATGGTGAATGACAATGGAAAATGATTATTAATATCCACTTTTACATTCATTTCCGTTTTCTGAGACGTCAGCGAAGTTATTTCTAACTGCGACAGCTCAAGTCGGGGCATTAAAAAGGTTTTGTTTGGATCCTTATCACCTAAATAGCCCCAAAAACGCCACATAAGAAACAAAGCAATGATGGCAATGAAAAGAGAGACAAGCGTGAGAGTAATTTTCTTTATCATAATATGATGCGTTTGTGCCGCTCTTGTATCTCGTTATAGTTCAATTCGAAAAAATCAGCCGCGAATTTGCGCGATTCATGCGCCCAACCATTGCTAAGTAACACACCGCCAATATCCAAATAAAACAAAGTTGAGATTGGGTTTGGATCGTTTTTTCTGGTCATAAAAAAATATCCATTTCAATCACGATTTAATCCTGATACTTCCCCATCGTTAATCTTGCCATCAGGTAACTTATGGTTGATTCTGCACCCTGATTGATATTCACGTGATCCTCCTCCAGCCCGTCATAACAACCACCCGTACAGGGGTTGTAAACGATTTGATGCAGGCGGTTATCTCCTAAAAACCAATTGAATGCCGTATCCATTTTCAGGCGGTAATCCTCATCCTTAAATGCATCGTAAAACTTACTTAATGTCAAAATGGTATAAGCAACATCGATAGGTTGCTCGCCGTACTGACCCGCTTCTCGTCCCCTATACAGCCATTTTTTATTGGAAATGACCTCGATGCCGTTTTCATTAAAAATTTGCGACAATAGAAATTCAAATGACGATCGGGCAATGTCTTTATAAATCGGTTCTCTGGTTAACAGCCAGGCATAAAGCATAGCCTCAGGCAAGATGCTGTTGGCGTAGGTCAGATAACTCTCAAACCACCCCCACTTTTCGTTCGATTCGTGCTTGTACATCTGAACCAAACGATTGGCGAATGTTTGTATGAGCTCCAGATTATCAGGTGACTTCTCAGTGAGCTGATGGTAATACAGCCCTTTTATAACAAAAGCCATGGCCCGGGTAGAATTCATCGAACCAATATGAACCAGGGATTTTTCAAGGATTGTTTTTGCTTCGGTTACGCTCTCATCGGGTAATTGTCCTTTCAATGAGACCACATATCCCAAAGCCCAAACAGCCCT
>Ga0066644_10001131_pt1 | contig 15399 bp, 10 predicted proteins | sample CryGeyCG2114_020_FD_62735 | JGI IMG/M metagenome (GOLD analysis project Ga0066644, IMG submission 62735) | Groundwater microbial communities from aquifer - Crystal Geyser CG15_big_fil_post_rev_8/21/14_0.20 | ecosystem: Environmental > Aquatic > Deep subsurface > Groundwater | place: USA: Utah...
GGCGAAGCCGCCGATGATCAGCGCCCAGGGTACGATGCCGGGATTGCCGAGCATGGCTTCGAAACTTTCATAGAGCGCCAGTCCGATGACCGCGCTGGGCAGGAAACCGAGCAGGATGTTGCGCGCGAACAAGAGCCCTTCGCGTTCGCGCCTGAGCACGCCCATGCCGGCCGACCAGAAGGTGCCCCAATACTGGTACACCACTGCCAGGATCGCGCCCAGCTGGATGACCACGTTGAACATCGCCCACTCATCGGGATCGGCGCCCGACAGCTCGGTGGCGAGGATCAGGTGGCCGGTCGAGGAGACCGGAATGAATTCGGTCAGCCCCTCGACGATGCCGAGGAAGATCGCGGTGAGGAAGTCGTTCATTGCGGAGGGTTCCAGGGAAAGCGGTTGGCGGGTGTCAGGCGGTCGGAAGGTCAGGCGTTCTCGAGCCCGAACTGCAGCGAGGCGAGCCGGGCATAGAGCCCGCCATTGCCCGAAAGCTGGTCGTGCGTGCCTTGTTCGACGATGCGGCCGTCCTCCATCACCACGATGCGGTCGGCGGCGCGCACGGTCGACAGGCGGTGCGCGATGACCAGCGTGGTGCGATCTTCCATCAGGTGCTCGAGCGCCTCCTGCACCAGCCGTTCGCTTTCGGCGTCGAGCGCGCTGGTCGCCTCGTCGAGCAGCAGGATCGGCGCATCGCGCAGCAAGGCGCGGGCGATGGCGATGCGCTGGCGCTGGCCACCCGACAATTGCGTCCCGCTTTCGCCGAGATAGGTATCCATCCCCTGCGGCAGCTTCTCGATGAATTCGGCGGCATTGGCGGCGCGGGCGGCGGCCCAGATATCGTCGTCGCCCGCATCCCAGTTTCCGTAGCGCAGGTTGTCGCGCGCATTGGCGCTGAACAGCACGCCTTCCTGCGGCACATAAGCGATGCGGCGGCGGATCTCCGCCGGATCGGCACCGGTCAGCGGAATGCCGTCGAGCCGGATCGAGCCCGCCTGCGGATCGTAGAACCGTTCGGCGAGCTGGAAGATGGTCGATTTGCCCGCGCCCGAAGGGCCGACGATGGCGACGGTCTCGCCCGGCTCCACCTCGAGGCTGAAATCGGTGATTGCGGGAGCGTCCAGCCGGGTCGGATAGCGGAAGGTGACATTGCGGAACGACAGGCTGCCGCGCGGGGGCACGGGCAGCGCCTGCGGCCGTTCGGGCGCGGTGATCGTCGGCCTTTCGTCGAGCAGTTCGGACAGGCGGCTCGCCGCGCCGGCGCCGCGCAGCAAATCGCCATAGACCTCGGTCAGCGCGCCGATCGCGCCGGCCACGAGGCCCGCCGTGAGCACGAAGGCGGCGATGGTGCCGCCCGAAATCGTGCCCTCGCTGACCGCCTGAGCCCCGCGCCAGACAAGCAGGGTGATGCCGCCGAACACCAGCAGGATCACCACCGCGGTCATCGCCGCGCGAATCATCACCCGGCGCCGCGCGACGGTGAAGGTCCGCTCGACCGCCTCGCGGAAACGGGTGTGCTCGCGGCCCTCCTGGTTGAAGCCCTGGACGATCTTCATTGCCGACAGCACTTCGGTGACCATCGCACCGATATCGGCGACGCGGTCCTGGCTGGTGCGCGAAACCTTGCGCAGCCGCCGCCCGAACAGCGTGATCGGCACGACGATCGCCGGAATGATCAGCAACAGGCCCATGGTCAGGCCCGGGACCAGCCAGAACAGGTAGATCGACCCACCGATCGCCATCAGCGTGTTGCGCAGCGCCACCGAGACGGTGGTGCCCACCACCTGTTCGATCAGCGCGGTGTCGCTGGTCATGCGGCTCGAAATTTCCTTGGGGCTGTTCTCTTCGTAGAACCCCGGCGCGAGCCGCAGCAGGTTTTCCTGCACCTTCAGGCGGATGTCGGCGACCACCCGTTCGCCCAGCCAGCTGACGAAATAGAAGCGCATCGCCGTGCCCGCGGCGAGCACGGCGACGATCATCAGCAGATAGCGGAACCAGCGCCCCATGTCGGCGGGATCGGCGCCCGCGGCGAAACCGCGGTCGATCACCAGCTTGAAGCCTGCCGGGATCGCCAGCGTGGCGGCAGCGGTGATCATCAGCGCAACCAGCGCCATCGCGACATGGCCGGGGTAATTCGCCCCTGCCTGCCACACCATCCGCAGCGGCCGCAGCGATCGTTCGCGCGGGGCGTCCATGGCCGCGGTCTTGCGGGCGAAGCGGCCGCGCCCCTCGATTTGCGTCTCGTCCTTGGCTGACATGGCCATGCAGTTAGGTCGCCGGGGCGCGAAAATCCACAGTGCTGCACGCGCGAAGGCACAATTTCGATCATTGTGCATTGCACAAGGGTGAAGTCGGCGGCAGGATTGCCGTCTTCATCCGGTGGGAGAGAACCACATGACGCCGGATCCGCAGGGGATAAGCTATTGCTCTACCACGCCTATGAACTCCAGCGCAGCTGGCTCAATTCCGCCAGCGCGTTCGCCTCGATGGGGGTGGAGCTGCTCAACCATCCGGCGCATCCGCTCAACAATTTCGGCCCGCTGGGATATCTCAACATCGGGCCGATGGCGGCGAGCGCGCTCGAGGTCTTCGCGCATGCCACCGCCTCCTACGGCAAGCCGGCTTGGGGTATCGAGTCGGTCGAGGTCGACGGTCGGCACGATGCGGTGGTCGAGGCGACCGTGGTCAATCGCCCGTTCGGCGACCTTAAGCAATTCCACCGCGAGAACCTGCCCGAAGATGCGCCCCGCCTGCTGGTGGTCGCCCCGATGAGCGGGCATTACGCCACGCTGCTGCGCGGCACGGTGGAGCGGATGCTGGAGAACTACAGCGTCTTCGTCACCGACTGGGCCGACGCGAGGAACGTGCCGCTTCACGAGGGCACCTTCGATCTCGACGACTACATGGATTATGTGATCGCCTTCCTCGAGCATATCGGGCCGGGTGCGAACGTGATGGCGGTGTGCCAGCCCTCGGTCCCGGTCTTCGCCGCGACCGCGATCATGAACCGCGACGGGCACCCCTGCACCCCGAAGACGCTGACCATGATGGGCGGGCCGATCGACACGCGCTGTTCCCCGACCAGCGTCAACGACCTTGCGATGGAGCGGCCGATCGAGTGGTTCCGCCACAACGTCATCGCCACCGTGCCGATGCAGTATCGCGGCGCCGGGCGGCAGGTCTATCCCGGCTTCATGCAGCTTGCCGGCTTCATGAGCATGAATCTCGGCAACCATATGATGAGCCATTATGAGATGTTCAAACACCTCACCGTGGGCGACGAGGAAAGCGCGCAGGCGACCAAGGACTTCTACGACGAATACCGCAGCGTGTGCGACATGACCGCCGAATTCTACCTCCAGACGGTGCAGGAAGTGTTCCAGGATCACGCGCTGCCCAATGGCACCTTCCTGCATCGCGGCAAGCGCGTCGACCTGGGCGACATCACCGAGACCGCGCTGCTCGCGATCGAGGGCGAACGCGACGATATCTCGGGGCTCGGCCAGACCAGGGCTGCGCTCGACCTAACGCCGAAGCTGTCGAACAAGAAGAAGCGCTACTACATGGCCGAAGGCGCGGGCCATTACGGCATCTTCAACGGCAGCAAATGGCGCGAGAAGATCGCCCCGGTGGTCGAGGAATTCATCGCCGAACACGACTGAGATCGCGCGTGCGGACTGTCCGCTAGCAACCCGAAGGCGGTCGTTGCATCATAAGAACCTGTGTGCTTTTGCTTTCGCAGCCATGTCGAAGTTCATTAGATTTGTGTATGCGCAACGACATCCAACTGCCGATGGTGAACTCGGTATGTTTCAAGGTCGACAGCATATCGACTTCACCTCGCTTCCCGGCCGATTCCAGAGCGCCCATGATGAGGCATGGCTCTGGTTTTCTCGTGATGGCGGCGGAGGCCTTGTCTACCCGCGACTTCGCGGCAAAGCCCGAACCCAGAAAGTGCGAAAGGCTTTTTCTGGTTTCGAAGTGAGGCGGCTTTCTTTGGTCATCCCAAAGGCAGTGTAGTGAGACGAGCTAGGCAACTAGCGGAGGTAATGACCTCGGCGGGCGTCGAGATTAGAGAGATTCATGCGGAGCACCTTGGAGAGGTGCTGTGGGAAGATTCGGACCAAGTTCTCGCTTGTTCTCCGTCCAAAGGCCAACCACGCGCATTTTAACGCCCTGTTTGTCCACCTCCCACCCAATTCGTCACCGATCTTCCGAGGTAGCGAAGTGCCAGAAGCGGACCTGCCGCTAATGACCCAATTGCGGATTCCATTGGATCGGCTTAGTTTTAGCCGAGTTAAACCGGATCGGGGGCGCGCGTTGCTTGTCCATTTCATTCGCAAATATCAAAGCGCGTTCTTCGCTGTAATCGGAGCGCTGACTTACTTAGCTTGTCGCGAGTTCGGGCTTGCCTGGTGGAGCGCATTTGCGATCGCTCTTGCGTCGACCGCATCTGTAGCCCTCTTGATTCGCCCGAAACCATCTGGAACGAGGCTCGACTAGTCCTTCGTGAAGGTCGCGTAGGTGCGTCCGTCTTCCTCCCAAATTGGGCCTTGGCAGCCAATAAAAAGGGCGGCGCGGGATACCCCGGCCGCCCCATTCCTTGCGAAGAGCGTGCGTTCTAGAAGATCTCGAACAGGCCCGCTGCGCCCATGCCGCCGCCGACGCACATGGTGACGACGCCGTATTTCGCGCCGCGACGCTTGCCTTCGAGCAACACGTGGCCGGTGCAGCGTGCGCCGGTCATGCCATAGGGGTGGCCGATCGAGATCGAGCCGCCGTTGACGTTGAGCAGCTCGTCGGGGATGCCCAGCTTGTCGCGGCAATAGAGCACCTGCACCGCGAAGGCTTCATTGAGTTCCCAGATGCCGATGTCGTCGACCTTGAGGTCGAAGCGCTCGAGCAGCTTGGGAATGGCGAAGACCGGGCCGATGCCCATCTCGTCGGGCTCGGTGCCGGCGACCGCCATGCCGACGTAACGGCCGAGCGGGGTGAGGCCCTTCTTCTCGGCAACCTTGGCTTCCATCAGCACGCTGGCCGAGGAGCCGTCCGACAGCTGCGAGGCGTTGCCGGCGGTGATCGTGGTGCCCGGGCCCATGACCGGCTGCAGGGCGGCGAGGCCCTCGAGCGTGGTCGAGGGGCGGTTGCCTTCGTCCTTGGCGATGGTCACCTCGACGTCGGAAATTTCGCCGGTTTCCTTGTCCTGCACCTTGTGCGTGGTGCTAACGGGGACGATTTCGTCGTCGAACAGGCCCGCTTCCTGCGCCGCGGCGGTGCGCTGCTGCGACTGCAGCGCATATTCGTCCTGCGCTTCGCGGCTGATGCCATAGCGCTGGGCGACCGTTTCGGCGGTCTGCAGCATCGGCATGTAGATCGCGCCGTGCATGTTGATCAGCTCGGGATCGGGCATCACGCGCATTTCCTTGGTCTGCACGAGGCTGATCGATTCCTGCCCGCCCGCGGCGACCACGTCCATCCGGTCGGTAATGATCTGCTTGGCGGCGGTGGCGATGCTCATCAGGCCCGACGAACACTGGCGGTCGATGGTCATGCCGCTGGTGCCGATCGGGCAGCCGGCGCGCAGCGCGACCTGCCGCGCGAGGTTGCCGGCCTGCGTGCCCTGCTGGAGCGCGGCGCCCCACAGCACGTCGTCGACTTCGTCGGCTTCGATGCCGGCACGCTCGATCGCGGGCTTCAGCGAGTAGGCGCCGAGCGTCGGGCCCTTGGTGTCGTTGAACCCGCCCTTGTAGGCGCGGCCGATGGCGGTGCGGGCGGTGGAGACGATGACTGCGTCACGCATGGGTATTTCCTTGGATTGCTATGTAAGTGCCTGATCCTCGCCGGGGAGGAGGGGGAAATCAGACGAAAAGCTGGGTGATCCACTCGGTGATCAGGGCGGGCTTTTCCTCGCCTTCGATCTCCATAGTGATCTCGCTGGTCTGCTGCCACTGGCCGGGGCGTTTCTCGATCATTTCGACGAGCTTCCAGTGGCCGCGGATGCGCTTGCCGCTGCGCACGGGCGAGATGAAGCGGGTTTTGTTGCCGCCGTAATTCACGCCCATCTTCACCCCGTCGATCTTGGGCATGTCCGAATGCGCGCCGAGATAGGGGATCATCGAGAGCGTCAGGAAGCCATGCGCGATGGTGCCGCCGAAGGGCGTCATCTTGGCCTTTTCCTCGTCGATATGGATGAACTGGTGGTCGCCGGTGGCATCGGCAAACTGGTTGATCCGTTCCTGGCTCATTTCGACCCATTCGCTGGTGCCGATGGTTTCGCCGACTTTCTCGGCCAGTTCCTGCGGGCTCATCGCGCCTCTCCTCTATCGAAATCTCACGGATTCGCGCGACTCCGGCCGCGCGGTACGGCGCGAGTCATGGCGCATGGAAGGGGGCCGCGCAACCGCGCGAAGGCTGCCGTTACGGCATTGCGGGCTTGGCCGGAGCAGCCGTGCGGCGGGCCTCGCGACGGGCCTTGCGTTCGGCTTCCTGCCGGGCCGAATCGTGCCGGGCGCAGTAGGTCGACAGCGCGATCTGCAGGCCGATCAGCATCAGGAATACCGGCTGGTAGGCGATTCCCTGGAAGGCCGCGCCGACGAGATAGATGATGTTCGAGAACTGCAGCGCGCTGGCCAACGGGGCCTGCCATTGCTCGCCCGGACGCGCCCGGTCGCGCCACCTGCGGCGGATGCCTTCCATCTGGAGCAGCCCCAGGGCGTGCAGCGAAAGCCACAGGAACAGGCCCGGCCAGCCCTGTTCGCCGAGCATCTCGAAGAAGGAGGAATGATAGGCGCGCGCCTCGTCGGTGACCTCTTCGATCCGGGTGATCGAGGTGCCGCCCTCTTCGCGCGTGACGGGAAGCCGATAGGTGAACTTGTTCGAGCGATAGGCGTCGAACCCGCCGCCGAGCGGATTTTCGGCGGCATAGTCGAGCGTCCACTTCCACACCTCGACGCGGGTCGAGGCGGATTCGTCCGACTGTACCGAACCCAGCGTCGCCATGCGCTCGTAATAGCTCGCCGGCAGGAAGGGCAGCGCCATGGCGCCGAGCGCGGCGGCGGCGATGAGGTACATCAGCCGGTTCTTGACGTCGCGCAGCATCAGCACGCCGAGCACCGCGATGCACAGCAGGCCGGTGCGCGCCTCGGTCCCGATCGGGATCAGCAGGCAGGCGAAGATCAGCAGGCCGGCGAAGGTCTTCACCCTCCAGTCGGGCGGGAAGATCGTGCCGTGCCTGACGAACCACAGGATGATCGGGATCAGCGCGATCGCCACGGTGGCCAGCGTCGAGCTTTCGTAGATGTTCGAATTGTCGTTCACGAAGAAATAGAGGCTGCCGTAGCCCCCGCCGCCGAGCGCGGTCTTCATCCCGGCCGAGATGATGATCGCCCCGGCGGTGAGCACCAGTATCAGCGCCGCGGCCTCGATCCTCAGGCGGGTGTACAGCGTTACCGGGAGGAAGATGGCGAAGACCAGCGCCTTCCATACCCATTCCCATTTGAACGCCGCATCGACCGGAAAATCGGCCCATTGCAGCGTCATGAAGCAATAGACCAGCAACGTCGCCAATATCCCCTGGCGCAGGGTGAAGCGGACGTTCGCCTTGGGATCGGCCACCGCCCAGCCGGCGAAGGCGAGCAGGAAGGCGATCAGCGAGATCGGCAGCATCGGGGTCAGCGTCCAGCCGATCTTCTGCGGCGCGAGGATATCGATATAGAGATAGGCGAGCACCCAGATGAAAGGACGCCCGAGGCCAAGCAGGAACATGCCCATCACGGTCAGGAACAAGGCGGCGTCAAGCATCGCCGCCTCCCTTCCGTCGCCGCCTGCGGCGCGCTTCGCGCGGCGCCGGACGGGTGGGCTCGGCAGGCGGATCGACCGGCGCTTCCTCGCGATCGAGTTCGGTGCGCGCAAAGATGCGCAGCAGCGCGATCACGATCAGCGCGTGGGTCAGTCCGAGGGCGAAATAGTCGATCACGATGCAATGCTTCCGGGCGCCGTCCCTAATGCACGGCGGTTGACGCCCCGTTAAGCCTAATGTGACACAGGACACCGCCGATGACCCGCGTGCTGCACATTCTCGACCATTCGCTGCCCCTGCATTCCGGCTACACCTTTCGCACGCGCGCGATCCTCAAGAGCCAGCAGGCGGCGGGGATCGAGGTGCGCGGCATCACCGGCGCGCGCCACAGCGCCCCGGGGCCGCTGGTCGAGGAGATCGAGGGGCTGACCTTTCACCGCGCGCCGGGCACCCCGTCGGGCCCGCCCGGCTATCGCGAGTGGCGCGAGATCGAGACGCTGCGCGCGGCGATCGAGCGGCTCGCGGCCGACTGGCGTCCCGATATCCTCCACGCGCATTCGCCCGCGCTGTGCGGCATGGCGGGCCTGCGCGCCGCGCGCCGGCTGGGCCTGCCCTTCGTCTATGAAATCCGCGCCTTCTGGGAGGATGCGGCGGTCGGCAATGGCACGGGCAGCGAAAATTCGCTCAAATACCGCCTCACCCGCGCGCTCGAGAACCGCGTGGTGGCAGGCGCCGATGCGGTGTTCACGATCTGCCAGGGACTGCGCGCGGACCTGATCGCGCGCGGCCACGACGCGGGCAAGATATCGCTTTCACCCAATGGCGTCGACCTGACGCTGTTCGGCGCGCCGCCGCCGCGCGATGCGGCGCTCGCCGAAGACCTAGCGCTGGGCGAGGGGCCGGTGATCGGCTTCATCGGCAGTTTCTACGATTACGAAGGGCTCGACGATCTCATCGCCGCCATGCCGATAGTCCGGCAGCGCCATCCGCAGGCCCGGCTGCTGCTCGTCGGCGGCGGGCCGATGGACGAGGCGCTGCGCGCGCAGGCCGCGGCCTCCCCCGCGCGCGACGCCATCCACTTCACCGGGCGCGTGCTGCATGGCGAGGTCGGTCGCTATTATTCGCTGGTCGACGTGCTAGCCTATCCGCGCAAGAAATCGCGCCTCACCGACCTCGTGACCCCGCTCAAACCGCTCGAGGCAATGGCGCAGGAACGGATCGTCGCGGCAAGCGCCGTCGGCGGGCATCGCGAGCTGATCGAGGACGGCGTCACCGGCCTGCTGTTCCCGCCCGACAATCCGCCGGGCATGGCCACCGCGCTCGCCCGCTTCATCGACGAGCGCTATCGCTGGCCCGAGATGCGCGAGGCGGGCCGCCGCCACGTTGCCGAAAACCACGACTGGGCGAGGAACATAGAGCGTTATCGGGCCGTTTACCAAAATCTGCTAGGTCACGGGGGAACCGCGGCCGCCTGAGCCGCCTGCAACGGGTATTCGCCACCAATGACCGCCGCCAAGCGTACCGTACCGATCAGCAGCCACCCCGCCTTCAAGTGGGGCGTCGGCGCGTGGTTCGCCCTGCTGCTCGGCCTCGGCCTGTTTGTCATGCCCGCGCAGGTCCATCTGCTGTTTGCCGAACGGCTCGGCCTCGACGGCGTGACGAGCGATGCGGCGACGATCCGCCTCGTTCTGTCGCTGGCCGCTGCGCTGCTCGGATTCCTCATCGGCCTCCTGCTCGCGCTGCGCGTGGTAGCGCTCAGCGATGCCGCCGCAGACACCGACAAGATCGAACCCGAGGAAGAGGACCCGGTCGAGGAGCCCGACAACATTTGGCTCCCCGACGCGGATCATCGCGAAAGCGCGCCTTCCGAGGCCCGCAGGACCCATCCGCTCCGGCATTCGTCCCCGCCGGCGCCGGAACCGGAGGAGCAGCCTCGCCGCGTCGACGACGCCCCGCGCCGCCCCTTCAACCCGCGCGAGGACCTGGCCGAGGAAGGCATCGCGTCTTTCTTCGCCGATCCCGACCCGATCGCCACCGAAGCGGAAGATATCCCCGAAGGGCCGGCCGGGGATTTCGTGCTCACGGCGGGCGAAACGATGCCCGAGGTCGCCTATTTCGACGAGGCCTGGGATAGCCCGCTCGACGAAACAGCGGCGACGGACGACGATGCCGAACCCGCACCCGCTGCCCAGGAGCCGGACGAGGAATTCACCGCTGCCCCAGCTGCGGAAGACGGTGGCGACGCCACCCCATCCGCCGCTGCACCCGCAGCGACGGGGCAGGAAGCTGCGACCGCACCGCTCCCGACGGCGGCGCTCGGCGACCTCTCGCTCGAAGCGCTGACCGAACGGCTTGCCCGGGCGCTCGAAACCGCCAGCTCCGGTCCGCCGGAGGGGGACAACCGGGCAGACGATCCGGTGATCGCCTTCCTGCGCCGAGAGGCCGAGCGCGACGCGCCGGCATCCGGTTCCGGACCCCGCTCGGGCGATCCGCAGGCCGAACTGCGCAGCGCGCTCGACAAGCTGAGCCGCGTCGGCAAGCACCGGTAAGCCCGGGAAACCTCCCCGTTCGGGCCGCCCGGACCAAGCGTAATTCTTGACGCGCGTGAAATTTTGCTACGCTTCTCGCAGTTGCAAAATTTCCATCCTGTCGGCATGAGGGCCCTTCGCGCAATTTTGCAGGTGCCGTGCGCGGCACCGCTCGACCATGTTCCCGGCCGCCCCGCACCCCCCGCGAGGCCGGTCGGCGGGCACCAAGGAGGACGCTGCACTCATGGGACGCATGCCGCCCCAGGCCACGGGTCTCTACGATCCGCGTAACGAACACGACGCCTGCGGCGTCGGCATGGTCGCACATATCAAGGGCGCCAAGAGCCACGCAATCGTCACCCAGGCGCTCGAAATTCTTGCCAATCTCGACCATCGCGGCGCGGTCGGCGCCGATCCGCTGCTGGGCGATGGTGCCGGGATCCTGCTGCAGGTGCCCGACCCGCTGTTGCGCAAATGGGCGGCGAACCACGGCCACGACCTCCCGCAGCCGGGCGATTATGCGGTCGCCATGTGCTTCCTCCCGCAGGAAGGCGAGGCGCGCGACTTCGTCGAGAAGCAACTCGAACGTTTCGCCGAGAAGGAAGGCCAGCGCGTGATCGGCTGGCGCGACGTGCCGACCACGCTCGACGGGCTCGGCAAGGCGGTGGTCGATTCGATGCCGGTGATCCGCCAGTGCGTCATCGCGCGGGGCGACAATTGCGCCGACCAGGATGCGTTCGAGCGCAAGCTCGTCGTGATCCGCAAGCAGACACTCAACCCGCTTGCCGCGCTCGAGGTCAAGCACGGCATCCCCGGGCTGACCACAGCCTACATCCCGAGCTTCTCGAGCCGCACCGTGGTCTACAAGGGTCTGCTGCTCGCCAACCAGGTCGGCAGTTTCTACGACGACCTGCGCGATCCCGACTGCGTCAGCGCCCTGGGCCTCGTGCACCAGCGTTTCAGCACCAACACCTTCCCCAGCTGGCGGCTTGCCCATCCCTATCGCTTCATGGCGCACAATGGCGAGATCAATACCGTTCGCGGCAATGTGAACTGGATGGAAGCCCGCCGCCGGACGATGGAAAGCGACCTGCTGGGCGCCGACCTCGACAAGATGTGGCCGCTGATCCCGCATGGCCAGTCGGACACCGCCTGCCTCGACAACGCGCTCGAACTGCTGCTGACCGGGGGCTATTCGCTCGCCCATGCGATGATGATGCTCATGCCCGAGGCCTGGGCGAAGAACCCGCTCATGGATCCGGCACGGCGCGCCTTCTACGAATATCACGCCGCGCTGATGGAGCCATGGGACGGCCCTGCCGCGGTGTGCTTCACCGACGGGCGCCAGATCGGCGCCTGCCTCGATCGCAACGGCCTGCGCCCCGCGCGCTGGTGCACCACCAAGGACGACCTCGTTGTGCTCGCCTCGGAAAGCGGCGTGCTGCCGTTCGACGATGCCGACATCACCCGCAAGTGGCGCCTGCAGCCCGGCCGCATGCTGCTGATCGACCTCGAGGAAGGCCGCATCGTCGAGGATGAGGAGCTCAAGGCCAATCTCGCCGCGGAGCAGCCGTACGAGGCCTGGCTCGCCAAGGCGCAGTACAAGCTGGAAGATCTCGGCCATATCGAGCCCGACCTCTCGGAAATTCCGCAATCGGACGTCTCCTTGCTCGATCGCCAGCAGGCCTTCGGCTATACGCAGGAGGATATTTCCCGCTTCCTCGAGCCAATGGCGAGCGGGAGCGAGGATCCGATCGGGTCGATGGGAACCGACACGCCCATCGCGGTGCTCTCCAACCGCAGCCGCCTGCTCTACGACTATTTCAAGCAGAACTTCGCGCAGGTCACCAATCCGCCGATCGACCCGATCCGCGAGGAGCTGGTGATGAGCCTGCTGTCGATGATCGGCCCGCGCCCCAATCTGCTCGGGCGCGACGGCGGCACGCACAAGCGCCTCGAGGTCGCGCAGCCGATCCTCACCAATACCGATCTGGCCAAGATCCGCTCGGTCGAGGTCGCGCTCGACGGTGCTTTCCGCACCGCGACGATCGACATCACCTGGGACGCGTCGAGCGGGGCCGAGGGCCTCGCCATGGCGCTGAAGGAAATGTGCTGGGCGGCGACCGAAGCGGTGCTCGGCGATGCCAACATCCTGATCCTGTCGGATCGCGGCCAGGGCCCCGAGCGCATTCCCATGCCCGCGCTGCTGGCCACCGCGGCAGTCCACCACCAGCTGGTGCGGCAGGGCCTGCGGATGCAGACCGGGCTCGTGATCGAGACCGGCGAGGCGCGCGAGGTGCACCATTTCTGCGCGCTGGCCGGCTATGGCGCCGAAGGGATCAACCCCTATCTGGCCTTCGAGACGATCGAGACGCTGCGCGCCGAACGTTTTCCCGAAATCGACCCGGCGCAGGGCCAGGCCAATTACGTCAAGGCGGTGGGCAAGGGCATCCTCAAGGTCATGTCCAAGATGGGCATTTCGACCTACCAGTCCTATTGCGGCGCGCAGATTTTCGACGCGGTCGGGCTCAACTCGGAATTCGTCGACGCCTATTTCAACGGCACCGCGACCACGATCGAGGGCATCGGCCTCAAGGAGGTCGCCGAGGAAGCCGTGCTGCGTCACGCGCAGGCCTATGGCGACAATCCGCTCTATGCCGGAATGCTTGATGTCGGCGGGATCTACCAGTACCGCATCCGCGGCGAGGCGCATGCCTGGACCCCGCAATCTGTCGCGCATCTGCAGCACGCCGTGCGGGGCAACGATCCCAAAAACTACGAAGAATTCGCCGCCGAGATCAACGAGCAGTCCGAACGCCTGCTGACGATCCGCGGGCTGATGGAACTGAAGCCCGCCGACCAGCCGCTCGCTATCGACGAGGTCGAACCCGCGGTCGAGATCGTCAAGCGCTTCAGCACCGGCGCGATGAGCTTCGGCTCGATCAGCCACGAGGCGCATTCGACGCTCGCCATCGCGATGAACCGCATCGGCGGGCGTTCGAATACCGGCGAGGGCGGCGAGGAGCCCGAGCGCTTCCGCCCGATGGACAATGGCGATTCGATGCGCAGCCGGATCAAGCAGGTTGCCAGCGGCCGCTTCGGCGTGACCACCGAATATCTCGTCAATTCGGACGACATCCAGATCAAGATGGCGCAGGGCGCCAAGCCCGGCGAAGGTGGCCAGCTACCCGGTCACAAGGTCGACAAGCGCATCGGCAAGGTGCGCCATTCGACCCCGGGCGTGGGGCTGATCTCGCCCCCGCCGCACCACGACATCTATTCGATCGAGGATCTCGCGCAGCTGATCCACGATTTGAAGAACGTCCAGCCCGAGAGCCGGATCTCGGTCAAGCTGGTATCCGAGGTTGGGGTGGGCACGGTGGCCGCGGGCGTTTCCAAGTCCAAGGCCGACCACATCACCATCTCGGGCTATGAAGGCGGTACCGGCGCAAGCCCGCTGACCAGCCTGACGCATGCGGGTTCGCCGTGGGAGATCGGTCTTGCCGAAACGCAGCAGACGCTGCTGCTCAACGATCTGCGCAGCCGCATTGCGGTGCAGGTCGACGGCGGATTGCGCACCGGGCGCGACGTGGCCATTGGCGCGCTGCTGGGGGCCGACGAGTTCGGCTTCGCCACCGCCCCGCTGATCGCCGCGGGCTGCATCATGATGCGCAAGTGCCACCTCAACACCTGCCCGGTCGGCGTCGCCACGCAGGACCCGGTGCTGCGCGCGCGCTTCACCGGCACGCCCGAACACGTGATCAACTATTTCTTCTTCGTCGCCGAGGAATTGCGGCAGATCATGGCCGAAATGGGCTTCCGCACGGTCGAGGAAATGGTCGGCCGGGTCGACCGGCTCGACATGCGCCGCGTCGAACGGCACTGGAAGGCGCATGGGGTCGACCTCAAGCGTATCCTCCACGCGGTGCCGCTCGCAGAAGGCCAGCCGCTCCACCATACCGAAAACCAGGACCACGGCCTCGCCGCGGCGATGGATGTCGAGCTGATCGAGGCCTGCAAGCCCGCCATCGAGAGCGGGCAGGCGGTCCAGCTCACGCGCAGCATTCGCAACGTCAACCGCACCGTCGGTGCGATGCTGTCGGGCCGGGTCGCGGAAGCGCATGGCCATGCCGGGCTTGCCCCCGATACGATCCGGATCGACTTCACCGGGGTCGCGGGACAGAGCTTCGGTGCCTGGCTGGCCCACGGGGTGGCGCTGAGCCTGACGGGCGATGCCAACGACTATGTCGGCAAGGGCCTCTCGGGCGGCCGCATCGCCGTCCGCCCGCCGGAACAGGCGCCCCGCGCGCCGGGCGAGAACATCATCGTCGGCAATACCGTGCTCTACGGCGCGATCGCGGGCGAGGCCTATTTCGCCGGCGTCGCGGGCGAGCGCTTCGCGGTGCGCAATTCGGGCGCGGTCGCGGTGGTCGAGGGCACGGGCGACCATGGCTGCGAATACATGACCGGCGGCGTGGTCTGCGTGCTCGGCCCGACCGGGCGCAATTTCGCCGCCGGGATGAGCGGCGGGGTGGCCTATGTCTACGATCCCGAGCGCCGCTTCGAGAAGCTGTGCAATCACGCCCAGGTCAATGTGCTCGACGTCCGTCCGGGCGATGGCGAGGGTGCCGAGAAGAGCTGGGGCAAGCCGCAGCAGCGCGGCGTTTCGGTCGACAATGCGGGGATGGGCGATCCGCTCTATCACGATGCCGAACGGCTCAAGGTGCTGGTCGAGCGCCACCTGCTGCACACCGGCTCGGCCAGGGCCAAGGCGCTGCTCGACGACTGGGCGAACGAGCTTGCAAACTTCCGCAAGGTGATGCCGCGCGACTACGCCCGCGCCTTGAAGGCACTCGAGGACGAACGCGAACAGGCGGCAATGGAGGCCGCGGAATGACCAGCTTCGAACTCCGCCGCCATCCCCGCGACGGCGGCGATCGCGCTTATCCTTTCAACTTTCCCGCACAGCCTTGCGGGACCCCCGCCTGCGCGGGGGCTTCGGCCAAATCGGAGATTTGACCTCGTGGGCAAGGAAACCGGCTTTCTCGAATACGAGCGGCACGACCGCAGCTATCTCGA